>Ga0308309_10001220_pt1 | contig 15354 bp, 8 predicted proteins | sample HubBroMetageWFT5_FD_192491 | JGI IMG/M metagenome (GOLD analysis project Ga0308309, IMG submission 192491) | Warmed and freeze-thawed soil microbial communities from the Hubbard Brook experimental Forest, New Hampshire - Hubbard Brook CCASE Soil... | ecosystem: Environmental > Terrestrial > Soil...
ACGGTATACGTTTCCAGAATGACGGCGTCGTGGAGTCCAACAAGAAACGTGAAAACCGAATAGGACAGCGCGAAAACGCCGTATCCTTCCTTGGACTGCGTTCGCGCCAGAGCCACGTTGGCAAGGAACATCCCTCCAACCGCCAGCGCCTGGTCCGCAATGCTGTACACAACAGGCTTGAGCTTCGAAGTGGCGGGTAGCGAGGCGACGACGGAGCGCAGCCAGCCGTTTGCCCGTCCGACGTCGTTCACGGCGGGACGAGGCACATGCAAGATCTCGTCAGTGTTCAATTGAGGCACATTCCCCATAATGGCTTCGTAGAGCACCCACAGCTTTAGCAAACGTTCAAAAATCTAGGACATGAATTCCGAGAACCGAAGACTCCTCACCCTGGCTCGAGCAACCTTAAGAAGCCAGCATGAGCTCAGCCTCGTCAATCTCGACTGCCACCGCCCGCATGATGAGTTCGAACGAGAGGACAAACCGGGTCTTGTTTTTTCTGCGCAGGATAGTTCCTTCTAACCCTTGCAAAGGTCCACTCATGATTCGCACGCGCCGCCCAGCTGTCAGGTATGGATGTGGTTCGACCTGCTGGCCACGATCCAGGCAGTTCCGTATGGCCTGGATGTCTTCTTGCGGCAACGGAGTGGGACGACCGTTGAAACTGACCAAGTGGACGACACCCGGAATTTGCAAAAGCGGCAGACGATCGCGGAACGCGAGCCTTACGAAAACATAGCCCGGGAACAATGGCATCTGAAGGCGCACGCGGCGATCTTTCCAGCGCCGCACCGACTCATAGAGCGGAAGGAAGTGCTCGACGGACCGCTCCTCCAGTTGTTGTGTGACTCGTTTTTCGTGGTTTGCGTTGGTGTAAGCGGCATACCAGAGCGGCTCAAAGAAGCTGGCCTCCGTCCCCGGATAGCCGGCAGGATTCGACGTGCGCTCCGAGATTTTCATGCAGCTTGCCAGTAGCATGACCTTTCCTTTGATACAGCTTCGCCCCGTCGCTTACAGGGCATTTTCGACTTAACCCTTTTAGAATAAGTCAGTTGCAAGCAAAACTCTTATTTCTGTGCAGCATCCTGACCACGCCGGCTGAACCAACGCCGAGACTTCTCGGGGTCCGCGACTTTTTCCTTACCGTTCTGCGAAAAATGCGGGATCGTTGCCTTCACGGTTGTGAATACCTCCTGGGCAAACTGCTTACGAGGATCGCTCGAATCCGCATGATCCCAGGTCGTTTTTCCGAACACCCAAGTCGTGGCAGCAGCAAAGGACAATGTCATTCCCAGGAAAAGGATCAGTGTCCGTGGGGGGAACGATTTTCTCTCCGGAATATTCGGATAGTCGAGCACCTTTACCGCAGGGATCTCTTTGACCTCCTGGACCTTGGCCATCTCGTATTCTTTGGTGAGGGTCTCGAAAACCGCTTCCTGCACTCTGGTGCGGCGGTAAAGATCTGCGTAAGTGACGCCAAGCAGCGGCAGTTTTCGGATAGAAGGATAGAGGGAATCGGTCGACTGGCTGGAGACCGCCGTCACGCTCTCGCCTTTCCCACCCAGCTTGTCGAGTTGGTGCTTCAACTCGTCAATACGGGCTTTCACGGATCGCACGCGCACGTTATTGTCGGTATAAATCTGCTTCAGGCCTTCGAATTCTGATTCCGCGGCGATGAGCTGACCTTGGAGCGTCGCTGCAGCTTCCACCATGGCCTTGCCTTGTTCCTTGACATCGATCGCCGCGTTCTTGCTGGCGAACTCGCTGAAGTCTTTCTCTGCCGTTTCCAAATCCTGGTTGACGGCCTTCAACCGTTCTTCCAAGAACATGCGTTCGCGACGCGCGGACGAGGTGCTCAATTCAGCGACCAAGCTGTTGAGTTCTTCCACATACGCCTGACCAATTGCTGCTGCGCGCTTCGGATCGTGGTCCATGACGGTAAGAGTTATGATTTGACTCTTACGATCGACGGAAATACCTGTGCGCTCGGCTAAGTCCCTACCTGCATCCTCCATGCCGCGGTCGTGATAAGCCTTTTTGAGGTCAAACTTCTGGATCAGTTTGTTCTGAACCGTGCGGCTCGAAAGGATCCCGACAAAGACGTCACTCGTACTCTTAATGCCAAGCACGCCGCTTGCAATGCCTCCGAGACCCCCGGCACCGCCCGAGAGCGCCGCCGCAGCCATGGCAAGTCCTCCCGTTTGCGTGTTGTCAGGAGGCATCAGGCGCGCCGTCGATTCGTAGCGGGTCGGGATGAGGAAGGCGACCAGCGCGCCAGCAAGCAACCCGCACAGAACAACGCGCGCAAGCAGCCCGCGCTGCTCCCAAAGAAGTCGCAGGTAAACGACAGAGTCTCCCTTACCTTGTTGCGATTCCTCAAGCTCAGGAGGGATGGGGAGGTGGTGTTCCGGCAACTCTGGCACAGGCTGACGAGTCGGAGCACTGGCTGTGAAGTTCACGGGCGCTCCCCTTTCGCGGCCGGCGTATTTACCGTATCGTTTTTAGAGGAGCGAAAAACCTTTTGTGGTTCGAACACAATTCCGATTGAGGCGGTCACGTTGTGGACCGCGTTAGGTTGAATCACTGGGAAGAGCCAACGCTCGTCTTGCGCGGAAACAGAGAGACTGAGATTCGAACGCAACGAATAATCGGCCCGGACACCCACGTCCGTGAGCGAGCCACCACCTGGGATGAACTCCTGGCTGACCTTCTGGTGGCGGAAAAAGAACTGCAAACGGTTTCGCGGGCTAAACCAGTAGTTCGACCAAGCCTGCGCGCCTTGCCCGCCGCGGCCTATCCAACTGCCAATCAAGTCTCCATTGTTGGTATAACCGTTCATCCAAGTCCCGTTTTGATAAAAAGAGCCGGGATTCTTAGTGTTGGCGCTCGTTCCTCCGGGTATGTCCGTGTAAACACCCTCAGCGCGAAGATCCAGTCGCGAGACGCTCGGGAAATGTGACAGATAAAGTCCGGCGTGCCACGCTGAAACATTCACATAGGCAATCGGTGAAAACTCGTCGTAGGTGAGGCCATCGGCGTAGAGTGTCAACCAGTTTCGCAAATAGGGGAGGCGATAGCTAAAGTTCAGCCCCGACGTTCGTTTCCCCGGCTTATCCGCGCTACCCGCGGGTGAATTCCCCGTCGTGAACAGACTGCTAACTAGTCTATGAAAGGTGAGTGGATAACCCGGTCCGCCAAAGATCGTGGTGCGGTAAAAAGCGAACTCGAAATTGGGCGTCGGCTTAAAACTGATCAACTGTCCGTGAATAAATGGCTGCGGATCGAGGAACTTACCGTACTGCCCGACGACGCCGGATGGGTTCAATATAAACTCATGGCCCGTCAATTGGCCGAAGAAGAATTCCGTCCGCATCGGCCCCAGCCAGTGGAGAAAGCGCGGCAGTTCCAACGGCGTTATCCGATTAATGTGAAACATCTTGATCGGCGGCGCATTGTTGCTGAGGTCCAGAGATCCACCGTAACCGGGTTCCCACGAGAGGCTCTGCTGGCCAAAAGTGACCTGCCAATTGTCCAGATTCAAGCCGACATAGGCATCAAGAAGCTGAAACTGATGAACGGACGGGGTGGGAGTGGCTGGTGGTGGCCCCGGGAACGGGTTACCCCTTGCTTCGATCAATCTCGCTGACTCCGGTAGGGCAGGTGCCGAAGGGCTCTGTTGGTACTCGCCCCTAACGTACCCCACCCAATGACCTGAAGTGGTCCAGGCAGAAAACCCTGTGACAGAATTGAATCCTCTCTCATATGGACGCCCAAAGTCATTGATGAGAGTCTGGCCAAATGTGAAACCGTCCGTGAGTGAGAGTGGTTCACCAGCAATTTCAGTGGACCGAGTGTAAACGGACTCGAGCCGTCCGCGAAATTGCGAACCCGTGCTCGTTTCGTCTAGCTCATCCTTAAATTCCACCTCCAGAAATTGATAAGCTCTTTGTGCATCCGCAGGTCCTCCGTCAACTCGGTCAGAAGCTTCAGTCAGCAGTCGCGCGCATTCGCTCCTCGTCCATGGCCGGACTCCAGAAAACGCGCTGTCAATCATGCCCATCCCAATCAAGCGATCGAAAGCAGGATAAATCCAACTATCCAGGGGGACATACGGCGAACCTTGATTCGCAGGAGTGGAGTCTCCATCGCCGCGAAAGATTTGACTGATCGATCTCCAAGCTTCGCCGCCAAGTCCGGGGTCGTGATTTCGAGTGTAAATATTTTGTGCGATGAGGTTACCCATAATACTGCCGACGAAGACATCAGAAGGAAAATGTTGGCGCGCGCGAATTCGGGAGTAGTCGACAAGAGACGCCAAGCCGTAGGCTGCGATTTTCATGAATGGGCTGGGATACTCGTGGGCGACGACTCCTGCTATGGACCACGCTGCGGCAGCGTGTTCTGAGGGAAACGATGTGCCCCCTTGAAAGAACGGCCCGGTTCCGTTGCCTTGGTAAGGCCGTTCGCGCCCCAGAGAATACTTTAACGACTCCACCATCACGAGGCTGTTCAAAGCGGCTTCGCCGGCTAGGAACCCGGTCTCGCTCCAGTGTTCGTTGTGCTTGACGTGGCCCAACAGCCACATCCCGCCCGCACCCCCGATGAGCGCTGCGATTCCGGCATCAGATACTGTCTTGTAGTGGCTAATCGTCGTCGGGCTGCGCGACAAATGTTTGCTGTAGTCCGCGTCTGTCACGAACAGGCCCGCAGTAATTCCGCTTAGTGGCACCAACCACTGCATATCCGAGAATCGAAGCTTTGCAGGACTCGTCCAGATTTGTTTCTGGTCTAGCAAGAATTCTTTTCCTAACCCTTTAACACTGCGCGGTGCCGACACGGGGTATTCTGACAACGGATCGTTGGCGAATTTTTTTTCCGGACTTGTTTTCTTTATTTCTGCGGCCGAACTGCTCTCTTTTCCATCTAGCCCTGCTAGCTCCTCCGCCTGCCGAGGCGCGGACCTCGAGACTCTCGCTGTCAGCGTAAGGCTCGACGCCGCTAGGCCAAGCCCCAACAAGATGGAACAGCTCCGCGTTATGAAAATCATCGTCATGGATGGATGTACGCCACCGCCAAAGCTACAGACGAAGCCACTGACGCTGATTGCATGAGCAGCGCCCAGTTACGACCGCCGATCTTTGGCGCCTTTTCAGGGACGACGATGGAATCGCCGGCTCGCAGGGTCGCGCTCATCGGGTCGCCCCCCCACCAACCGTCCTTGTTGTTTTTCGCGGCAATCACCGAACCGTCGGCTCGAATCACGAATACGGCCTTCTTATCCGCGAGCTCCGTCACCCCGCCAGCTTGGCTGAGATACCACTTGGCGCTATGGCCCGGCCGGTAACTGATGGCTGTTGGATTGAACACCTGGCCGTTCACCATCACGTAGCCAGCTTTCTTAGGAACAAAAAGAACGTCGCCGTCGCGAACCTGCACGTCTGCCGTGGTGTTTTGCCAAGTCTTCATATCCGGCGAGATATGGATCACCACGCGGCCGATCGGGGCGCTCGCTTGCAGTTGAGCGAGAGTGGCTTCTGTCTGACCGATTGCCGTCAACTTAGCGTTCTTCTCATCAGCAGTTGTGTCCGGCAGCGCTTTGAGGGTTACCTGCTCCGCTTTCACCCGCTGCACGAGCTCCATATGAGCCTTCAACTCGATGTCACGCACTTCGCGCCTCATCAACACTGCCCCGTAGGCATAGGCTTCCGAATCAAGCCCTCCGCTACGCGCCAAAACAGAGCTCAAACGCTCGCCAGGCTCGATACCGTACGTACCCGGATGCAGAACTTCCCCTCGCACTGTGACGGACGCTCCAATGTCGGTCCATCGGGGAAGCTGCCGAATTGTCAGAGTGTCCCCGTCGCGAAGTGGGATGTCGTTCTTGGCATCTCCGCTCATGGCGGCTGTCAGGTTGATTTCCATACGGTCGCTCGGATTCGTTCGAGGCGCATTCATCTCGAAGCGCGAGAGATCCGCGCTCTCCGTGTACGCACTCCTCTTTGTTCCGCCGGCCACGCGAACCAAATCTTCGACGCGCATGTTCGAAGTGAGGGGATAACGTCCCGGCTTGGTCACTTCACCCCTGATGTAGACAGTTGGCGGTTCCACTCGCGCCGAATTGCGGTGCACAAGCAAACGGTCACGCGGCTGCATGATTACGTTGTCGACAGGATTTCCCGCAAGAGCTTCGCGGAGATCGACACTTAGAATTTTCATCGTGCCGTCGGGCTGCGTGCGGAAAAGCTGTGCGGAATCGAGCGAAGCATCTTGGGTCACCCCGCCTGCCTGATAGACCGCATCCCTAAGGTGGGCTTGCCCCGAGGTGCGATACTTCCCAGGTTCTCGAACTTCCCCGCCAACCCAAACTTCTGGAGCGGGCTCAAAATCGTAGCGGCTGAAAACTCGAATAGTATCTAGCGGCTGAAGCTTCGGCCCTGAGGCTGGATTCGCCAGGGCCGCAGTTAGGTCGAAACTCTCTACGCTCGGATGAAAGTCCGGGGGATTTAATCTGACAATCTCCGCATAGTGCGGCGCAGGTTCTGGCAACAAATCCTTGTAGGAACCGATCAGGTCAGAAAGGAGCATCCCTTGTTTGTAGGAAAAGCGTCCGGGGCGCAACACATGACCTTGAAGGTAGATTGCGTCTTCGTTGTAAGGAGCAATCGGAAAGATGTGCACTTCATCGCCATCGTTGATCTTGAATGCATCAAGCTGCTTTTTCGCTGAATCGGCGTCCCCTGTCGGCGATAGATCAAGAGCAAGCATCGTGCGCCTCTCGTGCGCTTCGACGCGTTGAACCTCGATATGCCGCAGCGTCGCAGTTGGCAGGATTCCACCGGCTAGTTCGAGGACCTCCGCGAGGGAACTCTCGCCGTGCAACTCGTAGATAGCGGGTCGCCGCACCATTCCATCAACCGTCACCTGCGGTCCCAAGGATGGGACGAGCAGCGTGTCGCCATTCTCCAAGCGGTTCATATCGGACCGCACTCCGTGCAAGAGCAAGTCGTAAGCATCCACCTCTTCCACAAGCTGCTTGCCGCGATAGTGCTTGAGCGCTCGAAGCGAGCCGCGAGGCGTTACCCCGCCAGCGGAAAACAAGGCGTTTAGCGGAGTCGAGAGCGAGCTAATGTCGTATGCACCCGGCTGCGCAACGTCTCCGACGACATACACGCGAACCGTTCTCAATTTCGCAAGCGAAACATCCGCCGAGACATCCCGATACTCGGTCCTTAGTGCCTGCTGTACTGCCTGCTGCACGTCGCCCAGATTCCGCCCACTCACAAGGAGGGGTCCGGCTTCGGGAAGCGCGACGCGTCCTTCACGATCGACGACGCGATACATGCGCTGCGAGACTCCGCCCCAGAGATCAATCTCGAGACTATCGCCCGGACCGAGTACGTAGTCGGGCCCGACTGGAAGATCCATGGGAATCGCTTCCGGGTCGTTCGCAGGGTTGCGGAAAACATCCAATCCAAAACGCTCAGTCGGTCGCTGGCGCGCCGATGCCTGCACATACATGTCATAGAGCGACGGTATGTCGGCATAGGGATTCGCACGGTGAACCATTCTCACGGGCGACAAATCTCCTTCATTGGATCTTTCATTCGTGGGTCTTGCGCGCGAAGTCCGTTCCATTCCGTTTTTGTCGAAATTAAGCCCTCTGTCGTCGCGTCCCGGAGCGCTTGGCAAAGAGCGCGGGTCACGGCTGAGAGGAGAGCCATCAATGGCGCCTTGGCCTAGAGTTTGAGAGCCTTCGAAGGGATTGCTGTCACGCTTGACCGGGCTGGAGGCCAAGTCGAGGCGTGGCGACAAACTGTTACTAACACCGCCGTCCAACGGGTCCGAAGCCTGCGGCAATCCGTCGGCGCGCAGGATACGTGAAGGGCTCTGCGACGGCAGTTGTTCGGGCACCACGGGAGGGTTCGTCTCAGGCGACGACATCCCGCGTGGAGTGCGGGTATTTTGGCGGCGATCTGTCGGCAACTGCTGCTGACAATCCTCGTCGCGGCGCGGATCGCACGCCGCTGTCTGTTCGAGATCCCGATCGTTTTTTTGTGGCTTGAACGCGTCTGAGTCTTCTTGGGATTCAATCTGGACCAACCGCCGCGCACGCTCTTTGAGCACCAATTCGTTTTCTTTTGCAAAGTCCGAGTCGGGATTCGGCGTCGGCAGCAAGTATCCGTAACGCTGCAAGAGCCGCGTCGCTATGGATCGAAACGCCACGTCCTGGTCCAGGCGCTCGAAAATTGCTTGGTCCGTTAGGCTCGAATCCTCGACGACCTGGCCGCTGTCAGTTGCCTCCTTAGCTACCCATCGCTTTAGTTCCACCAACAATCCTTCATCCTTAATCAGGACTGCTCGAATCTGAATTGGCGAAGCCGCTACCCGGCGTAGGTTCTCCTGAGCAAAATCGGGAGCTTGTTCAACCCCATACTCGTTCCGGGCTTGATCGCGAGCCGCGCGCGGCCTTTCGACTTGCTGTTGTCCATGGGAGGGCGCGCAGAACAAGAACGCCACGCCAAGACCTGACAAAACGATTTTTGAATAGATTCGGTTCAGCATGATTTCACCCTGGTGCTGGGCATGAAATTCTTCAATTCATTTCCTTGGTAACCAGCTTGCTTCGCAAAGCGTTCAGCATTCCGTCTTCGGACGCTTCGATATTGCTCGAATGAATATCGAGAGAAGCCCAGTAGTAAACGATATAGTTCTCCGCTGGCGCCACTGCGATCACGCGTACCTCCGGATGCTCGCGGAGCAGATCGTCACAGACACGCGGCCTTCTGCCCGGTTGATCGAGTGCGATGACCACGAAATTTGGCAGTGTCCTCTTAACGCACTCCATAATTTCCGAATCGTCGGCGACCTCGCCGACGATTTCTATGTCCGGCTGGTCTGCAAAAGTTGTGAGAATAGTCTCCCGCATGAGACGAGGACGGTTGGCCACGAGAACGCGGATGGCTTTTTCCATGGGAGCTCCCTGTGCCACAAGTATCGAGTTCTCTAGCACTTGACGTAAGGTTCAAAAAGAATCCACCGGGCGGGAACCACTTTAGAATCGGTCTGTGTACTAACCAATACTAAATAAATACCAACCATGACCTAACGAGAACTGTCGGTCAAAGCCGACACCAGAAAGGAAGTTTTCGGGGGAGCGCTGCTACTTAGCAAACCCTGCGCTACAAACCCGCATCTATACAACGCCAAAGGGATTTGCAAGACGTAAATACAGTACGTCTCTGCATCGAATTTGTAATATTAATGGATTGTGACATTACTTTCGCTTGACAGTACCGTAACTCTAAGGCTACTGTACCCGAGAAATTCAGGGCTTATAAAAGTCTACTTGAGTCAACCGGGACTCGTTGTTGTGTGCAGAGTTTGATAGAAAATAAATGGGCGCTTTGAACGAGATCGTCCCCGTCTCCTCAATCCGTGTATACCTACTGATTGAAGGGCGCTTGCTGCGCGAAGCGCTCAGTCGAATGTTTCGCAAACGGACCGACCTCTTGGTAGTCGGCCAGAGCGGCCGGAGCGAAGCCACTCCTAGTCAGGTACTCGACACGCAGTGTGATGTCCTGGTAGCCGATTCTTACCAAGCTGAGTGGCTCCCAGCCAATATTACTTTTCAAAATGGTGGAAGCGTTGCATTCAAGACCGTTCTGATCGGGATGGAACCGGCCGAGCAACAATTCCTGAATGCGGTGCGTTTCGGCGTTACGGGGTATTTGTTGCCAGATGCTTCTGCTTCAGACGTTGTGTCCGCGGTGCGCGCAGTCAACCGCGGAGAAGCCGTATGTCCTCCCCAGCTTTGCTCCGCGCTATTTCGTTTCGTCGCTCAAACGGCCAGAGGCATGCCTTTGCAAAACCCAACCTCAAAACCCGATCTTACTTTGCGCCAGCAACAATTGGTCACTCTCGTGGCCAAGGGCCTCACAAATAAAGAAATTGCTTCGCATTTGAATCTCTCTGAGTTCACGGTGAGGAACCACATCCATCGAATCTTGAAACAGGTGGACGCCGGGAGTCGGAGTCAGGCCGTGGAAACCATCCGAGCCTACGGCTACTCGATCAACCCGTAAAGATTTCCTATCCCTTCCTTAGAAGCCTGAGAAGTGAGTGATCTTGTGGGTTCAAGCCATCAAGATATTCAGTTGAAATCTGCGGAGTCGTGAAAGACTGGGCGTCATTGTTACAGGTGGCGGACGGTCCCTCGAATTACGAATTCCGTGGGAAGAATACGTTGGCTGAATGCCATTCGCGGATGATGTAGCCGCTCGAGAAGCATTTTCATACAGGTTTGGCCAATCTCTTCTTTGTGGACGCGGACGGTCGAAAGAGGCGGGTCCATCAGAGCCGCCTCTTCACGGTCATCGAAACCTACCAGGCTGATATCATCCGGCACTTTGATCGCATGCCGCTGCAGCAATCGCCAAAGCCCGTAGGCGATCTCGTCATTGCCGGCTACGACAGCAGTGGGTCGCGGCTTTCGGGACAGAATTCGCCCCACGCTCTTTTGGCCGAAATCGACGAAACTCAGAGGATTTCGGACCGTAATCAAGACGGGTTTTAATTTGTTTTCGCGCATTCCTTGCCGATAGCCTTCGAACCGGCGATGAAACCACGGGTACGAGATATCGCCCGCGAAAACAATCTGGTGGTGACCCTTGGCGATCAGGTAACGCGTGGCCTGAAGCGTCCCAATTGAGTCATCGAACCCTACTTGGTCGAATTGCTGCTCGTCGCCCATTCCGACCACATTGTTGCTGAAAGCTACGAAGGGCATATGGATGGATTCGATCCTGCGGAGCAGGTTCGGATAGATCGTCCCTGCCAAAATGAGTCCATCAATCAAGCCGTGCTCTTGAAGAACGGGAGGCAGGTCAATCCTATCGGGAGGCGTTCTCGGAGAGTAATGCAGCGCGGCAAACAGCACGTGCTGTTTCAAACTGCTAGCATAAGTCTCAACGCCCTGCAGGATGCGTGCATGAAAGGGATGGAGAAAATCGCGATTGCTCAGGAGAAAGCAGACCATTTCTGCGCGTCGCTTGAGAATCCGGCGGGCCTGCGCATTGGGGCGGAATCCCAAACGTCGGATGGCCTCGAGCACCCGCGCCCGCGTTTCCCGGGTGACCTGAGAACTGGAATTGAGCACGCGGGAAATCGTTCCTATGCCAACGGCAGCGGCCTGCGCCACGTCGCGAATCGTCGTTTTTCTTGGAACTGCTTCCATGAAGTGTGGCTCTTTGGCGCAATGGCTCTCTTGCTCGGTCGGTGCTAGAGGCGTCTACCCTCTTCCCTGCGCCAGTCTAACACATCAAAACAGAGATGGTATTCGGGCTTGGTCGGTGAATCCTCGCGCTTAGGCAAGAAATCGGAAAATCGATGCAACAGATTGGCTCCACAAGATTCCGACTTGACAGGAGGTTTTCGCTCAGCTAGGGTGTGGAACCAGTTCCAACCTATTGTGGGTTCTCTTGAATTTGGTCTGAAGTTCTTCCGAGTCGCGCGGGGTGTGACGTCATGAAAAAACTGTCTGGTTCGTCTTTCTCTTGGATGGATAGCCGGGATAAGACTTGTGTTACATATGCCGAACAATTTGCGGTTCTTGCTACAAGGCCTCATATCAAACTGTGGCGCTTCTGCTTCGTCGCAATCCTCTGTGCACTATTCTTTGGGCGTTCCGCGCCAGTCATGGGGCAGGCGGTCAATGCAACTTTGCTCGGAACGGTCACGGACTCGTCCGGGGCTTCTGTTGCTGACGCTAAGGTGACAATTACGGAAACGAACACGGGGATCAGCCATTCTTCCCAGACAAATGAAAGCGGCAACTACGTATTTCCGGATCTGCCGCCGGGAACATACAGGGTCATCGCGGAACAGTCGGGGTTCAAACGAGAGTCAAGGGCAGGCATAGATTTGGTCGTGAACTCCACCGAGCGTGTCGATTTGGTCCTTCAGCCTGGAAACATGTCGGAAACCATCACCGTCGAGGCGGAAACTCCCATCCTTCAAACCGAGCGAGCGGACACGGGGCGCAAGCTCGATACCGTGCTAACCGAGAACATCCCGCTCGGCACGAATCGCAATTTCCAGAACCTCCTGAACATCGTGCCCGGTACGACTCGCGCTACTTTCCAGCACTCGCAGTTCTTCAACGCAAGCAGCTCGCTGCAGACGGAAGTCAACGGCCAACTGCGCGAGGGCAACAACTACCAGATCGAGGGCATTGACGACAACGAACGCACCGGCCTGTTGCAGATCCTGATCCCGCCGCTGGAAGCCATCCAGACGGTGGATGTTTCGACGAGTAATTTCGACGCCGAACTGGGCCGGGCGAGCGGGGCCGTTACGAACGTTATCTTGAAATCGGGTACCAACGTCTACCACGGGGCTGCCTACGAGTTCCTTAGAAATAGTGAACTAAATGCTCGAAACTATTTCGACAAGTCCGTTGGACATCTCGTCTATAACTACTTTGGCGGTAATATTGGGGGACCCATAAAGAAGAATAAGCTTTTTTTCTTCGCCGACTATCTAATGGTCAAGGACCATGAGGCCAACGCGAATCCCATCACAGTCCCGAGTATGGCGTTGCTCGCCGGAAATCTGAACGTTACAGCTACAGGGACCGGAACGCCGACGACAATCTACAACCCTTACTCTGGCAATTCGGACGGCACAGGCCGCCAGCCGATAGTCGCCTCGTCCTCTCCAGGCGTTGCAACGGTACCGGGCCCTAATGGCACCACGGTAGACGCGTATAATCCTGTCTGCACCAATGCCGGTGGTTGTCCCAACGTTGTTCCCGTGGCTTTGATCAATCCCATCTCCGCTAAGCTCCTTGCGTTTTTGCCCAATCCTACCTCGGCGGGCAATGGGGCCAACAACTACTTTGCTACTCTGCCTTATCACAAAGACACGGATTTCTTTGATGGCAAAGTCGACGCCAATCTTACCGACAAAGATCGCCTCAGCGCTCGTTTCAGCTACCAGCGTCCGGATACTTTCCAAGCCCCTATCTTCGGCATAGCCGGCGGGCCTGCACAAGGCAATTTTGAAGGTACTGGCATTCAAAACACCTATAGCGCTGGCCTCAACTACAATCGTTTTTTCTCGAATACCTTGGTTGCCGAGTTCCGCTTTGGTGCCGGGTGGTACCACAACGAAGCTCACAACAGTGATTACGGCACAAACACTTCAACCACTCTCGGCATTCCCGGCGTCAATCTCAACCCCATAACCAGCGGCATCGTGGGCATTACCATTAATGGCGGGTTTTCCAACCCCTTGCTTGGCTATTCGGCCAGCCTGCCATGGATTCGGTCAGAAACGAATATTGATTTCGCGAATACCTGGACCAAGATTCTTGGCAATCACACCTTGAAGTTTGGCGCCGACCTGCGCCGCATTCGAGATGCGCTTCTCCAGGAGCAAACGTTTAGCCCACGGGGAGTTTTTACTTTCAGCGATGGTCAGGCGGCGCGCAAATGCATCGTTGGTGATCTCAGTCCTGGCTGCCCAACTAATGCTGCTGGCGTGGGTATTGGCGGCGAATCCAAAACCAGTTTTACCAACGACTTCGCCAGCTTCCTGCTCGACGTTCCGAGCCAGGTCGGACGCGATCTGGCCACTTTCTTCCCGAACTATCGAGCGTGGCAATTCTTTACCTTCGCCCAAGACAAATGGGTGGTCACACCCAAATTCTCGGCGGATCTGGGCATCCGTTGGGAGTTTTATCCCCCCGCCACACCCGTGGCCAAGGGAGGCTTCTCCAATTACAGTCCCACCAACAACACGCTGGTCGTCAGCGGCTACGGCAGCAATCCGGACAACCTCGGCATCACCACGCATTACAAATACTTCGCACCGCGCCTCGGATTGGCCTACCGTTTGAAAGAATCGACAGTCTTTCGGGCTGGCTTCGGAATCAGCTATACCCCGTTTCCCGACAACAGCTATGCCTACAATTACCCCGTGCGCGCCAATGTGGCCTTCAATCCAGCGGTTGCGACCTACGGTCCAGCCGTGCTTGCTGACGGGGTAACTCCGTTTACTTTCCAGAATGGTTTCCCCCCTCTCAGCCTCCCTCCGGTTCCGTCGAACGGCATCATCACCAGTGCGAGCAGCGCGGCGGCGGCGGGAGTTCTCAAAAACTCCAACCAGTTTGTGGTGAATCAGAATTTCAAGAATCCGTACGTAGAATCGTGGAACCTGGCGATCCAGCATTCGCTGCCTGGGCGCTTCGTTCTCGATTTAGCTTACGTCGGCAATCACAGCGTGGACACCGTGGTCAACTACAACCTCAATGCTGCCACCGTGGTGGGCCTCGGCAACGCCGGTCAGCCTGAGTTTACCCCCTTCGGGCGCACGGCCAGCGCGAATCTCCTCTTTGCGGGATACTCGTCCAGCTACAACGCTTTGCAGGCGAAACTTGACCGGCGCTTCTCAAACGGTTTTACGACCACCACCTCTTACACTTTCGGCAAAGGCATGGGCTTTCAAACCGACGACGATGGCGGCCTGGCATTCTATATAAATCAGCGCCGAAATTACGCCCGCAACGACTTCGATCGTACCCAAACATTTGTCCAGAGTATTGTGTACGACCTGCCGTTCGGAAAGGGCAAGCGTTTCGTCTCTTCTGGAATTGGCGCCGCGGTTGTGGGCGGCTGGCGCGTCTCCACCTTCCTCACATGGATGTCTGGTCTTCCGCTTTACTTTAGCGCCCCTTCGGGCGGGCTTCTTGCACCGGGCAACACCCAAACACCGCAATTGATTGCTCCCGTGCAGATCCTTCACGGGATCGGCAACGGCAATCCGTGGTTCAGCAACACTTCGAGCACTTTCGTTGCCGCAACGGGAACCAACTTCGGCAATGTGGGCCGGAACTATCTCAGCGGCCCCAACTTCTTCAACCTGGATGCTGCGCTATCCAAGTCGATTCGATTTACGGAACGCTTCAATCTGGATCTGCGCCTGGAGGCTTTTGGGGTCACCAATACGCCACAATTCTTCTTCACCACTGGCAATGGCTCAGCGGCGGGCCTAACGCTGGCCAGCAGCAGCTTCGGCGATATAACCAGTGCCACCGGCGGCCGCCAACTTCAACTCGGCGCAAAGTTCAACTTCTGACCCGACTGGCCGCAGCAAGGCAATCGTGCAGGCTAAGCGAAGCATGTAACCGCTGAGCTCGTCAGCTCGTCAATCGAACATCGATCAGGCAATGTGAATTTGCTTGTAGATTAGAATTGATTCTATGGACATCACCAGGTAGGAGGAACCTACATGACTTCTCGCGTTTCACGACGTACGTTTCTCGATGGACTTGCAGTGGGCGCAGCGGGACTTGCC
>Ga0308309_10001221_pt1 | contig 15346 bp, 12 predicted proteins | sample HubBroMetageWFT5_FD_192491 | JGI IMG/M metagenome (GOLD analysis project Ga0308309, IMG submission 192491) | Warmed and freeze-thawed soil microbial communities from the Hubbard Brook experimental Forest, New Hampshire - Hubbard Brook CCASE Soil... | ecosystem: Environmental > Terrestrial >...
ATGGCAGGAGACGCACCTGACCTCGTTCCGCGCGTGCTCGGAGTTGATCGCATTCATGTGCTGCGTGCCACCCGCGTGGCATCCCAGGCAGCGCGCGTCAATTTCTTTCACGGAGGCTTTCTCGAAGAGGAAAAGTTTCGAAGTATCGGTAGGGTCCGCAACGTGGCTCGCCGCGGCGCCGTGGCAATCCTCGCAGCCGTGCTTTGCGATCCCGCCTTCCTTGTACGTCTGCTTCCAGTGCGCGCTCTTCTCCCAGCCAGTGTAAATGTCCGCATGACACGCCTGGCAGGCCTCCGCGCCAGCGTATTCGGAAGAAGGGTTCGTCGCGCTCGTTGCAGTTGCCTGAGCCGCTGCGGGTGCAGCTGCGGACGCGGGAGCAGTGGCCGATGCGGGCGCCGATGTTTTCTGCTGTTGCGCCGCAGCGGGCGGCGCGTCAGCCGCCGCAGGTGTCGCCTGGGCCCATGCCAAAACGGGAAGCGACCACAACCCTAGCACCATCAGCAGCCTTGAGGCTTTCAAAACACCACTCTGCAGCATCGCATACCCTCAGCAGCTTCAGAAGCGCGTTCTCTACGTCTATATGGCCGGATAGTACTGGAAAGGTTGTTGCAAGTTAGTGACTGCTATCACACTTCTGTGTGACCAACGTCACCAACTCAAGATTTCGGTTCCAAAATGGAATTCATTAGCGTTACTGCAGTGGTGAAAATGCAAGTTAAGGGCCATCCGCGACAGCGTGAAAATGGAAATGCACCGCCGCCCAGAGCGCTTTAATCCAATTTCTACGGCGGTCCTCCCGCTCGCGGCAGCTCTGGACGCAGGTGCGGCTTCAAGTCCCGCGCTCGTCATTATTGTTCACTTAAACCGGGCAATCCTAAGGCAGGCCAGTGCTTCTCGATTGTGCAATATCGCACACTTTTGAAAAGTCCCAGAAAGGTAGTTCTGCGTCGCACATTTGCGTTCCGCGGATTTCTTACCCGATATCTCCCACCGCTTCTCGTACCAGCTTTGCCATCGCGTCGAACCGCTTCGAATCCTTTCGGCGCCAGCCGTCACACGCAACTGTGCCGAATGATACATACCGCCGCCGGACCGGACGCTATAGTGATGACATCTCGCGCAACAAGGAGATGAAAAATGGCAATCAAGAAAACCATGAAAGCCGCAGTCGTCGAAAAATTCGGCCAGCCATTAGTCGTGAAAGAAGTTCCCGTGCCCAGGCCGGGTCCAGGGCAAGCGTTGATCGAAATTTTCGCGACCGGAGTCTGCCACACCGATTTGCACGCCGCCGAAGGCGATTGGCCCATCAAACCCACGCCGCCATTCATCCCGGGCCATGAAGGCGCGGGCGTCGTCGTGGCTCTCGGCCCCGGCGTCACGCACTTGAAAGAAGGCGATCGCGTCGGAACCGCATGGCTGTTCAGCGCCTGCGGGCATTGCGATTACTGTCTCTCGGGATGGGAGACTCTCTGCCCCGAGCAGCAAAACTCCGGATATTCGGTGAATGGAAGCTTTGCGGAGTACGCCGTGGGCCAAGCGGATTATCTGGGTCGCCTCCCCAAGAATATTTCCTTCGTGGATATCGCGCCCATCCTCTGCGCCGGCGTCACCACCTATAAAGGATTGAAAATGACGGAGGCGCGGCCCGGCGAATGGGTCGTGATCTCGGGTATCGGCGGCCTGGGCCACATCGCCATCCAGCACGCCAAAGCCATGGGGCTGCATGTCGCGGCCGTTGACTTGGGGCCGGAAAAGATGGCACTCTCGCGCAAACTCGGCGCTGAAATCACCATTGATGCGAAAACACAGGACCCACCAAAAGAAATCCAGAAACAAATCGGTGGCGCGCATGGCGTGCTGGTCACCGCCGTTTCGCCCATCGCCTTCAAACAAGCGGTCGGCATGCTTCGTCGCGGCGGCACGTGCGTGCTGAATGGCCTGCCGCCCGGGGAATTTCCGGTTTCTATTTTCGATGTGGTCCTGAATGGCTACACGATTCGCGGTTCCATCGTCGGCACCCGTTTGGACCTCGAACAGTCGCTCGCGTTTGCCGCAGAAGGCAAAGTGAAAGCAACCATCGAGACCTTGCCGCTGGAATCCATCAACGACGTGTTCAGCCGCCTCAAGAAGGGTCAGGTGAACGGACGAGTTGTGCTCGGCCTTAAAGAAGAAGCGCTCGGCAAAGTGGTGATGGGCCGGCTCGCAAGCTGATCAAGCTGATGGCTCAAATTTTGGCGTGGAGGCATCTCATGGTCCGCCGGCGTCTTCGCATCACGTTCATATCGTGCGCGCTGCTATTTTCAATGGCAAGCTTTTCCGCAACCGCCCAAGCCCAAGACAAGAAATCCGCGCGCCTCGAGGTCTCCAACCCGGTTTCCGGCTTGCAACTCTACAAACGCTATTGCGCCGTTTGCCACGGAAATGACTTGAAGGGCAACGGCCCCGTCTCGCCCGAGTTCAAGAATCCGCCGCCGGACCTCACCACGCTCGCACAGCGTCACGAGGGAAAATTCCCAGACGAATACGTTCAGGATGTGCTGCGAAACGGTGTGAAGAGACCAGCGCACGGCGATACGGAAATGCCTATCTGGGGACCGCTCTTCGCCACGATTCCCGGCACGGATTCCGCTCTGGTCAGCATCCGCATCGTGAACCTGACCAACTACATCAAGTCCATGCAAGCAAAATAGCGCTCACACTGCTCGGCCCAGCTCAGGCTCCAGCCAGAGTTTCCAGTCCAGCTTTATCGCAAACGATAAGCGTGGAGCCTTTAATCCGCAGTAGTTGCTTCTTCTTGAAGTCAGCGAAAAGCCGCGTCACCGTCTCCCGCGACGCTCCGATCATTTGCCCGATTTCTTCATGCGTGAGCGTCAACGTCGCATGGATATCCGGCGCTCCACTTCCATGGCTCATGGACCAATCGAGCAGGAAACGCGCGAGTTTTTCCGCCGCTGAATGTGACAGGCTGATAGACCGCATCTCCGCCACGGCCGCATGGTACGTTTCACCTAGTTGTTGCGCCACGCGCAGCGATACCTCTCCGTGCTCGCGCAGAAAATCCAGAAAATCCCCCCGCGCGATAAAATTCGCCTGCGTCGGCTCGATCACTTCGGCGGTCAGCTCGTACGGCTTGCCCGTAACCGTCGCCGGCAATCCCAATACTTCTCCCGGCTCGGCAATCCTCACAATCAGCGTCCGGCCATCCACTGACGACGTCGAAAGCTTCACCCGTCCGTTGCACAAAATGAAAACACCGCGCGCCGCCTGCTCCTCCACAAAAAGCGTTGCCCCTTTTGGATAGGACGACGCCGAAGTGATCGCCGCAAGCCGCTGCACCGCCGGCGGCGAGAGGTGGCAGAAGAGGCGATCCTCACGGTGCGGGCAGGTCAGGCAATTCTCGATTATTTCCAATCCGTATGGGGCGCGCATAGCAGCACTGGCCGGTATTGTACCCCCGTTTCTGCTCCGAACAATTTTGAAGCTGTTATTCATCTATCCTCGCCTGCTGGCGCGTTGCTTCGCCCAATCGCTGCTGACCCGCGCCGGTTCACTCCCCGCGCCATACTGCCCTGAATCAGGAAAAAAGCCAGTGACCGGGGTCACATCCTCGCGTGACAGGCGTCACCGCAACGCTCGTCCCAGAAGCGAATACTCACACTGTAATGGAGGCCGCCATGTACAAAGATGAACGAGACCTGCTGGATGTCCTGAAGTTTGAGCTCGCATTCCTGGAAATGGGCGGATACGGGCGTTCGCCGCGCGAACCGTGGAGACCGCGCTACATCTTCGAAGATTCTCCCACCTGCATGAACTACGATTGCAAGGACAACCCAGAGCCCTGCAGCCACTGCGTCCTGACGCAACTCGTTCCGACCGACTTGCGCAACGAGAAGATCCCGTGCCGCCAGATTCCCTTGAATGCGCTCGGTGAGAATCTGGATTCGCTATATCGCTATGACGAGCAGCACGAGATCGAGGAAAGCGTGGGCAACTGGCTGCGCGCGACGATCGCGAAGCTGGAAGCCGCTCGGCGTATGGCGCAGTCCGATGCCCACATACCACCTGCGCCCAACGGCAACGCGATGAAATGCACCCCGCAGTTTCACCAGGCGCATCCCAAATGCGCGAATCCGGCTTGTTCCGCCGCATTTCACTGACTCGGCGGCGGCAAGTTCTTCCGCTTTCAAGATACGCCGACGCAGGAAGCCTCGGCTGCCGTCGCGGCGAAATGCGCGAACAACGTACACCACGTAAAGCATTTCTGGCTCTGCGAACGCTGCGCACACATTTTTACGATGGCGTACCAGGAAGAATCTGGCGTCGTGCTCAAGCTTCTCTGGCTGGAACTGCGGGTCTTCGCAGCCCAGAAGGAATTACCGGCGACATTTCGGAATTGACGTATCCGCAGCGGACACAGCGCAATATTCGTCTTTGATCGTAATGCCGTCGGGTTCTTTGTCGCGCGCAGCAGCCAGTTCGCCCAAAGCGAACGGCTCAAGCAAGCACCTTCACACAACGTCAAATCCTAATCCTGAAATTCACTCACGGTGCGTCGCGCCAGATCTCCCGCAGCGCCGGATACAACTTGCGATACGCGCCATACCGTCGATTCATCAGCGCCACACGTTGCGGCTCCGGCTCAATTCGCTTAGAAACGTGCACCGTCGCGTCAGCCGCATTCTGGACCCTCGTCCAGTTCCCCACGCCCACTCCAGCAAGCAACGCCGCGCCATAGGCCGCGCCTTCCTCCGCCTCCAGCACGCCAACCGGCATGCCATATACGTCCGCCTGAATCTGCCGCCACAAGTCCCCGCGTGCTCCGCCTCCGCCCAGTAGAATGGACTCAACCGGGATCTTCAACTCAGCAAAAATCGTGAGAGTGTCCCGCAAACTGAAGGCCACGCCTTCCAGAATCGCGCGAACGACATGTGCGCGCGTGTGCGTTGCCGAAAGTCCCACCAGCGCGCCGCGCGCGTGCGGGTCCAGATGAGGAGTCCTCTCGCCCATAAGGTACGGCGCCCACAGCAAACCATCCGCGCCCGCCGGAGCCGCGCTCGCCTCCGTCATCAATCGCGCATAAGCGTCTTGCACCGGATCACCCACCGCGCCAAATTGATCGCGAAACCAGCGCAGCGAATATCCCGCGGCTTGCGTCACTCCCATCACATGCCAGCGCTGCGGCACTGCGTGGCAGAATGTGTGGATGCGTCCCGCGGGATCGCGCACCGGTCCGGCCGTCGCGGCAAACACCACACCCGAAGTTCCGATCGTCGCGCTCACCGCCCCAGCGCGCACAATTCCCATGCCTACGGCTCCCGCTGCCTGGTCTCCCGCTCCCGCTATCACGGGAATTCCGGCGCGAAGTCCCGTCGCGCGCGCCCCCTCCTCCGAAACGTGCCCCGAAATTTCGCACGACTCGAAAACCTTCGGCAGCAGATCCACATTCAACCTCGACGCTTCCATCATCGGCCGCGACCATTGCCGATTCGCCACGTCAAAAAGCAGCGTCCCCGAAGCGTCGGCAACGTCCGTCACACGAGAACCGCTCAGCCGCAAACGCACATAATCTTTCGGCAGCAGAATCGCATCGGCGCGCACCCAAATTTCCGGCTCGTGCTTCTGCACCCACCATATTTTTGGAAGCGTGAAGTTAGTCAGCGCCGGATTGGCCGTCAGCTCGATAAGCCGCGCCGCGCCAATTTTCCCGGTGATCTCGCGGCACTCCACTTCGGTGCGCTGGTCGCACCATATAATGGATGGGCGCAGGACGCCGCCGTCCCGGTCCAGCAGCACCAAACCATGCATCTGGCCGGTAAGCCCAATACCGCTGATTTCCCCAGACGCAGTCTTGCCGCGCGCCAGACATTCCGGCACCGCGCTGCAAACGGCGCTCCACCAATCGTCAGGATTTTGCTCAGCCCAACCCGTGTGAGGCGATGCAAACGGAGGATGCGCGGCCGTCGCCGAACTCACCGCGCGCCCCTCGCCGTCCAGCAGCACCGCCCGCGTGCCGCCAGTCCCAATATCAATCCCCAAAAGTTTCATCGCCATCGCTTCGCGATAAACTCCCTTCGGCGCGGATAGACGCGCAGCGACAGCCTTCCGAGGACCGCTGCGACAGACTCTGCTCAGTGCTTCTGCCCCAGCGCCGTCTCAAAATCAGCAGCCGCCTTGTCGCTCCCCGTGGCTACGTTCTCAATTACCTGCGCCACTTGAGGAATCTGCGCCTCCGCTTCTTTCCATTTTTTCTGGTCCATATATTCATGCACCGGCGCCACTGTCTTCGCTCCATACCCCGTGTAAGCTCCCGGCGCGTAAATCTGATTCTTGAACCAGGGACGTTCCGGCAATCCCTTCTCATTCAGAAATAATCGCGATATCCCCAGCAAATCCGCATTCACAGTTTCCAAAGATTGCGGCACCAAAGGGGGCGAACCCGCAGCCCTCCACGCCGCCAACGCCTTGGAATAGCGTTCCGCGCTCTTCTTCAGCGTCTCAATCGAATTTTTCATCGGCGTAAAATTCATATAGGGCGGCACCGCTTCCGCCGGCGGTGGCACGTACCTCTTGCGCGGGTCCGCCGACGCTGTGAACACGCCCTCCTGCAATTCCAGATTGCGCTCGATAATCTCGTCCTGCTTGTCCTTCAACAATTTCTCGAGTTCCGTTTCGTATTTCGCGATCGCTGCCGCTTGCGGCGCATAGTCCACCGGAATTAAATCTGCGCCGGCCAAACGCAAAATTGTCGTCCCAGCAGTCTGCGCCAGCGCGCGGCCGTACGAAAAATCCGTATCCACGAAATGCGTGTACCAGTAAAAATCATCGTATATAGAATGATACTGGTCACCATCCTCCTCGCCGCCAAATCCCACGTCTAGCGTCGAGATGCCCGCGAAATCCTGAAACGCCGTATAGTCCGAGCCGTCTCCCAACGCAAAAATTTCCAGGTCCGCGCGCTTACGAGCCTCCGCGCGCCCCTCGGCATCCTTCGCGCCGGCGATGCTCAGCAAGTGCGCGCGCTGAAAAACAGATAAATGCGTTTCCGGATCCTGAACGTCCCGCGCCACGCCGCTAATCGCTTCCTGCAAATCCTGCGTGCCGCCCGCGCCAAAATGCCCGCGTTCGTTGCTATCGGAATTGATGTAAGCGACGGCATGCTTCTGCAATTCCGCCAAATGCGTTTCCACCCACTCCACGGAACCCAGCAGCCCGGGTTCTTCGCCGTCCCACGCACAATAAATAATTGTCCGCTTCGGCGTCCAACCCTGCTTGTGCAGCTCGCCGAGCATGCGCGCTTCCTCCAGCATTGCCGACTGCCCGGAAATCGGATCGTCCGCGCCATTCACCCACGCGTCGAAATGATTCCCACGGATCACCCACTGCCCCGCATCGTCGCCGCCATGCAGCGTGCCTATCACGTCATAAATCGGCTTCATGTCCCAGTTGGACGCAACTTTCAAATGCACTTTCGCCGGTCCCGGACCAATGTGATAAGTGATCTCGAGCCCGCCGCGCCAACTCTCCGGCGCCACGGGGCCCTGCAGCGCGGAAAGCAGCGGCAGCGCGTCAGCTGAAGAAATCGGCTGCACCGGAATTTTCGCAATGGTCTTTGCATCCTTAATCGCCAGGCGTTTCGCATCCGCAATCGCGCCCACGCCCGGTGTCAGCGGATCGCCCGGATAATCCGTATCCATCACGCTGCCGCGCTGCACTCCCTCGCGCGGCCGCCACCCACCTGCCGGATAATCGTCGCCCTGAAAGTATCCATCTCCGCGCGGGTCGGAATAAATGATGCAACCAATCGCGCCGTGCTCCGCTGCAACCTTGGGCTTCGTGCCGCGCCATCCAGAACCGTAGCGTGCGATTACGATTGCGCCCTTCACCGAAATTCCCAGCCGATCCAGCTGCTCGTAGTCTTCGCGGATCCCGTAGTTCACATACACCAGCGGCGCTGTCACGTCTCCATCCGCGGAATACGCGTTGTAAGTCGGCAGCTGCTCCGCCGTCTGATTGCTCGTCGGATCGATCGGCAGCACGGGTTCTTGCATCTTCGCGCGGTACTGCGTTGGTTCCAGCAACTCGACGACGCGCTCCTTCGGAGTGGGAAATAATACGCTAAACGTTTCGATATGCGCGTCCCATCCCCACTCCTTCATTCGCGCCAGAATCCATTCCGCATTGTCCTTATCATAAGGCGAGCCCACATGATGCGGCCGCGCGCTCAAGCGCCGCATGTTCTCGCGAATGTTTTCCGGCACTATGCCGTCTTGAAACTTTTTCTCCAGCGCGCGCTCCGACGCCGCGGATGGCTTGGCGAAGCCGATGATCGCCGGAGAATTCTGCGCATCCGCAGCCTGTCCCGGCGTGATTTGAGCCGAAAGCAACGCAGTAATCGTAAGCATCGAGCAGCACGTCGAGCGCAAAGACATGAAAGGTTTCTCCTGAAATGAAATGGTCGGCTCAAACGGGATATGCGTGCACAAACCCTCACGCGCAACAGTACCGACGCACGCTCAGCCCGCGGCGTTTCAGAGCCGTTGCATTCTCGTACCATCGCAACGAACACGCCAGCAAATTTTTCGATTGCCCGTAATAACGGCAGGGAAGTCTGCGTGGTGGAAAGACAACTGTCTGGCTTGATTCTCTCAGCCCAGAAGCGCTCGCATCACAACTGGATAATCTTTGTAGGTCGTGGCTTCAGCCACGGCGTAAACGCAGAAACTATACACCAGCTTTAGCCGCCGAAGTACCCATTGCAGCGATTCAATCGCCGTCTTACTTCTTACTCTCGCCGCCCTTATCCAAACCAAACGTCGGATGGTCTTTCGTTCCAGTAATCTTGATGGGCAAATCCGTCCCGCCGTTCCTGCCCTTGAAAAATGGGTCCGCTGCCTTCAAGAAAAAAGATTTTGCCCCAGTAGTAGTCTGTGAAAGCTTCGCCTGCAGTAGCAAATCCCCATGGAAATCCATCGCCGTGCTATCCAGGTTGTACGTCCCATCCAAATGCAACGACGCGCCCTGCACCGCAAAGCTCAAATTGTAAAATGTCACCCCGCCGTCTCCGAATCTGAATTTTCCCCGCAGATCGGAAGCGACCTCGTTGATATCCGTGTCCTTCGGCTTGCCCTGTCCTCGGCGGCTCAGCGAATCCACCTTCCCTTGCACGGTGGCACTGGTAAATTGCGCGTGGCCCACTCCGAATTCCCCGGCGAGTTTCATGCGATCGAGGAGATCGTCGGCGCCCTCGGGAATATCAATCGTGGTCTTCAGATTCGCGCTGCCGGTCATCAGCGGCTCGTCGGAACTAACCACCAATTGCAGCAAGTCCTCGATGCGCGCGTTTGCAGATGACGCATTCAGGAAGATCGTGCGGCCCTTGATGTCCTTGCTGACGTCCACGATCTTCCCGTTCACCAATAGCGTCGTATGCAGAAATTTCGCCGTCACGCTGTTCAACACCACGTCGCCGTTGGTCCCATTCACCAGCGCAGAAAAATCCGTGTGCAGCGCCACGGGTTTGCCGCCAGTGCGCAGCCCGAAGTCCGGCGTATCCGTGTAACCCTCCACGGCCAAATAATCCAGCGGGCCCGAAAATTGTCCTTTCGACGAAAGAATCCCGCGCAGACCCTTCAACGTGCCAAGGTCCGCTTTGTCGAACGCATAGTGGCCATTAGCAGGAGTGCCGCTTGGTTCCTCCGCCTCCCACGGTCCGAATTCGCCCGTGGAATCAATTTCGCCCTTCGGAATCGCGTTGGTTAAAACAGCGTGAAACTTCGCCGGACGATCGAAACTCACGTCGTGCAGGTCCAGATGATGTATCGGAAATTCGCGCGGCGGCTTGTCGGATTGCGCGCGCAGCACTTCGATGCTCACGTCGTCCGCGCGCACTTCGCCAATCAGTACAGGATATTTCTTCGCCAAGTCCTGATCAGTTTTGTGAATCAGCGACTCACCGCCCGGCACGCGCGGCGGAGTACGAATCTGCAATCCGTCCAGCTGTACGAAGGAAATGTACGGACGGGGCTGCAGCAAGCCCGCCAATTGCGCATACATCGAAACCGTCTTCACTTCGAGGAGCGGCGGAATGTCGGTGCGCCCCTTGTGCCGCAGCACCAGCCCGCTGATTGTCACGTGCATGCTCGGAAACATGGTGACGTCGAAATCCGAAAATTCCACCGAACTCGCAAAATGCGTCGCCAGTATTTTCTGCATGCGCTCGCGAACGAGGGCATGGATGTTCGCTCGCAGCAAAAATCCCGCCGCCACCAGCAAAGCCAGCACAATCGCGCCTGCGGTCATCCATGTGCGCATGAAGTTCTCGCCCATCCTCTTCGCCATTCCGCGGCGCGCTTACCTGGCCCATCCTAATCGAACTGCCCCTCAAGCTCTCTACCGCAAACCCTGTAGACTCACGCCTCATCTCACGTAGCCGTCTGCTGTCGTTCTTCCGCGAATCCGCCGAATTATGGCCGCTCCCGGATTTAGACGCGCGACGCGGCAGAACTCGCAACCAGCTCCGGCCCCGAAGCTCCCGCCAGCGCCGTAAAAAAATTCACGCTCACGGTGGCCAGCTCCGAAGCAGAGAACTTCGCGTGGTAGCGGTCATCGGCTTGCAGTCCCGCCTCCCGCGCGCACTCAAAAAAATCGGCAGCTCCACCAAATATTGATCCGAGAAACCATTCGTCCCGTCGTAAGCCACCACCGGCGTCAGGCGTAGATTCACCGCAGCCAGCTCCGGCGGCAAAGTGTGCAGCTCCAGCACCAGCAGCCCGAAATGCCACGCGCAAGTACCCGCGATTCGCATGAGTTTGCTCGCAGATTTCGTCGAGCCCAATGAATCCGATGATAACCCCGATGAGACTGCCGTTGCTGCTCCAGCCCGAACGCCACCGATCGCTGCCCTCGTAGCAGGCGTCGTAAATTGCGTTAACACTTCGCTTGGCCGTTCCGCCGCGCCCGCCCAGCGCAAAAACCGGGCGAACATCGGCCAATCCCGTTGCCGCTCGTGCGCCCAGATGTATACTGGCCCCGCGAACGGCGCTCGAACGCTCCCTGCGTGATTCGCAAATCGCACGCAGCCGTCGTCCGAGGACCACATGGCCATCGTAGATGCAAAAAACACTCTCGCGTCAGTCATACAGGAATACGGCCGCCCCGACATTCACATCGGCGCCGGAGAAGACGAATCTCGCTACGTGCCGTTCAAGGAAAATGTTTTTATCCGCCATCTCGCTTTCGATGTGCGCACCAATTCTTTCGCCAACATCCTCTGGGTGAAAAAAGGAGGCATGCTCGGCCGCCACCGGCATCGCGGGCCCATCTCGGCCTGCACGCTGGAAGGGAGTTGGCGTTATCTGGAATACGATTGGGTCGCGCGCCCCGGCAGCTACGTTCGCGAAAACCCCGGCGTAATTCACACCTTGGTCTCCGACGATCCGAACGGCATGAAAACAATTTTCTTCCTGAATGGCTCTCTCGAGTTTTACGACGACTACGACGTGCTGCTCGACACTCTCGACGTTTTCTGGTTCATCGACCACTACCTCAGCCACCGCCGCGCCCACGGCCTCAAGATCAACGAAAAACTCTGGATCTAACCGCGGCGTAAAGAGGAGCAAAAAATGTCCGCACCATACCGCGCCGATCACGTTGGCAGCTTTCTTCGTCCCCCTGAACTGCTCGAAGCGCGCCGCACCGCCGCGCAAGATCCCCAGCGCGTGCACGCTATCGAGGATCGCGACATCGAGCGCGTCCTCGCCAAGCAAAAGGAACTCGGCTTCGATATCTTCACCGACGGTGAATTCCGCCGGCGCAATTTTATGAGCGATTTCACCGACGCCGTCGACGGCTTCGACCTGGGAGACGCCGTCGCGCGCTCCTGGAAAGCCGGCCAGGAAAAAGACGCGCCCGTCAGCAGCGTCACCGGCATCGTCACGCGAAAATTCAGCGCCGTCGAACCGCTCACCGGCCGCGAGCTTCCCTTCCTCAAAAAACAAAGCCCCGGCAACATAAAAATGACCCTGCCCAGCGCCACCCAATTTCCCGCCATCTCCTTCAAACGCGGCGTCACCGACAAAATTTACAAAGACCACTCCGAATTGCTCTGGGACATCGTCGCCATTATGAAAACGGAGCTGGCCCGGCTCTCCGCCGAGGGCGTCAAATACATTCAGATTGACGCGCCGCGCTACAGCTATTTCATGGACCCGAGATGGCGCGAATGGATTCGCACCGAAATGAATGTCGCGCCAGACGCGCTGCTCGATGAATCCATCCGCGCCGATAATGCCTGCTTCGCCGCGGCCCGCCGCCCGGGCGTCACCCTCGCCATCCACCTCTGCCGCGGAAATAATCGCAGCCACTGGTACGTCGAAGGCGGTTACGACGCCATCGCCCGCGCCCTCACTGGCGGCACCTACGAAGGAAATTTTTATCAGCCCACGGTAGTAGCGGATGTCACTCCGAACATGGCCGCCTTTCGCGACGAACTTTTCGGCTCAGTCGCAGCCGTGACCCGCGCGGACAACGCCGATCACGCCCTCGCCAACAATTTTTCTTACGGCCTGTCCTCGGCCGTTCTTACCAACGATCTGCAGCTCGCCATGCGCTTTGCTCTCGAACTAGAAGCCGGCATGGTGCATCTCAACCGCCCCACCGTGCACGACGAGCCCACAGTTCCATTCGGCAGCGTGAAAGATTCAGGCAGCGGTCGCGAAGGCGGCCGCTGGTCAGTAGAAGAAATGACCGAAGTAAAGTGGGTAACAATCCAAATGGGCCGCCGCCACTATCCGTCCTAAGCGCGGCGAGGATTTTGAAGTTGTAGCGGCCAGCTTTAGCTGGGCGCCTTTGACTTTTCGCTGTTCATCTTGCCCACTATTCAACAATCAAAAAATACCGTCTCTCCAGCCCCCTGCATAATCACATCCCACCTCAACAACCCCTCCACCCCCGGCACCTTCCGCGCAATCAAGGTCCCGCGCCGCCCAGCCTCCACCAAACTCAAAGCAAAATCCTCCGCATTCCCCGCCTCATCCGGGAAATAAATCCGCGTAACGATGCGCCGCAACAATCCGCGCATGAAAACAGACACCACAATATGCGGCGCCTGCAATTTTCCGTCCGGCCCCGGCACCGCCCCCGGCTTGATCGTAGTAAATCGAAATCGCCCATCCTCATCCGTCGGAATTCGCCCGTAGCCCTGAAATCCAGCCTCCACAGGCTTCTCCTGCAGATCTTCCGGATGCGCGTATTTCCCGTGCGAATTCGCCTGCCACAATTCGATGATCGCGTCCGGCACTCCCACGCCGTCGGCATCCAGCACGCGCCCCTCAATCGTCACGCGCTCGCCCGCCACCCCAGGCCCAGCAAGCTCCGCGCAATTCAGCCGCTCCATGCCGATGCTGAAAAATGGTCCCACAGTCTGCGAAGTAGTCGCGCGCAGCGTCATCCTATTTCTCCATCGGCGTCGCGTCGCGGCCGTTCAAAACAATGTCAAATTTATACCCCAGCGCGTGCCCCGGAATCGTGCTTTCCCAATCGAAAAGCGAAATCAACCGCTGCCGCGCCGCTTCGTCCGCCGTGCAGTTATAAATCGGATCAAACGGCAGCAGCGGATCCCCTGGAAAATACATCTGCGTCACCAAACGCGTCGCAAACGCCGGACCAAACACAGAAAAATGCACGTGCGCCGGCCGCCACGCATTGTGATGATTGCCCCACGGATATTCCCCCGGCCGCACGGTTATAAAACGATAGCGCCCATCGCCGTCCGTCATCGCATAGCCATGCCCGCTGAAATTCGGGTCCAGCGGCGCCTGATGCTGATCCACTTTGTGCCGGTAACGTCCCGCCGCGTTCGCCTGCCACACTTCCACCAGCGTTTTTCGCACCGGCTTCCCATCCTCGTCCAGCACGCGCCCGCTGACGATGATCCGCTCCCCCAGCGGCTCGCCCGAATGGTGCCGCGTCAAATCGCAAGCCTTCACATTCACCGTCTCCGGCGCGAACACCGGCCCGGTAATTTCCGAAAGCGTGTGCGGCAAATAAACCAGCGGCTGCGAGGGCGCGCGCTTAAGCGACGACTTATACGTGGGATGCAAGTATTCCGGCTGCGTCCCAGCAAGCGCCCGCCGATAGCCGGCCAGTTTACTCATACAATTCCCCTCACCATAACTATACATCGTGCGCACCAGCGGTGATCTACGTTCACAATCCACCCATCGCGCCACCGTGCGCCGCCGCCGTTCCAGCCGCAAGGATCATCCAGCAGAGAAGATTTTACGCAGTTCCTTCATACTATAATGTCGCAGTTGCGGCCCGTGCTCGTTTGGACCGCAGGCGATGTCCCAGCATCCACGGACATCAAGCTTCTCGCAAAAGTAGGGGAAGCAATCCGTAGCTAAGCTGCCGCCAAAACCCGTGATTCGGTTTTCATGAGGCGAAATGCAGTGAAGTGAAATGACCACCAAGCCCCAACTAAACGATCGCGTCCGCCCCGTCCGCCTGCGCACTTCCGGCGCCACTGCGCATCCTCTCGCCGATGGCGCGATCCTCGTCCGTTCCGACGAACCACTGGGCCCCTACCCTCAGGTCCTAACCGATCGCCTCGAGCACTGGGCAAAAATATCGCCAGACAAAATCTGCATTGCCAAAAGGGAAGCCGACGGCGAATGGCGCAAACTCACCTACGCCCAAGTTCTGCAAGCCGTAAATTCCATCGGCCAATCCCTCCTAGATCGCGGCCTCTCCGAAGACAGCCCCGTAGTCATCCTCTCCGAAAACGACCTCGAGCACTTCCTTCTGATGCTAGCCGGCCAGCACGTCGGCATCCCCACCGCCCACATTTCGCCAGTCTATTCCCTCGTCTCCCGCGATTTCGGCAAACTCCGCCACACCCTAGGTCTCCTCACTCCCGGCCTGGTCTTCATCTCGCACGGCGAACGCTACGCCAGCGCGCTCGAAAAAATTGTCCCGCCCACCACAGAAGTCGCAGTCACCACCGCGCCACCGCCAAACAGAAAAACAACTGCCTTCGCCGAGCTCGCTACGACGAAACCAACTCCAGCAGTCGAATTCGCACACACAAGAATCCAGCCAGACACCGTAGCCAAAATCCTCTTCACTTCGGGCTCAACTGGGATGCCCAAAGGCGTCATCAACACTCACCGCATGCTCTGCTGCAATCAACAAATGATCGCCCAGGTTTTTTGTTTTCTACAGGACGAGCCTCCCGTCCTCCTAGACTGGCTCCCCTGGAACCACACTTTCGGTGGCAATCACAATGTTGGCATCGCTCTCTACAACGGCGGCAGCTTCTATATAGATAATGGCAAGCCCGGCCCCTCCC
>Ga0308309_10001224_pt1 | contig 15341 bp, 10 predicted proteins | sample HubBroMetageWFT5_FD_192491 | JGI IMG/M metagenome (GOLD analysis project Ga0308309, IMG submission 192491) | Warmed and freeze-thawed soil microbial communities from the Hubbard Brook experimental Forest, New Hampshire - Hubbard Brook CCASE Soil... | ecosystem: Environmental > Terrestrial >...
CTACGCGTGATTCGATAGCCTGGGGCAAGACCAACTTTCAAACTACAACCAGTACGCTGGTGTTCGCGGCGCTTTTGATCGTTTGTTCGATCGGCGTAGGATGCTCCAGCGACAAACCTAAACCTGTTAGCTCGAGCAACCAGCCTGCGATGACGCAGCCGACGATGCCCGCTCCGAGCCCAACGCCGGCACCTGCGCTGCAAGCGGCCGCAAAGCCTGTGCACAAGAAGATTGTTCACAAGGCGCCGGTGATGTTGGCTTATGCGGATAAGACTACCGGTGTTTCGTTCCAATATCCGCGGAAGTACGAGCTTAAGACCGGCGATGATGCGGACAAGCTGGTTTCGTCTGATCCGTTGCCGATGGATTTTGTGCAGCCGGGCGGAATTGCGGTCGCGGCGGTTGCGGTGCCGGAGACTGCTTATCCTAAGTCGGATTTGGCTGCGGCGTTTTTTGACGTCAGCTTGAACAAGTCGCTGACGGAGGAGCAGTGCGGGGAATTTTCCACTCCACAGGCTGCGACTGCTGCGCCGGCGGATACTACTGCGTCGACGACGGTCGCAGCGCCGAGTCCCGCAACGCCGACTGCCGCAGTTCCGGCTGCCACGCAGCCTGCGAAGCTGATGATTGGCGACATGGAATTGCAGTCTGCCGAGACGCTTGCCAGCAACGGAACACGGCGGGAAGCATCGAAGTACTTCCACGTCTTCGAGAACGGTGGCTGCTACGAGTTCGCGCTGAAGGTGGCGACTGCGGTTGAGACGGACGAAGGCGGGAAGCATGTGGATCGAGAGGAAGTCTTTAAGGGGCTGGAGAAGATTCTGGCCACGGTGAAGATTGGGTCCACTGCTGAGGTGACGGCTAGCGCGCCTGTGGCTGCTCCGGTTGCTCCGGCACAGTAGTTGGATTGGTAGTTGGGGCCACGCTGCTTTGGCGGCGTGGTCTTTTTGTTTTGTGGTGAGCGCGCAGACGGAAAAGTGGTGGGGGACGCAAAGTGCAACCGGGGCTAAAGCCCGCGTGATTTTGCGCCTTACGCGGCGCTGAAGCGCCGCTCTTCCACGGCGCTGCATGCATTCGTGGTGCGCCATTCAGAAATCAGAATTGGTGACCGCGCTAGTTGCGCAGCCGGCGGACGATTGTGGCTATGTCGTTTTCCTGGAAGAGGCGGATGGCGGCTATGCCGGCTGCGCCGGCTTGCAGGCAGGAGTGGGCGTTTTGCAGGGTTATTCCTCCCAGGGCCAGGACTGGGATTTTTGCGTGGCTGGCTTGGGCTAGGGCTTCGAGGCCTTGCGGAGGCTTTCCGGGGGCGTCTTTTTTTTCGAAGATGGGAGCCAGGACGGCGAAGGTGGCCTGGTTTTTTTCGGCTTGAAATACTTCTTGTGGGGAGTGACAGGAGATTGCTATCACCGGGTCTCTTGGTGAGAGTTCGCGGGCGGGGGCGCCCGCGCCACACTTCCATGCTGCTCTTACTTCTTGTGGGGTTGTGTCGTTGGCTGGGAGGTGGACGCCGGTGGCGGCTGTGGCTAATGCTACGTCGGTGCGGGAGTTGATTAGCAAGGCAGTTCTCAGTTCTCGGTTCTCAGTTCTCAGTTTTTGGATGAGTTGCATGGCTTCGCGGGCTAACAGCTCTAGTTCTCTTGTGGGGAGATCTTTTTCGCGGAGTTGGATGTAGTTGATGTTTTGGGTTGCGGCATCGGCGATTTTTTTAAGGAGATGGCGGCGGCGAGTGGGTTCGTCGCCGGGGAAGGCTTTGCGGTCTGTGATGTAGTAGAGCAGGCAGCTTTCAGCCATCAGCTTTCAGCTGCCAGTTTAGAGCAAATTGAGGTAACTGCACGAGAGGTGTGGCGGATCCAAAATTCTTAAACACAGAGGACACAGGGGTCCACAGGGTAAAGCTGGGACTGCTGGCTTCAATCAGGTTACGGTCTGGTTTTGGCTATTTCGGGTAGGACTTCTTGTTCTTTTTCTTTCTTGGGCTGGCCGCCCAGGTGGTATTCGGTCAGGCCGTCGCGTAGGAAGGTGAAGGCGTCTTGAGGAGTGTCGACGAATTTGAAGAGGTTTAAGTCTTCGGGGGCGACCGTGCCGGCGTCGACGAAGGCCTGGAAGTTCATGATGCGGTGCCAGTATTCGCTGCCGTAGATTACGACGAGAATTTTCTTGGCTAGCTTGTCGGTCTGGGCGAGGGTGAGGATTTCAAAGAGTTCGTCGATGGTGCCGAAGCCTCCGGGAAAAATCACGAGTGCTTTGGCTAGATAGGCGAACCAGAACTTGCGCATGAAGAAATAGTGGAACTCGAAGTTGAGTGCGGGCGTGATGTAGGAATTGGGATACTGCTCGAACGGGAGATTGATGTTGAGGCCGATGGTCTTGCCTCCAGCTTCGTGAGCGCCGAGGTTGGCGGCTTCCATGATGCCGGGTCCACCGCCGGTGGTGACGACAAAGCGGCGGCGGCGGGCAGGAATTTGAATCGACCATTCGGTGAGCATGTGGGCAAGGCGGCGCGCGTCTTCGTAGTAACGGGCCATGTCGACGGCAACGAGGGCGCGTTTCAGGTCCGTTTGCTGCTGGGCGGCGGGCGCTTTCGAGTTTTTTTCGACTGCGGCCAGGCTCTTCTGGGCGGCGTCAGCCCCCTGGAAACGAGCGGAGCCGAAAAAGACGACCGTGTCCTGGATCTGCTCGCGGCGAAAACGGGCGAGCGGTTCCTGATATTCGGCGAGGATGCGGAGAATGCGTCCGTCGGGACTGTTGAGAAAGGGTTCGTTCCGGTAAGCCAGAGGCGCGGGGTTGAGCTTATCAGTCATCGGTGGACTCACGTTCTTAAGTCAGGCTGGCCTTGGCGCCGGCTGCCCATGCTGCCGTTCAGCGTTGTTGATGTTCGTGGTAGTGGAGGGCTTCCCAGAAGCCGATCCAGATGTCGAGTAATCCCAGGCCGCTGCACAGGCCGCGAAAGAAACCGGTCGAGACGAAGGTGCGCAGCCAGGGAAACGAGAGCAGAAGATAATTGTCGGTCCACTCCGGAGTCCAGGGCAGGATCACGAGCAGAACGCCTGCGATGGCGCTAATCAGCACAAAAAGGAATACGGAAGTCCGGTGCAGCCAGAGTTGAAGGCCACTGTGGGGCGGGGCGGGGCCCGGGAGCGGAGGGTCGAGGAGGGTGGTGGTTGTTTGATTCTGCGCGGTCGAAGGCTGGGGAGGAGCCGCGACCGCGCGGTTTTCGACCGACAGCTTGGGATCGGTGGTCACTGGGCGCTCCGCTGCGGTGACGATGATGCTGCGGGCGAGAACCAAGATCCCTCGCTGCGCTCGGGATGACAGGCCCGCTCGGCGGGACAAGTGCGCTTGGGGAACACAGTTTGAAGGGCAAAACCCATCGGCCTATTCTACGACTTCAGGGGCTTGATGCGCTCGGCGACGTCGCGATAATCGATGTTGCGGCCGTAAACCTCCATGAAATGCTTGAGCGCGGAGGGTTTGTCGCCGGCGGTTTCATAGGCGGCGGCCAGTTCGTAGTGGAGAGCGGTGCGGGTTTCTTCGTCGATTCCGGGAGCATTGAGGGCCTTCTGATACCAGCGAATGGCGGCCTCAGGCAAACCTTTGTCGAGGAAGCACTGCGCCAGCCAGGTGTAGGTCTGCATGACCTGGGGGAAGGCGTGCCCGCGTTCGACGGCCTGGCAGGTCTTTTGCAACTCGCCGATGGCTTCATCGAGCAAGCCCATTTCGCGGAAGGCGATGCCGAGGTTGTAGTGGGTTTCGGGATCCTCTTCGGTGGTGGAGGCTCCGACTTCGAGATCGTGTTTGAGCTCGCCGAACATTTCTGCGAGATCCACGCCGGCATCCTCGCCGAATGGAGAAGACTTGGCGGCGGGGGGGGTGGTGGGAATACCCGGAGAAATTTGTGGCGCGACAGCGGGCGCGGGCTTCTGCGGAACCGGCATCTGCGGCGGCGGCACTGCAGTACCGGACGATACTGCTCCGGCAGCGGCGCTGGCGGCGATGGGGGCACTGACTTGCGGAGCGGAAACGGGCTGCTGCTGCGCCGGCGCGGATGCGACGGGCATCTCGACGTGGGGTGCGGCGTGAGCCTGTGGCGCGGCCTGATGTTCGTGAACTGGAACGTCGGCAACCGGAGCGCCCTTGAGGAAGTCGTCACCCAGGGAAGCTTCAAGATCGGCGACAAACTCGCCCATCGGCTCAGCTTCCGGCACGCCGAAGGAAGTGGGAGCAGCGTTTCCGATCGGCTCAAGTTCGGGTTTGGCATGCGCCGAAGCTTGCTCGACAGCGGGTTCGATTTCATGGGAGATGGTTCCGGGAAGGAAACTATCGCCCAGAGAAGATTCCAAGTCGGAGACGAACTCCTGAAGGACGGCCGGAGCAGGCGCGACGGGAGGCTCAGGCTCGACCGGCTTGGGCGCGACAGGTTTGGCATGCCACACCGGCGGAGCGGGTCGTTTCGCTGCGGGGACGGGCGGTGCGGGAGCCTGTTCGACGACGGCGGGAGCTTCTTCTACGACGGCCAGAGGTTCTTCCGCAGCCGGAGTTTCGTCAATCGTGATTTCCTCTGAAGGCTCGTCGACGGTGAATTCGGCAGCGGCTTCAACTTCGGCCACTTGCTCTTCTGCTGCGGGCGCGGGATGCGACGCGGCCTCGATTTCAGCTTCCATGGCCGACAAAATGGCTTCGTCATTGGTGACCGTCTGAAGCTTTTCAAAGGCCGCGGACGCTTGCTCGGGCATACCATGCTCGAGGTAGAAACGAATTTCTTCGACGGTCTCCGCGGCTTTTGCCTCGTCGATCTCGCCGGCAGGCACCTGACGTCCGCCAACCGCATCTGTGATTCCGGCTTCTGCGGCTTCGGCAGATGGAGCGTCGGCTTCGACGACGACGGAGTCATCCCACTCGGAGGACAGATCGATCTCGGCCGGAGCGGATGGGGATTCGGCAACAGCTGAGACCTGCTCTTCCTCTTGAGTTTCTTCCTCGATGCCGGCTTGATCGTGCTCTGAATCGCTGACGACGGCGAATTCGGCATCTTCGGTGGACTGCGGTGCGGCTGCAGGCCAGGGAGCGGAGGCTTCAACCGGCGCCGAAATTTCATCCACCGCTTCTTCGGCGACAGAATCAGTGAGAACGGGAACGCCGGAGCGCTCCTGGTAGCGACTGGCGAGTTCGCCGTAACGAGTGGCCTCTTCCGGATAACCGGCTTCGGAGTAGACGTCCTGCAAGGTACGGCAGCAGACAGCGGCTTCAGCGAACCGCCCGGCCCGGGTGTGCAGAGCGGCCAAACGCTGGTTCAGGCGCAGGTCGGTGGGCGCCTGAGGCGTCGCTGCCATCAGCGGCCCCAATGCCTTGGCGGGCATGTTGTAGGAAATGAAAAGTTCGGCGTCGGTGAGAGCGGAGCGAACCGCGAGGGCGACGGCATCGGAATAGTGTTGATGGATGGAGGGCGCAGTGGCTTCCAGTTCATCGACGATGACGGCGGCTTCTTCCGAAGTAATGAGGGTGGCGCCGGAATCTCCGCCAATCTGGCTGGCTACCTGCTGGTAATTGCCCATGTGCAGGGGGTTGCCAGGCTCCATGGTGGCGAGCTTCTGATAAAGATCGCGAGCGCGGGGCAGGTCGCCGGACTGAACGGAGGCGTGAGCCAGCAGTTCGATGACTTCAGTGATATGGGTGTTCTCTCCAGCCTTGTGGAATAGCTCGAGAAGTTTCTCGAGCGAAGCGGGATTGTCCCGCACATGCCCGATGACGGAATGCAGGTTCTTCAAGACTTTGTCGGAATCTTCCGCCAGCAGGCGCTCGGCGTGCTGGTCATAAACCTGGAGCGCGTTCTCGTACTGGCCGGCCTGCATGAGAGCGTCGGCGAAAGCGGAGATGGAGGTCAGGTCATTGTGAACGGTGAGGAGCTTGCTGGCCAGGGTGCCGGCATCGGAGAGGCGACCGGTCTTCAGGTAGGCCTTGAGCAGATCGCGGAGGCCATCGGGATTGGAATCAAGATCGGAGACTTTCTGCAACGATTCGATGGCAGCTTCGGCGTCGCCCGCCTCGAGCAGATTGCGGCCCTGCATGAGCAGGGCGTAGCCGTTGCCGGGATCGAGGGTGAGCATGCGCTGCAGAACTTCTTCGGCGGCGGGCAGCGAACCTTTGGCACGCAGAGTTTCGGCAGCGGCAGAGAAAATTTGCCAGGCTTCAGTTTTCTTGCCCAGGCGGACATAAACTTCCGCCAGGCGGATGCGCATGGCGGTATTTTCCGGATCCATTTCCAGAATCTTCTGGAAGATGCGAACGGCGTTTTCCAGCTCGCCGGATTTCAGGAATTCTTCCGCGACCTGCAGGTACTGAGCGCGGGCATCATTGAAGAGTCCTTGCTGGGTGTAAAGCTCGGCCAGTTTCAGCACGCTCTCGAGTGAAGGCTGGAGCTTGCTGATCTTTTTGTACATGGCGATGGCCTTGACCGTGAAACCCTGGTTGGCATAGGCATCGCCTACAGCTTTGAAGCATTCGGTGGCTTTGCTGGCTTCCCCGAGGCGGGAGTAGAGATCGCCGACGGTGTTGGTGACCGTGAGATCCTTGGGATCTGCCTTGAGGACCTTTTCGTACTCAGCGATGGCGTTCTGCATCTTGCCCTGCTGGACATACTTCTCCGCAGCGCTGAGAACCTTCTGTTTGTTGAAACCGAAACCGAACGCCATATGTGTACGAGCCCCAGAACCTGGTCTAACTTACAAACATACAGTCGAGAAACTTATAACCGAGAAACATTTGCTCTCGAAAACCTTCACACCTGGAAACTGACACCGCTCCTCGGAGCGCTGCCCGGGGAAAAGTCACATGGCCAAACTCCTCTTTGGAGATGGCCGGTCGGACAAGGGCAATTGTACGGCTGGACGGGGGGAACCGCATGGTTACCAAGGGTTACCGAAAGGGAGTGTACGAAAGGGTTACCAAGGGAATCAATGGCGGGTACCCGCGGATTGGAGCCTCGCCCCTATATAAGATGATGGCGGGCGTCTAGTACAAAGCTGGTATGTGGAGGTGCTCAGCAAAGAGTTACTCTTCCGATGCGAGATTGGACGACTCGCTCGGCGGCTAAAGCCCCGTGGCTTTTATGGTCTCCGCAGCGCGGATGGAAGCCGCGCCTGTCAAAATGTGAGTGAAGGCTAAAGGAAGGGTGATTGCGATTATGACTTGGATTCGAACCATACCGATGTCAGAGGCGGATGAGAGGCTGCGACAGGCAGTTGAGGGGCAGAAGGGGATGTATCCCAAGGAGTACTTCGAGCCGGTGCATCCGGATGAGTCTGGCGGGTCGTCGATTGTGGGGTCGCACACGCTGATTCCGGAGGCACTTTATCACTCGTTTGCCACGTTTGGGGCGCTGATGTCGCCGGAGCTGCCGCTGAGCCGGCGGCAGCACGAAATGATCACGACGATGGTCTCAGTGACCAACCGGTGCAAGTATTGAATCGAGTCACACGCAGAGTTTCTGCGTAGGGTGACGCTGGATAAAGAGCTGGTCGAGGCGCTGGAGAAGGATTACACGACTGCTCCCATTACGCCGCAGGAGCGGGTGATAGTGGATTATGTGGTCAAGCTGACCGAGGACGCTACTCGGTGTTCGAAGCGTGATATTGAAATGCTGCGCGCTGCTGGGTTTGATGATCGCGGGATCTTGCAGATTACGCTGATTGCGGCTTGGTTTAATTCTATTAATCGGGTGGCGGATGCGTTGGGGGTGGGGCGGGAGTAAGGATCTGTGCCGTATCCTTCCAGCTGTTATTCACCGATCGGAATCTGTCCGCTTGCGTACCGCCGTTTGAGCAGTTGCACCAGAGCCACGGATACGAGTGGATATAAGAACGGCACCAGGAAGAGAAACTCAAACACAGTGGTCGCGTTCGATCCAGCAGTTGCAGAAGCGACGCTCGCTGCTATCTCTGGGCGACTTTGCCACAGCAGGGTGACTGCTGCGAAGTAAACCACGAGCAATAGAACCGCAAACGAATACAGATTTACAGCGGATAATTTGGCCTGTATGAACCGGATTGCTGTTACCAAAAGAACGCTGGCGAAGGCCAGCTGCATGAGCGCCATAACAGCGAATGCGAGCCGGAAATAAGGAGCGTCACGCGGTTCATGAATTTGTCTGGTGAGAAGGCGATAGACCGAATCCACCAGGAAGGATGTGCCCAGCAGGACGGCGGCGGAATTGACCGTTCCTACAGTTCGGAGGACAATCTTCACCCATTTAGGGGTTGCTGGGTTTGCGTAGGTCATTGGATTGTTTTCGCCCAGAGCAAGTCTAAGTCATCGATTCCGGCCAAGCCAAGGTTACTGAGGACCGTTGGGGGAATCAGTGGATTTCGTTGCCAGTTCTCAGGTGTACCTGCGCGAAGGCCATCACTGGGTTCCGATAATCCGCCGGGTGGACGTGCGATTGTTCCCCTCTGCTACTAAACTTGCCTGAGAGGCGAGGCTTCCGATCCATTTCTCTGCCACCTCCGTTCTTCATCCATGGCTGAATCTTTAGCAGAGTTTTTCCTGGCGAACTTTCGGGCGCACCGCGATGAGCGCGCTTACGGGCAGCGGTGTGGATACCGGATGGAGTGGTTTACTTATGGGCAGGTTCTGGAGATGGCGTTGCGGTTCGCCGGTGATTTGGAGGTGCGGGGGATTGGCAAGGGTGAGCGGGTGATGCTTTGGGGGGAGAATTGCGCGGAGTGGGTTGCGGCGTTTTTCGGGTGCGCCTTGCGTGGGGTTGTTGCGGTTCCTATGGATGATGGGGCTTCGGCGGAGTTTGCTGGGCGGGTTGCGAGGCAGGTTGAGGCCAAGCTTTGGGCTTGTTCCCGGCGGCATACTCAAGCGGTTGACACGGGCGCGATGCCCTACGTGGTTCTGGAAGATTTCCCGCATGAAGCCGGCGGGATGCCGCCGCTACTGTCGGATTCGCAGGTGGCAATTGGACGCGATGACATTCTGCAGATCGTGTTTACTTCGGGGACTACTGCTGAGCCTAAGGGCGTCGTGATTACGCATGGGAATGTGCTGGCTAACATTGCTCCGCTGGAACGGGAGATGCAGCCTTACTCGAAATATGAACGCTGGGTGCATCCGGTGCGGTTCTTGAATTTGCTGCCGCTTAGCCATGTCTTTGGACAATTTCTTGGGATGTTTTTGCCGCCGCTGCTGCGTGGGACCGTGATTTTTCAGGAAGAGTTCGGGCCGTCCGAGATTGTGAATACGATCCGGCGGGAGCGGGTGTCGGTGCTGGTAACGGTACCGCTAGTGTTGCATTCGCTGAAGCAGAAGATCGAGCGCGATCTCGAGGATGGTGGGAAGATCGAAGACTTTCGGCGGCGGTTCCGCGCGTCGGAGGGAAAACACTTTCTGCGGCGGTGGTGGATTTTTCGCGCGAGTCGCCGGCAATTTGGGTGGAAGTTCTGGGCGTTCATTTGTGGAGGAGCAGCTCTCGATGCTGAGACTGAGGAATTCTGGGGACGGCTTGGGTACGCCGCGATTCAGGGGTATGGACTGACGGAGACGACCTCGCTGATCAGTGTGAACCATCCTTTTAAGTTGGGGAAAGGGTCGATTGGGAAAGTGTTGCCGGGACGGGATGTGAAGCTGGCGGACGATGGCGAGATTTTGATCCGTGGCGGAGGAGTGGCGGCGGGATATTGGGATGGAGGCTTGCGGCAAGGAGTTGTGGAGGGGGTTACGGATAAGGAGGGGTGGTACCGGACCGGAGATGTGGGCGCGCTGGATGAAGGCGGGAACCTTTATTTCAAGGGACGCAAGAAGGAAGTGATCGTGACTCCGGGCGGGCTGAATATTTATCCGGAGGATTTGGAAGTGGCGTTGCGGCGGCAGCCCGATGTGAAAGACTGCGTGGTGGTGGGGATTGAGCGGGGAGGAAACGCGGAGCCCTGCGCGGTGGTGATTTTGCGCGACGATGCGCGCGGCGATGCTCGGATGGCTGAGGTAATGGAGCGGGCGAACCAGTCGCTCGCGGAATTCCAGCGGATGCGGATGTGGGTGGAGTGGTCAGGGGAAGATTTTCCTCGCACGAATACGCAGAAGGCGCGGCGAAACTTGATTGCCGAGTTCGCGGCGAAGGAAATTCTGCGGCCTGGCGGGAAGATTGCAGGCGCGGGTGAAAATCCTGTGGCGGAATTGATCGGTCGCATCACGGGCAGAAGTGTTGGTGGTCTGGACGCTGGTGCGGCGCTCGATTCCGACCTTGGGCTCAGTTCTCTGGACCGCGTGGAGTTGATCAGCGCGCTGGAAGATCGATATCAAGTGGATCTGAGCGAGACGCGTTTTAGCGCGGCGCGTACGGTCGGCGATGTTGAAAGGATGCTGCGCGGCGAGTCGCGGCCGCGGGCGGAGTATCACTATCCGCGATGGGTTTTGCATTGGCCGGTTACGTGGGTACGGTGGCTGGCTTACTACTTGCTGATGAGGCCGGCCGTCTTTCTACTGGGCTGGCCGCGGATTGAAGGACGGGAGAATCTGCGGGGGTGGAGTGGGCCGCTGTTGGTGGTCTGTAACCATATTGACGATGTGGATGTGGGGTTCGTGCAGACAGCTTTGCCGGCGCGGCTGCGGAGCCACATCGCGACGGCGACTGGAGGAGAAGCGTTGGAAGCCTTGCGCACGCCGGCGGCGAGCCGGGGGTGGTTCCTGGGAATTTACGATCGCATGCAGTGGACGTTGGGAGTTTCGCTGCTGAACCTGTTTCCGCTGCCGCGTGAGGCGGGGTTCCGGCAGAGTTTTGCTTATGCGGGCGAGGCGGTGGATCGAGGATACAGCGTGCTGGTGTTTCCTGAAGGACGGCATACGGTGGATGGCAAAATGAATCCGTTTCGCGCGGGAATTGGGTTGCTGGTAAACAACCTGGGCATTCCGGTGCTACCCATGAGGATTCGAGGGTTGTTTGAGGTGAAGCAGGCGGGGAAAAGGTTTGCGCGGCCATGGAAGATTGGCGTGCAAATTGGCCAGCCCATGAAGTTTCCAGCGGGATCCGCTCCGGAGAGAATTGCTCAGGAGCTGCAGAGAGCCGTGGAGGCTTTGTAGAGAGCGCGAAGCGATCGTGCCTTACTCTTCGTCCTCGGACGCTTCTTCCCCGAAGGAGTCCAATTGGATCTTGACCTCCGGCAAGCTGGCATCGCGAAGTTGCCCGTTGAGGGCAGAAAGATCTGTAGTCTTGAGCGTGTCCCAGCGCTTCATCACATCCGATGCGTCGTGTTCGGTTGCGGCGGCGGCGGCAGACTGTGCCGCGGTCGGTTCCGCATCGGCCTGCCACACCTGACCGTATAACGTTGCGACCTGACCGTTCACCCGCGAAAGCGTGATTTCGTTGGTCGGCGGCGCAAGGAAGCCGGCGGCGGCGCCAACCACGGCTGCGAGTTTGCCTTGGAACGCGTGAATGGAGTCGAGGACTGGGCCGGTCGCTTGCTGACTTAGCTTCTCCAGAGGCTCGGGCAGCGATCCGGCTTGCATCACTGCCTTGGACGTCTGGCTCAACAGTGAGGACAGGCGCGTTTCAAGCTGGAATTTATGATCGAGGCTGGCTGCGGAAGTCTTCACACGAGGGTCCATCTTCACGATGAAGGTCGCGGTATAACTTTTTCCGTTCGCGGTGAGCCGGGCTGTGTAGGAACCGGGCAAAGCCGTGGGACCGAGCGGATAACGAGGCGTGTCGCCGGGGACGGCAGAGATGGGGTAGTCGTGGCGCGTGGAATCTGGCGAGGGATAGTGCAGATCCCAAACCCAGCGATGCATGCCGGCATCTGCGGACAACGAGCGGAAAGGACGCGGCCAGTAGAGGGGGATGAGCTGCTTCTTCAGTTCGGCCTCTGTGACGTCGGGTTTATCCGCGCTGGAAAACTTGCGGATGAGTTGGCCGCGCGCGTCGAGGATCTCGAGAGTCACGGGAGCCGATGAGGCGTGCGACAGGTAGTAATCGATGATTGCGCCATCGGGCGGATTGGCGGCAGCGGGCTCGTCGGGTGGAAGCGGCGTGTCGGTGTAGGTATCGCGTTGAACGCGATAAGCGAGCGCTGGAGTGAAGAGATGGGCGTCGGTGGCGGCGAACGCGGCGGCGGCTTCGCGCAGCGGGGAGATGTCATCCAGAATCCAGAACGCGCGGCCGTGGGTGGCTACGATTAGGTCGTCGTCGTGAATCCAGAGATCACGCATCGACGTGCGGGGCAAATTTAGCTGCAAGGATTGCCAATGATCCCCGTCGTCGAATGAGACCCAGACTGCGTTTTCTGTGCCTGCAAAGAGCAGGCCTTTGCGCACGGGATCCTCGCGGACTGTGTCGACGGGACCAATTTCAGGCAGGCCGGTAGTGATCATCCTCCAAGTCTTGCCGCCGTCGTGCGTGCGGTAAATGTAGGGCTGCTCGTCGTTGATGCGGAAGCGGCTTACCGACACGTACGCGGAGTCGTCATCGAAATGCGAGGCGCTGATCTGGGTGACTTTGCTCCACGGGGTCAGCTCTTTTGGAGTAATCTCATTCCACTTTTTCCCGCCATCGCGCGTCTGCCAAATGAGCCCGTCGTCGGTTCCCGCCCACAGTGTGTTGAGATTCTTGAATGAAGGAGCCAGAGCGTAGATGGCGCCGCGCTGCTTCTCCGCACCTTTGGGGATGAGGCTGCCCACGCTAGCCGGGACTCCGGGATTTTCGCGCGTTAGATCGGAGCTAATGGTCTGCCAGGAGTTTCCGCCGTCGGTGGTTTTGAAGAGCACATTGCTGGCGAAATAAAGGGTGTGCGGATCGATCGGCGAGAACATTGTGGGCTCGGTGCGATCGGTGCGGTATTTTGGACTGCGAAGCGGAATCGGCGTGATGTTCTGCACCTGGCCGGTAGACCAATGAAACTTCGAGACGTTGTTTCTACCGCCGCCGTAGATTACGTCAGGATCGAGGGGATCGGGCGCGACGTAGCCGTATTCGATGACGCCCACGGGATGCCACTCGCGATAGGTGACGGCGCCGTCGTTGCCGCGGCTGGAGATGCAGACGGAACCGCTCTCCTGCTGGCCTCCGCAAACGCGATAGGGGAAAGTGTTGGTTACGGCGACGTGGTAGATCTGCGCGGTGGGCTGGTTGTACCAGGAACTCCAACTGGCACCGCCGTTGACGGTGATGATTGCGCCCTGGTCGCTGACGATGAGAATGATGTTGGGATTGTTGGGATTGATCCAGAGATTCTGGTAGTCGTCGCCGCCGGGCGCGCCGCGGAATCCGGACCAGGTCTTGCCCGCATCTGTCGATCGCATGGTTACGGTGCTGACGCAAATGACGATGTCCGCATTCTTCGAATCCACTTTGGGGATGGAAAGATCGCCGCCGCCGATGCGGCCAGAGGGGCGCGGATCATCCGTTGCTTTGGACCAGTTTTCTCCAGCGTCGTCGGAACGGTAGACGGCGAGTCCGCCCGAGGCGGCGGCGACTGTGGCGTAGAGGCGGCGGGAATCCGCGGGAGCGACCGCGACATAGATTTGTGAGAGATCTTTCGGAAGGCCGTTGGAAAGAGGATGCCAGGTGCTGCCGCCGTCGGTGGATTTGAACAATCCGCCGTTCGTTCCGTTGAATTCGTTGCCGTCTTCCCAGGGGCCCTCGCGGACTTCCCACATGGAGGCATAGATTACATCGGGATTCGAGGGGTCAATCTCCACGTCGGAAGCTCCGGTGTTCTCGTCTTTGTTGATGGCTTTTTGCCAAGTCTGGCCGCCATCGGTGGAACGGAAAAGGCCACGTTCTTCATTCGGGCCGTAGGGATGGCCGAGCACGGCTGCGAAGACTCGATTGGGATCGCGAGGATCGACGGCAAGAGCTGGGATCTGGAAGCCGTCGCGCAGGCCGAGATGAGTCCAGGTGTTTCCGGCGTCGGTCGATTTATAGATTCCGTTGCCCACCGAGAGGTCGGGGCGATGAAGACCTTCGCCGCTGGCTACGTAAATGATATCGGGATTCGACTGTGCGACCGCGATGGCGCCGATCGACTGGGTAGACTCGTGGTCGAAGATCGGCTTCCAGGTGCGGCCGTAGTCGTCTGACTTCCAGACTCCGCCGTTGACTTGGCCGATATAGAAAACATTCGGCTGGCTGGGGACGCCGGTGGCAGCCCTGGTGCGGCCTCCGCGAAACGGGCCAATCATGCGCCAGTGCAGATCCTGATAAGTATTTTCGGGAACTTGCTGTGCGGTGCTCGATCCGATAAACAGAAAAACTGAAAAGCAGATGAATAGACAAATGAGTGCTTTAGATTTAGTCACGGAGCCCCCTGAGCGGCGTACGCCAAACTCCACAGCATAAACTAAAACCGGTAGTAGTGGGCCGCTGCGAATGACGAATTCAGATAATCTCAGCTAAAGTTTGTGTCAGGCCACCCGGTTTGGGGGTCGGTGTGGCTCCCGATTGGCCGGCCACCCACGCCCCGACGCGGTTGGCAGTTTCATTAATCTGCGCAAGCGATGTTCCGCGAAGATATCCATGCACCAGGGCCGCGGTGAATGCGTCGCCTGCGCCGACCGTGTCGGCGACCTTGACCCTGAAGCCCGGATGCTCACTGCATTCATCGGCGGATACCAGGAGGCTGCCGTTATTGCCGCGCGTGACACAGACCAGTTTTGTTTCATGTGAAGAAAGCAATTGTCGAGCGGAGTCTTCTTCGCCGTGATTCTCCAAATCGAACAGGCGCATGATCGTTGGGAGTTCCTCATGGTTCAGCTTGACGATGGTTGCGAGCTTCATCGACTCTGCGAGAACTTCGACGGTATAGAAGTTTTGCCTCAGGTTGACGTCGAAAACTCGAACTGCGGTTTTGCGCAAAGCCAGCAGAAATCGGCGGATGGTCCCACGACTGCGTTCTGAGCGTTGTGCCAGCGATCCAAAGCACACGGCATCGGCTTGTTGTGCCAGCTTCTGCCACTCCGGCGTCCACTCGAGAAAATCCCAAGCTACTGACTCGGAGATTTCAAAGCGCGGTTGACCCGTGCGGTCCACTTCCACCCTCACTGTTCCTGTCGGATGGTCCGAGTCCTTCTGAATGAACTCGATCGAGAGACCGAGTTCTCCCAGCCGTCGGATCGCCTCTGTACCTAGAATCTTCGCCGAGACGGCTGGCTGGAATTCCTTCATCCCCGAGCAGAGAGGTAATGTAGGCGAAGTTAGCGGGTGCTCCGCCCAGTTGTTTGCCGCTGGAAAATAAATCCCAAAGTAGTTCGCCCAAACCGACGACGATGTGTCTCTTGCTCAAGAGGCTACCGTCCATGCTGAATTGAAATATTTGCGGGAGCTTGCGAAATAGATCTGACACGGGAGTCGAGCC
>Ga0308309_10001226_pt1 | contig 15334 bp, 12 predicted proteins | sample HubBroMetageWFT5_FD_192491 | JGI IMG/M metagenome (GOLD analysis project Ga0308309, IMG submission 192491) | Warmed and freeze-thawed soil microbial communities from the Hubbard Brook experimental Forest, New Hampshire - Hubbard Brook CCASE Soil... | ecosystem: Environmental > Terrestrial >...
CGCGCTTGGCGCCGCACCGTTTCAACGTATCTCGAGGCGTACGCGCGCGAGGGCTGGGCGATCGAGCGCGCGGTCGGCGGCGAAAGCCGGCGCCGTTTATGCCGGTCAAGAAGCGCAACGAGGGTTCGGCGGGACCGAAAACAACCGTTCAAGGCAACGCGCCGAGTCGAAACTGTGCGTCCAGCGATCGTCTTCGCACCGACGCGAATCCGCGCCGACACCGGCCCGCGGTGGCATGGTGAACGATACGGCTTTCCCGCCCCGCGGCGCGCTCACAATCGCCTTCGCGCATGTCGCCTATCGCGCCGCGGAAGAATTCGCAGCGCGCGGGACGGGCATCGCGCATTTTGAGGTGCGGACGCTTGAAGACCTGGAGCGGCGGGCGCGCGAGGCTGATGTGCTGGTGGTGTCGGGTCTTTGGCGAAACACGCTGATGGCGCGCGCGCCGAAGTTGCGGTTCGTGCAATCGTTCAGCGCCGGCACGGATCAATATGACAAGGCGCTGTTCGCCGAGCGCGGCGTAAGGCTGGCCAATGCCCAGGGCGTGAACGAACGCGCGGTGGCGGAACATGCGATCGCTCTCATCCTCGCCCTCACGCGGCAGCTTCATCTGGCGCGCGACAACCAGCGGGAGGCGCTCTGGCGCGGCATGATCGGCGACCGCGCCCTGCGGGAGCAGGAGCTCGGCGGCAAGACTCTGGTTGTCATCGGGCTAGGCCGCATCGGCACGCGTCTCGCCAGGCTTGCCCGCGCCTTCGATATGCGGGTGATCGGGGTGCGCCGCACGGCAAGGCCAGCGCCCGACGTCGCCGATGAGGTCCTTGCCCAAGCCGACCTCGCCCGTGCGCTCGGCGAGGCCGACTTCGTGGCGTTGACCTGCCCGTTGACGCCGGAGACCCAGGGACTCATCGGCGCCGCCGCGCTGGCAACGCTGAAGCCAGGGGCGCTCCTGGTCAATGTCGCGCGGGGAAAGGTAGTCGACGAAGCGGCGCTTCTGGCGGCGCTAGCCGACGGACGCGTCGGCGCTGCGGCGCTCGACTGCTTCCACGAGGAGCCACTGCCGCGCGAATCCCCCTTCTGGGCTCTCCCGAACCTTCTGATCACGCCGCACGCGGCGGGCGAAACCGGGTGTTACGAGAAAAACGTCGTCGACATTCTCAACGAGAATATCGAGCGCCTCCTTCGTGGCGAAACCACGCTGCGAAACCAGGTGGTGTGATGGGGGGCGGCGACACGGTTTGCGCCGCTTGGCCGCGCAGGACGGCGCTCAATTGCAACGAGACAAGTGATTATGGCTTCGGTCGAAGTTTCCAATGTGCGCAAGAGCTTTGGGCAGTTTCGAGGTGATTCACGGCGTCTTGCTCCGGGTTGAGGACGGCGAATTCGTTACTCTTGTTGGGCGTAAGGGCGTTTTTCCAATGGTGCCCATGCCGTTCCCCGTCTACGGCAACATCGACGCGGCCAACGTCGACCGCATGATCGCACGGACGATCAGATCGTCGACTACTACCCGCAGGATGTCGAAGCGATCGGGTCGGACATTCCCTTCGTCATTAAAGACTACCGGTCGGCGCTTGGCGTCGTTATGACGCCGAACGTCATCCGCCGGATCATCACCTACAACGCCTCCTGCGTGATGCTGAAGCACGAGGACTGGCCCGGACTGGAAAAGATTTCGTCTCCCCGGCGATTCGAGCAGGAGGGCAAGCTGCGCCGCGTTCCGATTCTGACCGGCAACGGTGGCCTGTTCCTCGATTTCGAGATGCAGCGCGGATTCGATGGCGCGATGACCGGCTACGCTTTCCCGGAGATGCTGATCGACGTCGTGCGGCTGTCGCGCCAGGGGGCGGCGTGAGGAAACGCACGACCTTTTTGACGCCCATTTGCCCTGGTCCGCTATGAACAGCAACAGGGCGTCGGCCTGGCCACGCGCAAAAACGAGATAGTGAGGCCGCGGCATTCTCGCCTCCGACGCGCAGCGACAGCTCGGGCCCAGTCCTAGCGCGGCCGCCAAGGCGGAAGTCGCTACCTGCCTGCGCGCCTTGCACGCCGTGATGCGCGCGCCGCCGCAATCGCAGATGTGGCGATGCGTAAGCAAGCATGAACGCTCAAAATCCCACAGCCTGCCCGTCGCGACGGCTCTCGGAGGCGGCGGCGTAGCCGCCCCCTTCGAGGCGCCAAATGACTTGACCCGCGCCAAAATCGAGGAGCCCGCCGTCAACAAGCTTGTGGCCGCGAGCGGCGAGCGCAGCGCGAAAGGTCCCGCTCCAGGCCGACTCGACCATCAGATCGCCGCCTTCGACGCGCCAACGGGGGGCGTCAATCGCGGCCTGGGGATTTTGTCCCCGGGCGAAAAGCCTGAGCGCGATTTGCACGTGGCCTTGCGGCTGCATCGAGCCGCCCATAACGCCGAAGGCCGCTAGCGGCGCCCCGCCGACAGCCGCGAAGCCGGGAATGATGGTGTTGAACGGGCGCTTACGCGGTCCGACGCAATTCGGATGGCCGGGATCGAGGCTAAAGCAGGCGCCGCGATTGTTGAGCGCAACGCCAATTCCCGGCACGACGATTCCCGAGCCGAAGCCGCGATAGTTCGACTGGATATAAGAGACCATCATACCCTCAGCGTCGGCTGCGGCGAGATAGACCGTGCCACCCTGGGACGGTTTTCCGGGGTCCGGCGCTTGGGCGCGGTCGCGGCGGATGAGTCCGGCACGCTCGCAGAGATAGCCATCGGCGAGCAGCGTTTCGGCCTTGACCCGCATCGCGGTGGGATCGGCGACATGAGCTGCGGCGTCGGCCATTCCGAGCTTTGTCGCCTCGATCGCGAGGTGCTGAAGCTCGGCCCCGTCGGCGTCAAGGCCATCGAGATCGCAACGATCGAGAATGCCAAGCGCGATCAGCGCTGCCAGCCCCTGGCCGTTCGGCGGCAGTTCATGGATTCGGACGCCCCGGAAATCGACCGCGAGCGGCGCGACCCATTCCGGCTCGTGTTCGGCGAGGTCGGCGAGCGTCATTGCGCCGCCCTCACGCTCGGCCGCCGCCGCGATCGCCTCTGCGATGGCGTCGCGGTAGAAGGCGCGCCCCTCGCTGGCGGCGATCGCCTCCAAAGTGTCCGCTTGCTCCGGGCAACGGAAGGTCTCACCCGCCGCAGGCGCCCGGCCTTGAGGCAGGAAGACCCGGGCGAACTCGTGATAACCGCCGAGCGTGGAGACCTGTCGCAGCCAGATCTGCGCGATGAACGGGGAAACAAGAAATCCTCGGCGGGCGTAGCCGATGGCCGGCTCGAACAGCGTCTGAAAAGGCAGGCGGCCGAACCGCTTGTGCAGCGCGACCCAGGCCGAAACCGCGCCGGGCACTGTGACGGAATCCCAGCCTGTCGCGGGCATCGATCGCTGATCGGCGAAGCGCGCCTCAGTCCAGCCGGCCGGCGAACGGCCGGAGGCGTTGAGTCCAACGAGCGCGCCGCCGGAGGCGACAATGGCGAAGGCGTCGCTGCCGATGCCGTTCGTCACCGGCTCGACGACGGTCAGCGCCACGGCGGTCGCGATCGCCGCGTCGACCGCGTTGCCGCCTTTGGCCAGCATGACGAGCCCCGCCTGGGCGGCGAGTGGCTGACTGGTGGCGACGCAATTGGCGGCGAGAATCGGCTGGCGGATCGAAGGGTAGGGAAGTCGCCAGTCCACGCGTAAACTCCGCGTCAGGCTTGGCGCGCTGGCGGGATTTGCACGCCGCCGCCGACCATCAACCGAGATACTCCATGATGTAGAGCCCGGCGCCGCTCCAGTCGGTGCAGTAGCAGAGGCCATTCTTGTCGACGAAGACGTCGGCCGAGTGAAGCACAACCGGCCGGTTGGGGCGGGGATCGACGAGTTTCTTCGGGGCGGGCGGCACGCAGGCGGCGACTTCGACCGGCCTGAAGGGATCGGCGATGTCATAGACCCTGACGCCGGCGTTCTGATAGGTAGCGAAGATCAACCTCGAGCTTTGGAATGAGCCGGGCCGGTTCTCATGAATGTTGTGTGGGCCGAAATGGCCGCCGACGGCGACATAGTCCCGGTCGTTCGGCAACGGGAAAGTCGAGATACTGATCGGGTTCGACTTGACCTGGTTGTCGAACACCCAGATCGGCTTGAAACCGTCCTCCATGTTGTCGAGCACCGCCTCGTCAAGGATGATCAGCAAATTTCGATCCGGCAAGGGGAGGCAATTGTGAGTGCCGCCGCCAAACGGCGGCGACCAAACGCGATGGACGATGAGCTTCGGATTGGCCTTATCGGACACGTCGACGCTCGCCAGGCAGCCGTCGCGCCAGGCGCAATAGGCAACGTCTTCGGCGACTACCGCGTGATGGAGGCCGTAGCGGCCGCGTTCAAGCGGCCAATCGGCCTTTTCTCCCGCCGCGAGCTTCATGCCCGGCAGCCAATAGCGGCCGACGATCTCCGGCTTGGTCGGGTCCTGCATGTCAATAGTGACGAGAATGTAGTCCGAAAAGCCGTCGATCATCGCCGACGCGTAGGCCCAGCGGCCGCCGACATACCAGATGCGATGAAGCCCCGCCCCCTCAACCGGCATGAAGCCGATTTGGCGCGGCGCTGTGGGCTTGGAAATGTCGAACACCGCCATCCCCGCCGACCAGTCACGCGTGCGATCGGACACATGCGCGCCATGCGAGCCCGACTGCGGCTTATAGTAGTTGCGCTCGTCCGCCATCTCGGGTTGAGAGAACATGTCGCGGCCATGGACGAGCAGCAACAGATCGTCGTGGACCTGCAAATGCAGGCTCCATGTGTTGGGAGGATTCTGCACGTAGGCGACGGCCTCGGGCTTGGTGGGATCGCGCACGTCGATCACCGAAAAGCCCTTCGAGCAGACATGGCCGATGTAGGCGTAGCCGTTCCGCACCATGATCTGCTGGCCGTCGGAACGGCCGGCCTGATCGGAATGTCCGATCAGGCGCATGTTTCTCGCATAGGTCGGTTTGAGGTGTTCGGCGGCGGTCATCGCCGCGCTCAGCGCTTATACTCGACGATGTAAAGGCCGGCGTTGAAGTCGGTGACGTAGCAGAGCGCATTCTTGTCGACGAAGACGTCGGCCGAGTGCAGGACAATCGGGCGGTTTGGCCTCGGGTCCACCCAGGTTGCGGGCGTCGGCGGCACGAATGCCGCCACCTCCTTCGGCCGGAACTGGTCCTTGATGTCGTACACGCGCAACCCCGCGTTCTGGTATGTCGAGAAGATCAGCTCCTCGCTGACGAAGCTGCCCGGCCGATTTTCGTGAACGTTGTGCGGTCCGAAATGACCGCCGACCTTGAGATAATCCTTGTCCGACGGCTCAGGGAAGGTCGAGATGCTGATCGGGTTCGACTTGACCTGATTGTCGAAGATCCAGATCGGCTTGAACCCGTCCTCCTGATTGTCGAGCACGGTCTCGTCGACGACGACGAGCAGATTGCGCTTGGGCAGCGGCAGCGCGTTGTGCGTGCCGCCTCCGAACGGCGGCGCCCAAACCTTGTGGACGAGGAGTTTCGGATTGGCCTTGTCCTTGACGTCGACAACGGCGAGGCAGCCGTCGCGCCAGCTGCAATAGGCGATGTCGTCGTGGATGATGGCGTGATGCAAGCCGAAGCGGCCGTTTTTGGTCGGCCAATTCGCCTTCTCGCCGGCCGCCACGTTCATGCCTGGCAACCAATACTTCCCGGCCAAGACCGGCTTCTTCGGGTCCGCCATGTCGATGGTGATGAGGATGTAGTCGGAGAATCCGTCGAGCAGCGCCGAGGCGTAGGCCCAGCGCCCGCCGATATACCACAGGCGATGCAGACCCGTTCCCTCGACCGGCAAGAAACCGATCTGCTTGGGATCCTCCGGCTTTGAGAGGTCATAGACCGCCATGCCGGCCGACCAGTTGCGCGCGGCGGCCTCCGGCTTGGCGTGATGATCGACTGAGCCTTTGTAATAGGCCTTCTCGTCGCTGAGCTCAGGCTGGGCAAACATGTCCTTGTTGTGGATGACCAGCAGAAGATCATCATGCGCCTGGAGATGTAACGTCCAGGTGTTGGGCGGGGCGGCGACGTGCTTCACGTATTTCGGATGGGCGGGATCGCGGACGTCAACCACGGAGAAGCCCTTGGAGAAGATGTGGCCGATATAAGCGTAGCCACGATGGACCATGATCTGAACGCCGTCGGACTTGCCGCCTTGATCGCTATGACCGACGAGGCGCATATTTTTGGTTGCGTAGTCGGGCTTGAGAACTGTTGTGTCGGCCATCGCCGGTCTCCGTGTCGTGCTCGTTGAGGATCTAAGCCGCGTTCCGCCCTATGCGGGGCGCGAAAATCGCGAACCTTTGAGGGGCGACGCACGAAGCGTCGCCCCTCATTGGAGCATGCCGACCTGGCGGCTACTTGACGCCCCAGATCTTCTTGTATTCGTCGCGATAGCCGTTGCCGGGATCGAACCGGTTCTCCGGTCCACCGTCCTTGTCGAGATTCTCGGCGGTGAAGAGGTGCACGTGCGGCACGAAGCCCGAGGGCTTGTCGCCAGCGAGCGCCCGGTTCATCTCGTCGACCATGATCCAGCCTTGCAGGTTGAGCGGTTCTGCGACGGTTGCCAACTGATATTGCTTGTCGCGAATGCGCTTGAACGCCGGCACCGAGCCGTCGCCCGACGAGATCTGCTGTGGATAGCCGTTCGCCGGATCGACGCCGGCGGCCTGCAACGCGGGCGCCGAGAAGTCATAGTAAAGGTCGTTGACGGCGATCGAGAAGGTCCACTTCTTGCCGTACTTCGACAGCAACGACGTCGTCAGCTGGCCCATGCGGTTAGAGAGGTCGCCGATCGGCGTATCGGCGACTTCGAGCACCTTGCACTTCGAATAGCCTTCGACGGCCACCTTCGAGAAGTTCGTCTTGGCGGTGGCGATGGCGTAGATAGAATCCGTGAACAGGATCACGCCGCAGTCGGCGCCCTGCGAGGCCTTCCAGACCGCTTCGAAACCCGCAGAAGCCGCGACTTCCGCGGGATCGGTCGTCACGTTGGTGAACACCGACGGGATGTCCTTGTCTGGCCCGGCTTGGGGACCGGCGTGCCAGCCGACGACCTTGATGCCGGCGGCGGCGGCCTGCTCGAACAGCGGCGCCTGCTCCTTGCTGTCGATGCCGGCGTTGAGAATGCCAGCCGGCTTCATGGCGATCGCCTGTTGCAAAGCCGTGGCGCGACCGGGCACCGAGCCCTGGCCGTCGAGCTGGCGAACCTCCCAGCCGAGCGCCTTGGCGGCTTCCGTGGCGCCGTCGGCGGCGCCCTGCGCGCCGCCGTTGCGCCCGTCGGTGAGGACGATGACGACCAACTTCTTGCCGACGCTCTTCGGCCCCGAAGTCGGGCCGTCCCATTTGGTGACCGGCGCGGCGACGTTGGCGAGATATGCTTTCGCCTTCTCCTGATAGGCCGCGTCGTCCGCGCGCGCCGTGCTTGCGCAGATCGCCAGCGCGCCGATTGAGGCCAGCAAGCCCTTGAGCATCATGTTAGGCGTACCCATGTTTCTCTCCCATCTTTGACTGGCGGCTGTTCGCGCCAGGCCGGCGTCGCCGGCGTTTAAGCAAAGGCCTCACGCAGCCCTGGCTGCGTTCGCGGATTCTCCGGCTCCCTCCGCGGCCGTGGTTTCGCGCGGCGGCTTGACGACGGTGCGCCGGCGCTGCGCGAACGCGGCAAGCGCGATGGCGACGACCAGCGTCGCGCCGTTGAAGAGGGGCTCGACGAAGAAGGCGCCGCCAAACAACTGGATGCCGGAGATGCCGACCGCGAGTATGAGGATGCCGAATATGCTGCCCCAGATATTGACGCGCCCCGGCTTGATCGTCGTCGAGCCGAGAAAGGCGCCGACCAGCGCCGGCAGCAGGAAATCCAGGCCGACGTTCGCTTGGCCGATGCGCAATTTCGCGCCGAGCACGCAGCCGGCGAGGCCGGTAATGACGCCCGAGGCGACGAAAACGCCGATAACATATCTGCGCACCGGAATGCCGTTGAGCGCGGCAGCCTTTTCATTGGCGCCGATGGCGTAAATGAAGCGGCCGAGCGGCAGCCGCTCGCTGACGATCCACAGAACGATCGCGAGCGTCAGCACATAGAAGGCCGGTATGGGGATGCCGAATACCGACGTCGCGTTGATGGCGAGGAAGGCGCGCGGCAGATCGCCGACAATCTGGCGCCCGTCGGTGTGCCAAAGCGCGAGCGCGTAGAGAATCGTGCCAGTCCCCAGCGTCGCGACAAAAGCGTCGACCTGCGCCACCTCGACCAGCACGCCGTTGAGGAAGCCGACGACCCCGGCGCAAGCAATCACCAGCAGGATCGCGATCGGCCATGGGAGGCCGAATTTGACTTGAAGGCTGATGGCGAGAATGTGCCACATCACGATGCCGAAGCCGACAGTCAGATCGATGCGGCCGGCCATCATCGGCAGGGTCGCGGCGAGCGCGAGCAGGGCCACGATCGATTTATCGGCGAGGATCGAGCGCGCGTTGAGCCAGGTCGGGAACGTGTCGGGCAGCAGGATCGAGAATAGGACGATCAAGGCGAGCGTCAGAAGGGGAAGCCCGTAGACCGGCGCCAACCGCAAAATCCTTCGCCCAGGCGAAAGCCCCGCCAGTTCCGGCCGCGTCGGCTCGAGGGCGTTCGATTTAATGGACTGCATGCGCGCCTCCTCCCGGGACACCGGCGGAGGCGGCGGGAGGCGGCGCGGAGCGCCGTATGTTGGCGGAGGCGGCCGCGAGCAGATTCTCCACCGACAGATCGTCCGCGCCGAGCTCGGCGACGACGCGGCCCCGGTCGAAGATCAGCGCGCGATGACAGACCTTGGCGACCTCCTCGAAGTCAGTCGATACGATGAAGATGGCCGCGCCCCGCTGGAGCGCGACATCGAAGAGGCGATAGATTTCCGCCTTGGCACCGACGTCGACGCCGGCGGTGGGATCCTCGAAGACGTAGATCTTGGCGTCGAGGTGCAGCCAGCGCCCGACCACCACCTTCTGTTGGTTGCCGCCGGACAGGAGCTCGATCGGCAGGGCGGGATCGTTCGGGCGCAATCCGAGCTGCGCGCCGCGCTCCTTCGCAACCTGGCTTTCGCGCCCAGGGGAAATCAGCGAAAACGCGCTCAAGCCCGCTGCGACGGGATTGAGGAACAGGTTCTCCCGCACCGACAGATTCGGCATGATCGATTCGCCGACCCGGTCCGCGCAGATGAGATTGACGCCCTGCGCCATCGCCTCCCGCGGCGTGGCGACTGTCATTTGGCGCCCATCGAGCAGGACCTGTCCGCCGGTCACCGGCCAGACTCCGAACAGCGCGCGCCCGACGCTCTCCTGGCCCGCGCCGCGAAGCCCGACGAGTCCGACGATCTCGCCCGAATCGATCGTGCAGTCGACGGGGCCGACCGCCTCGACCATGACCGATCGTAACGCGAGCCGCGGCGAGCCGTGACGATCGGGCGGGCGACGGAAGACCTGCGACGGTTCGCGCCCGACGATAAGCAGGATCGTCTCATCCGGCGTGGTCTTCGCCACCTCCCGCTCCCCCGCGACGCGCCCGTCGCGCAGCACGACCATGCGATCGGCAATTTCGAACACTTCGTCGAGACGGTGCGAGACGTAGATCATCGCGACGCCGTGAGCGCGCAGCCGGCGCAACGCCGAGAAGAGCCGCGCCACCTCATCCGCGGGCAAGCTTGCGGTCGGCTCGTCGAGGACAAGGATTTCGGGCTCGGCCGCGAGCGCGCGGGCGATCGCCACAAGCGACTTTTCGGTGCGGCCCAGATTCTGGATGCGTGCGTCGGGATCGATGTCGGCGCCGAGGGCCTCCAGCGCGGTCGCGGCGCGGCGGCGCGCCGCGGCTCGATCGATCATGCCGAGGCGACGCGGAAAGCCGAGCGTCATGCAGATGTTTTCGGCCACCGTCATCCAGTCGATGAGGCCGAGGTCCTGGTGGATGAAGGCGATAGGTAAGCGGCGCAGGGCATGAGTGACTTCGACGCCGCGAAAGCTGACACTGCCCGCATCGAGCGTGTAGACGCCGGCTAAAATCTTGATCAGCGTCGATTTGCCGGCGCCGTTCTCGCCCAAGAGAGCAAGAATTTCGCCGGCCTTGAGAGTCATACCGACGTCCGCGAGCGCTTCCGTGCCGCCGAAGCTCTTGAAGACGCCACGGACCTGCAACAGTTCGCCTGCGTACTGCCGCTCGTCCGCGGAACCGTTCACGCCGACGACCCGCTCGCCAGCCTCCATCGACTCGCTCCTCCCGCGAAGCGTTCCGCCCTGGCCGATTGGCGCGCGCGCCAGCCCCCGGGCTTCATCAACGCGGCCGAAGCGATTACGATCTCCGCGAGAGGCCTTTTTGGGCCCCGAGAGCCGTGGGGATTCGCTCCGTGCTTACGCGCTGATGCGTTGAGCTAAGGGCAATTCAACAACACTGTCAATCTGGCTTGGAGAGGCCGTAGCGGCTATTGCGCATGCCTAGCTTTGAGAGTCGAGCGGCGAATTCGCCGCGCATGCCAACTCGTCGGAGTAAGTCGGCTAGGCCGAAGGCGGCGTCGTCCACCGTCGGCGGCACAACGCCAGTCCAACACCCGCCTCCTGTTGCGCGCAATGTCCGATCGCCGATACTATGGCGTGGCGCGCGGGCGACAAGGCGAGTTCATCGCCGCCATCGAGGCTGACGCGGCATTCCGTTGACCCGATCGATGCCTAAGGCCCATGGAGGAAATCAATGCCATTCTACCGAGGCATGACCTGTGAGAACGTCACCATCAACGGCGACAAGGGAACGCCGATAACGGCCTACGTGGCCAAGCCATCAGGTTCCGGCCCCTTTCCGGGCGTCGTGCTTGTCCACCATCTCCCCGGCTGGAGCGAGTTCTATATCGAGACGACGCGTCGCTTCGCGCATCACGGCTACCTTGCGATCTGCGCCAACCTCTACGAGCGCGAGGGTGGAGGCAGCGACGCCAACCCTGACGACGTCGGCGCCAAGGTGCGCGCCGAGGGCGGCATTGCCGACTTCCAGATGGCCGGCGATACCGAGGCAGCAGTGAAGTGGATGCGCGCCCAGCCCGGTCACAACGGCAAGGTTGGTCTAATCGGCTCCTGCTCGGGCGGCCGGCACGCCTTCATCTATGCCTGTCAACGAAAGGACGTCGATGCGTGCGTCGAACAATGGGGGGGACGCGTGGTGATGGGCAAGGAGGAGCTCAATCCCAAGACGCCCGTCGCGCCGATCGACATGACAAAGGACCTCTCCTGCCCGCTGCTCGGCCTGTTCGGCAACGACGACCGCGCGCCGAGTCCCGAGCAGGTGAACCAGCACGAGGCGGAGCTCAAGAAGCACGGCAAGACGTACGATTTCCACCGCTACGATGGCGCCGGCCATGGCTTCTTCTATTGGCACCGGCCGCTCTATCGGCCCGAGCAGGCGATGGATGGTTGGAGCAAGATATTCGCCTTTTTCGACAAGCATCTGGCGAAGTAGGAGGCAGAACATGTGCACGTCCATCGTCGAGATCGTACGCGCGGAGGGCATGGCGAAACGCGGAGACGCATGGTTCCCGCTATCGCGGACGGTGGTTGCCTATGACCACGCGCGCCATGCGCCACTGGGCGACGTCATCACGCTCGACTTCATCAACATGGACCTCGACCCCGGTGCGCGGGCGGGGATCGAGCTGACGCTGGAGACGGCCAAGGAACTGCGCGCCGCTCTCGACCGGGCGATTGCTGCCGCCGAGTTCGAAGAGGCGGAAGTGCGGGGCAAGGGCGCCGTTCTCAGCCTCGTTCCAGCCGCGTGACGAGTGGCCCCGCGGTACTTCTGGGCGGGGGCGCTTGTCTTGGGGCGGGTTGGGCCGCCGGGACCTATTCACGCTCGAGAGTGAAGCTGTCGCCGGACTGAGCAACACGGAGATGCGGCAAGGTCGGCGCGGGTTGATTGAAAAGGCATTTGTCCTGCCTCATCCTTTTCGCAAAATCCCGCGCTCCGTTCATGAAGCCGCTCGCGACAAGGCCCGCGCAATCGCAAAGACCGAGGCCTACGCCGTCTCATGTCGCGAACGAAAGAGGGTCGAGATGCTCTTTGCTCATCTGAAGCGCATCCTCAGGCTCGACCGATTGCGCCTGCGCGGGTCGAGCGGAGCCAAAGATGAGTTCCTGCTGGCCGCCACCGCCCAAAACCTCCGAAAGCTGGCGAAGCTCTTTCCGATCCCGACGCCCATCTTCGCCACATGAGGCGAAGAGCCAGGAATCTGCCTCGCTGACATCGCCACAAATCCCAAGTGCTGGCGCCAGAACAGAGGGTTCTTCAACAAAATCGACGTGAAGCGGACGTTGCAGAACCCGACCCTGAACGCCTCAATTGGGCGGTAAGCCCGCCTACAAGGGTCGCCTCAGGAAGGGCCGGAGTCGGCGCCAGACCTGTCATTCCATTGCGAGCTCCGAAACCAAGGCCTCACCGCCCGAAGTGGAAGTTCATGTGCGTTGCGATTGGCGTCCCCTGCCCCATAAGCCGCGTCCATTTTGCCGCCCCTGCTGCTGGCTCCATCGCAACGGCGGCACCGGAGGTGATTGATAGCGGCTTTTGCGGCGCAACCGAGCGCTAATTGTTCGCGTAAGCTTTAAGTCCCAAAGTTTACCGCGCTTTACCCGGTATCCTTTAGCTTGCAGAGCTTAACTGCGTGTAATCAGCGAGCGGCGGGAAAAAGCGCTAAATGTTAACCGTATATAGCTGCATCGTGCACGAGCACGATCTTCGCCTCGTGGCTCTGGCCGCGGTGATCTGCATGCTCGCATCGGTCACGGCCATCAGCCTGCTTCATCATGTGCGCGGCTCCAAGGGTCATATGCAAACGGTCTGGCTCTGCGTTTCCGCAACCGAGACCGGCTTTGGAATCTGGGCCACCCATTTCATCGCGATGCTGGCCTTCTCGCCGGGACTTCCAACAGCTTACAATATCACGCTGACGTTTCTTTCCTTGATGGCCGCAATCTTCCTGACGGCCGTTGGGTTGGCGGTCGCGACGAGCTCCGAGCGCGGCGCGTGGCTCGGCGGCGCTATTGTCGGCGGCGGCATCGCCGCGATGCATTACATCGGCATGGCCGCATTCGAGGTCGAGGGCCGCATCATCTGGGATCCTGTCCTTGTCACGGCGTCAATCGTGATTGGGGGTCTCATCGGCGCAATGGCGCTGGCGGCGGGATTATGCAACGCGTCACTGAAATGGAAAATGCTTGGCGCCTTGCTGCTGACAGCGGCGATCTGCGGCCATCATTTCACGGCGATGGCGGCCGCCGCGATTCTGCCCGATCCGACCATTGAAATTTCCGCCGCGTCTTTGCCGGCCGGGTGGCTCGCGATTGCGGTGGCTTCCGCAAGCTTGATCATCATCGTTCTAGCGCTTGCCGGCGTCGCCAAGGAACTGCGCGACCGTCGGCGCGACGACGTCGAGGCCGAGCGCGCGCGGACTGGCCAACGCCGCAGTGGAAGGCCTCCTGGTTTGCGACGGCCAGACCATCGTCACCGTGAACGACAGCTTCGCGGCGCTCGTCGGCTTGGCCGCAAGCGAACTCGTCGGCGCGCAAGTTCGCCAATTTCTCCCGGATGAAGGCACGCGCCTCAGGCTTCTTGATTCCCCCAATCGCGCCCTCGAAGGCGATCTCCTCACGCGCGACGGATCGCGAAATCCAGTCGAGCTCATCATGCGCCAAGTCGATTTCGCCGGCAAACCGCATCGCGCCATCGCGGTGCGCGATCTTCGGGCGCGCAACAGCGCGGAGCAGCACATCCGCTTTCTCGCCCATCACGACTCGCTCACCGGGCTGCCCAACCGCAGCAGTTTCAATAAGAGGCTCGACCAGGAGATCGAATTGGCGATGTCCTCGGAACGCAAGCTCGCCATCCTGTGCCTTGATATCGACCGCTTCAAAGAGGTCAACGACCTGTTTGGTCATGCGGCGGGCGACAAGATGCTTCAATCCGTCGCCGCGCGGATCGCCAGCACGCTCGATAGGGATCAGATGGTCGCCCGACTGAGCGGAGATGAGTTCGCTATTATTCTGTCGGGTCTTTCCAACCCGGCTGCCGCCGGCCGCGCCGCTGAAATCATTATGGAGACCCTGCGCGCCGGAAGCGACAGGGCGGCCGAAGCGGATGATGCGTCAATTTCGAGCAGCATCGGCATCGCCGTCTGTCCCGACGACGCTACGGATCCGCATGTCTTGCTCACGCATGCGGACACCGCTCTCTATAGGGCGAAGAACGAAGGCCGCGGAATCTACCGATTCTTCGAGGCGTCCATGGGGGCGGCCGTCCGCGAGCGCCGTCTGTTGGAGCATGATCTGCGCCAAGCCATCGCGCGGCAAGAATTGCGGCTCGTCTATCAGCCGCTGAGGGAAATCCCAAGCGGCAACGCGGTCGGTTTCGAGGCCCTGGTGCGTTGGCGGCGCCAGGCCCGCGGGGACGTTGAGCCGTCGGAATTCATTCCGATCGCCGAAGAGACCGGCCTTATTCTTCCGATTGGCGAGTGGGTGTTGCGGGAAGCTTGCCGCGTGGCGGCCACCTGGAAGCAGCCTCTCACCGTCGCGGTCAACGTCTCCCCCGTACAAATCCATAACGCAAACTTCGCTCATCTGTTGCACGAGATTCTGTTCCAGACCGGGCTGCCGCCGCATAGGCTTGAACTTGAGGTCACCGAAACCGCCCTGGTGCGCGACCTCAACCGCGCTTTGGAGACGTTGCGCCGGATCAAGATGCTGGGCGTCCGCATCGCCATGGATGATTTCGGCACCGGCTATTCATCCCTGTCGAATCTTCGGGCTTTTCCCTTTGACAAGATCAAGATCGACAGGTCGTTCATCAAATCGGTGAACGTCAATGGCCAAGCAGCCGCGATCGTGCGTTCAGTGCTTGGTCTGAGTCGCGCGCTCGGTCTTCCGGTTCTCGCCGAGGGCGTCGAGACGGCCGCCGAATTGGAGTTCCTTGAAAGGGAGAATTGCCACCAGGGACAGGGCTTCCTGCTCGGGAGGCCGGCTGACATCGAGACCTTTAACGAGCTCATTGAAGGGGATGCGGCCGCCGCTGATCGCCCTGTCGTCATACCGGCGAATGCCAAGGCTTTGGCTTTGGCTGCGTCTTAGGGTCGCTATCGAAGGCGCCGCTTTGTCGCTGGCCGAGCAACCGCCTTGCCACGAACGACCGCTCCGTGGCGCATTCCACCCGTTCACAGGACCGATTCGAAAGGCAGGAACGGGTCGAACTGAGCCGTTCGCCGTGCCGTCGGGGAATGGCCGCTATTTGCGCCAAGCTGCCCT
>Ga0308309_10001227_pt1 | contig 15334 bp, 9 predicted proteins | sample HubBroMetageWFT5_FD_192491 | JGI IMG/M metagenome (GOLD analysis project Ga0308309, IMG submission 192491) | Warmed and freeze-thawed soil microbial communities from the Hubbard Brook experimental Forest, New Hampshire - Hubbard Brook CCASE Soil... | ecosystem: Environmental > Terrestrial > Soil...
GGATACGAACGTGGGCCAGACCGCGGGAACCTCGGCCATCAACGGGGTGACGCGGGCCCTGGGCAGCCTGATGCTGCAAAAGATTGGCGGCCGTTATGCGACCGCTCTCGATTACGTCGGCGGCGTTGCTTTTTATACTGGCGTCAATCCCAGCACCAGCCAGATCCAGCAGTTCGACGCCGAGCAGAAGTTTTTCTGGCGTACCGGAGCCCTGACGCTTCGTGATCGCTTCAGCTATCTGCCGGAAGGATCGTTCGGCTTCGGAGCGTACGGAGAGACAGGAGCTTACGATCTTGGGTTGGGCGGAATTGGATATGTAGGTGGAACTCTGGGGCAGGGGCTGGGCGGGTTGTTTGGTCTGGGCGAGTTTGGCAGTTTGGGCCAGGCGCCTCGGATCGATAATTTATCGGTCGCGGACGTGACTCAGAGCCTGTCGGCGCGTTCGTCGATTACCGCGGCTGGTGGTTACGAGATTGTGCACTTCACGAATAATACGGCGAACTTTATCGACAGCAATCAGATTACGGCTCAGGTTGGATACGATTACCAGTTGAGCCGCAAGAGCCAGGTTGCGCTGGTGTACGGATTTCAGGATTTTCAATATCCCAACATTCCGGGAAGTTCGTTCAGCACGCAGGTGGTGAACCTGATGTATGGCTACCGGATTTCCGGACGAATGGATTTCCTGGTTGGCGCGGGTCCTCAATTTACGTCGATCAATAATTCTGCGCTGTTTGGGGGATCGAGCGATCGGGTTACGGTGAGTGCGCGTGCGGCGCTGCGCTATCGTTTTCCCCGCACCTTGATTGGAATTTACTTTGACCGCTACGACTCCAGTGGATCGGGCTATTTTGCGGGAGCTGTCAGCGACGTGGTGCGGTTTTCGGTTTCGCGTCCGCTCACCCGCTTGTGGAGTGCCACGGCGGACATTGGCTATGCGTACAGCGGTGCGTTGCAGCCCGGTTTGACGGGTCCGCTGCCATCTTCCACGACCTCATTCCAGTATGTTTACGCGGGGGCGGCTGTGCATCGCCCGCTGGGCAGGCATTTCGCGTTGTTTTTTAGTTATCAATTCAACGATATCTGGTTTAATGGTTCAGCCTGCAATGCGGGCGGAGTGTGCGGTTCGGCACCGCGGCATGTTGTTGCCGCTGGTTTGGATTGGCATCCACGTCCGATCCGGCTCGATTGATTTTGCGCAGCATTGGAATGGGACACTGTCGTGATTGAAAATCGTGAATTGAGCATGGACGATTACCTGGCGATGTTGCGCCGGCGTCTGAAGGTGATTCTTGTTCCGGCGCTAGCGGCGCCGCTTGCGGGTTTTCTGATCTCCTATGCCTTTGCGCCTCGCTACACTTCGCAATCCCTGATTTTGGTAGAAACGCAGAAAGTTCCGGAAGGATATGTGCAGCCGGTAGTCACCCAGGACATTGTGCAGCGCATCGCTACCATGGAGCAGCAAGTGCTCAGCCAGAAAGAATTAGAACCCATGGTCGAACGTTTGGGCTTGGCGAAGGGTAAGAGCGTGGAGGAAGCCATTGACGAGATTCGCGAGGAGATTCGAAAAAATCCTTTGATCGAATGGGTGTCGCCCGATGCCGCAGCCGCCAGACAGCACCGGCCGGGTCAGAATGATATCCCCGGGTTCTACGTCAACTACACGGCTACGAATCCTCAGGAAGCGCAGCAGGTTTGCACGGAACTCACGTCCATGCTGCTGGCGGAGAATTTGAAGAGTCGCGAGCAGGTGGCGCAGAGCACAACCGATTTCCTGCTTCGGCAGGTCGATCTGGCCAAAAAAGATTTGGACAACCAGGACAGCAGGCTGGCCGCTTTCAAGAAACAGTACATGGGCCAGTTGCCCGGCGACGAGGATAACAATATAAAGCTGCTGGCAGGATTAAATTCGCAACTTGACGCCTACACGCAGGCGTTGAATCGCGCCGAGCAGGACCGGGCATATGCGCAATCGCTGCTGTCGCAACAGTTGGCGGCCTGGAGTTCGTCGCAGACTTCGATGAATCCGGAAAATCTGCAGAAACAGTTAGCAGAACTACAGAGCCAACTGATTACTTTGCAGGCACGCTATACCGATGATCATCCCGATGTGGTGAAGACCAAGAATGACATCGCGGAAATCAAGCGCCAGCTGAACGAAATGAATTCGGCGAGTGCGCCGGGCGCGGACAGCACCGACAAGGGCAGCGCTTCGGAGCCGGCGGAAATTAAGCAATTGCGCTTGCAGATTCATCAGTACGATCAATCCATCGCGCAGGCTACGCGCGAACAGAAGCTGCTTCAGGATCAAATCAAAACGTATCAAGGGCGGCTTTCGCTCAGTCCCGGCGTGGAAGAACAATATAAGGCGCTGATGCGGGATTATGAGACGGCGCAGAAGTTCTACAATGATCTGCTCGCCAAGAAAAACGAATCGGAAATGCAAACGGATATGGAGCGCCGGCAACAGGGCGAACAAATGAGTTTGCTGAATCCGGCCAACCCTCCGGATTCGCCCAGCTTTCCCAATCGACTGCTGTTTGCGGGTGGAGGCCTAGCTGCCGGACTGACATTCGGGTTGGGACTGGCGGTCTGGCTGGAAGTGCGGGACAAATCGATTCGCGATGAGCGCGATGTTTTTGCGGCATTGGAAATGCCGACGCTGGTTTCGGTGCCGTGGATCGACGAGACTTCGAAAGAGAACGGTTATGAAAGGCCTCGGGGCGATTCGCAAGCGTCGGTCGAGAACGAGCGCGATGCGGTAGAGGTCAAGAGCTGATGTACAAGGAATTTTTTGGACTGCGGGCAAATCCGTTTAACGTCAATCCGGACCCGCGCTACCTTTTCCTGACGCGGCACACGGAGGAAGCCCTCGCGTGCCTCACCTACGGCATCCAGAGCCGAAAGGGATTCGTATTGCTCACCGGCGAGGTGGGCACGGGCAAGACTACCTTGCTCAACAAGCTGATGGAATGGCTGCGAGTGCAGCAGGTGGCGACTGCTTTCATCTTCAACTCGCAGATGAATGTGCCTCAGTTTCTGGAGTACATGATGGCGGATTTCGGTATTCCGTGCGATTCGAGATCGAAGAGCCAGATCCTGCTGAAGCTGTATAACTGGCTGCTGGATCGCTACCGGGCAGGCGAAACCGCGGTGCTGATCGTGGATGAGGCGCAGAATCTTTCTGACGAAGTTCTCGAAGAGATTCGATTGATGACCAACCTCGAGACCTTCACCGAGAAGTTGCTGCAGATCGTGGTGGTGGGACAGCCCGAACTTGATCAGAAACTAAAGCAGCCGAATCTGCGGCAGCTGCGGCAGCGGCTGACGCTGCGGGCCAAGACGCATCCCTTGACTCCGGAAGAAACCAGGGCCTACGTGGCGCAACGGTTGCGGATCGCAGGATCAAACGGGCAGCAGATTTTTGATGCGGAGGCGCTGGCGGCGATTCATCGGTACTCGGCGGGGATTCCGCGCGTGGTCAATCTGATTTGCGAGCACTGCCTGGTGAGCGCCTTCGTGGACCATCAAAAAGTAATTGGAAGCAGCGTAGTGGAGGCGGTGGCCCGGGACTTTGATTTGGGCGAAACCTTGATCTCGACAAAAGCAGCAACTGCGCAGCCCACCGTGCTGACAACACCGTCGGGAGAAAAACTCGATCTGGTGGAGGCGCTCAAAACTTTGGTGACCCTGGCGGACCGGCTGCGCGAGTCGGAACAAGATGCTGCCAAGGAAAGGAAACCGTGAGCCGAATTCACGAAGCGCTGAAGCGGGCGGAACAAGACCGGGCCGCGGCTCAGGGCGTTCACGCGGAGTCTGGGCAAACGGCGGAGGTCGCAGCCGTGCCTGCGGCCATCACGGCGGTTCCTTCGCAACTGCCTGCGCCCTCAACTGCGCAGTTGAACCAGTTCACCGAGGAAACTTTGATGGTGCGTTGCGTTCGGCGCAACTGGTCGCCGGATGTGAAGACCATGCTTTTCTATCAATCGGAGCAAGGGCCCGGCCGCGAGGAATTTCGCACCTTGCGCTCACGCCTTTGCCAGATGCGGGAGAAGCAGCCGCTGAAGACGGTGCTGGTGACGAGTTCTCTGCCTAAAGAAGGGAAATCGTTTGTGGCGGCGAATCTGGCGCAAGCGATGGTGCGTCAGCAGGGCCGCCGGGTTTTGCTGATCGATGCCGATCTGCGCGCAGCTCGCTTGCACCTTGCTTTGGGAACCGGCCTCACGCCGGGGCTCTCGGAATATTTGCAGGGCGAAGCTGACGAGTTCGGCGTCATGCAGCGCAGCGCAATGGAGAGTCTGTTCTTCGTTCCGGCTGGCCGTTCGAGCTCAAATCCAGCGGAACTGATTGCCAACGGCCGTTTGAAAGTTCTCCTTAGCCGTGTGGAATCTCTATTCGATTGGATCATTATTGATTCTCCCCCCGCGGTTCCGGTTTCCGATGCCGGGCTGATCGCCAACCACTGTGACGGCGTGCTTATGGTCGTGCGCTCCAGCGCTACGCCATCGGACCTGGCGCGCAAAGCGCGGTCCGAGTTTGATGACAAGCTCTTGCTGGGTGTTGTGCTCAACGGAATCAAACGCGGCCGCTCCGTGTACAGCCAGTATTACGGCGCATACGACAGGCCTGTCGAAAAGAAGTTGCATCGAGGTAGAGCGTGATCCGGCTTTTTAACGTTTATTATCCGATCCGCACGCTGGTTCTGCTGGCTAGCGAGGCTCTGATCGTGTGGACTTCATTCCTCTTGGGAATGGCGTTGCAGCATCGCGAAGACCTGTACGTCGCGCTTAACTACGAAGGCGGATATCTGAAGATTCTGGTCGTGACGTTGGTGGTGTTGGCGTTCTCGCATTGGTTTGATCTTTACGATTCCAATCATTTTGACGAAAAAGGCGAACTCTACTTTCGGGTTCTTCTGGTTCCCGCACTTCTGGCTCTGGTGCTGGCAGCGGTGGGATACATGTTTCCGCGTTTCCTCCCCGGTAATAACTCCGCTTTGGTGGGATTGGTAATCCTGACTGCGGCGATGTTTGGCTGGCGGGCGGCTTATGGATGGGTGGCGCAACGGCCGTATCTGCGGGAACGAGTGTACGTTTTAGGCACGGGAGAACGCGCTCAGCGCCTGGTCAACGGTCTGCGGACGCGTTCAGAAATGGGCATTGAAGTAGTGGGCTGGAGTGGCAATGTGGAAGGCGCGGTCACTCGCGACTCGGTGGCCTCGCACTTGATGGAGTTAGTTAAGCAGCGGCGCGTGCATCGCGTGATCGTCGCGCTGCCCGACCGGCGGGGCACGCTGCCGGTGGAAGAGTTGCTGGAACTTCGTCTGCACGGTATCAAAGTGGAAGAAGCGGCATCGTGGCTGGAAAGGATGTCGGGGAGAATTGAAGTTGAGCAACTTTATCCGAGTTGGCTGATCTTTGCGGAAGGGTTCCGCTTCAGCACAAGTTTGATGATGATGAAGCGGTTGCTTTCGACAGCGTCCGCGGCGCTGCTCCTGTTGTTGGTTCTGCCGCTTGTTCCATTCGTAATTCTTCTGATCAAACTGGACTCGACCGGCCCCGTTCTCTATCGCCAAAAGCGCATGGGCCGCGCGGGAGCGACGTTCCATTGCTACAAATTTCGCACCATGCGCCCGGACGCCGAAGCCGATACCGGAGCGACTTGGGCTACCGACGATGATCCGCGAATCACTCGCATTGGAAAAATGCTTCGGGCATCGCGCCTGGATGAGATTCCTCAATTATGGTGCGTGCTGAAGGGCGACATGGCCTTTGTGGGGCCACGGCCGGAGCGTCCGGAGTTCGTCGAGTGGCTCAGTCGCGAGATTCCTTATTACCCTGTGCGGCTCGCCGTGCGTCCTGGCATCACGGGTTGGGCGCAGGTCCGATACAAGTACGGCAACACGCTGGAAGATGCGCGGGAGAAATTGCAGTACGACCTGTACTACATCAAGAATGGATCGCTGGGACTGGATGTGCTGATCATGTTCGAAACCATCAAGATCGTTACCCTGGGTCGAGGTGCGCAGTGACCTGGGTTTCGAGCTCGATTTTCTGGAAATGTATTTTCTGGGGATCGACCATTGTGATCGCGTACACCTACTGCGGCTATGCAGGATGGCTTTGGTTACGAAGCCGCTGGCGGCGCCGGGAAGTGCAGTGGGGTCCGTACGCGCCGTTCGTTTCCGTCGTGATGGTAGTGCGCAATGAGGAACAAGTGTTGCTGCGCAAGTTAGAGAACTTGCTCACGCTGGATTATCCAGCGGAATTGACGCAGTTAGTGGTCGTCTCCGATGGATCCACGGACCGTACCGAAGCCATTCTGCGTGAACATCCGAGCAATCCATGCGTGAACGTCGCACCGAACCAACTCGCGCGAGGGAAAGCTTCCGGATTAAACGATGCGCTTGAGTTGGCTCAGGGAGAAATTGTGGTCTTTACCGACGTGCGTCAACAAATCGAGCCCGGCGCGCTGCGTCTGATGCTGGAGAATTTTGCCGATCCGCAAGTGGGTTGTGTAAGCGGAGAGTTGATGCTGGGGGATCCTTCGGTAGGGGAAACTGGTGAAGGCCTTGGAATCTACTGGAGGGTCGAGAAACGGATCCGCGAACTTGAAGGGGCTTCAGGATCGGTGGTCGGCGCCACAGGTGCGCTTTACGCTATTCGCCGGAACTTATTTGCGCCGCTTCCTGCGGAAACGATTCTGGATGATGTTTATTTGCCCATGCAAGTGGTGCGGCAGGGATTCCGCGTGGTGTTCGACGCTCGCGCCCGGGCTTGGGACAGCGCCGATCTCGGAGCCGAGCGAGAATTTGCGCGAAAGGTCAGAACGCTGAGCGGCAACTATCAATTGCTGCAGCTTGCTCCCTGGCTGTTAACTCGGGCCAATCCAATTCGTTTTGAATTTGTCAGCCACAAGCTGTTACGGTTGGCAGTACCCTTCGCGCTGGCCGGTATTCTGGTTGCGTCGCTGGTTCTCCACGCACCCGTGTATCGCACTGCGTTAGCACTGCAGGCGGTTTTTTATGGGTTGAGCCTCCTGGCGATTTTGCGACTGAAGACGCGTCCCGTGGCGCGCTGGGCAGATGCGGCGCTGACCTTCGTATTGCTCAATACCGCGGCGGTCGTGGCGTTCGCCAACTTTGTTTCCGGACGCAAAGCGGCATGGATTCGTTAAGGGCCGGAAATGTTCTGATAAGGAAGGCGGGTGGGTTGAGGATCCTCTGGGTCAAGGCGAATAAGATTCTGCCCGTCCACAGTGGCGGCAATATTCGCTCTTACCACATCCTTCGCCGATTGGCCTCGCGCCACGAACTCACCTTTTTCTCATACTACGGCGGCGCGCCCGATGCAGAATATGAAGAAGAACTCGCGCGACAGTTTCCAGGAGTAGTTTGCCTCTGTACGGGGAAGCGCGGATCCAATCGCATCAGTCGCGGCCTGGATTATTTCGTTCGGCTGGCCATGCCAGCCCCATATGCGGTGAGCCGATTTGAATCAGTCCACGTGCAGGAGAGGCTGAACGCCTGGTTCGAGAAGCAGCTTTTCGACGTTGCCGTCTGTGATTTTCTCGACGCCGCAGTGAATTTTCCCAGCGCCCTCGCGATTCCTACCGTCCTCTTTCAGCACAACGTGGAGAGCGAGATTTGGCGACGTCATGCTTTGACTGGACGTGATTTGGTGAGGAAATTCTTGTATCGGTTGGAATTCGAGAAGATGTTGAACTACGAACGAGGCGCGGTACGAAGATTTCACCACATTGTCGTCGTGTCGGAACACGATCGGTGCTTGATGAGCGAATGGACAGATTCTGCACGGATGACGGTCGTGCCTACGGGTGTCGACCTGCAGCAATACCGGTCGGGCATTGCTTCCGCAGTGAGCGAGTTGTTGGTGCTTTTTGTAGGTGCGATGGATTGGGAGCCGAACATCGATGCAGTGGAGTACTTCTGCCGCGAAATCTGGCCGGCGATTCAAGCCCAGGTTCCCGCGGCGCGATTCCGCATCGTAGGCCGTGACCCCGTCCGTCGAGTGCGGAGCCTGGCATCGAGTTCGGTCGAAGTGACCGGAGCCGTCGCTTCCGTCGTGGATCACTTGCGGCATAGCGCGGTTGTGGTGGTGCCATTGCGGGTGGGAGGTGGAACACGCCTCAAGATTTACGAAGCCATGGCCGCGGGCAAGGCGGTGGTTTCAACATCGGTGGGAGCGGAAGGCCTTGATGTGCATCACGACCAGGACATTCTGCTGGCAGACGATCCGCGCGCCTTTGCCACAGCTGTCACGGGGCTTCTCCAGGATGATGATCTTCGACGCCGCTACGAACGCGCGGCAGCAGCACTGGCTGCGAGGTATGATTGGTCGGCAATTGGAGACAAGTTTGGGCAGGTGTTGGAAACGTTAGCGAAGACAGTGCAGGAAGATTCACACCAAGCTGAGCCCGCCTGCATGACCGACGCACGGGGCTAGATGCGCCAGAAGAAGCCAGTGTTCGCAAACAACAAACTTCGAACCGCTACACCGAGAGAAGTGAATTGGCGCGATCGCTATGCGGTAACAGCGTTGCCGTCACTTCGCGATGCGGAGCTGCAGTCGGAGCCTTTGAAGGGGGCATACTTCTGGCTGGCAGTGTTTTATCTCGTCTATTGTGCCCGGCCGGAAGACTGGATTCCCGGATTGCAATCCGTCCCGCTGGCCAAGATTTCCGGGGTGTTCGCGATTGTGGGGCTGCTGCTAAGCCTGGGTCGGTCTAAACGCGGCCTTCGGGATCTTCCGAGAGAAGCCATATATTTATCGCTGCTGATTGGAGTATTTTTAGTTTCAGCGGCACTCTCTCCGGTATGGAAGGGTGGTGCATTCTTTCGTAGTCTGGATTTTGCCAAGGTTTTAGTGGCCTGGGTGCTTACCTTTCTGGCGGTCACGACTCTCGCCAGGCTGCGCCGCATACTCTTCATTCAGACTGCTTCCGTGGCGGTGATCTCGATTGTCTCGATGGTAAAGGGCGCGTCACATCCCCGGCTCGACGGCGTTCTGGGTGGCATCTACTCGAATCCCAACGATCTGGCATTCGCTATTGTTCTGTCGCTGCCTTTTTGTCTCGCATTTCTTTTGAGGACCGACAGCATCCTGCGCAAAGCCGCATGGGCGGTTGGGCTGCTGCTCATGATTAGCGCGTTATTTCTTACAGCGTCGCGAGGCGCTTTTATTACTTTCCTGGTTGCGGGAGCTGTCAGTCTGTGGCATTTCGGAATTAAAGGACGGCGTTTGTACCTGATTGGAGCGGCCGCGGTAATTGCCATCGTCGCCGCGATTGTGGCCGGCGGCCATCTCAAGGATCGACTACTCGCGGTGTCTGGCGAGGGATTGGACACAGATTCGCAGAGCAGCGCTTATGGATCTTACGAACAGCGTCGCATTCTTATTTCCCGCAGTCTCGAAGGAATCGAGCACTATCCCATACTTGGAATTGGATTGCACAACTTCTCAACCTATTCGGGCGTGTGGCGAGACGTGCACGTCACCTACCTGCAAATCGCCGTGGAAGGCGGCATTCCCTGTCTGATTCTGTACGTAATGTTTTTCGGGCGGGGGTTTTCCAATCTCCGACGGCTGCGGCGACTACCGGATCCTGATCCCGAAGCAAAACTGTTTGCGGGAGCGTTGCACAGTTCGCTGGTGGGCTTCCTGGTGGGTGCCCTGTTTGCTCCAGAGGCTTATCAGTATTTCCCGTATTTCGCGGTCGCCTACACGGCGGTGCTGCTTGCCATCGAGCAGGAGCAAAAGGGTGGAGAACTCTCGCGTCGAGGCTCTAACAGTTCGCAACTTCGAGCCGGTCCCACCGGACGAGATGAGAACCCAAGTTTCACTTATGCGTGGTAGTGTGAAAACTTCGTCTGCCTCGACTCCTGCGTCGGACGCGGGCCTTCGACCTGGTCTCTGCCAAAAGATTTCTTACGGTCTTCGCGTCCTTCCCAACTGTGTTTGGCACGAACTTATGCGGCAGGCGCCACGCGGACCGGTCCATTTGATGATTGCTTTGGCGGATCACTTCGAGCCGTCGATTATGCCGGAGAATGGGATGGTTCACGCTCCGTTCGAGGAGCAGGAACGCCGCCTTGATTCGTGGTGCCGGGAATATCCGCGGCTGGCCGACGCGTGGCGCGATAGTGATGGCCGTCCGTTCGTTCACACTTATTTTTATCCCGCCGAACAATACGATCATGGATTGATCCAGCAACTGGCGGAGCACTGCCGGGCGGGCTGGGGCGAAATAGAGATTCAGCTTCATCACGGAATCTTCGCATCCGACACTGCCGAAAATACTCGCCGCCAGCTTGCGGAGTTCCGCGATGCGCTGGCCTCGGAGCATGGATGCTTGTCCTACTTCGACGGCGTGGGTCGTCCTGGATATGCTTTCGTGCATGGCAATTTTGCGTTGGCAAACTCGGCCAATGGACGCTTCTGTGGAGTCGACGACGAAATGCAGTTGCTCGCGGAGACAGGTTGCTATGCGGACTTTACATTGCCGACGGCATCGTTTCATGCGGCGCAGATTGCGAAAATCAATTCGCTTTATGAATGCGCGCTTCCGCTGAGCCAACGGGTCCCACATCGACGAGGTCGTGATTTGGAGCGAGGTCGATCGCCCGAGGTTTTGCCACTGATAGTTCAAGGTCCACTGACGTTGCGCTTCTCGCCTTTGCGATCTCGGATTGTGAGCCTGGAGAATGGCGCGATAACCAGGTGGAATCCGCTGACTTTGGCCCGGCTGCGATTGTGGAAGCGAGCCGCGATTTCAGTTCGCGGAAAGCCGGACTGGCTATTCATCAAGCTGCATTGCCACGGCATGGATCCGACGCAAAGAGATGCAGTCCTTGGAGAGCCCATGCGCGACTTTCTGCGCGAGCTGGTGGAAGGAGCGGATGGAAGAGGCGAGATTGTTCACTTCGTGTCGGCACGAGAGATGGTGAACATTATTTTCGCCGCTTGCGACGGACGAGACGGCAATCCCGGGGAATACAGAGACTACCGTCTCAAGCGAACTTCGACGAAAGCATTCGAGTCGACTCTTCGAGACGCGCAAACCGTGGTGAAGCGCTAGCCATGTGCGGAATCGCCGGTATGATTAACGGGCAGCGCGGAGGAGTTGAAGCGGCCACGATCCACCGGATGTGCCAGAGCATTGTCTATCGCGGACCCGATAACGAAGGCATTTTCGTGAAGGACGGCGTTGCTCTGGGCGTGCGGCGGCTCAGTGTCATCGATCTTGCCGGGGGCCACCAGCCGGTGTTTAACGAAGATAAAACCGTCTGCGTTGTCTACAACGGAGAGATTTACAACTTCTCGGAGCTGCGCCTGGAGCTCGAAGCCCGCGGCCATCACTTCTATACTCACACCGACACGGAAGTCATCGTCCACCTTTACGAGGAGCTGGGATCCGATTGTGTTCAGAAGTTGCGCGGCATGTTCGCCTTCGCCCTCTATGACACGCGCAACCGGCACTTGCTCTTGGCGCGGGATCGATTGGGCATCAAGCCCCTGCATTACGCCTTCGCGGATGGACGTTTGTTTTTTGGATCGGAAATTAAATCGATACTCGCCGTGGCGCCCGAACTCGCAACCATCGACCAACGGGCACTCTGGCAATATATGTATTTTGGTTATATTCCTGATCCCGCTACTGCCTTCCTGCCAATTCGAAAGTTGCCGCCGGGGCACATTCTCGAGTTTGAGCGAGGAAAGATCAGCGTCAATAAATATTGGGACTTGCCCGATTACGGCACGCACGAGCCCCGCAACGAAGAAGAGTGCCTCGAAGAAATGGAGCAGCGGCTGGCGGAAGCGGTCCGCATCCGGCTTATCGCTGACGTGCCCCTTGGCGTTTTGCTGAGCGGGGGGACGGATTCATCCACCATAGTTGCGTTGATGGCTCGAGCCAGTTCTCGCCCGGTAAAAACGTTTTCCATTGGTTTCCGGCATGCTGACTTCAACGAAGCTCCATATGCGAACCTGGTGGCCGAGCGTTTTGGCACCGAGCACCATGAGTTGATCTTAGAGCCCAACGTGGTAGAAACCGTCGAGAGCCTTACGCGTTCGCTCGAAGAGCCTTTTGGAGATTCTTCCATCCTGCCTTCCTATTACATTTCGCGTCTAGCCCGGCAGCACGTTACCGTGGCTCTGTCTGGCGATGGCGGCGATGAGGTGTTCGCGGGCTACGAACGTTATCGAATCCATTTGCAGGGGCGAAACTTCAATTGGATGCCTGAGTGGGCGGGAGATTTTTATCGCAAGCATTTCCACCCGAGGTTGCCTTCCCGCGTGCCAGGACGGAATCTTGCGTACAGCACTTCGCTGCCCTGGAAGGAGCGCTACTTGGAGGGCATTTCTTTGCAGCCCTTCGACCGGGAAATGGCGCTTTTGTCGGATGACTTTCGAGCCGCGGCTCTTGGCGATGCAGATCCAATGAGCGCACTGCGCAGGTATCTCGACAAAGCCCCGGCTCGCGATCCGTTGAGCCGTGTGCTCTATCTCGACACCAAGACGTATCTCCCGGGAGACATTCTCACGAAAGTGGACCGGATGAGCATGCTGGCTTCGCTGGAAGTGCGTATTCCGATTCTCGATCACCATTTTCTGGAATGGGCTACGGGCTTGCCTGCGGAGTGGAAGATGCGAGGCAAAAAGCAAAAGTACATTTTCGCCAAGCTTGCGGAAAGGGTGGGCGTCCCCAGGAAAGTGATTAATCGGCCCAAGCAAGGATTTGCCTTGCCGCTGCGCCACTGGATGCGAAACGAATTGAAAGAGCTGATTATGTCCGTGCTGCTGGACTCGTCCTCTCTGCAACGTGGGTACGTCAACCCACAGGGACTCCGGCGGTTGTTGGATGAACACTTTCGGGGTCGGCGCGACCATTCGCCGCGTATTTGGCGGTTCTTGATGTTTGAGTTGTGGCATCGCAATTTTCTGGCAAGTTTGGGAGCCGTGCCTGCGGGCGTTCGCGCACACGCAACTGCTTCCTTGCAGGCAGGTAGATGAGCCAGGTCGAACACAGCAACGACATTAGAGCGGACTTGGAAGCAGGCACTGGCGAAGTTGTTCGCGACCGTTTTCTTCCGCGCTTGTTCTTGATGACCGATAGTTTTGAAACTGGGGGCAGCGAGCGGCAATTTGCCGAGCTTGCTCGAACTTTGAGTCCTGCCGCGTTTCGAATTCACTTGGGTTGCATTCAGCAGCGGAGAGGCTTCGCCGATGGCCTGGGCTACGTTCCGAAATTCCCGCTCGGAGGCAGTCTGTACGGCCTGAAATCCCTGTGGACGCGCATTCGACTCGCGCAGTACCTGCGACGAAACCATATCGCGATCGCGCATGCCTTTGATTTCTACACCAACCTCACCCTGATTCCGGCTGCGAAGCTCGCGGGTCTGCCTGTAGTGATCGGCAGCCAGCGTCAACTCGGGGATCTCCTTAGCCGCGCGAAATCACGGGCCCAAGCCGCCGCATTTGGCGCGTGTGACGTGGTGGTGTGCAACTCACGAGCGGCTGCAGATCGGCTGGTGGAGCAAGGTTTGAGAGAGTCGCGCGTCGTCGTGATCGGCAATGGTTTGCCGGCCTCGGCTTTCGCGGAAACTCCGCCTGCGTTGCCTCGCCGTCCCGGAGTTCTGCGGGTTGGCATGATTGCGCGAATGAATACGCGCTTCAAGAACCACAAAGTTTTTCTCCACGCGGCAGCTCGACTGTGCGGCAGGTTCTCGGATTTGGAATTTGTGCTGGTGGGGGACGGACCGCTGCGTGCGGAGCTTGAACGAGAGTCTGATACTCTTGGCCTGAAAACTTACGTCTCTTTTCTCGGCGACCGACGAGACACTCCAGCCGTTCTGGCTTCCTTGGATGTTTCCGTGCTGCCCTCGTCGTCAGAAAGTCTGTCGAATGCAATTCTGGAGTCCATGGCGGCTGGAGTACCGGTGGTGGCGAGCCGGGTTGGAGGGAATCCTGAGCTGGTTTCGCGGGAGCGGGGAATGCTGGTTGCACCCGACGATGACAAATCTCTCGCCGACGCAGTCGAACAGTTGTTGCGCAACCCGGCCATGCGCGCCGATCTCGGCCGCAACGCGAAACGATTCGCCCAGGCGAAGTTTACGGCGGAGCACACAGCCAAACGCTATGAACAGCTTTACGCTGAGCTGCTGGAGAAAAAGAGCGGGGTTGCGAATCGGCGTTGGGCATATGGTCTGGGGGAAGAGGAAGAGCGAATTCGCGTTGCTGTTGTAGCCGCTTCTTCGCGGTACGTAGGCGGACAGTCCGTGCAGGCGGGCCTGCTTTTGCGCCACTGGCAAGACGATTCCGCAGTCGAAGCTCGATTCATTGCCATCGATCCTCCGCTTCCGCGATTGCTGGCATGGGTGCAAGGCATTCCTTTTTTGCGAACTTTAATTCGCGAACCCTTCTATATCGTCTCGCTGTGGTGCGGGTTGCGGGATGTCCAGATCGCCCATATCTTTTCTGCTTCCTATTGGTCGTTCCTGCTCGCGACATTGCCAGCATGGTTCGTGGCCTGGCTGCGGGGGACGAAAACCGTGATCCACTATCACAGCGGCGAGGCCCGGGATCATCTGCGCTGGTCCCGCAGCGCGCATCTGGTGCTTGAAGCCGCGGATCGGCTGGTGGTGCCGTCAGAATATCTCGCCGATGTGTTCCGCGAATTCGGATTGCAGGCCGATGTGGTTCCAAACATGGTTGACTTGACTCAATTTGTTTTTCGCATGCGCCGGCCGGTTCGCCCCCGGCTACTCTTCGCGCGGGGATTTCATCCTTATTACTCCCCGGACCTGGCGGTTCGGGCGTTTGCGTTGATACAGCGAAATTATCCCGAGGCGACACTGGACCTGGTTGGCAAAGGTCCGCTAGAGCCACAGATTCGAAGCCTGGTACGCGAATTGAAGCTGTGCGGAGTAAATTTTGCGGGAGCGGTGGCGTACCCGGAGATGGCTAGGTTTTACGAAAGCACGGATATTTTTATCAACGCTTCCAGCCTGGATAATATGCCAGTCTCGATCCTCGAAGCTTTTGCCTCCGGGCTGCCTGTGGTGACGACCGCTCCGGAAGGCATGTCTTATCTGGTCGAGCACGAGCGCACCGGATTACTTTCGGAGCCGGGAGACGCACGAGCGCTGGCGGAGAACGTCGTGCGCTTGGTAGCGCACCCCGAGCTGGCTTCAGGCCTCACACTCAATGCGCTTGAAGAGGTTCAACGCTATTCTTGGCAGGCGGTTCGACAGCAATGGCTGGAACTTTACCGCTTGCTGGAGGCGGGCGAAGTTGCTCCGGCTCATCCACAATGC
>Ga0308309_10001229_pt1 | contig 15308 bp, 14 predicted proteins | sample HubBroMetageWFT5_FD_192491 | JGI IMG/M metagenome (GOLD analysis project Ga0308309, IMG submission 192491) | Warmed and freeze-thawed soil microbial communities from the Hubbard Brook experimental Forest, New Hampshire - Hubbard Brook CCASE Soil... | ecosystem: Environmental > Terrestrial >...
TCGACCTCGCGCTTCGTGAAGCAAAGGCTGTCGGGCTGACGCAAAGCGAGATCCGCGAGCTCTTTGAAGCCGCGCTGGCGCGTTGGTTTGGCGACTTTAAAAAGTGAGTGAGCATGAGTATCACAATAACGAACTTACGTAAATATTACGGAAAGAGCGCTGCGGTCGACGATTTCACGCTCGAAATTCCCAGCGCCACCGTTTTTGGCTTACTCGGGCCCAACGGCGCCGGAAAAACCACAACGTTCAAGTGCATGCTGGGCCTGGCGCGCCCAACCAGCGGTCGTATCCTCTACGATGGAAAGCCGCTCATGCCCGCGACGTTCGAGCAAATCGCGTACGTCCCCGAGCGCAGCGTCCTCTACGATTGGATGACCGTCGAGGAGCACGTCGAGATGAACCGCCGGGCATTTGCGAAGTTTTCGCCGGCGCGCGCCTTCGAGCTGCTCGAAACCTTCAACGTCGAGCGGCAAAAACGGGCACGCGCGCTCTCCAAGGGCATGCGCACTGCGGTGATGGTCGCGATGGCCTTCGCCCGCAATGCCGAGATCCTCGTCCTGGACGAACCGACCGGCGGCCTCGATCCCGTCAACCAGCGCCACGTGCTGAGTCTCATGATCAACGAAGCCGCCAAAGGCAACTCGATCATCTTCTCGTCGCATCAGATCGGCCAAGTCGAACGCGCCGCCGAGAACATCGCGGTCATGGATCGCGGACGGCTCGTGCTCGAAGGGCTTGTCGACGATCTGAAGGCCGATCGGAAGATCGTCGAAGGCATCTTCCCCGACGTCACCTTCACGCTCGACGGGATTGCGAACGATCCGCGCGTCGCCCGCAGCGATCGCACCGAGCGAATCGTACGGCTACTCGTAACCGGCGGCGCCGCCGACATCGCGTCGCGCCTTTCGAGTGCGGGCGCAATGGCCGTTCGCGTGCTCGATCTGAATCTTGAAGACATCTTCCTCTATGCGGTTTCGCCCGCCAACGCTACGACCGACGTCGTCGTAAGGGAAAGCTCGTCATGAACTACGTCGAATGGCTGCGAGTTCGCAACCTGCTGCGAACCACCGCAATCATCCTCGCGATCCTCGTCGTGCTTGCAGTGATTCTGCGAATCTCGGTTTCACGATACATGTCGCCCGATGCTTGGGTTGCCCACATGAGTTTGGATCCCGGTACCAAAGTCACGCACACCGTCCTTCCCGGCGGCACGAAACGCACGACGATTCTCGATCCCTCCGAGCCGAGCACCGTCGTGATCGACGACCACGGCTATAGCGGAAAGCACATCGTCATCACCGAGCCGACGAGTCGCGCTCACAAGGAGCAGCAGGCGCACAACATCGGCATCGGCAGCATCCAAGTGCACGAGTCGCGTCACGGATCGCTAACGACGACCGTCATCGATACCAACGGCTCGGTTCCGATGCTTTACTACATGGCACTAGCCGATGTCGTCGCGCTGATCGTCGCGACGATCTTGGCCGCGCCGTTAGCGCGCGAGATCGACGGTCATCTTGAAATCGCGCTCACTCGGCCTTGTTCGCGGGTTCGTTACGCGCTCGAAGTCATCGGCGCCGATGCCGTCGGTATCCTTGCGGCGTCGGTGATGACGATCGCGGCGTTTTACCTCGTTCAACTGCTCTTTGAGTCGGCGCGTCTCGATTTTAGCGGCATCAATGCACGGGCGATCGCAATGGGTGTCACCTTGCCGCTGGCATGGTATGCGCTGCTCTGCGCTGCGACCACCTGGCTCAACCGGTCGTACGGTGCAGTCCTGGGATTCGCATGGCCGGTGACGATTCTTATCGGCGCGCTAACACTGATCCCGCCGGGCAACGTCGTAGCGCTCTTCGTCCACGACGTTGCGTGGGTGCTCTCGCGCCTGAATCCGCTAACCTACGTTTCCTTTGCGTCGCCGAACGATAACGGCACTCTCGACTACACCGGTGCTCACTTCGCTCTGCGCCTCTCGATCGAGGTGCTCATGTTTGTCGTCTATGGGGCGATTGCCATTCTGAAATGGCAGCGCGTGGAGGCTTGATTGTGGAATTCATTGGAACCAACTTCAGCTTAACGCTGGGTGCCTGGCGGCTGCGTTTCGTGCTCGCGCTCGAGGAGAACGACGATCGCCCGAAGGAGAAGGCGCAAACGCCGCATCGATTGCGAGTAATTCACGAAGACGAATTCGTCCGCTAAAGAAAACCCTTCCTATAAAACGAAGCCGGTTCGTACCGCGGGACGCGCATATTTGAGGCCGTCGGTCCCAACGGTGTACAGGTAGATGTTGGGGATCAGCGGGTCGCCGCTGATGTTGAAGGCAAACTGTCCGACGAGCGTCGTAAAGGTCCCGCCTGTTTGCATCGATCGCAGTAACGTCGAGCGCGTGCTCGCGTTGGCTCGCTGCGCGGCCGCGATCATTAGCTGCGCGGCGGCATAACCGAAGGCCGACTGGGTCGTAATCTGGGTAACCTCGCGCTCGAAGTCGGTAATCAGCTGCACGGCGCTTGGGATTCGTTCGATGGGCGGCATCGGCGAGGCGACGTAGGCGCCCTCGAGCGTCTTTGCGTAGGTAGCGATCGTTTCGGAGTTATAGAATCCGTCCGCGGCGCCGAAATCGCCGGTGTATCCTGCGACCCGTAAGGCTTCGGCGATCGGGCCGAGCTCGGCGGTTTTTCCGGCGAGAAAAACGTAACCTGGGGAGCGATCGAGCACGGTCCGCGCCGCCTGCGCGGGGTCGGTTTTGTTGATCGGAAAGAGCAGAAGATCGGAGGGATGCCGGTTGATCCTCGCCGCGGTGACGAAACCGTTGGCGACGTCGTAACCGTAGTCGCCGTCGAAGGCTACAGCGAGCGTCGAGATGCCGCGCTTGCCTTCGAGCGCGGAGTTTGCGAAGAGCCGGCCCGAGGCGCTATCCTTTGCCGGGAGCCGGTAGATATTGTAATACCCGCGCTTGGTAACGGCGTCGGCCGTGACGGTCGGACAAATGACGGCGAAACCTTCGTTGGCGTAGCGCGAGAGCGCGGCGAGCGTCATCGGAGCGGTCAAGTTTCCGATCATGCCGATAACGCTAAAGTCGGCTGCGGCGACGTTGGCGTTGGATGCCGCCATTCCCGGATCGTTGCGATCGTCGAGCGCGCGCATACCCCATACGTGTGTGACCGGGGCGAAGAAGCGGTTCTGCTCGTCGACGGCCGCCTGCACCCCCTTCACAACCTCTTGACCGTACTTCTGAAGCGTTCCCGAGAGCGTGACGCTGACGGCGATCGTCAGCTGCTGCAAAAACTGCTGCTGCGGCTGAATCGGTTGCTCGGGAATGACCTGCGCGCGCGCTCGCGTCGCGGCACCGGCAGCGACCACCGCGCTCGCGGTCGCGATGAAGCCACGGCGCTTCATACGAACCCGCCGAGGGTCGTCAGTAAGAAGAAGACCGAGAACGTCATGTTGGAGACGAAGACGCGTTCATTGATTACAAATAGATTGGCACCGCTGCGGAAGAGGTACTCTTCATACAGAATGAGCGCGGCGACTGAGAGCACGCCCAGAAAGTAGGTGCGGCCGGCTCCAGCAAGCATCCCGGCGGCCGCTAAAAGCACCAGCATCACGCCGTGCAGCAAGACCGGCAAGACGCGACCGCTCGCTTCGCCGAAGCGTACCGGCAGCGAACGAATTCCCTGGGCCTGGTCGACGCGGAGATCCATGAGCGCGTAAATGATGTCGAAGCCCGCGACCCATATCGTCACCGCCGCGAAGAGTAAGAGCGCGGGCAGCGTGACCTTTCCCGCGACGCCGATGTACGCGCCGAGCGGCGCGAGACCATCAACCGCGCCGAGAACGAAATGCGTCGCCCAAGTGAAGCGTTTGCAGAGCGGATAGGTGAGCAAGAGCAGTGCCGCGACCGGCATCAACTTGACGCAGAGCGGATTGAGCATCCATGCGGACAGAAGGAGCAGCGTGAGGCCGGCGGCGCTCGCCCACAGCATGACCGACGGCGAAAGGGCTCCGCTTGCCAATGCGCGCCGCGCCGTGCGCGGATTGCGAGCGTCGATCTCGCGGTCGAGAAACCGGTTCGCCGCCATCGCTGCGGTACGAGCGCCGAGCACGGCAAGAGTGATCCAGAGCAGCGCGGCTGGTGACGGGAGACCTCGCGCCGCGAGAATTGCCCCGACGTATGCAAAGGGCAGCGCAAAAAGCGTGTGCTCGATCCGAATCTCGCGCATAAAGAGCGCGACAAATTTCATCGTTACCGTTCCACCGTGCCGCGCAGCAGTCGCGCGTACGCATCCGGGCCCTGGCCCGACCACGCATCGGGCTGCAACGCGCGCTCGAGTCGCTCGAGACCGTACGTCCGCCAACGCTCGGTGACGCGATCGCGCATCGCCTCGGTCATCACGGTGTCGGGCGGCCAACCCCGCGTATAGCCCTCCGATGCATCCTTGCGCGTCGCGTCGATTCCGATCTTCGTTCCGTAAGCGACGCTATACGATCCGTGATCCAAATCATCGACGGGGCCGGGCATCATGACGACATCGCGCTCGGGCGCCAAATTGTTGAGCACGAACCACGCGACCTCGCGCGGCCGCTGGACGTCGACGTCCGCATCGACGACAACCAAGACTCGCGTCAGCATCATCATATGGCCCAGACCCCAGAGCGCGTTCATGACTTTTTTCGCTTGTCCGGGATAGGATTTTCGAATCGAAACGATCGCGAGGTTGTGGAATCCACCTTCAATGGGCAAGTTCATGTCGACCACCTCGGGCAGCATCGCTTGGAGCAACGGCAAGAAGATGCGTTCGGTGGCCTTGCCGAGCCACGCATCCTCCATTGGCGGCTTGCCGACGAGCGTCGCAGCGTAGAGCGGGTTACGCCGGTGCGTTACGTGCGTGCAATGAAACGTAGGATAACGATCGGCCGGTGTATAGACGCCGGTGTGATCGCCGAATGGTCCTTCGATGCGAAGGTCCTCGTTGTCAACGTAGCCTTCCAGCACGAACTCCGCCTCCGCCGGGACGACGAGATCCACCGTACGCGCGCGAACGACCTCGACGGGCTTGCCGCGCAAGAGTCCGGCAAAGGCGAACTCGTCGAGCAACGGCGGTAACGGGGCGGTCGCCGCGTACGTCAGCACCGGCTCCGTTCCGATGGCGACGGCGACCGGAATCTTTGCGCCCCAGGCATCGGCGTGCACGCGTCCGATCTTGTGGCGCTGCCAATGCATCGCCGTTTCGGTTGCATTGAAGACCTGCATCCGGTACATGCCGACATTGAACCGTTGCGTGCGCGGATCTTTGGTGATAACCAACGGCAGCGTGATAAATGGGCCCGCGTCGCGCGGCCAGGTCGTGAGCACCGGCAGCTGCGTGAGATCCGGCTGCGCCATGACGACCTCTTGAACGCTTCCCGAGCGCACGATTTTCGGGATTGCGTTCGCAAATGGCGCCAGCTGCAGCACGCCGCGAAGCTTTCCGACCAGCGAGCCGCCGGGCGGCGCGATCTCGATGAGTTTGCGGATGCGCGCACCGACCTCGTCGAGATTGGTCGCGTCGAGCGCCGTTGCCATCCGCCGATGCGTACCAAACTGATTGGTGAGCACCGGGAACTCCGAACCAAGCACGTTGGTGAAGAGTAGGGCGGGGCCGCCGGCCTTCACCACGCGATCGGTGATCTCGCTGATCTCCAAGCGGGGATCGACGATTGCCTCGACGACGTGAAGCTCGCCACGGTGGCGCAAGGCATCGACGAACTCCGCGAGCGACGCGAACGGCATGGCGTCCTGTCTTACGCGCCGGGGTAGCGACCCCTGGGTTCACTCGCGCCGCGCCGGAATTGCTGCGACGAAACGCGCACCGCCGGAGGGCGCTTCGCCGACCGTTATCGCGCCATCGTGGGCCGATGCGATCCAGCGGACGATCGCGAGGCCCAAACCGGTGCCGGATGCGTCGTCGCTGCGGCGGTAGAAGCGTGCGAAAATTCGCTCTCGCTCCTCCGGAGGGATGCCGTCACCGTCGTCGTCGACAACGATTTCGCATTGCCGTCCGTTGCGTTGCGACGCGATCGAGACGCAACCGCTGGCGTGCCGGACGGCGTTGTCGAGAAGATTGCGCGCGAGCTCGCGCAGACGCCGTTCGTCGCCATCCACGATCGCACTCGCCGTCGTCGCTTCAATGCGAATGCCGCGAGCTGTCGCCAACGGCTCGGTGTCCCGCGACGAGCGTGCGACGATCGTCGCGAGATCGACCGGTTCGCAATGGAGCGCGCGGCGCCCGGGATTGCGCGCGAGCGTCAAAAGATCGGTAACGACCGCCGAGGCTTCGAGCGCGCTACGCGTGATTGCCTCAAATGCACTTGCGCTTTCGGACGAAGCCCCACGACGGGCCGCCTGCGCGATGGCCGCGATCGCGGCTAGCGGCGAGCGCAACTCGTGCGCCGCATCCGCGGCGAAGAGGCGCTCCCGATCGTAAGCGGCTTGAAGCGGTGCGATCGTCGCGCGCGCCAAGGCGTACGAAGCAATTGCGACAATGACGACGAGCGGCGCGTCGATGGCGGCGAGCGTCACGACGACTGGGCGCATCGCGCTGGCCAGCGCTTGCGATCCGTACGGGGTGCCGAGTGCCGGAGCGACTATCGAAGCATACTCGCGCCACATGAACGCATACGCGCCCACGTTGAGCGCGAGCAGCACGCAGACGAAGATAAAAAGATAGAGCCCGGCCGCGCGAACGATCAACTGGGGGAGAGACTCTGACGGATCAGAGGGCCTTTAAGCGATATCCGATGCCCCATACGGTTTCGATCACGCCGCTCGCGCCGAGCCGCTTGAGCTTTCGCCGGAGCTGGCTCACGTAGACGTCGACGATGTTGCTGGAGCCTTCGAAATCGTAATCCCAGATGCGCTCGACGATTTGCGTTCGCGATAGCGCGATGCCGGCGTTACGGGCCAGAAACTCCAACAACCGGAACTCGGTCGCACCCAAAGGGACCGGCTCGCCATTGTAGGTTACGTTGCGCCCGGCCAGATCGATGCGCAACGATCCAACTTGCACGACGCCGACCATCGGCCGGTCGCCGCGACGCAGAATCGCCGTGATTCGCGCGATGAGCTCTTCTTCGACGAATGGCTTGACGAGATAATCGTCGGCGCCGCAGTCCAGCCCCGCGACGCGATCCTCAACGGCGTCGCGCGCGGTGAGCATCAGAATCGGAGTCTGGACGCCCTCGGCGCGAGCCTGACGAGCGAGGCTAAAACCATCGAGTCCAGGTAAGCCGACGTCAACGACCGCCGCATCATAGCAGCGCCGCAAAAGATGATCGAGTCCGGCCTCGCCATCGGTCACGACGTTCGCGGCGAACTGCCGAACTTCAAGCATCATTCGAATCGACTCGGCAACCGGCTCGTTATCTTCAACGACTAAGACACGCATGATTACTCCTTAGTTCTTCAACGGGCCCGGGAAAGCTACTGTCAAGGCGGCGCTGAAGAACGGATGCTGGGCCGGCTGCTGCACCTCTTGGGCGAGGATGCGGAACGGCGCGATCTGAACGGCTCCGTAGTACACGAAGTCGCGGTTGATGAATGGATTCGCGTAAGCATCGTAGCGGACGCCGAGATAGGCATGCGGGATCGGGTAGTACTTTAACCGCACGTAACCGCCCGAAGAGTTTTGATTCGTCAAGAAGCCGTCGGCATCGTGATCTTGGCCGTACCACTGTTCGGCCTGTAAGTCTAGATCGCCGTAACCCGCGTGCGCCAACAGGCCGTAGCGGGTGTAGAGATCGGCGAACGGAAAACGCCCGGTCTCCAGGACCCCTAACGTTCCACCGAGCGCGGTCGCACCGATGTCGAACTCGCTCTTGGACGTTTGGAGGAGCGTCTGGCGCAGCCAAAGACTCGTCTCGGGAGTCTTCATCCAGGTCGTCTCGCCGGTGGGGACGGGCTTACCGCCGTACGCCGAGCCGGCATAGAAGCTCCAGGCGACGACGCCGTCGATCCTGAGGTTGCCGATCGTCTTCTCGGCCATCACGCCCCAGCGCGGCGAGGAGAGCGGCAAGTTGTTCAATCCCACGTGCGCAGTGTAATAGCCGTACCCTTGCAAATCGTCGAGGCGCTGGCCCGGCGATTGCGCAAGCGGCAACTCGAAGAGCCCGCCGCGGTAGAGCGTTTGGGTGTGCGCGTTGTAGGTCGCGGCGAACGCCAAGTACGTCGCCGCCGGTCCGCCGGCCGCGCCAAAATTGTAATGGAGATAGGCCGTGATCGCACCGAGGTTGCCGCTCCCGAGCAGAATGCCGCCTGGCGTAAATCGCGGCGAGTCCGCCGCCGGCTGCTTATCGTACTCCAGCTGATAGCGGATCGCGAAAATCGTCGTTCCGTGTTCGGGCAACGGTAAGCGATAGCCGTGCGAGCGAAAGTAATTTCCGAACGCATTGAGTTCCGGAAGCACGCTATGGCACTGCCCGCACTTGAAATGATACCGCTGCGCGAAGATCGGAATCGCACGAGCCGGGGCACAGGTCCAGGTGAAGAAGGCTGCCGCAAACGCGGCAATCAGTAGCTTACTGCGCAACGACCGCAGCTCGCATGCCGCCCCCGTAGTGGAAGAAGCAGCCGAAAAGGTAGGTTCCCGCACGATCGACGGTAATCGTCTGCGACGATCCATTCGCTTGCATTGCTCCGCTGGTCCAGTTGCTTGAGATTGTGGTCCCCTTTTGCTGTAGCGCGCTGTCGCCGAACGGCGAGCCGCTTGGGAAGGTCGAGTCGCCGACCAGCGCCGTCGCCGTGTGGGCGAAGCTGTCGACATTGACAAAGTGCAGCTGCGAGCCGACCGCGACGGTCGTGATCGCGGGCGAGTAGCCACGGCTGGTGCCGCCGTAAGGCGTCGGCACCGGCCCATATTGCGTCAGGCTTACGTCGATCGTCACTCCGCCGCTGCCCCCCGACGACGAGGGAATTCCGCCGGCGGTACATGCGGCGAGAAGCAGCGCGCACGAAACGGCGATGCGGCGCATCATCGCGCTGCCACCTGTTCGTCGCGCAGCGCGTCGACGACTGCGTCGCTGAGTGCGCTCGAAGCGAGCATCGTTTGCGCGAGCGTTCCCGCGCCGTTTAAGATGTAGACGTAGGTCGTGTGCTCGTCGCGATAGCCGCGCTTCCCCTCGACCGAGAGAACGCCGAACGTGCGCATGAGCGCGAAAACGTTGCTCGTCGAGCCTCCCGCTACCAGCCAGTAACGCGGATCCGCGTCGAAGCGTTTGGCGAGCTGTCGCATCGTAGCGAGCGAATCGTGCTCGGGATCGAGCGTGATGGTGACCAGCTGCGCCTTGATATGAGCTTGAGCGAGTCGACGGGCGGCGTCGGAAAACTGCGCGTCAATCAACGGACATGCATCCGTGCAATGCGCCGAAATGAACGTCACGGCGAGCGGCTTGCCACGAAGCGACGCGAGCGTGAAGGCGTGTCCCCGCTGGTCGACCAGACGTGGCTGCACGTCGATCTCCCGCTTCTTCGCGACGGGGCCGCGCTTGATATCGTACCCGCCGGGTCCCGGCGACGCGGTGGGACCGGGCGTCGCGCCGGCTACGACTTGGATGACGTCGCGCATGCTGAACTCGATGTAATGGAAGGCGCAGCCGATCAGGTAAGTCCCGGGTTTGGAGAGCTTTACCGTGACCGACTGGCCGGCGTTGAGCGTGCCGCTTGCGTAACCGGTGCCGAGCACGCCGTTACCGCTGGGATTAAACGATAGGCTGGGCGATGCCGGCCACTTCGGCGGCGGCCCGCTCGTCGCAGAAAGAACGTTTAGTGTGTGGGGCGTCGTCGTCGAGAGGTTCGTCACCGTGATCTTCACGCCGGGCGGGAAGGCTAAGACTTGCGAGGTTTGCTCCTGCGTATAGCCGCTGACGGTTCCCCAGGTGGGATCGTTTGCCACGCCGATCTTGCCCGTTGGTATGCCGACGCCAATTGCCGAGGACGTGGGCAGGGGCGAGGGCGAACCGCCCCCGCCGCCACCGCCGCCGATGCTGCCCAGCCCGCCGCCGTTGGTGCACGCCGCAACGGCGCTTCCAACGAGGACACAGAGCCAAGCCGCGCCGTTGAACTTCATCAGTGCGCCGGAGCCGTGGCCTGCGGCCCGGGCGTGGCGCCCTTGCGGACGACCAGCACATCCTGCATTCCCTCGTGGTAATGGAAGTAGCAGCCGATGAGATAGATTCCGGTCTTTCCGAGGGTCACGCTGACGGTTTTACCGGGTGAGATGACGCCGCTGGCATAGCCTTTTTGCAGCTTGCCGCCCGATGCGATCATCAAGAGCTTCGGACTCTGCGGGAAATTAGCCGGCGGTCCTTTGATTTTCTGCACGACGTTGAGCGTATGACTGACCGATTTCGAGATGTTCATGATCGTGAGCTTTGTGCCTGGTGGAAAGCCGAGTGCCTGTGAGAACATCTGTTGGGTGTATCCTCCAAGCGTTGCGTGCCAGAAGGGATCGCTGACCGTGCCCAGGCCTTCACCGGGCAGCTCTTCCATGATCGTGCCCGTACCCGCGTGGTTCGGATACGTGGCCGTGATCTTAAAATCCGGCATATTCGGGAGGGTGAAGCTGGAGCCGGTGGGCGTGTTGCTTCCGTAACGACCGCCGCACGCTGCGAGCAGCGCAGCGGCGATTGCGACGGCAAGTGCCATTGTTTTTCTGGACATGAAGCCTCCAAGCGTCGAGAGTGGTAGGGGTAAGGTAGCGGTACGGGATGAAGAAAGTCTAAATCACTGTGGGCTCTTGATGGAGTCGCGCATTGCTGCGGCGATGTTCTGCAGTGCCGGATCGCCGGAAGCGTCGACCGTGGCTTGGGCGAAGGCATTGCGGGCGGCGCCATGCTCTCCCTCTCGCAGGAGGACCACGCCGAGTGCAAGACGTGCGCGCGCGTAGCCGGGCGCGAGACCGAGCGCGCTGCGGAGTTCGCGTTCTGCCGCATCGTAGCGCCCGAGTCGTTCCTCGGCAAGCGCGAGATCGTAATGAGCGACCGCGTACGACGGATTCACATGGAGCAACTTGCCGAAATCATCCCGCGCCGTCGCCGCATCGCCGGCTTGCAACGCGACGATGCCTCGCGAGTAGAGTGCGCGCGCGGAATCCGGTGCCAGCGTCATGTACCGGTCTGCAACTTTTCGCGCTTCGGATAGATTGCGCAGCGCAATGTCGATCGAAACGAGATTGGCCATGGCGGCAAGAAAGCCGGGATCGAGCGAAAGCGCTGCGCGCAACTCGCGGGCGGCGTCTTCATTCCGCTGCAGGTTCGCATAGGCAATTGCGAGATCGTAACGTGCAGTCGAGCCCAGCGGCTCGGGCGGACGCAGCGCGACGATTCGCTCGAATTCGGCGGCGGCGGCTTTCCAGTCGCTGCGGCCTTCAGCCGCGAGCCCAATGGTGAATCGTTCCTCGATTTCGCGCCGGACGGCGACCGCGCGCAGCGCCGGCGCGGAGGTCGTCCGCGGTACCGGTGTCTGGGGCGAGTAAGTCTGCGCTATCCCGGAGGTCGCCGTCAGCTGGGTCAGAAGGGCGACAAGAAGGGCAACCCGCATCGGTCACGGAGTACCGCGGTCGAGGGGTAACTCGGCTTCCTGCCAACCGGCGGCTCCGGCCGCGCGTTCGGGCTTACACTCCCATCCCACTCGGCCCGCCGAGGTTATCGGACCGAGGAGGGCCGGCGCTGCTGAGGGCGCCAATGCGCCGGCCAGCAGGTCGTCCAGCGAGGCCGCGCCGGCGATGCCGAAACGACCTAAGCAGAAAATGGCTCCAGCCAGAAGAGCAGCCGTGAGGACGCGAAGGAGTGGAATTCTTGACACTGCTTCCATCATAGCCGAAAGTCTAAAGAATCCGTGAATCGCTTGCTTGGCGGCGCTGCCTTGCTCTTAACCATGCTCGCCGCGGTGCCGGCGCGTGGTCAGGAGCCTTTGGTCGTGGGATCGGTTCGAGACCAGCGGGGCGTCCCGGTCGTCGGAGCCGTCGTTAGCGGGCAGAGTCCAGCCGGAGTTGCGACCGCCACCACCGACGCGGCCGGCACCTTCGCGCTCCACGGATCCGGCATCATCGCGGTGACGGTGCGCTGCCGCTACTGTCTGGCCATCCGAGTCCCGGTTACGCCGGAGCAGCCCGTCGTCGCCATCGTGCGACGCTTCGCGGCCCTTGTCGACGATGCCCCGTCCCCTGCAGATCTGCAAAACCTGCCGTACGCGCACGTCGAGTCGGCGATCGCGCTGCGCCCATTCACGCTCTTGGCGCAGACGACCGCGGCGTACCCCGGTCCGACCCTAAGCGATCGCGGCCTCTCGGCATCCGGCTCGCTACTCATCGATAACGGCACTCCGAACTACGACATCGTTTCCGGCGCGTCACCGTACCAGGCAATACCCGCGTACTATCAACAGAGCGCCACGCTGCGCGATGCAAGCAATGCGTACTTATACGGGAACCAGGCCGCCGGCGGCATTGTCACGCTCGAACCGTTTCTGAACGGCTCGAGTCAAGAGGTCGCGACGATCGGCAGTGACCTCATCGCGCGTCTACAAGCCGGTTCTGATACCCAGGCAATTGCTGCTGGAACGTTCAGCAACAACGACGAGTCACGCCAACGTACTGATATCGACGGGACCTGGCCGATCGGCGGGGATCAATCCATCTCGTTCGCCGGCGGCACCCAGCAGGGACGCGATTTCGAAACGCCGGGCGCGTTTTTCGCAAATAGTTTCTCCTTTGCGGGCGCGACGTTCAACGCTCCGCGCGCGCTAAACTTCTCATTGTCGGCGGTTACCGATCGCGGCAACTACGCGCAGAGTGAAGACGAATACCCGATTTCGGAGGCATGGTCCGATTCCGACCTGAGCGCGGGAATCCACACCACCGGTGCCATCGCCGGTTTTGCCAACGTGGGGGTCCGTTCTTCATCGGGGTTTTACGATCCACAAGCACTCCCCAATGGCCTGCCGCGACTCGCCGCGACCTTAGTACAGACGCGAGCCGATGCGGGTTTCGAAGCGAGAGGAACCGATTACGACGTCACCGCCGGCGTCGGCACCTTCTGGATCGATTACGCTGGTGGAAGCCTCGGCGTTTCGCAGCCGGCACGAACCGCGGTTACGGTTCCGTCGTTGAACGCCCAGCTATTTCCGAACGGAAAATGGAGTCTCAACCTGCAAGGCAGTGGATCGTTCACACTGCCGACGTTCGTTGAACAGTATCTCTACACGGGTAACGCGCCGGTTCCGGTTGCGGACGAACGCAACACGTTGGCGGCCGGAGAGCTCACCTACACCGACGATGCGCGCTTGCGCGTAGCGCTCGAAGGCGCCTCGCAGAGCACCAACGGCGCGTGGTCGGGCACCGTCTCGTCGGCCGGTTTATCCGCGATTTGGCAAGTTGCGCCGGATATCGCGGTGCGGGCGTGGACGATGCACGTTTCCGACACCGTGCCATTGTACGGTGGTGGCCTCCCATACAACGGCAACGCGCCGACGGTCGCGGCGCTTTGGCTGACGTACGAAACGCCGAGTGCGCTGCGCGTCGATCTCCTCTACCGGCGTGATTTGCTCGACGCCCTGCCGTTCTACCACGTCGACGGGGCGATCTCCGGACCAATCGTAGACGGATTGCGCTGGTACGCCGGTGCCGAAGACCGGATGCAACGTACGTTCGTCGACGTCGGCATCCGGTTCATCGGCCGTTAAGGGAATGGCGCTTTAGTCGTCGTGACGGCCGTGGGGTCGCCGGCGGCGCCGCGTCGGCGGTGCGCCCGCGACGTTAACCGGCGGGGTCGGCTCGTGCGCGTCGCGCGGAGCTCGCGGAGCACGCGGAGCAGAGTCGCCATTTGGTGAAACGCCTCCGAGCAGGGCCTTGCGCGAGAGATTGACCCGGCCTTGGCCGTCGATCTCCATGACCTTGACCATCACCTCATCGCCCAGCTTTACGACGTCCTCGACTCTTTCGACCCGCGTCGGGGCAAGCTGGCTGATGTGGACCAGACCCTCTTTGCCTGGCAGAATTTGCACGAACGCGCCGATGTTGATGATGCGCGTAACGGTTCCCCGGTACGTGTTGCCGACGATGATTTCGCGTGTGAGATTTTCTACGATCTCCTTCGCTTTATCGCCAGACGCTCCATCGAGCGATGTGATGAAGACGCTGCCGTCATCCTCGATGTCGATTTTCTCGACGCCGGTGTCGGCGATGATTTTGTTGATCACCTTGCCGCCGGGTCCGATGACGTCCTTGATCTTGGCAGGATCGATCTTGACCACGATCATGCGCGGCGCGTACGCGGAGAGTTCCGCGCGCGGCTCCGCAATCGTCTCCGCGAGCTTGTCGATGATCGCATGCCGCGACGTGCGTGCCTGCGCCATTGCTTCGCGCATGATGTCGATCGTGACGCCTTGGACTTTGATGTCCATCTGGATCGCGGTAATGCCTTTTTTCGTACCTGCGACCTTGAAGTCCATCTCACCGAGGGCGTCCTCGAGGCCCTGAATGTCGGTGAGAATGGCGTACTTGCTCCCCTTGAGAATCAAGCCCATTGCGACGCCCGCCACGTGCGCGCCGATCGGCACGCCGGCGTCCATGAGCGCGAGCGACGATCCGCAGACCGAGGCCATCGACGAGGATCCGTTCGACTCGAGCACCTCGCTGATGAGGCGAAGCGTGTACGGGAACGTCTCTTTGGGCGGCAGCACGGGCAGCAGCGCTCGCTCGGCGAGATGTCCGTGTCCGATCTCGCGGCGGCCGGGCCCGCGCATTGGACGCGTCTCACCGACCGAGTAGGGCGGGAAGTTGTAGTAGTGCATGTAGCGCTTATCTTCGAGCTCGACGATGCCGTCGAGCCGCTGCGCGTCACTCGTCGAGCCGAGCGTCGCAGCCGTGAAGACTTGCGTCTGACCGCGCGTGAAGATGCCGGAACCGTGCACGCGCGGCACGTAATGCACCTTGCACCAAATCGGACGCACTTCGTTGGGTGTGCGGCCGTCGGGTCGGATTTTCTCGTCGACCACCATGGAGCGGAGCTCGTCCTCCTCCATGGTCTTGATGACCTTGTAGAACTCCTTCGTGGTTGCCGGTGCTTCGAGCAGCACTTTGACGGCGTCGTCCTTTTTGGTACAGCGCGTCAGCGCTTCGTCGACGGTGATCGCGGCGAACAAAGACTCGCGCTTCTGCTTATCGACGGTCCGCATCGCCTTGGCGACGTCCTTGGCAAAGGCTTTGCGAATCCATCGCTCGAGATCGGAATCGATCTTTGCGACGGGGTACTCGCGTTTCGGTTTGCCGGCTTTG
>Ga0308309_10001231_pt1 | contig 15270 bp, 16 predicted proteins | sample HubBroMetageWFT5_FD_192491 | JGI IMG/M metagenome (GOLD analysis project Ga0308309, IMG submission 192491) | Warmed and freeze-thawed soil microbial communities from the Hubbard Brook experimental Forest, New Hampshire - Hubbard Brook CCASE Soil... | ecosystem: Environmental > Terrestrial >...
GTTTGCATGAGCGCTTGAGCGCCCGTCTTGCTTGCGAGTTGGGTTATCAGCGGCTGGCATCGATATTGGGAAATGGGTAATCGTAAGGCGTTCCGTATATCGTGACTGTGCAATATCGCTCACTTACAAGACTTCGGAAAAATAGTTGCGTTCTAAACCGTTCTCTCTTTCCGCGTTTGTTGATTTGAAGAAGCAGCGTCCGCAGGTCAACTATCTACTGAAAGCTTAGAGCAGTTCTGTGATGTGGATCACACAATGATGTGTGCCGGATCACGCAGCGTCCCAAAACAGGAAGGCGGTTCAGACCGAACACGAAAGCTAGGCGGCGAGTAATTGCAGGAGACCGGTTTTATCGGCGATAACGAGGGTGGCGCCACTAACTTCGATGAGCCCTTTACGCCTAAAATCGGCGAAGAGTCGCGTTACGGTCTCGCGGGAGGAGCCGATCGTTTCTGCAATCTGTTCGTGGCATCACGAGCTCGAGTCGCGGGATATCCCTAATTCGTTGAATCGGGGCTTATATCTTCCTTCAGGACGCACAACCACAGGTCCAGTCGGGTGGAGTGTAGTTGTGCGCGTTCGACGCGGATTTCTTGTAGCCGGTTTTGCCTCTGCTGATACTCGGCCCTCTCTTCGCGGTTTCGACCTTGTTCCGGTTGCTTCCAATAAGAACTGTTGGCGACACGGATTGAATCCATCTCTTGGAGCACAGCCGCGATCTTGACGTTTGTGGGGATTCCGATCTGCATTGTCGCTCTCATTCTGCAAGCCCTCACGCCTTAGGTGGAAGCAGGGGATGGTTTGCTTTTTGTTGCTCACAAACCGTCAGAGAGTTCGCAGAGCGCGTACGATCAACACAATTACTGCGATTACGACTACCGTTGACTAGCTGTTGTCCTCTGCGTGATCAGAAAACTACACATTCCTAAAGTCCGAGCGCGATGGTTCCAACTCCCAATGTTTGCTGGCTCTGAACGAACAGGATCTGACGGAGTTTTCTAACATGACCTTATTCTTATTCCGATCGAGTAAAATCTCTCTACATCTAACCTTGCAACCTGAAACGGATCAGGATCAGGGAATTTAATTCCCTGATGCTTCCCTGTTAACTCCCTGTTCCGATTTGAGCCGAACGCGGTGCTTTCTCCAGCAAAATGTGCAGTTTAGAGAAAGATGAATGCATTTTTGAGAGCAAAATCTAGCAAATTCCCTGTATTTTTCCCTCTTAGCAGGGAATTCAGACAGAGAGGAGTTAGCGCGAGACTGCGCGCTCCGCCATGTAATCTGAAGCAGAGAAATCCCCCTAGGCACCAAGCACCTCCGGTGCAAAGAACAAAACAACAATCGACAGCGCTCAGCTCAACGGTATCCGTCTCAGTCAACATGTTTTCCAAGAAACTCGAGCAGCGCCTGGTTAAACTCTGCCGGCTTCTCGATCTGCGGAACGTGGCCGCAGTGCTCGAACACGAGCAACTTGGCTCCAGCTATGCCATCACGAAGTTTCTCTCCGCTAGCCAGCGGGATTAATTCGTCCTGCCGCCCCCACACGACCAACGTGGCCGCGTGAATGGAGGCCAGCTTTCCATCTTCAAATTGGGGCGAGGCAAAGCCGGCCACCGTGCGCTGGATCGTATATCCGTCGTTGTTGCGCATATGCTGGGTGAACGCCTGCATCACACCTTCATCGCTCACCATCTTCTTGTCATAGAAAACCAATTCGATCAAAGTCCGCCAACCCGCTATCGTAGACGGATTCAAGTCGGGCAGAGGTCCCTGCCCAGCCAAACCTGCCGCATCGACCAGCACCAGCTTGTCGACCATCTCCGGATGCTGCACCGCAAAGTCGGTGGCGATCCATCCGCCGAGCGAATTCCCCACCAGTATCGCTTTGGCGATCTTCTCTGCCTGCATGAACCCATGGAGGAAGTCGGCGAAAGTTGCAATCTTGTAATCAATGAGCGGCTTGTCGGATTGGCCGAAGCCGATCTGGTCGATGGCGTAGACGTGATACTTGGAAGCGAGAGCGCCAATATTCGCAAGCCACAATTCTTTAGCGCCCCCAAGACCGTGCAGAAGAATCACCGTGGGGCCTTGGCCGACCTCGAAGTAGTGGATATTCTGCCCATACACGGCGGCGATTTTTTCCTGTGGCAGACCGGGGTTTTGTGAGAAGCCGAGCGGCACCACTGCTATCAGCACCGCAGCGAACAGAACGGAACGGAGATAGAGCTTCATAGAACCTCCTTTTGATCTAAGTCCCTAGAGAATCTCTTTCCGAACGCCGACAGCACTAGTTCCACGGAAGATCGGCGGTTCGGTTATGTTCGTCGATCACCGGATTCACTTCCACAATCTCGAAGCTCAACATGCGCCCTTGGTCGGCGAACTTCGGGTTGCTGCATCCCGTTCGTCAATCACAAACATGCTCTGCCCCGGCGACTTGCCCGACTTCGCGAATTTCGTCGTGGGCCCAGTGCTGCACGAAGACGTTGGTGAACATCTCGTGGCCGCCGGGCCCGGGACTGTAGTTCATGCCGTATCCAGCAGCCAGAAACATCCATTCGCGGTAGTCGGAAGGCCGGATGAGATGGCCTTTCTTTTCACATTGTGCCTTGGGCGTTTTTTTCGTCAGGCGCGGCGGCCGGCGGCGCAAGCCAAGCAACCAAAACAAGGATCGAACACAACTCGTTTTTCATGGATCACCATTCCTTTCCGATTTTCACAATAAGGAACGCAGCACAGGCACGACTCACTCGGCCTGCGTTTTATCCCGTACGCTTCTAATCGCACCATTGCCAGGCCCGTCGTCCATTTTCATCATGTACTTTGAGGGCTTCTCCATACTCCACTAGTCGGTTGAGTACCGTGGTAACGGAAGCAGCAGGATCCTTGTGGCGGAGTAATACGAGCGGAATGCGTCCCTGAATCTGTTCGCATACTTCCTGGGCACCTAGTGGGCGGTCAGCCTCCATCAACACCGTGCGGCAGGACTTGGTCCATCCCCGTTGCCGTGCTCCGTCTTTCCTCCCCACCAATTCCGATAGCTCTTCGCCCAGCCAATCATCGCCAAATATGTTGGCCAGTCCCGCGATCGTCTGCCTTATTGTGCCAATCCGTTTCACAATTTCAGCGCGCCGCCCTATGAGTTGTCGCAGATCTTCTTCCGCAGCTTTCACTCGGCAAGAAAATCCTCCATACCGATCCACAGCTGGGCCAGGAGTTGCAGATTCTTCTTGTAAGTACGGGTGACTGTGAACTCCCTTCCTCCCCGCACGCGGAGCACATATTCGCCGGTCGACGATGGATGCATCTCTTCAACCATTGCCGCGTTTACAAGCACAGATCGATGAATTCGCACAAACCCGTGCAGATTGAGTTTTTCCTCCATAGTGGAGATAGACTGTCGGAGCAGGTGCGAACTTGAAGTATGCAGCAATAAGACATACTTTCCTTTGGCCTCCACCACGATAACGTCCGCCGCGTCGATGAAGAAAATACTCCTCTTTGCTTTGATCGCAATCCGCGCAGACCTCTCCATTGCGACCGTCTGTGTAAGCCGCTTTGGCAGGGGCAGTTCTTCACACCTGGCCTTTGCTTGCGGATCGCCGTTATCTAAGAGACTTCCGTTACCGGCTTCGTTAGTGCTCCTCTGACTGAAGTTCATCGTCACCTGCACAGCCGTCGCTTGGCCTCTACTTCCAGTTCATCTCGGTTCCTCTCGGATTTTCAAAATGAAGAAGGGAACTGCCTGCCGCCGACTCGTGACTCTTGGGAACACACCGGGCCCGTTCATTCGCATTGCTAATCCGGCTTGACTGGGTCCGGCGTTCCATCCGACCACCAGCCCGCGGAAACCATGAATTCGTCAATCGGTTCCGGATTGCCCCTGAAGTGCGGATGCAGCATCGTAGGAGAAAGGGGCAGATCGACACCCCAAACGGAACCGTTCATGACTGGCGTGTAAAACATTAGGTGAGCCTCCCAGTTGGGGCGACTGCCATCGTTAAGGTGCTGGTCTTTCGACATCATGAAGGACATGGCTCCAGGCTCCAGGGGTGGAAGCCCTTGCTTTACGAATGCCTTCATGCCTTCGAAGATCTGAGCTTTGGATTGACCGGCCAATACCAACTCCGTTCTTTTAATCGTAATTGGCAGGACGGAGCGGGCGGCCGGCGGATTGAAGCAGACCGGGCCTCGACCCTTAGGGTTCCAAAAGCTCTCGGCACCCATGCCCTCGAATGGGCCCATCCACGCTCGCTCCACGACACACACGAAATCGTTCTTGCCTTTGACTGCGGTTTCGTAGCCATGCCGTCCCAGGACGAGGACGTCGGCATCGCGTGAGATAGCCTCGGGTGCCGCGCTACGAGCCATGGCAATCTCGGCGTCTCGATCCATTAAGTACTGTTCGAGTGGCGCCATGCTCGGATAGGGTCCTTTGGCGTCCTGTGCCCGCGCCTGCCAGCCCGCTTCCAGAATAAGCATCAGTGCGACGCTTAGAGAGGCGATTGCTTGGAATCTCTTTCGGTTCATCACGTCCTCCTGTCTTGGCTGAATCTCACTGCAGTTGTTATTCAGAGGGACAGGTCTGATCATTTTTGTACTTCCATTTAGTCCCTCGTCCGCTCTCGCCTCGGTACGTCGAGGCCGTGGATACAAACTCGTCGAGCCTACAAACCGGTTGGTATGTTAACAGTGTCAAGCCGTCCATTGGAACCGATGCGATCAGACCCGCTTGCGGTTGCCCGGCGGGCGCAGAGACCGCAGCCAGTCCACGATGTTTCTGATCCCCGCTTTCGTCACTTTCGGATCCTGTGCATTCTTTGCCAGCGAGCCATAGCCTTCGACCATCGCGATCAGTAAGCCAGCGGCGTCACCGGGCTCCACGTCTCGGCGAACCTTTCCGTGGATCCGGCCCTCACGCAAAGCGGAGGCGGTGGCCTCGCGCCAAGCTTGGAAGACCATCGCCAGCCGCTTCCGGAATCCCGCGTCAAGAGGAGACATTTCCTGTGCCAGATTGTTCAATTGACAGCCGCCCCGTACATCCTCAGGACGAACGGAAATGCCTTGAACAATGCCGATCAAAGTATCGATGGGGTCCTTGCCGCTCTGTAGAGGACGCGCCCAGGTGCTGTAGTTGTCGGGGCCGATGACCTCTTCAACGACGGCGTATCCCAAGGCTCGCTTGCTTTTGAAGTAGTAGTACAGCGCTCCCTTGGTGACGCCAGCTGAGGCCAGAATTGTGTCTAGGCCGGCACTTTGGAAACCCGATCTATAGATCTCGCGAAATGCCGCCTGCAGCAGGCGCTCCCGCGTGCGCTCAGGATCGCGCAGTCTAGTCGCTCTATGTTTCGGATTCTTGTGCGCCGCTAACATACCAACCAGTATGTAACTTTGAATCTCTAGAGTCAATCCTGGAAATAATCTCCGGAAATCCGGAGGTCTGGAAATGCACCTCTTGTTTGGAGTAGCCCTACACGCCGCGGTCCCAGTCCTACAGAAACGCGACCTCACACCTGAGCGGACGACACGAGCACTGTGCAGTTGGCATCCCGCATTTCATAACCGCAGATCCGAGCATTGATGTAACCGATTGAAAACGCGGCAGCCACACTCTGGTTCGCTGATTGCTAATACCCAGCGCGGTGGAAGTGTTTGGGGACTCATCTATGTTGTCTTGGTCAGTCGCGACACCCAATCCGTTGGGCGGAGGAGAAAATGTATGTCCGCAATGGCGAGGCAGGGTCCAGAAACATCGAACTGGGTCTTCGCGTTCGCTTCTAACTCTACTGAAATTCGCGGCGCCCGCAGATTGGCGCCTCGAACTAACCCAATCCGTAGCGTTTCCCGCTCCGGCCGCACCATTCAGGTTACCAACTTCTAGCGTGGGAGAAACTCGATGATGAGCTTCGTTCGCTGGGCGCTTGCCTTGTGTCTTGTGTGGTGTATAGCCAACTCGGCATTTTCACAGAGCACGAATTCAGGTGACATTCGTGGCACGGTTACCGATTTGTCAGGGGCAGTGATGCCAGGAGTGGCGGTCACAGTGTTGAACCTCGATACGGGTGCGACCAAGGAGCTCGCCACGAACGGTGACGGTCTTTATGATACCGCTTCCATTCTTCCCGGAAACTATCGGGTTACTTTCACGAAAGAGGGCTTCGGCCAATTCGTGCGCGGCCCGATCACCTTGCAGGTCGGGATTGTCACCGTGAATGCTGTGTTGAAGGTCGGTAAGATAGCCGAGACGGTTGAAGTTACGGCCGACATCCCGCTGTTGAAGACCGAGAGTGCCGAACAGTCCACAACCTTTGACTCGCAAACCATGGCGAACTTACCGCAGGTAGGTACGAATGGCCAGAATTGGGGTCCCTTAGCGCAATTGCTTCCCGGTGCCGCCGGCACCGGTGGGAGCATGCCCACGGCTTCTGGCAACACCGGCGACCCCGGAATTGCTATCTCGGTAAATGGCAACCTGCCGTTTTATGACAACTTCCTGCAAGACGGCGCCTCCACCAATTTGCCGATCAGCGCCAACGTCGACATCGCTACCTTTGAGACCATGCAGGAGCTGCAAATCACCACCTCTACCTTCTCGGCGCAATATGGGATCGGTGGAGCGGTTTTTAACCAGATCACCAAAAGCGGCAGCAACAAGTGGCACGGCGCAGGTTATGAATATTTCCAAAGCGACCAACTGAGGGCTGACGCTTATAACTTTTCGAGCACTCCGCAGCCGACGCCGTTCCTGCGCTACGACAACTATGGTGCAGCGATCGGCGGACCCATTCTTAAGAACAAATTGTTCTTTTATTTTAATATCGACAGAATTTATTTCAACGGCGGCACCGGAGGCGGTGCGCTTAGCGTTGCAACCGTCCCAACGGTGGCCATGCGGAACGGCGACTTCACGGGCATGCCATTGATCTACGACCCCACCACGACGGTGTGTACGGGGACCCCGCAGGTCTGCACAAGGACGAGCTACGCCAGCGAAAACGGTGGCAAGAACGCGATCCCCGCGGGTGTCACCTTAGATACAGTGGCACTTAACGCTCAAAAGTACTATCCCATGCCCAACACCCCGGGAACGGTCGACCCGGCATTCCCCGGCGTGGTAACAAATAACTACGTCTACCAGCAGCCGAATTTGAACCCATTCCATAAATGGTTTGGAAGAATCGATTACGATCAATCGGAGAAAAACAGGATAAACTTCTCCATTACTCAGGGCGACAATCCTGGCACCAATACCAACTTCCAAATCTGTCCGATTGATTGCTTCTCCGGAGATGTGGATAGGTACAATACGCAGGTCTCCGATGTGTATTCAATCAGCCCCCATGTGGTGAACGAAGCCCGGTTCGGCTATACCAAACAAGGTAACTGGTTCGTTCCTTACACCGCTGGGAAAGGCTACCCGGGGCAACTGGGTTTCCAATATTCCAAGGGCGATGTCTTCCCCACGTTTAACGTCAGCCAAACAGTGGTAGCATCCGGCAACGGTGGTTCTGGGAATCTGGCGCTGTGCTGCAGCGCCATCCTGCAGCCCGGAACCAACGCAATTTACATCGAAAATACATTCCAGCCGTCGGATATTGTTACCATGATCCGGGGCAAGCACATCCTGCACTTCGGCGGTGAGTTGCTCGATTATCAAGCAAACTACACCCCTTGGGGAAATGTGCAATCGGGGAATTTTACCTTCACGGGAGTTTACACTCAGCAGAACCCGGCAAACCCCGTGGACGGATCCGCATACGCGGACTTCCTCTTGGGCGACGTAAACCAGTGGAGTGCGACGAACCAGCCCGAGTCCGGAATGCGGATGAAGAGCCCGCAGATCTTCGTTCAGGATGATTTTAAAGTCCGCCCGAATCTTACCTTAAACCTCGGCCTGCGCTATGAATATCAAAGTGGGTGGAGCGAAGTTAAGAACCATCTGGGCTCGTTCGATCCTACTATTCAGAATACCGTCAGCGGTACGCTGGGTGCGATGTGGTTCGCAGGCGAAACTTCGCGAACCACGTTGATGCAAGCCAAGAATGTACTGCTGCCCCGCTTCGGCTTCGCCTGGACCCCGATGGGCACCACGGTGGTCAGAGGAGGGTTCGGAGTTTATGCCCTTACCTGGAGCATGGATGATTACGGTCAAGGAGTGGGCCTAGGCAACAATAGTACGGGGAGCGCGTCCGATACCACGGGCGGAGTCAGCCCGGTGACCACTATCGACGGTCCTGGAAACAATCTACAAACCGGTTTGCCTCTGACCTACGTGGCGACGAATCGGTCGCCCACGGCATACAACGGGACGAATGTTTCGTACAACCAATACGACCTGCCCGTCGCCAAGATGTACCAATGGACGGCCAGCGTGGAGCGTCAACTGGGGGCGAACATGGAGGCCGAAATTGCATATGTAGCCAGTCACGGCACCCATCTGGCCTTCCCGACTGATCTTAACCAAATACCCGTTGCCAAGCTATCGCCGACCTTCAGTCAGGCGAACACCCCGTATCCGCAGTTCGGAATAATTGGGGGAAACCTCGGCGCTTCCCTTTCCAACTACAACTCCCTGCAGGTGCAGGTTAATCGCCGGTTTTCAGGGGGGGTGAGTTTCAACGGAAATTACGTCTGGTCGCACTTTTTGGATGACCAGGATTCAGCGGGATGGGGTGGGCGCGGCGGTTCGCAGACCTACCAAAATGCGTACAGCCCTGCTGCCAATTACGGCAACTCCAATTTCGATGTGCGGAATTCGTTAAAGGGAAGCTTGGTTTACCAGTTGCCAGTAGGTAAGGGCAGGAAATTCCTTAGCAGCAACCCGTACTTGGATGCAATCGTGGGTGGGTGGCAAACCTCGGCAACGATGCTGGTACATAGTGGGCAGCCGTTCACCGTGCTAACGTCTTCCAATAACTCCGAAGCGGACAACCCCGGCTCGAGCTTCAACGCTTCCCAGTACCCCAACGTCGTTGGCAACCCTCATCCCAGCAACCAAAGCATTCACAACTGGTATAACGTCGCAGCCTTCGCCCAACCAGCTGCAGGCACGTTTGGCGATGAGGTTCGAAACAGCCTTCGGGGTCCAGATCTCTCGGAGATCGACTTATCGCTAGGCAAGAACTTCTCCATCAGGGAGGGGATTGGACTGCAGTTTCGAATTGATGGTTACAATATCTTCAACCATCCGAGCTTCGGAGAGCCGAATACTGGCGTGTCTTTTGGCACGGGTGGCGTGCCGACGAGTTCATCCACGATCACCACAACCACGATCGGGCCGCGGCAGTTCCAATTGGATGCTCGCATCTCGTTTTAACAACTGGCATGGTCTAGAGAGAATTACGGCGGCGTGCCGCCGTCCTTCTCTTTGTGTTGCGAGACCGTAGTTGGCGCTATCGCGATGTTTCACCGATTGACCATCTTAGCCGGACATACTCAATATGTGTATCTGCGAATTACCTGAATCAAGCTCGCAAGCGATCTCCGGAAATCTGGATTGTTGGAAATTCATCTCTTGTACACTGGGCTGTCGCCCGGCCGGTTTAGATGGTTCAACGATTTGTTAACTTGCCTTTTCGTTCCGGCTTTTCCAGGTATCGAGCCACTGGCTAAAGAGCGGTCTGCGTTCAAGAAGTGCAGGTTCCCGCCGGAAACGTTTAGCTTCCGAGGACAGGCCCTCGTGAAGCGCATCTATTCGGCGACTTCTTCCGGCAGATCCTCCGCCGCGCGTCACAAAGTCTTCCTCTGATTTATCTGGAAGTGCTTCGTGGAGCGCCCAGTCGATGCGGCGAACACATTCTTCGACCAGGTCCATCTGCGCCTTCCCTTCGGGTTCGTCTGTCACGAACATAAGAGGTTGAAGGGCATTCCGAATATGGTGATTCATGAGATCGATCACGTGAAGGTGTTGGTTAGACTTCCATATCCTGTGGCGCTCATACAAATAAAAGATTGAGCCAGCAATGAATCCCCCCAGAAAGTCGTCCACTACCTGCTGCGATCGCCCAAATCCGAAGTGAATAGAAAGCTGATCCGCAGCAATCAAAGCGCCGGACACCAAAATAAACAAAAGAGATGCTTTCCAGAGGATGACGTTGCGTTTCATGAAACTCCTCCAATTCGGTGATTGAATTTATTAGGCCCGAACTGCGTGTCGTCGCATAGCCCTCCATATAGCCAATTAGAGCCACGGGAGCGGTTTCTCAAGACCGCGACCAGTACAATCCGCAAGATGATCCTCCCAGTCCGGTGCTAGCATCACTGTCGAGATCGCGAGCCCGAGCGCAGCGCCCCACCACTCGAATTTCTTAAATATTTTTGTCACAGGAGTTTCTCTTCTTCACCTAAGCGCCACTGGTCCTTATTCTCCCGACTCGTTCCGGGGAGAGTTCTTGTTCAGAGTGGAAAGAAGCAATTTCGCCGAGGCGGGCGGGTGAATCTCGCTATTGATGACGATATCCTTCGCCCTGGTTCCTTTTCCGTAGAGCCTCTCGTTGGCACCGTTATCAGGGCGGAGAGTTGAGCCTTCCAGAGAAACCCCAGCAAACAGGCCTCGCGAACGCGAATACGAAAGAATTTCTGCGCGCATTGTGGCATCCGTCGAGGCGGTAGCGCTGCGACCCTTCGGTCCGGCCGCAGCGGCCATGTCGCCGCCGAGCTTGACCTGGCTTGTTAGGATTGAATCAGCCCCGCGCTGATTCATTACCAGCAACACAAAATCTGTCGCTTGGCCTCCCAACTGCAATCCGAAGCTTCCTCCTTCGAGCGCCATCATGGAAGGTGCACTCCAGTGCCCGCTGAAATCCTTGGCGCCCCGGCACGTCATTGCGCCCCGACCGTAGCTACCTCCAAACCCAATCGCAAATTTCATCACGGAGGGCAGAATGATCACGCATTCCGCCTTGTCCAGAAGGTCCTTGGGAATATCGTCGGGAACATTAAGAATCTCGACCATAACTTTGCCAGCGTTTCTGATGCGGTTGTTTTCGTCTTTTTGGGCAAAAGCAGGTAGCCCACCTAAGAGAATTAGAAATATTGACAAGAGGATTCTTTTCATCGACGTGCTCCTTCGCTCAGCTTTTAGTTCCTTTTCCTGTTGTGTAGGCCGTCTCTTCTTCCCTCTAGGAAGTTAGCTCTCACGATCTTAAAGAGGGGGAACCGTGACCCTGTTTTCAAGGAAGGGCGCAGGTCCTGCGCTTTTCCTCTCGCCTCTAGAATCTCCGGCCCCCCGCTATTCCAACAAACAACTCCTCGACAATCGTTTCACCCGCCCAGCTCCAACTCGTCTTGCAACCGTCGGATTTTCTGTTGGCTTTTCTCGTAGTCGAGGTATTTGTCCACGGTCTGCTTCATGTCATCCGAGCTGTCCGCGATTGTCGTCAGATGGTTTCGGTATTCGGGAACAAAATAACGACCCTTGTTCTCGTTCAGGTAAACGATGGCGGCCTGAGTACTCGCCGCGACCTTTGCCGCGTGAGAAGTCACCTCGGTGATAGCCTGCTTTTGCCACGGAAGCACGGCGTAACGTATCTGCTGCAGCTCAGCGGTCCGTTTTCCCACGGCGTTGATGTTGTCTTTGACGCTGTTCAAATAGCGGGCATGGGTTTGCCAACTGTATTCGGGCTTCCGGCGAAGCTCCCAAGGGCGTCTGCATGCATCTTTAGCTCCGCCACTTCTTTCTTGATCTCGGCAAGGAGCAATGACGCGCGCCCTGACAGATGCGCCACTTCGCCTGTTTCCATCGACCCAGGTGACGGAGTCGGCGGAGAAGCAAAGACCGATCCGGTCCCAAAGAGCGCAACGACTGCGAGAGCTACGATCCTTTTTTTCAAGATAGTTCGCATTTTCGGTTCCTCCAGTTTTGTTTTCTTCTGATGCGCGGGCTGACCGACGACTTCTAACAAGTGGTAACCAACCCCCGCGACGGCGTCTTTTCAACTTTCAGGAGTGAGCATAAAGAGGAACGTAACCGGTGCCTATCCCAACCAGAGGGTATTTCGAGGCCTCAATTCAGTGAAATGTAAGTCCATCCTCCAGGAGGTATCCGAGGAACAGAAATCTCAAAAGCCGAACTTGAAGAGAAAGCCAAGAGACTTCGACTCCTTGCCCTGTCAGGAAATGATGCCCTTCCGAACCGCGTAGAGCACCAGCTCCGCGGAATTATGCAGGTTCAATTTTTGCAAGATGTGGCTGCGATGAGTTTCGACAGTGTAGGGACTGATGTTCAGAGCTGTTGCTACGTCCTTGTTCGTCTGCCCCTCGGCCAGAAGTTGCAGGATCTCTCGCTCACGGCTCGTGAGCAAGTCGTAGGTATCTACGGCGCCTTTTTGCTTGAGAACACGGACGTAGTCCTCGGCCAGGATGCGACTCACTTTAGGGCTGAAAAAGGATTTGCCCTGCGAAATCGCGTGAATGGCGCCGATCAGGTCGGCTGCAGCTGAGTCCTTGAGCAAATATCCTCGGGCTCCGGACTTCAAAGCGCGCATCACATATGATTCGTCGGCGTGCATACTGAGAATGACTACGGCGACGGTCGGGTTCTGAGTTACGATCGTTTGAGTAGCTTCGATACCGTTCAGAACAGGCATGCCTACGTCCATCACCACAACGTCCGGTCTGAGCGCGGCGGCGAGTGCAACAGTCTCACGGCCGTTTTCACTTTCGCCTACAACTTCCAGGTTTGGCTGGCGCTCAAGAAGCGCCCGCAACCCTGTACGCATCACGATGTGATCGTCGGCTAGCAGTATCCGCAGCTTCTTCATGCACTCAATTCTCCAAGTCGGCGGGCGCACTTGGGAGCGGGAGATCGACTCGAAGCCGTGTGCCTCGCGCCGGATCGGATTCCACTTTCAATACCCCGCCGAATTGACTCACTCGTTCGTTCATTCCGACTAATCCTAACCCGCGCACTCGGCTTGTATCGAATCCCTTGCCATCATCTTCAATGCTGACCCGGAGGTATTTCGCTTCCTGGCGCACAACCACCCGGACGTTCTTTGCGTATGCATGTTTCGAGCAATTATTCAAAGCTTCTTGCACGATTCTGTACACACAAGTCTTGTACTCTTCCGGCAAGCTTTCCGAGACATTCTCGTCCACTGTTTCGACAAGCATACTAGTACGTTTAGATGTTTCGCGCCCCTGCCAGTCGAGGGCCGCAACCAGGCCCAGGTCGTCTAACATCGACGGACGCAAGAGTAAGGCCATATTCCGCACTTCATTGACGCAGTTTTCTGCTAGCGTCTTAATTCTTTGTAGCCCCTGCCGAAGAGCAGCCTCTTCGCCGCACACCTCCGTCAAGTTCCCCACTTCAATCAGCAGAGCACTTAAGGATTGCCCAACCTCGTCATGCAGTTCCCGGGAAATGGCGCGCCGTTCCCCCTCCTCGGCGTCGACCAGACGCTTCGATAGCTCTTTCAGTTCGCGCTGTGCCTGAAGGCTTTCGCGGTACTTCTCTTGAAGACTCTTTTCAAGTCGCCCGGCGTACACAATGGTGGTAGTAGCCAGAATTAATCCGAAGCTGAAACCAATCATGCCCAACACCAGCAAGCGGCGTCGAAACCGCGCAAATGTTTCCGCTATCCTCCAGTCAGTTTCCTTTAACTCGTTGTCATTGACCGCCCTGACTTCTCTGGTAATCGCCAAAACCTCCGCGTACTGGGACAAAACGTCGCTGCGGAGCGCAGAATGACCCAATCCCTTGTTTTCCTTCGCAAGTAGTGCAAGAAGGCGACCACCTTTTAACCAATATCGCTCCAGTTCGTCAGCGAGACGCTGAAGGGGCTCTCTCTTGTCTGCAGGAAGAGACTCAATGCATGCCTTTAATGATGCGGTGGTCTCATTGCGAATCGACTGAAACTCATCCCGGAGCCTCTCGTGTGACTGCGGGTCCGATTCGATTACGGCATAGTCACTTATGATGTCGCCTGATTCGTACACGCCCGTGCGAACCTGCTCCAGCGTATGCTCGCGGTAAACAAACTCTTGCCGAATCTGAGTGTTGTGGATCTCGAACGCCTGAAGAGTGTAGAGCGAATCGATGGATACGGTCGCCATCAAAATGAGCAACGTTCCGAAACCAGCAAATAGCGCCGCCCGAGACCCGAACCATTCCCGATTGCGGGATTTGGAGGCAACCGGCCGATCGGGCTCCTGCTGGGTCATTTGCTCGCCATCCTGCCCGGCTAGTTTACTCAGGGTTGCCATTGTGGGAAAGCTTCCTCGGCTAGCATCGGCCCTATCCCTGCGCAAGCTCGACACTCTATCTCCGGATAGGGGATCGAGTCCCTGCAACTTACGCAAACGCGGGCTCTTGCGCTATTCAATCATGGCTTTTCTTTGGAGGACATATTCGCAGTCCGGTTTCACGGCTGTTAGGCGAATGCAATGCGATCAAACGCTTAGGTTTCCGGTGATAGCGAGTTGACTTTTGGCAGTACGGTAGAGCCACGTTGAGCGCTTCCCATAAGGCCGTTTCTGGCTTCGGTTTGCCAACCACTTTCCAATAATCCCATCGTTCGTGACGATTACTAGCTCCTATTCCATTGTTCTCAATTGACTAGCCTACGGCTCCCCCGTAGCATTACTGCCATTCCGGTATTCCTTTCGGCACCATGATCGACCAAACCGTCTCTCACTATCGCATTGTCGAGAAACTCGGTGGCGGCGGCATGGGTGTCGTCTTCAAGGCCCACGACATTAAGCTCGGTCGCTTTGTCGCGCTCAAATTCCTACCCGATGATGTAGCCAAAGACCCGCAGGCACTAGCCCGCTTTCAACTGGAAGCCAAAGCCGCATCCGCGCTCAATCACCCAAACATCTGCACCATCCATGAGATTGATGAGCAGGAAGGCAAAGCGTTCATCGTGATGGAGTATCTCGACGGTGTGACGCTCAAGCATCGCATCGGCAACCGTCCGATGGACACGCACGGAATTCTCTCTTTGGCCATCGAGATTGCTGACGCCTTGGATGCGGCCCATGGCGAAGGAATCATCCACCGGGATATCAAGCCCGCCAATATTTTCGTCACCAAGCGCGGACACGCAAAGATTCTCGACTTCGGCCTGGCGAAGGTGATCCAGACCGGAGCGAGCGGTCACGATGCCGAGACTCTCGCCTCCGAAGCGCGGCACCTCACCAGCCCCGGGACCATGCTGGGCACGGTGGCCTACATGTCGCCGGAGCAGATCAGGGCCCAGGAACTGGACGCGCGCACCGATCTGTTCTCGTTCGGCGCGGTGCTGTATGAAATGGCTAGCGGTAGGA
>Ga0308309_10001232_pt1 | contig 15253 bp, 9 predicted proteins | sample HubBroMetageWFT5_FD_192491 | JGI IMG/M metagenome (GOLD analysis project Ga0308309, IMG submission 192491) | Warmed and freeze-thawed soil microbial communities from the Hubbard Brook experimental Forest, New Hampshire - Hubbard Brook CCASE Soil... | ecosystem: Environmental > Terrestrial > Soil...
AGAAACATGAAAAAGTTCGCCGAAACTTGCGAAGCCATCGCCGCCACTACGAAGAAGCTGGAGAAGACAAAGCTCGTTGCGGACTATCTCAAGTCGCGCAGTGAAGAAGAGGCTGCCGTTTCAGCAGTGTTTCTCTCAGGTCGACCGTTTCCGGTGTGGGAAGAGACGATACTGCAGATCGGAGGAAGATCATTGTGGCGAGTGGTGGCGGAATTGGCGGGGAAAGATGAGGCGGCGCTGACGGCAGCTTACCGAACGCACGGCGATCTCGGTGCAGTGGCCGGAGAGGTTCTGCCCACGCGGCCGGGGCAAGGTTTAAGGATATTGGAAGTTAGCCAAGCCTTCCGCGACGTTGCGGCGGCGCGCGGGCCGGCGGGCAAGACAGCGCTGGTTCGCGACTTACTCGGGCGGGCTGCGCCGTTGGAGGCGAAGTACATCATCAAAATCATGACCGGCGACTTACGGATCGGTCTGAAAGAGAGCCTCGTCGAAGAGGCGATTGCTAAAGCTTTCGGCGGGACGCTTGCCGAGGTTCAACGGGCGAACATGCTGCTGGGAGATATTGGGGAGACGCTGCGGCTCGCGATCGAGGCGAGGCTGGGTGACGCCAAGATGCGGATGTTTCATCCGATCGGGTTCATGCTAGCGAGTCCAATCGAGTCAGCGGAAGAAGGGCTTGAGTATTTTGCCGAGGCCGCGGTGGAGGATAAGTATGACGGGATTCGCGCGCAGGCGCATGTATCCGGGGGCGAAGTGAAGTTTTTCTCGCGAACTCGGGATGAGATCACGGAATCGTTTCCGGAGTTGCCTGATGCGCTTGCTGGGCTGGCGCAAGATGCCATTCTGGATGGGGAGATTGTGGCGTGGGAATATCCGGAGAAGCCTGGGGTGACGCGCGAAGTTGTGGACCAGGTTTTCTCTGAAAAAGCGGAGGCCAAGGCTGCGGAGCTTGGCCGTGCGCGGCCGTTCTCGGTGTTGCAGCAGAGGCTGGGAAGAAAGAAGGTGAGCGAGAAGATGCTGCACGAAGTTCCTGTGGCTTATGTGGCGTTCGATGTTTTACATGCAGGCGGGGAGTTATTGATTGATCGTCCGCTGCGGGAGAGGGCGCTGGTGCTGGACGAACTGCTGTCTCCCGAGCGAAAAATCGTTCACCGCGGAGTCACAGAGGCACAGAGAAAACACAAGGCAGGAAATACGCAGGAGAAATTAATCTTCGGTACTAAGGATGAAAGCGTCCTGGCGGCCATCATTCGCGCGCCGGTGTTTCGTGCGACCTCCGCGGAGCAGTTGGATGAACTTTTTTCGGCGGCGCAGGCCCGAGGGAACGAAGGGTTAATGATCAAGGACCTCGATTCGGCGTACCTGCCGGGGAAGCGCGGCAAATCATGGCTGAAGATGAAGCGCGAGCTGGCCACACTTGACGCGGTCGTGACCGCCGTCGAGTACGGCCATGGCAGGCGCGTGGGCGTGCTCAGCGACTATACGTTTGCGGTTTGGGACACGAACAAAGAAAAGCTGATGAATATCGGCAAAGCGTACTCGGGGCTGACCGACGCCGAGATTGCCGAGATGACGCAGTGGTTTCTCGAACACACCATCGAAGATCAAGGCTTCCGGCGGACCGTCGAGCCGAAGATTGTGCTGGAGGTCGCGTTTAACAACATGATGCAGTCAGATCGTCACGACAGCGGCTACGCGCTCCGCTTTCCGCGGATCGTGCGTCTGCGGCCAGATAAGTCGGCGGAGGAGGCGGATACGATCGAGCGGGTACGCGAGATTTTTAGGAAGCAGAGCCGATGAATCGGACAGACAGCCGCGGGAAAAAGTTGACGGTGTTCTCTCTAGTGCTAGGCTAGTGAACATGGACGTACCACTGAATTCTGATCTGCAGGCGCAGCGCAGCCTGGACTCCGAAGCGTGGTTCCAGTACGAAGTCGATCTTGGTCTCGCCGCTGCCAACCGTGGGGAGTTTGCGGATCACGCTGACTTGAGGAAGATGATCGACGAGCGGTATCCCGGTTGAATCGCGGTATGGTTGCTCCAACCCTCTCCGTGGCAATCTTGTTGTTGCCTCTGGTGTCGATGTTCTTTCGATTCGTTACCCTTCGAGGTGATGGTCCTCGTCGGGCAACTGCGTGGCTGCGGCACCGTCGCTCGAATCACGTCGTAGCGCTGATTGCGCTGGCTGCTTGGTGCACACTCTGGGAATTCCCGCTTGTCGCCGCTTTGCCTCCCGTTCTGTTCTGGATACTACCGATCCTGAGCACCGTAGTCCTCGAAGGAGGTGCGCGTTATGGCGATAGAGCCATACTCACGCGAACTTGGACTGCAACGGACATCATGCGGCTGGCATGTTGGAGCACAGTTGCCCCTCCGATCGCGCTCCTCATGGTGGCTGCGGGCTTTCATGCAATCGTCGATGGCATCTGGGGCGGTTCGTTTTGGCTCATCGGCGCAGGCATAGCGGCTGTTGTTGGGCCGATTCAGCTGCAATCAGCCCAAGGTATAAAGCTGCGCCGAGTGAAGTCAGGCACGTTGTACAACCGCGCTTTTCGCCTAGCGAGAAAAGTTGGGGTTAACTTAGATCGAGTCTATGTCGTCCCGCCCGGGAGAGGGCATCTGACAAATGCCTTCGGATTGTGGCGGGGCATTGCATTGACAGATAACTTTGGCGAGTACCTGAGCGGTCCCCAGCTTGATTTTGTGATCGGCCACGAACTGGGACACGTCAAAGGCAAACACACCCGCCAAAAATTCTCAGTGATTCTGTTGGTCGTTGTGGTCCTCGTACTCTTGTCGTCCAGCCTCTCTCACATGGCGTCAGCGTTCCGACCAGTCTTCATGCTAATCGTTCTTCTCATGCCCCTCCTGGCAGTGTACTGCCTCTCCCGTTATTTCGAATATTCGTGTGATCGGGAGGCAATCGGCTTTACAAACGATCCGGAATCCGGCCTCCATGCGCTGGTCAATCTTTACCGAATAACCGGCTCTCCCGTAAAGTGCGGCAGGATTGTAGAGCTGTTTATGACACATCCATCCCTGACAAACAGACTCGAGGCGATTGCGCGCGCCGGACAAATTCCCGTCAGTCGCGCTTTCGCGGTCCTGATCGAAGAGAAGAAGGGTTACAAAGCGATTAGTGGCTGTGGTGGTGATGCTCTTCGCTCTCGCCCACCGGAATAACGCACCCATGCGCCACTTCGCATTCCACGTGCTCGAACTGGATCGTCGTGTGATCGATGCGGAACTCGTGATGTAGACAATCTTTCACGTCGCGCAGGATGCGCTCGCTTACCGAGGGTGGGATGTCGGCAATCGCGATGTGGCAGGAGAGCGCACGAGTCTCCGAGCCGATGCTCCAGCAGTGGAGGTCGTGGACGTCGTTGACGCCTTCGATGGCGCGGATGGCATCTTCGACAAGTTCAAGCTTTACGCCGCGAGGCGTACCTTCCAGCAAAATATTCAGCGTCTCCCGCACGATGCCGAATCCAGACCAGAGAATCAACGCTCCTATCCCGAAAGAAAGAGCGGAGTCGATCCAGTAGTTGCCGGTGGCGAGAATCGCCCAGCCTCCGGCGATGACGGCCGCGGTAGAAAGCGTGTCGCCGACTTCATGCAGCAAGGCGCTGCGGATGTTGACGTCGCCGCCACCGGAGCGCCCGGCAGAGCGGTAGAGCAAAAACGCGATGACTCCGTTCATCACGACGCCCGCGGCCGCAACCCAGATCATCACGAAGGCTTGCACGTGCTCCGGATGCTGCAGGCGGTGGAAGGCTTCGTAGAAGATAAAGAATGCGACCGCGACCAGCGATACGGCATTCACCAGAGCGGCGAGGACTCCGGCTCGATGGTAGCCGTAGGTTTTGGTGGAACTGGCGGGTCGCCCCTGAAGATAGACAGCCACCAGAGATAAGAGCAGAGCGAGAAAGTCAGAGAGATTGTGTCCGGCTTCGGAGAGTAAAGCCAGGGAGTGGGCGCGAATCCCTGCCACGACCAGCAGCGCAATGTAGGCCAGGGTCACGCCGAGCGAAATCTTCAATACGCTCTTGGGACCACCTGCGCCATGGCCATGGACGTGCATTTCTTCTAAGTGTAAGGGTGCGGGCGGACGGCTTCAAGCGGCAACCCTTTGTGTGGCTCTCTTCCCAACTTCAAAAGCCTGCTTCGCAAAGGGCGCGATGGGCTCTGCGGAAGAGGGCAAAGGAACTTCGCCACGGCGCGAAGAAGATCCGAAGGTTTACCGCTGGAAGAGGTTTTGCAGGTAGCGGTCGTTATACATCGTCGTCTTACTCTGGACGAATTCCAGGATACGGTACATTTGCTCGCGGTTGTCGCGGCTCATTTCTTTGAATTGGATGGCGACGCCGGAGCCGGGATGCAGCCTGGCGACAATGCCTTCGGCGCTCAAGTTTCCGTCGTCGATGGAGAAAACAACTTTCACGTTCGAGCCAGGATTCAGAATGGCACTGGTTTCGACATAGCAGCCGCCCAGACTGAGGTCGATCATATTACCGAATACCGGTCCGTCGCCCGGGTGCGGATGGAGTTCGATCGTCAGACGGCACTTCATGCGGGTGTGAAGCCGCTGATCTTTGCGAGAGGGCTGTTTTTGCTTTTCGACGTACATGCGGCGATCGGCTTCGGTGAGAAGCTGTTCGGCGTCGTTGCCGTCGTGGGGAGAAATGACCACTCCCACGCTCAGAGAGAGGATTTCTTCTCCGCACACATCAAACCCGGCTTGGCGGGCGAGGGGGCGAAGTTGCTCGACTTTCTTCGCGGCGGCCTCGGGTTCGAGGCCGGGAGCGATCACCACGAATTCGTCTCCCCCCATGCGGGCGACGTAGTCGTATTCGCGGCAACTGTCTTTTAGTGCCTGGGCGAACAGGCGCAGAACGCGATTCCCTTCCAGATGGCCGAAGCGATCGTTGATCTTCTTGAAACCGTCCATGTCGCAGACCATGAGCGTGAGGGGAGCGTTATCGCGCTTGCAGCGGGCTAACTCACGGTCAAGCTGCAGGAAGAGCGAGCGCGCGTTCGGGAGGCCAGTCAGGTAGTCGGTGGTGGCTGAACTTTCCGCCTGCTGATATTTGAGTGCGTTCTCAATGGCCAGGGCCATCTTGCCGCTCACCGCGAGCAGCAGGCGAAGATGATCGGAGGTGAAGGCGTCGCGATCGCCGCGATAGAGTGCAAGTACTCCGATGACACCGCTGACGCCTTCAAGAGGCACAGCCAGGGCGGAGCGCAAAGTGCTGAATTTATCAGGATCGTTGAGATAGCCTGGCTCCACTGACGGATTACCGTTCACGATTGGCTTTTTGTTTTGTGCGACCCATCCCGACAAGCCGTCGCCAAGCGGAATCCGCAACGAAGAAAACAGCCGGTAGTTGTCGCCATTCACATACTCCGGCGTGAGAACGTCATCGCGCAGGATGTAGATTGCGATGGCGTCATAGGGAACCATGGGTTTAAGTTTTACAGAGAAAACGGAGAGAGTCTCGCCCAGGCTGAGTGAAGCGCCGAGATTCTGGCTTAACTCAAAGAGCGATTGCGCTTCCTGCCGGGCGGCCGCAATGGAAGAAAGAAAATTTGCTTCATGGCCGGGGCCATCGGCGACGGCGGCATTCTCGTAGCCCGCGGCGGGCGCCTGGCCCGTTGTCATTTTGCTGGTTTCGCTGGGCGCACCCAATCCGCCAATCTGTGCCGAGTGCGCCAATGCGAGATTCTCCAAGGTTCGATAACGCCGCTTCAGGACCTCGACAACCTTAGGATCGAAGGATTTGCCTGATTCGGCGGCCAGTCGCGTCATCACTTCATCGAGTGGCATGGCCTTCCGATATTGGCGGTCCGAGGCCAATGCATCGAGATAGTCGACCGCGGAGAGAATACGGGCACCAATCGGAATCTCGTTGCCTTTCAGGCCGTAAGGATAGCCAGAGCCGTCCCACTTTTCGTGATGAGCGCGCACAATCGGCACCACGGGATAAGGGAAGCGGACGCGTTCCAGAATTTCAGCCCCCACTACCGTGTGAATCTTCATCTTCTCGAATTCCTCGGGAGTGAGGCGTCCGGGCTTCGCGATGATATGTTCGGGCACGGCCAGCTTCCCGATGTCGTGCAGCAGCGCGGCTGCGTGCAGGGCCTCGAGATCGGTGCCGGTCATGCCCAGCTCTTTCGCCACTTCAATGGCGTAAATGCGGACTCGCTGCAAGTGGTCGTGCGTGGTCTGGTCTTTTGCTTCAATCGCCAGTGCCAGGGCTTCGATGGTGCGCAGGTGAAGGTCCGCCATCTCCTCGACGTGGCGCTTCTCATCTTCCAACTTGCCGAGATATAGGCGGTACGAACGATAGATGAGATAGGTGGCGGGAACAAAGAGCAGCGACGTTTCCCAGTTGAAAGCGTGGTTGAACCATCCAATCGCACCTGCGATTCCGGCGCCCACCAGGTAGTAGGGGAAAGACCAGAAGTAGCAGCCCACCAGAATGTCGCGCAGCGGCTTGCCGTCGCTGACTGAGATCACGGTGGCAATACTGCCGGCGTTCACGATGAAATAAGTCGAAGCAGCCAGGCAGAGTATGAGAGGCCGGCTAACGATGATCTCGTTGACCCATATGTTGTGAAACACAAGGTAAGCCACAGCAGTGGACAAAGAGCCGGCGCAAGCGTTGAAAGTGAGTTGGATGGCGCTCGGCCGATGAGGATAGAGGCTCTGCGCCAACATGGAAACGGCGCTGAGAGTAAGGGCCTCCGCATAGCTTAATTCAGAGATGGCCACCAGAATGAAAAGGAAGTTTACCGAGAGGGTGCCGGTGATTCCCGGGAGTGAAACCCGCAGCCGTGAGGCTAGAATTGCGATGCCCAGGTAGCAGATGAACTCGGCGATATTCCTGCTGATCGGGTGGATCGCCGCCTGAAGCAGCGATACGGTGCCAGCCGCGATCACCAAGCCGATAAAGGCCCTGGCGCCAATGGGCAGGCTCTTCCACGAGTGTGCGCTAGCGGACATTCGTTTAGCGGATAGACGACCGCGCTCTGCGCGCAGCACAGGCGCGCGGTGGCAATCCAAGGACAGGATAAATAGCTAACCCATTTTGTTAACAATGATTTGTGGGCAGGATGGAAACTTCGGTAATGGCTGAAAGTGCCCTGGGAGACTTGCCTCAACACTAGAACAAGAAGAACAGAGTGTTCGGTTTTCGTAACAAAGCGCCTCGCAATTTCTTTTCCTCAGGCATTCGAGCGTACGCTGTGCCCTCGCGGGCTCTTGGCCCGAATCCCACAGGAGATCATTTCATGTCACAAAGACTTCTATGCTCACTCGGGTTCTTCTGCCTAGCTCTATCGATGGCTACTATTGGGGCTCAAGCGCAGTACGGGTCGTTGCCTCTTGGCACTTTGGCCGTTAGCGGCTCGACGCCCTGCCCCGGCAGCGGCTGGTATAACTATCAAGGCACCTACGTCGCGTGTTACGTCGCCGCGATTACAAACTGCGCTGGTGCCAGCCCGCTCGGCGTTACCTTTGGTTACCTCGATCCAGTGGGATACGTGAAAGGCGTACTGGTGGAGAAAGGAGTCATTGTGCTCCACACCGGTCAGGGCGGAACCAGTCCAGCGGGCGACGATGTCGGCGTTCCTGACGGTGATTTCTCCTTTGCGAACTACTATTTCCTCCAGGGATATGTGGGTTGTGCAGTTAGCTTGGGATTCAGACTGGGAGGCCACGCAAGACCCCTTCCCGTTGACCAACCCGCCCACGTATGGCAACGTTCAGCAGGCGGCGTGTCGCCCCGCGACGTTCTTCAACTATGTTTTCAACAACATCTATGTCCCGATCTTAGGCACGAACTCCTCAGCCGGGATGTGCGGGCACGGGTTCAGCGCAGGCTCAGCCGCACTTGCCTATAGCATGGCCTACTACAAACCGGCCCCGAACACTCAATGGTGGTGGGACAACGTGGAGATGCTGGCGGGTCCTGCGGTGTCCGATATGAACCAAGGGTGTGAAAAGCCGGTCGCGGAGCCTATCGCCGTTTGTCCACCAGGCCAATGGGGTTGTCCGGCGGGTAACAACAGCTGGCAGGGTGGACCAACCTTCGTTCCAACTGCCGCAGGTTGGGTCGGAAAATGGACCAATGACAACACATGTGCCAACCCAAGCCTAAACCAGACTTCGCTTGCCTCTGACCAGAGGTGGTTGCAGCAAAGCATCGTCGACGACGGGACGAACAATCCCGTATTCACTTATCCGCACACCGCGATGGCGGGATGGTTATGTCGCACTCTGGGGAATCAGCAGCAGCAGAGCTGCATTACCAACTATCATTGGAACACCTGCCCCAACGAGTCCAGCCAGCAGGGCCAAATCTTCTTCCAAAACTTCACGCAGTCCAATTCACCGGCGTCGTTCAACCTCTACCCAGTTGACAATTGTAATGGACCCGAGGGGGTTTTGGCCGGGACGGTAGCAGCCCTGCAGGGCGTAACAGGCCTTCAGGGAGTCGAATATGATATGGCGGGCGGCGGTCCGCACAATCAGTCCCCCCAGTGTGTTCATCCACACTAAGACAGGGAGTTGGCTACCAGCGGTTTCGGGCTTACTGGGTTCCTATACCGGCCAGCGTCACTGGGAGCGGATCGGTGCTGCCGTCGACGTGAAAAAACAAATTGGCATTTCGGCTGCCGGACTTAGTAGGCGTGAACGCGACCGAAGCTATGCAGCCTGCGCCAGCCGCTAAGCTCGGGCTGCAGGTTTCGCTTTCCAGTTTGAAATCCCCTGCTTCGCTGCCACCAACGCCAATCAATTTGAACGTGATTGTGACGTTGCTTTTATTGGTCACGGTCACCTGCTGTGGTGGGCTGGTTGTGTGTACTTTCTGGTCGCCGAATCTCAGTGCCTCCGGAGCGATCTTCAGCGCCGTACTCGCACCTGAAAGTTCGATTACTTGCGCTTTGGACGAGGCCGCATCTAAAAGTGTGATTAAGCCGCGCTGTGCTCCCAGTTTCGTCGGGCTGAAATTCACGCTGATCGTACAGCTCGCATCTGGCCCAATCGAATCTCCGCAAGTATTGGTCATTTGAAACGGTCCGGAGATCTTCATCGAGCGGATCGAGACGCCCCTGCTTCCGGTATTTGTCACCTTTATCAACTTCGGGCCACTGGTAGTGTTGATTACCTGCGATGGAAACCTCATCGGCGAACTCGGAGAAAAAACAATGTTGCCAGTGTTAAGCAGCGTAATTTCGGCGCCGTGAGTAAAATCGCTGACGACTACGTCGGGTTTGTGGTCGCCGTTAAAATCACCCGTGATCTGCCACCAGACGGCGTCGCCGACAGGGTAATACTGCGGCGGCTGAAAGGTTCCGTCTCCGTTGCCTAGCAATTCGTGAACCCCCGAGCAGACAAGATCAAGGTTGCCGTCACCGTTCATGTCCACTGCCTGCACGAAGCCAGCAGGCGTGTCATAGTCCACCTCTGGCTGAAAAGTACCGTCGCCGTTGCCCAAGAAAACCCCGACACCGATGGCAATTGCAATATCCATCTTGCCGTCTTTATTGAAGTCGCCAGCCGTTACTGAGTAGGGGACATATTTCGTAGGGTAAGTAAGCGCGGGTTGCAACGTGCCGTCGCCGTTGCCTAGCAAAACCCCAAATCCGGTGGTCGAGCCAAAATACCCGACTGCTACCACGTCAAGCTTGCGATCGTTGTTAAAATCCGCGATCGCCAAGGCGGCTGGATGCAGTCGGAAGGAACTGTTGTCAATCGGCGCTTGAAAAGTGCCATCGCCGTTTCCGAGCATCACGCTGATGTAGGGCGGGTCGATGACCACAAGGTCCGGCATCTTATCGTTGTTGAAGTCGCCGACCGCAACGAAGGTAGGAAGCTCAGTGGTCGGAAACACTATAGGAGCCTGGAACGTCCCGTCGCCATTGCCTAAGAATATGACCAGAGCGTTGTTCATATCGGCGACCACTACGTCCATGTTTCCATCGCCATCAAAGTCAGCGACCGCGAGCGATGTATTCATTGCCGCGTAGGTGTAGTTGATGGCTTTCTGAAAAGTCCCGTCACCATTCCCCAACATGATCGATAGGTCTCCGTCCAGCACGGCGAGATCGAGTTTCCCGTCGCCGTTAAAATCTGCTGCCGCTATCTGAAACGAATTGCCGGTAGGTGTCTTGGTCGTGATACGCGTTTCCAGTTGGGCAAATGACGGCAAAGCGACGCAAAGCAGCCCCACCAATCCGAAGATACGGGCGCTGAAAATCTTGTAAATCAGGATCCAACGGGAGCAAAACACGGGGACCTCCGAATAGCGGACGAGAGACCCTGGCGGGGGAAACAGCCTCCGCTCACAATATCACGGATTATGGTTATGTCGTATGGATTTAATGGCTTTTCCCCGAATCCGGCACCTTGCGAGATGCAATTTCTTGCAAACTCTCGACTGCCTAGAATCCTCGACGGATAACGGTCCCATCACTCCGGTTTCTTCACCGGAAACGGCTACGAGTGTTTTGCTAACAAAGACCGAACCCAGCCGTCCTGTAATGCGTAATAATATCTACAGTATGCGAACGCTTCTGGACATCTTCGCGCAAATCTTTCGGACTTTGTGGGCGCACAAGCTGCGTTCGTTCCTTACCATGTTCGGAATCGCGTGGGGGGTGGGGTCGTTGCTTCTGCTGGTGGGTCTGGGGGAAGGATTCCGCTCGGGCAACAAGCGCGAAATGGCGCAGTATGGCAAGGACATCATGTTTATTTTTCCGGGCCGGGCGCCGGCTTTTGCAGGGAGCATGAATTCTGCCCGGAAATATCTGCTGACCTACCAGGATTATTTGGATGTTCGGCGGGAAGCTCCGCACGTGCGCAACGCGGCTCCAGTGCTGATTCGCACGGATGTCAGGGCGGTCAGCGAGTTTGCCAGCGCGAATGGGGAGATAGCCGGAGTAGAGCCGCAGTTCGATGAGATCCGTTATCTTCCGCTCAATCAGGGGCGTTGGCTGAATGAACTGGACGAAGCTCAACGGCGCAACGTGATCGTCCTGGGAGATGAGTTGGTGAAGAATCTTTTTCCCGGACGCCCGGCGGTGGGCGCAAGTATTATCTTGAATGATATTAGCTTCGAAGTGGTCGGAACGGTTGAGCGCGTGGGCCGCGGTGACGACAATTCGACAAACATGCGCGGCTATCTTCCCTACCGCGTCATGGCGACTCTGTTTCCCCTGAAAGGCGAAAGCGAGCTGAACGCGATTTCGTTCATCAACTATCAACCCCGCGTGACCGATGAGCACCTCCTTGCGCAGGATGAGGTTCGAAAACTCATTGCCCGCAATCACGGCTTTGACTATCACGACAAGAATGCATTCGAGGGCTGGGATACGATTCAGAATTCGAAGGCGGTGGGCAGCATTTTCGACGCAATGAACGTGTTTCTGGGCGCTGTCGGATTGGTAACTCTGGCGTTGGGCGCGATCGGCGTGATCAACATCATGCTGGTGACGGTGAGCGAGCGCACGCGGGAGATTGGATTGCGCATGGCCCTGGGGGCGACGCGGCGAAGTATCCTGGCTCATTTTTTTCTGGAAGGAATCATGCTCACGCTGCTTAGCGGGCTGATCGGGATGGGGTTGGCGGCCGGCTTGATGGCACTGATGGGCAATGTGCAGGGGGAGGGAGGATTTGATCCCCCGAAGCTGGTTCCGGCGACGGCTATGCTGGCGATTGGCAGCCTGACTCTGGCAGGAGTGATCGCCGGACTTTATCCGGCGCGCAAGGCAGCGATGCTGCAACCGGTGGAGGCACTGCGGCAAGAGTAAGCAAAAGAGTAATCGAAAATGTTCCGTGACTTATTGCAAGAAGCTTACGGCGCGATGCGGCACAATCGCCGCCGGACTGCCCTTACCATGCTGGGCATGGCGTGGGGTATTGCTACTGTGGTGATGCTGCTGGCGTATGGCAACGGCTTTGGCAGGGCGTGCGAGGCGATCTTCGCGAACTTCGGGACTAAGCTGATGATTCTGGTTCCGGGCCGATCATCAATGCAGGCGGGCGGACAGAAGGCGGGCGTTCAGGTGCGATTCACTCTCGACGATGTGGATTTGCTCACCACGAATCTTCCACAAATCACGCACATCACGCCCGAAGTCGACAAGCAGTGCAACATTCAGTTCGACACCCGGACTTTTACTTTCGACGTAACCGGAGACTATGCCAATGTCGATTCAGTTCGCGCACTGAAGCTGGGGGTCGGGCGGTTTTTCAACATGCAGGACCAGATGCAGCGCGCCAGGGTCGCGGTTATCGGTTCCGAGGCCAAAGAAAAGCTCTTCTCCGGGCGAAACGCGCTTGGGGAACGCATCCGCGTCGATGGGCTGAGCTTTGAAGTCGTCGGAATTCTCTCCGCAAAAATGCAGGAGGGCGATGACGATATCAACCGGACGATTTATGTTCCGTTTACCACGATGAGTGATTTGAAAGACACCCACTATCTGGATTCGATCTGGTTCAACTATGAAACTCCGGATTACCAAAGGCTGGAGACGTCGGCCCGCGCGGTTCTGGCCACTGAACACAAATTTAATCAGACCGACCGGCGCGCAGTACGCGTATTTAACCTGATGGAGCAGGTCCACCAGTTCGAGGTGATTACCATCGGACTGAAAATCTTGTTGGGATTCATCGGGACATTGACGCTTGGCATCGGCGGCGTGGGCCTGATGAATATCATGCTCGTCTCGGTGACGCAGCGCACGCGCGAGATTGGAGTGGAGAAAGCTCTGGGCGCGCGGCGAGCGGACATACTGCTTCAATTTCTGGCCGAAGCCCTTACCATTACTTTCATTGGGGGGCTGTTAGGGATTGTGCTGGCGTATGTGGTGTCGCTCTCGGTCGGACGGCTCACGCTATACAGTGCAATGGCGAAGAATGCGGAAGCGGGCGACATCCGGCTCATCATCGCGCCCGGAACAGTAGTCGTGGCTACGCTGATCCTGACTTTGGTAGGACTGATTAGCGGCATGGTGCCCGCCCTGCGCGCTTCGCGGCTGGATCCGATTGAAGCCTTGCGCTACGAGTAAAGCTCTCGGCGGGTAGTTCCACCCCATAAGCGGCAACCTGCGATAATCAATCTTCATCCAACCCAGCCGCACAGAAGGAGCGCCATGAAGAATATTTCTGCCGTCGCATTGTTAAGCATTGCGCTATGCGCCGCCGTCGCCGCCCAGGATAATTCCGCGGCGCCGATTTCCCCGAACGATCCTCCTCCCGCTCAAGCGCCCGCCACCGGCCAGGATGCCGCACCGCAGCAGATGAATCAGAACGCCGGACAGAATGATGAAATGCCGGTTTTTCGGGTCAATGTGTATGCGCGTACGACCAAGGCGGTGAACTACCGTCACCGCGGCGGATCGACCACAGTGGATTTTCGTGGGACGGAATTGATGCCCGAAGTTGGAGGGCACGCCAAAGTGGATGGCAAAACTGGGCGCCTGGGCATCAGTGCTGAATTCACCCATCTACAGCCCGCGACCGCGCTGGGCGGTCAATTTTTGACATACGTATTGTGGGCCATTACACCTGAGGGCCGCGCCGTCAACCTGGGTGAAGTTTTACCTGGCGATAACGGCAAGGACAAGATTGATGTCACGACTGACTTGCAGGCGTTTGGCATGATCCTTACCGCCGAGCCTTACTACGCGGTCACGCATCCCAGCAATAAAGTAGTTGCCGAAAATATCCTTCGCCAGGAAACGAAAGGCTTCGAAGAGCCAATCGACGCCAGGTTCGATGTACTCGAAGGCAAGCAGTACACGATTGATGTGCCGGCGGAGCAACTGCCGTCCAGCCAGGCGAGTGCAAAAGCGCCGCTTGATCTGCTGGAGGCTCGTAATGCAGTGGCAATTGCCAAGGCCGCTGGAGCCAAGCAATACGCCCCCGACAGTCTGACGAAAGCTGAAGACATGCTGCAGCGTGCGGAAGATTACCTGCAGCGCAAGCAGGGACGGACTCCGATTGGCACGGCAGCGCGCGGCGCCACTCAAATGGCGGAAGACGCGCGCGTTCTGACCTTGCGCCGCAAGGAGCAGGAACGGATTGACGCCGAACGGCGCGCCAACCAGGAGGCCCAGGAGAAAGCGGAAGCCGATGCCGCTGCTTCGCAAAAGGCCGCAGCGCAAGCACAAGCGCAGGCAGAAGAAGACGCACGGCGCCGCACGGAAGCAGAACAAGCCCAGGCGGCGGCGCAGCAGCAGCAAGCCGCTGCCCAGGCCGCGCAACAGCAGGCTCAGGCTGAGGCGTTGGCTTCGCAACAGGCGGCCGCGGCTGCGGACCAGCAACGGCAGGAAGCGATTCGACAGCAGGAAGCGATGCGCGCCCGCTTGCTGGCTCAGTTGAATCAGGTTCTGCAAACCCGCGACACTCCGCGGGGATTGGTTGTGAGCATGCCAGATGTTCTTTTCGACTCCAACAAATACGCGCTAAAGCCGGAAGCCCGCGAGCGGCTGGCAAGAATTTCCGGAATTGTATTGGCCTATCCTGACTTGAAATTGCAGATTGAGGGATATACGGACTCGATCGGCAGCGACGACTACAACCAGACGCTTTCGGAAAAACGCGCTGAGGCGGTGCGCGATTACCTGGTCAGTTCGAGTGTTTCCATGAACAACGTTGCCGCGCGGGGGATGGGGAAGGCCGACCCGGTTGCCGACAACACCACTGCGGCTGGGCGCAAACTGAACCGCAGGGTGGAGATGATCGTATCCGGCGACGTAATCGGAACTCAGCTAACGCCCGGAGCTAATGCCTCCTCCGGACAACCCACACCGCCGTCGAACCCGCAATAGGTCGAGACGACTAAGCTGGAACAGGCTCGGACAGCTTGCTTGATGCGGCTGCCAGCCTTTTATTCGAGTTCGATCACGGCGAGACCGTATGGCGGCAGAGTAAGAATCAACTCTCCGTCGCGCAGGTCGCGGCCTTCCGGTGCGGGCAGTTTCGCTGCCTGGCGCAAGGCTGTGATTTGGGCTTGTGTAGGGTAGCGCGGAGAACCCATCTTCTCGTAGGCGGAATGGACATCTCCGTGTTGGCTATCGACGCGGAAGATCGACGCGTGCTTCGCTTTCATTCCTTTGAACTGCAGGGTCATTATTTTTACAGCACCCGGTTGTTCAGGGGGAGCGTAGTTCCATACGGCAACCACCAGCGAACCGTCTTTTTTCCGCGTGACCAAGGCGGTGTCGGAGTCGAGCGCGAGGCGCT
>Ga0308309_10001233_pt1 | contig 15234 bp, 12 predicted proteins | sample HubBroMetageWFT5_FD_192491 | JGI IMG/M metagenome (GOLD analysis project Ga0308309, IMG submission 192491) | Warmed and freeze-thawed soil microbial communities from the Hubbard Brook experimental Forest, New Hampshire - Hubbard Brook CCASE Soil... | ecosystem: Environmental > Terrestrial >...
GTCTAAGCTACGGCGGATTCTTCACTCTCATCGCCATGACCGATCAGCCCAAACTTTTCCGCGCAGGCGTGGACGTCGCCGGCGTCACCGACTACACGATGTACTATTCCGATCCCTATCACGGCGATTGGACCGCAAGCCGCATCGGCACGCCCGAACAGAATCCGCAAGTCTACGCCAACGCTTCACCGCTCTCGCACATCGACCGCCTCGAACGTCCTTTGCTGGTTCTTCACGGAACCGCCGACGTCAATGTTCCTTTCCTCGAATCCGTTTGGCTAATGGACGAAGCTCTAAAGAAGCACAAAGGCGACCTCATCTCCTTCATGATTTATCCCGGCGAATTTCACTACTTCACACGCGAACACGTCCTGCTCGACGCCTGGCATCGCGTCGACGATTTCTTCGACGCCAACTTGCGCGCTCCCGCCACGGCCAAGCCCAAACCAAAGTGACTCCGCGCCTTCGCGGAACCCCGGGGCGAGTGATCGCCCTCGATCAATGGCTCGGTTCGAGAATCAATTTCTGCGCGCGCCAATTCAAAATTTCCGCAACGTACAATTCGTTCTCCGATGGGCACGCGATTTCGTGTATCCATCCGAATTGCCCAAGCTGTTTGCCCGCTTTGCCAAACATACCGAGAACTTTCCCGTCGAGGCTCAGTTTGTAAATGCGCCCCGGAAACGCATCTGACGTGTACAAAACCTGCTTCGGCCCCGGCGTAATGCAAACCGTCCACGGTGAACCCGGCGCCATCGTGCCGGTAGTCGAGGCAGGTTTGTTGCCAATCGCCGCGCGCGCATCCGCAGGAGCCGGCACATCAATCGTCATCTGCCGCAAAAACTTACCATCGCCATCAAAAACCTGAATCCGCCGATTCCCGCGATCTGCAACGTACACATTCCCCGCCGCATCCACAGCAATGCTGTGCGGGACATTAAACTGTCCCGGCTGGTCGCCCGGCTCACCCCAGGACTTCAACCAATTCCCGTCCTTATCGACCTTCGCTACGCGCGAATTAATATATCCGTCGCTGATGAACGTGTTCCCCGCCGCGTCCCACGCCACGTCCGTCACTTGCCGGAACATCCCATCCACAGCAGGCAGCGGCGGCTTAGCATGTTTCAAGGGGCCAGTCCCTTCATCCGAAGCTTCCTGCTTCCGCCCGAACACCATGACCACGCGCCCCTCCGAGTTGAACTTGATCACCATGTCCGACCCTTTGTCTGTGACCCAAATGTTGTCCTGCGAATCGACCTTCACGGCGTGCGCGAACGACCACGCATACAAATTGTGCCCAATCTCCCTCACAAATTTTCCGCTCGCATCAAACTCCAAAAGCTGCGCGCCACTTGCCGCGTACGCCGGCCCCGTCGAATTCCCCCGCGAAAAAACAAACACGTGCCCCTTCGAGTTGACCGCCACTCCCGCCACTTCCCCCAAATAAACATCCGCTGGCAACTTCAGAAAATCCGGCACAGACGTATACCGAATCTCCGGCGGCTGCTGCCCAAAACTGGGTCGAGCAACAAAAACCAACAAAACAAAAACCAAACCAAAAAGTACGCGTTTCATCAGAGTCACCTCGCAGCTTCGCGCCCGCATCATACGCGCACCCAGTTCCGCGTACCAAGCGTCAACTATCGCGCGTTGCTTTCGCTACGCTAACGAAAGTACCCGTGAAGGAACAAGAGAAAGGAAGTGTCTTCTCGATAGTGGTTTTAACGGAATCAGGGCTTGGATTTGGTTGCAGTCTGCTCGGGCGCGGCCGCGAACTCGCCGTTCCTGACTGTGACGGCGCGCTTGGGGCGTTCGTCTACGTAGAGTTGGAAAATGTCCGGGCGGGAATAGTGGCCGACTACGTCGAAGTCGTATTTGCCGCGGATGATTTGTCGCAGATCGACTTCCGCGACGAGGATGGCTTCGCCTTCGGTATTGGGTCCGGCAAGAAAATTCCCGAAGGGATCCACGATGCAACTGCCGCCCCGGCAGATGACCATGTCCGGATCATTGCCGAAGGACGAGTGGTAGTCTGCCGGAAAGTCGCGGCGCCGCTGGAACTGATTGCAGGAGAGCACGAAGCAGCGCCCCTCGACGGCAATGTGGCGGACCGTGGCGAGCCAGGAGTCACGCCCATCGGCGGTGGGCGCACAGTAAAGCTCGATGCCCTTGGAATACATTGCGGTACGCATCAGGGGCATGTAGTTCTCCCAGCAAATCACTGCGCCAAGTTTGCCGAGTGGCGTTGCGAACACGGGCAGCGTCGAGCCATCGCCGAAACCCCAGACGAGGCGCTCGGAGGCCGTGGGCATCAACTTGCGGCGTTCGCCGAGGAAACTTCCATCTGGCGCGAAAAAAAGGACGGCGCAATAGAGCGTGCCTGCGTCCCGTTCGATGACACCAACGACGAGATAGATGCTGTTGGAGCGAGCAATACGCGAGAGATGATCGACCGCGGCGCCGGGCACGTCGACGCTGCTCTCCCAGTAGCGGCGGAAATCCTCGCGGCCTGCATCCGTGCGCGAACCAATAACCGCGCCGAAGTCTAGTCCGCGCGGGTAGCCGGAAACAAAAGCTTCAGGGAAGAGGACGAGTTGCGCACCCTGCTGCGCCGCTTCACAAGCTAGCGTGGCGAGTTTGTCCAGGGTGCGCTCGCGATCAAACACGACGGGTGAGGCTTGCACAACAGCGACTTTGTGACTCATGGACATTGGAGTCCCCTCCTTGTCTCGGCCTATTGGTCTCCTCAGTGGCCTGCTAACGCAGCATATTGGGCTTTGGTGAGCGGTACGACCGAAAGCCTTCCAATCCGCACCAGCGGCGAATCGGCGAACAATTTGTTCGCCTTGATTTTCTCCAGCATCACCGGCGTCGCAATCGCTTTTCCCACTTTGATCTTCACCTCAGGAGTTTTGGGATTCGACGCATCAACGGAAACCACCGTTGCGGTTCCCACCGCGCTCTTCTCATCGCCGGTGTGGTAAATCACCAGCCTCGAGCCCGGCTCCATCTCGCGAAGATTCTTCACTGCCGTCGGATTCGATACGCCATCCCAAACCGTGACGCCGTCTTTCTGTAAATCCGCAAACGAATACACGGTAGGTTCCGTTTTCAATAAATAGTCTGAAGGCATACAGGCTCCTGAATGAGCAATTTGAACGCGCGCCTATTCTACCCTTTCACTTTCTTACTGGCTCCTTCTCATTGAAGCAGTTCGATCGGCAAGATTCTTCCCTTCTCTAGTAGCTCTTGGCTGCGGGCGCCTGGTAACTTGCCGCGCCACGAAGCACTACGTCTCGCTTGCCCGTGCACGACGGTTCTGGCACGATGCCATAAACATAGAACCGCGCTTGGACAGAACCACTCCCCGGAGGCAAAACATGGCAGGTTTCTGCAGAAATTGTGGCACTGCGCTAGATGATGGGCAGGGATTCTGCACTCGTTGTGGAACGCCGGTGTCAGGTCCGCCGGTTCGTCCTTCCGCGGCGCCTTCCACTCCCGCCACCGCTCCACCGCGTCCTCCAACCGCTCCGCCACCCAGAGGCTCAGCGCCAGTTTCAGCGGCTCAAGCCGCCGCCGTTCCTGCCGCTGCTCAGGCCAAGTCTGGTAACAGTTTCGTCAAAGTTCTTCTCGTCTTCGTGGTCGTAATTTTCGTTTTTGGCGCCGTCGGAGTCGCCGGCATCTGGTATGTCGCGCACCGTGCAAAACAAAAATTCCACGAAATCGGTTTGGACGAACTGTCGTCAGAGGCGAACGCCAATCGAGCGCCGGCCCTCGCCGGAATCGATCCGTGCAGTCTTCTTTCCAAAGCAGACGTTGGCCAAGCCACAAACGTCGACGTCATCCGCACCGAAGCCGCCGAGGGCAGCGATCCCGGGTGCGTTTACAGCATCCAGGGAGATGCCTCGGATCTAGTGGCCAAACATGCTTCCCTACTTCACAAAGAAGCAGCCACCGAGGCCCAGCGCCAACAGTTTGAGTCGGCCGCAAAGAATCTCTTTCAAGGCATGAACCAGGAGCAAGGCCGCTCGACATCCAGACATCCCGGCGAAGTGCCCGTTTTTATCTTTAGTGTGAGCAACGCCGGTGCAAAGGCACAGATGAACTTGAGCCGCATGGCGTTTAGCCGTATGGGTGGAGGCGTGGTCACCATCCCAGGATTGGGAGACGAGGCTCTCGATATCGGCGGTGCCATGATGCTCGTTCGCAAAAACGACAAAATCATCCGCATCATGTACATGATGTGCCCCTGCGCTACTGATGACGTCACGCCACTCGTAAAGAAAATCGTCGCCAACATGTAGCAGCGCTTTCCATCCCAAGCATAAGAGCCAGGGCTCCAAGAGTCTTTGCGAGATCTATGGCGCCTTTGCGGCGACTACGCCGATGTCCGCTATGTTGTCTCCTTTTTTCAGCGAAGGAACTGCGTTCACGTGAAGAATCACGCCAGCGGCAGGGGCCCGCGCTTCCAGAATCACTTTGCCGAAATAATCCGTCACGCGGCCGAGTATCATCCCTTCCTGAACGAACGTCCCGCGCTTGACCAGCGGATACCAAATGCCCGGCCCGTCCGAAATCACATCGACGACCTTCCCGAGCCAGACTGGGTTTTCGATGTAGTGCGGCTCACCGGGAATCATCTTCAAAGCCCGCATCGTGCTGAGCGTACCGTTCACCAGCAGTGCGACATCATCGGTTTCGACCGTACCCGCATGGCCCGCCTCCACAACAATCGACGGCTTGCCGCGAACGGAAGCAGTGTTGTCGAGATAACGCGTGGCCGCTGGATCGGTCGGCCGCTCACTCCAGATAATGATGTGATCGAGCCCAAACGCGAGAACCATCTGTTTCGAAATGCGGTCCTGCGCTTCTTTGCCAACAGCCCCCCAATAGGCGTAAGGCCGCAAACTCTCATCCAGGTCGCCGCCATGGTAGTCGATCAAATAATCGCAGCGGTCGACCACTTCCTTGGTGATCATGTATAAGACGCGGTCCGTCTGTGTCCCGTCCATTTTCCCAGGATAAAAGCGGTTCATGCTTTTGTTGTCGATGGGATTCACATGCGGAACTTTTTGCTCGAACGAGAGGACATTCACAAGCGGAAGCAAAATAACCGTGCCGGAGATTTGCGCGGGATCCAACTCGCCGATTAATTTTTCCACCGCGATGATCGAAACATATTCCGTTCCGTGCGCCCCTGTGACAAGCGCAAGGACAGGTCCGGGCTTCGCTCCATTCACCACCACGACGGGAATGTTTGTCCCCGCATCGGCACCGGCAGGAACTTCAATGTAGCCGTTGGCTTTCTGGCCGGGCGCGGCAGAAGCCGTACCGACACTAAAACGGGTTTGCGCGCAGAGCGAAAAACCAACGAGCGGCGCGAGCAGCCCTGATGTAAGAACTCTTCGCCAGATACGCATCATTCTCCTCCGGTCTTCACGGTGGGCGCCACCGGCGGAGCAGGTGTTGCCGGTGTCGCGTCACCTTTCACGTAGTGCGCGTACCACGCAAGGTACCGCTCGAGTCGATCTTTGATATGCGACGGCACGGTGAAACCGTGGTATTCGCCTGGGTACACGACGAGCTCGGTGGTGCGCCCCAATGCTTTCATGGCCTGGTACATCTGCTCGCTTCCGAGAATCGGCACGTTCGAATCGATTTCACCGCCCATGAATAGCGTCGGCGTGGTGATGTTCTTGATCCGGTAGAAGGGCGAGATTTTGTCCCAGAGGGCCTGATGTTCCCAGGGATAGCCGAGCTCTGTTTCGTAATCGCGTTGGTAGTGGTCATGCCCGTAGAAACTGGTGATCAGCGCGACGCCCGCGCCGGAGATGGCGCCTTTGAACTGTGTAGTCTGACCAATGATGAAGTCGGTGGAAATGCCGCCATAGGACCAGCCGCCGACGCCGAGCTTATCGGAATCAGCGATGCCTTGCGCGAGAGCATAATCCACGATAGCCATGTCGTCTTGAAAGTCCTTGTTGCCCCAGTCAGCGTAAATGGCTGCGCAGAATTTCTCGCCGTAGCCGGAAGAGCCGCGCGGATTAGGCAAGAGAACGGCGTATCCGTTGGCGGCGAACAGCTGCGCGAGATGGTTAAAGGACGCCTCATATTGACTAACCGGGCCGCCATGAGGAATCAGGATAGTGGGAACTTTCGTGGTGGCATCGAAATCGACTGGTTTGTAGAGATAGCCGGCGACAGCGGTTCCGTCTTTACTCTTGAAATGAACGTATTCCACTTTTGCCAAACGCAATTGCGCTACTAGGGCGTCGTTCGTCTTGGTCAGCCGCGCGAGATCCGTTCCGTTCTGAAGAAAAATCTCGTCAGGGCGATCCGATGTGCCGATTTGCGCAGCGATCACGCCGTTCTTGCCGAGCGAATAGGACGCAACGGTGACGCGCCCGCCGATGGGTCGAACGATTTCTCCGCCGCCGGCCGCGATGCGGCAAAGATTTTGTGCGCCATCATCCACCGCGATGAAATAGATAGAGTTGCCGTCGGCGGAAAAGCGCGGGCGGCGCACATCGCGGTCAAATGCAAGCGTGAGGACTTTTGCTTCACCGCCGCTCGAAGGAGCTATCGCGAGATGCTGCGTGGCGTACCAGAAGAGGTGCACGTCGAGCTGCGTGACGTACGTAATCCATTTACCGTCGGGAGACCAAGCAGGCTGACTGTCGGCGCCGGGATTGGTGGTGATCTGCGTGAGATGTGCGCCTTTATCGGTGTTGTCCGCTGCAACAACCCAGATATTGGTGTCACGCGAAGCGTCAGGATCGGGCGTGCTGCGGTTGCTGGTGAAGGCTAGCTGCTTGCTATCCGGAGACCATGCGGGTTGCGAGTCGTCGAACTCGCCGGAAGTGATCTGCGTGAGAGATTTCTTCTCGACGCTGAAGACGTAGAGGTGAGTGCGGCGATTGTCGAGATAACCGACGGTGTCCTCCTTGAACTGAAGTCGGTCGATCACCCAGGGAGGCTGTGTTTTCGGTTTCGCCGGAGCGGGTTTGTCCTTGTCTTTAGCGGCTTCGAGGTCCTCCGGCTTCGGATCCTGGAGGACCAGCACGAGGCGCGTGCTATCCGGAGACCACTCGAAATCGTTCACACCTTGGGCGATGTCCGTGAGGCGAACGGCTTCGCCGCCAAGCCGGTTCAATAGCCAGACCTGGCTCTTGCCGTTATTGCGAGAGGAAGTGAAGGCAAGATATTTGCCGTCGGGGCTCCAGCGAGGATGTCCGGAAGAGACGCCTTCAGCGGTCATGGGAAGTGGATCGCCGCCGTGCGTTGACACCATCCAAATCCGCGTTTCATTTTTATCTTCCTTGAGCATTTTGGTCCGCACCGTATAAGCGACCCACTGGCCATCGGCGCTTAGCTCGGGCTGACTGACGTCGCGAATCTGGAAGTAGTCGTCAATGGTAATGAAGCGCGAAGTGGCCGCAGCAGGACGCGACTGTCGCGGAGCCGCATCCGCCGCGCGAGCGGCGAAAGAAACACCCAAGACGATGGAAGCAAAGGCGAAGCTGCGCACTATTCTCATTCTAAAAACTCCTCGGCACGGAATTGGCGAGAAACGGACGAAGTGTAGCAGAGCAATCAAGGGTTTGACGCAACCACATGTATGACATATCATACATGTCGTGTCTGTATGACCCGAAAGGAGCGGAATGTGTTGTCTATTCGATTGAAACCCAGCATTGAAAAACGGTTGTCCCGCCTTGCCAAGGAGACTGGGAGAACCAAGACTTTCTACGCTAGCAAGCTGATTGAAGAAAACTTGGAGGATCTCGAGGACCGATACTTGGCGGAAGCCCGTCTCGAAAAGCGCGGCAAGACCTACACGAGCGCACAAGTCCGGAGCGAGCTTGGCTTGGACGATTGAATACGATGAGGGAGCGCTCGCTGACCTCAAAAAGCTCGATCGCCCTATACAACGAGAGATTTTGGATTACATGGAAAAGCGAATTGGAAAGGCCCAGGACCCTCGGACATTCGGCAAGCCGCTTCGACACAGCAAGTTCGGGCTGTGGCGCTACCGCGTCCGCGACTATCGGATCATTTGCGAACTGCGAGACGCGCAACTAAGAGTGCTCGTGGTAGCTGTGGGGCATCGCAGCACTATTTGCGAAGAATAGGATGGTTCTGGAGCGGTACGCGTTTGTCGAGAAGTGTGAAATCAACCGTTTTTTTGGAGAGGGTGAGGAGTGGCGCCATGTATATACACATGTTTGCGTTTCGATTTAAAGCGGGCGTGACGGAGGAGCAGAAACGAAAGATCGTCACGGAGATCCGGAAGCTGAAGAGTGAAATCCCCGAGGTGATGGAATCGTGGGTGGGTAGGAATGATTCGCCGCGCGGGCATGGCTATGAATTGGGTGGCGTGATGAAGTTTGCCGATAAGGCGGCGTGCGAGGCCTATGGCGCGCATCCGATGCATCAGAAATTGTTGAGTTGGTTGATGCCGTTGATTGATCCGATCGAAGTGGATTTTCCAGGATCCAACTAGCAAAATTTATCGAGCGAGATGTGAGGCCGCGGCAGAAGGCTTGCCCTTACATCTCAAAGCACGATCCTACTCATAGCGTAGCGCGATCAATGGGTCGAGTTTGGAGGCGCGATAGGCTGGCCAGAAGCTGGCGAACGCGGCTACCAGAGAGAGCATGATTACGGCGGCAAGGAGCGTAATCGGGTCGCGCGGTTTTAGACCGTAGAGCAAGGATTTAGCAGCTTGGGCGGCGCCTAGAGCAAGACCGGCCCCGATCACGAGGCCGGTGACCGTCAGCAGGCCCGCTTCGCGCAAGATCAATCTCAAGACATCCACACGTTCCGCACCGATAGCCATGCGGATGCCAATTTCTTTGGTGCGTTGGACGACCATGTAGGAAATTACACCGTAGAGCCCAATTGCCGCGAGCAAGGCCGCAAGGAAACCGAAAAAGCCAGAAAGACTAGCCATCAGTTGATCCTGCAGAAGCGAATCGTGAATGCGCGTCTTCATCACTTTAAAATCAAGATCGATGCCGGGATTCACGTTGCCAATCGTTTCTTTGAGGGAGCCGATGAGACTCGTCAGCGGCAGCGATGAGCGAATCAGGATTTGGTCGTAGGGGCCTGGTTTTTCTTCCTGTGTGGCCGGAAAATACATGAACGGCAGATATTCTTCATGCATGTCCTGGTATTTGCTGTCTTTCGCGACTCCAACAATTTCGTAAAGAGGGCGCGGCTTTCCGGGGGGCTCGTGTTTGCGGAACCTCTTGCCAAGCGGATTCGGCGTGCCGTCAAAAACCTTGCGCACAAACGCCTCATTCACGATGGCTACCTTCACTGACGTAGCGGTTTCGCGATCATCGAAATCTCGGCCGGCGAGCAGTGGCGTCCCTATCGTTTGGAAATAACCCGGTCCGAGATAGTTGAGCCAGGCCACGACTTTTTCGGCATCGGAACCTTCCGTCAGGACAAAGTCATTCGAGGAGTTGCCCCCGAAGGGCACCATGCGGGCGTGAGTGGCGGATTCCACGCCTGGCATCGCCTGTACGCGTTTCACGATGTCGCGTTTGTATTCTGTATTTCGCTCGTCGGGGATGTGCAAGCGCTCGAAGTCGACGCCCGCCACCAAGATACCGCTCTGCTGAAATCCGGCATTGAGCGTGGTCAAGTTGCGCAGACTTCTGACGAAAAGAAGCGCGCCCATCAAAAGAACTACGGATAACGCGACTTGCGAAACAACTAGAATGCGGCGAAGACTGAAGCGCTCCTTGCCGCCGGTTGAACCGCGGCTGCCGGACTGGAGCAATGTGGCCGGCTCGGCGCGGGTTGCGCGGATCGCAGGAGCCAGTCCAAAAGAGATAGTGGTAAGGACCGCGAGTGCGGTGGTGAAAGCGAGTACACGCCAATCCATTCCCAAGTCGAGGAAGACTTGATTATCGGACGTGCTGATGAAGGCTACGAGCAGGCGGCTTACGGCGAACGCCAAAAATAATCCGCAAATCGCGCCGCCGGCTGCGAGCAGCAGGCTTTCTGAAAGGAGTTCGCGAATCATTCGCCAACGCGTCGCTCCGAGCGCGCGGCGTATCGTGATTTGACGTTCACGGGCGCCGGCACGGGCCAGCATCAAGTTAGCCAGATTGGCGCAGGCAATGAGCAGGACCAAGCCGGAAATTCCGAGGAGCAGCCAGAGAGATGTTTCGGAATCCTCGCGCAGCTCGGAGAATCCGGTGCTCGCAGAGAAAACGCCGAGCTTGTACTCGAGATATTTCTTCACGCCTTCGCCATCGTATACAGGCGGAATAGTTTCTTGCAGGATCTGGGGAGTCACCGCATTCATTTGCGCGTTCGCACGTTGAATCGTCCATCCCGGTTTCAGGCGACCGATCGAGGCGAGCCACCAGCCATGACGCATGGTTAGGCGGTTCTCGCGCGGGTTGAGGATCGGCTCAACACAAATCGGCACGGCAACATCAAAAGTATTGCCAACGGAGATGCCGTTGAAACCGGGGGGAGTGATACCGAGCACCTCAAACGAATTGCCGTCGAGGGTTAGGCGCTTGCCGATCACGGCAGGATCGCCAGCAAAATTTCGTTGCCAGAACGCGTAGCTGATGTTTGCACCGGAAGCGGCGCAACCAGGTTCATCATCTTCTGGACCGAGTAGTCGGCCGAGATGCGCCTGGACGCCCAGCACATGAAAGAACTCGCCGCTGACGCGAATGCCTTTTGCGAACCGCACTTCTCCGCCGGTGGCCAGATTGAACGACTGCCCACCCCATGCGGCAAGGGTGGCAAAACCTTCCTGACGCTTGCGTATTTGCTCCCACATTGGGAATGTCAGCTGGGAATACTGGCCAGAAAAATTGCCGGAGCCCCAATGGCGGTCGGCTATCCGCACGGTGCCTAATTGATCGGGGTTTTTGACAGGGATGGTACGGAGGCGAATGGAATCAACGAGTTGAAAAATGGCAGCGTTGGCGCCGATGCCGAGGGCCAAGGTGAGGATGGCGACGATGGTGAAGCCTGGACTTAGCCGCAGAAGGCGGAAGGCGTGGCGTAGGTCGCGCAAGAGATTGGTCATGCTGTCCCCCAGAGTAAACCGTGTCCCGTCGGAGTATTAAGACGAATCAAAGGCCGAAAGGTTCCGTGCGGAACTCAGGGACTTATGAATGCTGATGGAGAAAAGAAGGGCAGACTAAAGTCTGCCCCCACTTGGAGTTAGAACAAACTGTTGTGACAAGAGTGACTCATGGGAATTGGCGGACGGGCTGCGCCTTTGGCAGCGGCTTACGCGGGAGCATTTCGTCGCGGTTGGCGGTCAGGTAGACGAAGCTCGCCACGATTACCGCCATTTGCTTCATGTCGGGCTCTTGGATGCGTTCGTAGACGTCCATGTTGGAGTGGTGGGTGCGGGTGTCGTAGTCCATGGGATCTTGGATGAATTGGAAACCGGGGAGGCCGACGGCGTCGTAGGAAAGGTGATCGGTGCCGCCAGTGTTGCGGATGGTTAGAGTGGTCATGCCGAGGTCGTGAAAGGGGACCATCCAGGCGTTGAAGAGGGGGGCAACCATTTCGTTGCCTTGAAGGTAGACGCCGCGGATTTTGCCTGTGCCGTTGTCGATGTTGTAGTAGGCGTCGAGCTTGGCGTGCTCGGGTAGGACCTTGATGAGATGAGTGGCCGGGTCTTCTGCATTGGGGTCGCCGAAGTGCTGCTTCATGTAGGCGCGCGAGCCGAGGAGGCCTTGTTCTTCGCCGGTCCACAGGCCGATGCGGACAGTGCGGCGCATTTTTACGCCGGTGGTTTTGAGGATGCGCATGGCTTCTAGCATGACCGCGGAGCCGGCGCCGTTGTCGGTGGCGCCTGTGCCGGACTGCCAGGAATCGAAGTGGCCACCTAGCATTACGACTTCGTCGGCCTTGGCTTTATCGGAGCAGGGGATTTCGCCGATGATATTGAAGGAGTTTAGGTCGTTGTCCCAGAACTTGTTTTGGATGTCCACCAGCATGGTGACTGGAACTTTTTTCTCGATCATACGGACGATCCGGCCATAGTTTTCGCTGGCTACCGCCACACGCGGCGGCGCAGTGGGATCTTTTTCTTTGTCGCGTCCGCCACCTTGCTGTACGAAAACAGTGCCGTCATCGCTACGCGAGGGCTCGATCCAAGCAGCAGCGCCTTCATCGACCAGGAATTTTTGAACTTTGAGTTGAAATTCACGCTGGGCGAGGAATTGAGCGCGTCGGTCGTCCTGGCCCGGTTGGGGCGCGGGAACTTGTTGCGTAGCGAGGTCGGCGAGTTCGGCGTCCGTGTAGCGATGGGCTTGGGCCTCGAAGCGCTCGGGATTCTCCGGTATGGCGGCGGTAAGAACGAACTTGCCTTTTAGCTGGCCCTTGAACTTGGCGAAGTCTTCTTCCTTTGTGATGGGTGCGAATACAGCGTCGGCGGTCACTGAACCGTCGGTGCCGGGCGTCCAAGCCTTGGCGTAGGCGATGAGCGGAAATGGGTGCGGGGCGATGACCTGAACGTTGGTGCGCTCATTCGACCAACCGCGACCGAAGGGGCCCCAGGGTTCGAGATGGACGTTGGCGAGATGCCATTCCGTCATCCTGTCGGTCGTCCATTTGGCGGCTTCCTTGATGTCGGGCGAGTTGGTGAGGCGGGGGCCGTAGACATCGCTCAGGTAGCTGATGATTTCCATCACCTTGGAAGTCTTCGGATCGAAGCCTTCTTCCCTGATTTGATGAATCACCGCCAGATCGGACTGGCTAAGGGCTGGGGCTTGCGCTTCAATTGGAACGACCGCCAACAGCAATGCCAAGACTACAAAGACACTCGCATGCTTACGCACAATCTCCTCCGTTTTGGGTTTTGCTTGTCTAATTCTTGATGAAGCCGCCACAGGGTAACGCTTGCAGGTGGTGTGACGCCAGGAGTTTGGAGTGCGTTTCACGAGAGATGGAAGAGCCCCGAGAGCAGGACCGTTTCGATCCTCCAGACGAAGGTAACCCCATGCGTCCCAGCCCCACCCCCCCAGTTTTTCGTAGGCGTTGATTCTGAAAGGTTTAGTCTTCCCCTAAATCATTTAGAATCAACGTTTGCGGACTCCCGTGCAACTGTTGATTCTAAATGACTTGAAAGGAAGCATAACGCCGTGCCTTCCGGCCGTCTTTGACGACGCGGATCGCGTTTCGCTGGCACGGGGTATCCGTGCGCTCAAGCGCGAGAGAAAGCCCCAAAATAAGAAAACGGCAGCGAGGCTGCCGCAAACCAGATTCCCTGCGGGTCACAATCTCAATCGTGTCGCAGTCTTTGCAAAGCGCCACAATTTCTCGTTGCTTCTGAACCGCTGAGGGCATTGGGCCCGAGTTCGTGCCGCACAATTCCGTAACGAGAACTCATCAGGTCAAGTGCACGCGGCAAGAGCGGATCAATCTGAGGCGGAAACGTGGAGACCCACTGATTTGCCGTCAAGGTAGATCCCGACGGCGGCTTTATTCCTGGAATCGCGCGCAGTCCAAACGGTGACTTCGGCGCCCGAAAGTTCGTCAGGCTGGTTCTGCTGATGCGCAGACCAACTGGACGGCATTAACATCTGCACGACGGCCACGAGGTCACGGAACTGGGTTTCAGCGGCCGACGCGGACTCTTCGGGCCAATAGCAAACGTACTGCGCGGGGCGCAAGGGTGCGGCCGGCGCGGAAGATCCCGAGCCGCTCTTTTCGGATACGGCAGCAAGATGCACGCGGGAGATCGGTGCATTCTTCGCGGACGATCGCGGCTCCGCGGAAGGCGCGGTGCTGATGGAGCAGCTAGCGGCACCGGAGAGTTTGAGAGTCCGATCCGATGAGCCGGCGTTGGAATCCTGCTTAACAGGACTCGCAGCGTCAAGCGCTCGGAACGCCGTCGTGCGGTCTTCGAGAATTTTCTTAAGGCCCTGGCACAATTCGTCGCAGTTCGCGTACTTGCTTTGCGCAGATTCCGTCGAGGGTTTGCCCCCAGCTCCGGAGGGCAACCCTTCCGTCGTTGACGATGGCTGAGACGTTGAGGCGGACTGCGGCGCCTGAGACTTTGCCGATCGAGGCAAGGATTTCGAAGGCGACTCCTGCCTGCGCGCGAGATAGGGCGAGGTGTACGAATTTAGCCAGAAATAAACCTTCGCAGCACCGCTGGCTTGCTTAACGGCCTCCAGATGCAGCGGACACTGGCCGAGGTACGGCCCGTCTGCGAGGTAAGGTCCGTCCGCGGGACTTCCGTCGGAATAAATCTTCTCCAGGGAAGCAACTTCGCAGCCAGCCGGCCCGGCGTCGACGTAGTGATCGGTGCCCGCTGTTTCTATTTTGAACTGCCACAAATACTGAAGCTGCTGAAGGTCGGCCATTGTTTTGGTGTACCACTCCTCGACGTTCGCAGCTGGAATATCGGCGGAACACATGTATACAGACACCGCGCTCGACCAGATAGAAGTGTGGCAGGGCACGCTTGCAGCGCCGACCGAGACATCGGGGTTGGGTGGCTTAACGGCGTGGCCTCCGGTAAGCGGTTTGATGCCGCGAAACTCCCGGAAATCGGTTTGCGCAGCATAGAGAATGTATTGCAAATTCCAGCAGTGCCGGTCGCTTTGGTCCTTGCATTGTGCGAACGCCGAAATGGGGAAGAAACTGAGACAAAACACGGCAAGAAGCCAGGAGAGTTTAATTTTCATGAGCTGGAAACCCCTTAAGTATAAAAACCCCGGGTGGTACGGCGCTGAAAAGGGTGCACCGGTAGGGAGGGCAGGGTCTATACGGGTAATCCTGCAGTTGGCGCGGGGAAAAATGGGAGGCCCGCGCCGCAGTGTCAGTCCCCGAGAAAGGAAATTGGACTGTTGTGCGGGCATTCGCGGCGACACTGCTGGCAAATTACCGATCGCCTTGGGGCCTGCCAAGATGGAGGCGTTGCCTCAGGACTACGCGAAGCAGTTCCATGTCTGCAAGTATGCCAAAAGGCGTGACCCGTATCAGTTTGCTGCCACTCTTCGCTTAGTCGGATTACAACTGAGCGAGGGGCCGCGCGGAAGTAATCCGCGTGCCTGATGAACGTATTGCGAAGGGGACGGAGTGCAATCCCCTTCGCCACGGCGTGAGGCACGCATTTTTTCGAGTTGGGAGTTGGTCAATCGACGGTGATGCGGGTAGCGGCCGTTGTTCCCTTAATCTCCTGCACGGGGGTTCCGACGCCGACGAGATCGAAGAAGAGAGGCCAGAGTTTGA
>Ga0308309_10001235_pt1 | contig 15224 bp, 10 predicted proteins | sample HubBroMetageWFT5_FD_192491 | JGI IMG/M metagenome (GOLD analysis project Ga0308309, IMG submission 192491) | Warmed and freeze-thawed soil microbial communities from the Hubbard Brook experimental Forest, New Hampshire - Hubbard Brook CCASE Soil... | ecosystem: Environmental > Terrestrial >...
CTGGACGTGCCGGTGGTCGTCGGCGGCTGTGCCTCCTACCACACGGGCCTGCACCTGATGCGCACCGGCGCGGCCGGCGTGCTCGTCGGGGTTGGGCCCGGGGCGGCCTGCACCACGCGCGGGGTGCTTGGCATCGGGGTGCCGCAGGCCACAGCGATCGCGGACGTTGCGCACGCGCGCTCCACGCACATGCTCGAGACCGGCGACTACGCCATGGTGATCGCCGACGGTGGGATGCGCAACGGGGGGGACGTCTCCAAGGCGATCGCGCTCGGCGCCGACGCTGTGATGATCGGCTCGCCGCTCGCCCGCGCCCACGAAGCGCCTGGGCACGGCTTTCACTGGGGGATGGCCACCTTCCACCCGACGCTCCCGCGCGGGGCGCGCGTAGCGACCGTTCAGAACGGCACACTGGAGGAGATCCTCGTCGGACCCGCGCGCGAGAACGACGGCACCTTCAACCTCTTCGGTGGCCTGCGCACCTCGATGGCAACCTGCGGGCACAAGGACCTCGCCGAGTTCAACCGCGCTGAGGTCGTCGTTGCTCCCTCTCTGCAGACCGAGGGCAAGGCGCTCCAGCGCGACCAAGGCGTGGGCATGGGCGCGGTCAACGGGAAGGCTGCCGTCCTCGTCAATGAGTGACGCAGTGGCCCCGGTGTTGACGCCCGTCGCCGACGGTTCGTCCGCCGTGTCCGCTTCCGCCCCCGCCCCCGCAGCCACTGCCGCGCCCGCGGGCACGTCCACCGCCGAGCGGGGGTCCGCCGAGCGCGGAGCCGCCCAGTCCGGGGATAGAGCACCCACGGCCACCGACACCGTCGTGGTGATCGACTATGGGGGCCAGTACTCGCAGCTGATCGCCCGCCGTGTGCGCGAGTGCGGGGTGTTCTCGGAGCTGCTGCCCCACCACGTGCCGCTGGCCGATATCGCGGCGCGCCGCCCGCGCGGGATCATCCTCTCGGGCGGACCCGCCTCGGTGTACGCGCCGGACGCTCCGCACCTCGAGCTTGGCCTGCTGGAGTTAGGTGTTCCGGTGCTTGGCATCTGCTACGGGATGCAGCTGCTCGTGCACGAGCTCGGGGGCCGGGTCGAGCAGGCGGAGGTGGGGGAATTCGGGCGCTCCGACCTCTTCGTGGACGAGCCGGGCGTGCTGCTGCGGGACACCCCACGGGAACAGACCTGCTGGATGTCCCACCGCGACACGGTCTTTGCCCCACCTCCTGGCTTCACAGCGCTCGCGCACACCTCCACCTCGCCGGTGGTTGCGGTCGAGAGCGTCGAGCGGGGACTCTTTGGCATCCAGTTCCACCCCGAGGTCGTCCACACCCCCTACGGCCAGGCGATCCTCGAGCGCTTCCTCGTCGAGGTGTGCGAGTGCCCCCCGACTTGGTCGGCGGCGTCGATCGTGGAGGAGCAAGTCGCGCGCATCCGCGCGCAGGTGGGGGAGGGGAGGGTGATCTGCGGCCTCTCCGGCGGCGTCGACTCCTCCGTAGCCGCCCTGCTCGTGCACCGCGCGGTGGGCGAGCAGCTGACCTGCGTGTTCGTCGACCACGGCCTGATGCGCAAAGACGAGGGCGAGCAGGTGGTCGCGACGTTCCGCGACACCTTCCGGGTGCCGCTCGTGGCGGTGGACGCCGAGGAGCGGTTCCTGCGCAGACTGCACGGAGTCACCGAGCCCGAGGCCAAGCGCAAGGCGATCGGGGCCGAGTTCATCCGTGTCTTCGAGGAGGAGGCAGCGAAGCTCGACGGCGCGTCCTACCTGGTACAGGGCACGCTCTACTCCGACGTGATCGAGTCCGGCGGGGGTACGGGAGCGGCGACGATCAAGTCCCACCACAACGTTGGGGGCCTGCCCGACGACCTGCGCTTCGAGCTGGTGGAGCCCCTGCGCGCCCTCTTCAAGGACGAGGTGCGCGCGGTCGGCGCGGAGCTGGGTCTCCCCGAGCGTTTGGTCTGGCGCCAGCCCTTCCCCGGCCCTGGCCTGGCGATCCGTGTGGTAGGCGGCGAAGCGACCAAGGAGCGCCTCGACGTTCTGCGCGAGGCCGACCACATCCTGCAGGAGGAGATCCGCCGCGCGGGCCTCTACCGCGAGCTCTGGCAGTCCTTCTGCGTGCTCCCCGACGTTCGCACCGTCGGCGTGCAAGGCGACGAGCGCACCTACGGATACGTGGTGGTGATCCGCGCGGTCACCTCCGACGACGCGATGACCGCGGACTGGGCACGGCTTCCCTACGACCTTTTGGAGACCATCGCCTCGCGCATGATCGGCGAACTGCGCGAGGTCAACCGGGTGGTCTTGGACATCACCAGCAAGCCACCAGGAACTATCGAGTGGGAGTAGCCCTGACGGCGTCTCGACGCGCCTGGCGGCGTCCTCAGTCGCTCGTGTGCCAAGCACACTTCGCTCCTTGCGTCCTTGCCAGCCACGACGAGCCATCCGTCAGGGTGGGCGTGGTGGATCCAATTTTGGCGTATCATGCGGTTCTCGCCGCGCGCGGTAGTCTGCGTGCGGCCTTTTTCACGTCATGAAGACCTACGTAGCCAAGCCCACCGACCGCGAGCGCAACTGGCTGCTCGTCGACGCCAACGGCAAGACCCTCGGCCGGCTGGCGACGCAGCTCGCTGACGTGCTGCGGGGCAAGCGCAAGCCTGAGTACACCCCGCACATCGACACGGGGGACTTCGTGGTGGTCATCAACGCGGAGAAGGTCGCGGTGACCGGCAAGAAGCGCACCGACAAGCGCTACTACCGCCACTCGGGCTACCCCGGCGGTCTGCGCTCGCGCAGCTTCGAGGAGATGCTCGCGCGCCGGCCCGAGGAGATCATCCGGATCGCGGTGAAGGGGATGATGCCCCGCAACCGCCTCGCGCGCAAGCAGTTGACGAAGCTCAAGGTGTACGCGGGGCCCGAGCACCCGCACGTCGCGCAGAAGCCCCTGCCGCTGGAGATCGAGGCCTGATGGCCGACGAGCCCACGCCGGAGGAGGAGCCCGTCACGGGGGAGCCGGTGGCCGAGGAGCCCGCCCCCGCGGAGCTGGTTGCCGAGGAGCCTGTCGCGGAGGCGCCCACCCCGGAGGAGGCCGCGGCCGAGGAGCTGACGGCCGAGCTGGTGGTAGAGGAGCTGGTAGAGGAGGCGGCTGAGGAGCTGGTCGAGGAGGCCGTGGCGGAGCAGTTGGTAGAGGAGATGGTGGAGGAGCTGGTGGCCGAGGAGGCTGCCGCTGGGGAGGCCGATGCCGAGGAGCTCGCGCTGGAGGCTGAGGAGGAGCTCGAGGAGGAGGAGGAGGACGAAGAGGAGCCTGCTCCCCGGGTGAAGCCCGCGGTGCCGGGGGCGCACCTCGAAGTCGACATCGTCCCCGAAGGCGTGGACCCGCTGGGGCGCGACGTCCCCGAGGACCCCTACGCGATCGAGGACGAGGATGCCGAGACTGCCGAGGAGCAGGAGGAGGCGGAGGAGTCGCTTCCCCAGCCGATCTCCACCGCCGCGATCGACCTCGCCGCGGGCGCGCGCTACCACGCGACGGGCAAGCGCAAGACCGCGATCGCGCGCGTGACGCTGCGGCCCGGCACCGGGGCTTACAAGATCAACGGGCGCACCCTGGAGGAGCACTTCCCGCGGGTCACCCTGCAGCGCAACATCCGCCAGCCGCTGGAGACCGTCGGCTACGAGGAGCGCATGGACGTGGTCGCGCGCCTGCACGGCGGCGGGATCTCCGCCCAGGCGGGCGCCCTGCGCCACGGGGTCTCCCGGGCGCTGCTGGAGGCCGACCCCAACCTGCGCGGCGAGCTCAAGCGCCGCGGCTTCCTGACCCGCGACTCGCGCGCCAAGGAGCGCAAGAAGGCCGGTCTGAAGAAGGCGCGCAAGCGTCCGCAGTTCTCCAAGCGGTAGTCCGTCCTTGCGATGGCCGCGCCCCTCACGGCGTATCCTCTCTTGCGCCTGGGAGCGGCTTTGTCCAGCGATGGTGGAGAAGATCAAGTCGTCTGTGCCAGTCGCCGAGTCTCCCCGATGTGTTGCCGACCCTTGCGCCTGAGGACTACCGCGTGACCCGCCACCTGTTCGGAACCGACGGGGTGCGCGGCGTTGCGGGAGAGCTCTTGAGCGCGGAGCTGGCGCTCGCTCTCGGCCGCGCGGCGACCGCGCTCGCCGCCGTTGAGCGTCCCCAGGTGCTCATAATCCGCGACACCCGGGAGTCCGGGGAGATGCTCGAGGCCGCGCTGGCCGCCGGGGTCAGCGCCGCCGGCGGGGAGGCCCTGCTCGGTGGGGTGCTGCCCACTCCGGCCGCGCCGCTACTGATCGCCCGCTACGGCTTCGACCTCGCAGCTGTGATCTCCGCCTCGCACAATCCCTACCAGGACAACGGCATCAAGTTCTTCGGCGCCGATGGCTTCAAGCTCTCCGACGAGTCTGAGCTCGAGATCGAGCGCGAGCTGCAACGCGCCGGAGGTGGGAGCGCCGACGCGAACGGCGGCTGGGACGCCTCCGGCCCCGCCTCGCGGGGGACGGGCGACGAGGGCGGCGGCCATGTGATCGGGCGCGTGCGCGAGCTGCGGGGCACGGGGGAGGACTACCTGCGCGAGCTGCACACCCGCTTCGCCGAGCTCGACCTGCACGGGCTCGACGTGCTGCTCGACTGCGCCCACGGCGCCACCTACCGAGTCGCACCGGAGATCTTCAGGCGCCTCGGCGCGACCGTCTCTGTGATCGCCGAGCGCCCCGACGGGCGCAACATCAACGCCGGCTGCGGCTCCACCCACGTGGGAGAGCTCGCGCGGCGGGTGCTCGCCGACGGCCACGCCGTCGGCTTCGCCTTCGACGGCGACGGCGATCGCGTGCTCGCCGTGGACGGCGCCGGGGAGGTAGTGGATGGTGATGAGCTGATGGCGCTCGCCGCGCTGCACCTCAAGCGCGCCGGGCGCCTCGCCGGCGGGGGGGTGGTCGTCACGGTGATGACCAACTACGGCTTCCACGCCGCGATGCGTGACGCGGACATCGCCGTCGCATCCACCAAGGTCGGGGACCGCTACGTGCTGGAGGAGCTCCGCGCGCGCGGGTGGGTGCTCGGCGGCGAGCAATCCGGGCACATCATCGACACCGGATTCAACCGCTCCGGCGATGGCATCGCGAGTGCGCTGCTCGCGCTCGAGGCCCTCGCCGGTGCCCCGCTGAGCGAGCGTCACGCGATGCGCAAGCTCCCTCAGCGGCTCGTCAACGTGCGCGTGCGCGACCGCAGGGCGCTGGAGAGCGCAGACACCGTGACCGCCGCGGTGCGCGCCGCTGACGAGGCCCTCTCCGGGCGCGGGCGCGTGCTTGTGCGCCCCTCTGGCACCGAGCCCCTAGTGCGCGTGATGGTCGAGGCGCCCACCGACGCCGAGGCCGACGAGGTCTGCGCGCGGCTCGTGGCGCTCGTCGAGCGCGAGCTGGCCTGAGCGGCCTCGCGCGCCGCCACAGCTTCCCACCCCATGGGGCCTCTCCCGTAATGCGTCTCTTCCGGTAAGCCGGTTCACACAGGTGGGGCCTGCGGACATCTGTTCTATCCCCTCGCGGGCCGGTGGTATCTTCGAAAGCGACCTCCATTCGGAGACGGGATTCGGTGCGGCGCCAGGGGCCCCCGGCTCCCCACCGTTCGCGAAAGGACCCGATCGCCTGTGTGTGGAATCGTTGGCTACGTCGGCAGGCGGGAGGGCGGGCCTCCGGTCAAGGAGCTGCTGCTCGCCGGCCTGCGCAAGCTCGAGTACCGCGGCTACGACAGCGCAGGCATCTCCGTGATCGTCGATGAGCGTATCGAGGCCGTGCGCGCCGTGGGCAACCTGCGCGCGCTGGAAGCCAAGCTGCGCGAGGGTGGGCGGGGCAGGGTGGATGCGGAGGGGGCTGTGGAGGCGCCCGTGGCAACCCTCACACGGCCCCCCACCACAGGTATAGCCCACACCCGCTGGGCCACCCACGGGCGTGTGAGCGAGGAGAACGCCCACCCGCACTTCGACACCGAGGACCGCATCCACGTGGTGGTCAACGGCATCGTCGAGAACTACATGCCGCTGCGCGAGCGCCTGCGCGCCGAGGGCTGCGCCTTCACCTCCGAGACCGACGCCGAGGTGATCGCTCACCTGATCGCCCACCACTACGCCGGCGACCTCGCCGCCGCGGTGCGCGGCGCCTACGCCGAGCTGCAGGGCCACTTCGCATTCGTCGCGATGAGCCTCGACGAGCCCGAAACGCTGGTCGGCGCCCGCCGCGAGTGCCCGCTGGTGGTCGGCCGCGGCGAGGGCGAGCAGTTCGTCGCCTCCGCCGTGCCCGCCTTCCTGGCGCAGACCCGCACCGTGCAGTACATCGAGAACGGCGAGCTGGTCGTCCTGGAGCCCGAGGGCGTCACCGTGATGACGCCCGACGGGGTCGTCGTGCAGCGCGAGACCGAGACCGTGGACTGGGACGAGGAGGCCGCCGAGAAGGGCGGCTTCGAGACGTTCATGCTCAAGGAGATCCACGAACAGGCCGACGCCGTCGCCGAGACGATCGCCGACCGCACTGCCCGCGGGGACGGCGTGGAGCTCGACGAGCCGGGTGCCCTCGACGAGGGGCTGCTCGCCGGCGTGCAGCGCATCGTGATGGTGGCCTGCGGCACCGCCTACCACGCCGGCCTGATCGGCCGCTACGCGATCGAGGAGTGGGCGCGCGTGCCCGTCGAGATCGACGTCGCCTCGGAGTTCCGCTACCGCAACCCCGTCCTCGGGCCGGGCGACCTCGTGATCGGGATCTCCCAGTCCGGTGAGACGGCGGACACGCTCGCGGCGATGCGCCTGGCACGCGAGCGCGGCGCGACCGTGTTAGCGGTCACCAACGTGATGGGCTCGCAGGCGACCCGCGAGGCCGACGGGGTGCTCTTCACGCGGGCCGGGCTCGAGGTCGGCGTGGCGGCCACAAAGACGTTCGTCTGCCAGATCGCCGTGCTCTACCTGCTCGCCCTGCGCCTCGCCGAGCTGCGCGGCACGCTGCCGGCGGCGCGCCTGTCCGAGCTGATCGCGGACGTCAAGCGCCTGCCCCACTGCATCGCCGAGGTCACCGGCCCCGACGACGGCTCGGGCGGCGTCGTCCCCCAGGTCAGGCGTGTCGCCGCCGAACATTGGCAGAGCGAGTTCTTCCTCTACATCGGCCGCCACGTCGGGCTGCCCGTCGCGCTGGAGGGCGCACTGAAGCTCAAGGAGATCTCCTACATCGCCACCGACGCCTACGCCGCTGGGGAGATGAAGCACGGCCCGATCGCCCTGCTTGACGACTCCACCCCCGTCGTCTGCGTAGCCACTGACTCCCCGGTGCTGGAGAAGGTCGCCTCCAACATCCAGGAGGTCCGCGCCCGTGGCGCCCACGCGATTGCCGTCACCACCGCCGGCTCGGAGGAGATCCTTGGGCATGTCGACGCCGCGATCCCCGTTCCGGCCGTCGACTGGATGCTCCAGCCGATCCTCGCGGTGATCCCGCTGCAGCTGCTCGCCTACGAGATCGCCCGCCGCCGCGGCCTCAACGTCGACCAGCCGCGTAACCTCGCGAAGACCGTCACGGTCGAGTAGTCGCTCCGGCGTCCAGCGGGTCCGCACGGACCTGCGGCGCCTGCACCAGCTACGCCGGAGCTTGCGTGGACCTGGCCACGCGTAGGAAGCGGGCGCGGGCCATTAGGATCGCTGTTCATGGGAGCCCTCCCCGAGTGGTGCCTGCCGCTGCCCGACGCCGCGGCGATGCGTGCGATCGACCGCTGGGCGATCGATGCGCGAGGAGTCCCCTCGCTCGAGCTGATGGAGCGCGCCGGGGAAGGGGTCGCGCGCGCCGTGGAGGAGCTGGCGCCTGATGGCCCTGTGGCCGTCGTCTGCGGCAAGGGCAACAACGGCGGGGACGGCCTGGTCGCTGCGCGCCTGCTACGCGAGGCTGGCAGAGAGGTTCTCGTCCTCACCGCCGGGCCCCCCGATGAGCTGGGAGGCGATGCGCGCGAGAACCTCCTGCGCCTGCCTGGTGCGCCGCCGGCGCAGTTCGACTCGGGCGGGCTGTCTACCGGGCCCACCCGCCCCGCCGCTGTCGTCGACGCGCTGCTCGGTACCGGCTTCGCGGGTGAGCCTCGCGGGACCGTGGCGGAGGCGATCGACGTGGTGAACGCCGCTGGGGCGCCCGTGGTGAGCGTGGACGTTCCCAGCGGCGTGGACGCCTCCACGGGCGTCGTCTGCGCGAGGGCTGTACGCGCCACCGTCACCGTCGCCTTCCACGCCGCCAAGCCGGGTCTCTGGATACACCCGGGCAAGGCTCACGCCGGGGTGGTACGCACGCTCGACATCGGCATCCCTCGCGGTGCCCCCGACGTGGCCGAGTCGCCAGTCGGTCTGATCGACCCGTCGGTGCTTGCCGGGCTCCCGTGCCGCGGAGCGTCCTCGACGAAGTTTTCGAGCGGCCACGTGCTCGTGGCCGGGGGCTCACGCGGCCTGATCGGAGCGCCGCGGATGGCCGCCCAGGCGGCGATGCGAACAGGGGCCGGGTACGTGACGGCGTGCGTGCCGGCCTCGCTGCAGGGGATCCTCGCGTCTGGTGGTCCCCCTGAGCTGATGACCCGTGACCTGCCTGACGATGATGGCGCCCACAACGTGGCCGGCGTAGAGGGCGTGCTCGAAGCCGCCCAGCGGGGCGGCGCATTGGCGCTCGGGCCAGGCCTTGGGCGCAGCCCCGGAGCGGTCGCATTCGCCCGGGAGCTCGCCCGCCGGGCCCCCGTCGCGACCGTGATCGACGCCGACGGTCTGAACGCCCACGCCGCGCGCCTGCCCGACCTCGCCCAGCGCGAGGCCCACACCGTGCTCACACCCCACGCGGGTGAGCTCGGCCGGCTGTTGGAGCTGCCCAGCGAGGAGATCGAGCGCGAGCGCCTGCGCCACGTGCGCGCCGCCGCACAGCTCGCCCAAGCTGTCGTGGTGCTCAAGGGCGACGACACCCTGATCGCGAGACCCTCCGGCTCCGGCTCCGCCCCCGGCGCGGTCGCCGTCAGCCCGGGGCACAGCCCCGCGCTGGCCACCGCGGGCACCGGCGACGTGCTCACAGGGGTCATCGCTGCCCTGCTCGCCCAGGGCCTGGACCCTTTCCCTGCCGCCGCCGCCGGCGTCTGGTTGCACGCCGCCGCGGGGCGTGCCGCCGCGCACAAGCTGGGTGCCGCGGAGGGCGTGATCGCCACCGACGTGATCGCCGCGCTACCCGCCGCGCGGACTGGAGCGGGGCAGCGATGAACGTGGGTCGCGTGTGCGTGTGCGAGGAGAGGACGCAGCCGTGAGCATCGATCGCGCCGTCGCGCGCGTCAACCTCAACGCGATCGAACGCAACTGCCGGCGCCTCGGCGGCGAGCTACGCGAGGGCGTCCAGCTGTGCGCTGTCGTCAAGGCTGACGGCTACGGCCACGGGCTGCTGCAGAGCGCCCGCGCGGCGATCGCGGGGGGCGCGACGTGGCTCGCGGTCGCGAGCGTCGCTGAGGCCCGTGAGCTTGTCGAAGAGGTGCAGGCCCGCCTGCTAGTGCTCGGGCCCCTGCGCCCGCTGGAGGTCGAGGAGGCAGTCTTCCTGGACATGGAGGTGGTCGCCTGGCAGGAGGAGCTCGTTGGCCACGTCGGCCAGCTCGCGCGGGACATGGGCAAGAGCGCCCGCGTGCACGTCAAGCTCGACACCGGGATGGGCCGCTTCGGCGTGCGCGACCCTGAGCGTGCCTCGCGCGTGGTGGCCGCCGCCGCGGTCGACCCGCACGTGGAGCTCGCCGGGGTCATGACCCACTTCGCCACCGCCGACGAGCGCGGGGACGCCTTCTTCGAGGTGCAGCTGCGGCGCTTTGCCGAGTGGGCTCAGGCCGTCAAGCGCGAGCACCCCGAGGTGCTCGTGCACGCTGCCAACAGCGCCGCGGTGCTACGTGAGCCCGCTGCCCACTTTGACATGGTGCGCTGCGGCATCGCGATCTACGGCATGGACCCGTTCGGCGAGGACCCGCTCGCACGCGGTCTGGAGCCCGCCCTGGAGCTGAGCTCCTATGTGGCCGCCGTCAAGCGCTGTGGCGCCGGCGAGAGCACCGGCTATGGCCGCCGCTTTACCGCCGCCACCGACACCCACCTGGGTCTGCTCCCGATCGGCTACGGCGACGGCTGGCGGCGCGGGCTCTCCGGCGATGCCGAGGCGCTGATCGCCGGCCGCCGCCACCCGCTGGTGGGGACGGTCAGCATGGATTCCGTCGCCGTCGACCTCGGCCCCGACCCGATCGGGCTCGCGCTGCTCGACCAGCCCGCCGTGCTGATCGGTGCCCAGGGCGCCGAGCGGATCACCGCCGAGGAGATCGCGCGGCGCCTGCACACGATCAACTACGAGGTCACCTGCGGGCTCACCTCACGGGTCGCCCGCGTGCACCACAGCGATGACGGGGTGGCGCAGCTTGCCGGCGACGGATGACCTCCTCGAGCTGATCCGCGCCGCGCTCGCCGGCCGGCCGGCGTGGCTGGTGGGCGGCGCCGTGCGTGACCGCCTGCTCGGCAGGGACACCACCCAGGACTACGACGTGGTGCTCGACGGCGACCCCCGCGCCGCAGCTCGCGCGATCGCCGGCGCGGCCGGCCGAGCTTCGGTCGGCAGGGCCACCGCGTTCGCGCTCTCCGAGGAGTACGGGGGTTGGCGCGTCGTTGCCCGCGACGGCTCCTGGCAGATCGACGTGGAGCGGCTGCGCGGCGACTCGCTGGAGGAGGACCTCGCGCTGCGGGACTTCACCGTCAACGCGATCGCCGAGCCGCTCGGCGAGCCGGGCGCCGGCGGCGGTGGTGGTGGCGCCGGCGGCGGGGGGGGTGGCGCCGGTGGTGGTGGTGATGGCGGCGGCCGAAGCGCAGCGGCGATCGACCCGCTAGGGGGCGTCAAGGATCTCGCCCAGCGGTGCCTGCGCGTGGCGGGTCCAAGGGCGTTCGCCCAGGACCCCCTGAGGGTGCTGCGCCTCGTGCGGCTGGCCGTCGAGCTCGACTTCGAGCCCGACGCCTCCACGCGCGCGCTTGCGCGCGCGCACGCCGCCGGGCTAAGCGCCGTCGCCGGCGAGCGCGTGTTCGTAGAGCTGGGCCGCATCCTCGACGCTCCCGGGGCCGTGCACGGCCTGGAGCTGATGGGGGAGGTGGGCGCTACTCCGGTCGTGCTCCCCGAGGTCGATGCGCTACGGGAGGTTGAGCAGAGCCGCTTCCACCACCTCGACGTGTACGACCACACGCTCGAGGCGCTCGCCCAGACGATCACGCTGCAGGAGGACCCCGCGGTGCTGGTGGGGCGCGAGCGCGGACGGGAGCTGGCGGCGCTGCTCGCGGAGCCGCTGGCCGACGGGCTGACCCGCGGGGCTGCACTACGCTGGGGCGCGCTGCTGCACGACGCGGCCAAGCCGCTGACGCGCGAGGTGCGCCCCACGGACGGGCGCGTCACCTTCGTCGGGCACGACGCCCTGGGGGCGCAGCTCGCCGGCGAGGTGCTCGTCAGGTTGCGGGCGAGCACGCGGCTGCAGGCGCACGTGGCCGCGCTCGTACGCCACCACCTGCGACTGGGCTTCCTCGTGCACGAGCCCCAGCCGCTGGCCCGCCGCAGGGTGTACGCCTACCTGCGCGCGTGCGAGCCCGTGGAGGTCGACGTCACGCTGCTGTCCGTCGCCGACCGCCTCGCCACCCGCGGAGATCGGGCTCGGGAGGCGATCGACGCGCACCTGTGCCTCGCCCGCACGATGCTCCCGGACGCCCTCGCCTGGCGCGCCGACGGCCCGCCGCGGCCGCTGGTGCGCGGGGACGAGCTCGCGCGCGAGCTCGGCGTTCCCGAGGGCCCGCGTCTAGGCGAGTTGCTAGAGGAGCTCGCCGCGGCCCGCTACGCCGGGGAGATCGCCACCCGCGCGCAGGCGCTCGATTACGCGCGGCAGTTTCTCGCGGGCGCGGCCACTTGAGAGCGCTGGTTGGCGTACTCGCCGTGGCCGATTGCAGCCGGCTGTCGGGCCGACACGGGTGGAGGACCGTAGTCCTCCCTCGAGCCGCCCGACGCGGGGCCCCAGGTCACCGGCTGGCAGGCACCAGCGGCGCCGGCTGACGGTGAGCGCGGTAGGCGGCGTTCAGGGTTGCGACCGCCAGCCTGTACGACTGCGCCGGGCGGTGGCCGGTGAACGTGACTGTGAGCGAGCCGGACTCGCCGTGCAGCGGGATCGTCGCGCCGACCACCGCACCCTGCGCGGTGCGTGCGTGCCGGACCCACGCGGGCAGCGTCCAGGTCAGGGCGGTGCCCGGGGTCAGGGCGCTCCTCCAGGTCAGGGTCTCCCCGCGGGCCGTAGAGCGCTCGGTGAAGGAGACGAGCCCCCGGTCGGTGGGCGCGGCCGTGACGGCGATGTGCTCGCCCGGCGCCAGCCAGGCGGGGCTCGCGCCGCGCAGCAGGGCCACGCTGCCGTCGGGGACTTCGTCCACGAGCAGGTTGCGTAGAAGCGCCACGTAGTCGCCCGCGAAGGTGCCGTGGGGGGCCAGGTCGACCGCCGAGGCGCGGGGCCCGAACGGCGCGATGCCCCACTCCCAGCCGGCGTCGGTAGAGGTGGTGTGGACGAGCTCCGCGTAGAGGCCCGCGATCGCATCTGACGTGTTCCCGGCGGCGAGCTCGGTCTGGAAGATGCTGAACCCGAGGTAGTCGTGCAGGCTGTGGCCGTCTGCGTAGGTGGGCAGCCCCTGGGAGGAGTGCGCCCGCGCCCACGCCACCGTGGCGCTGACCGCGGGGGAGGTGGCGGGGAGGACCTGGACGGGGTAGGCCGCGTCGTAGTTGCCCCAGTCCTGGCCGCCGGGGGCGTCGAGCACTGGCGGGATGTGCCCGGCGCGAGAGACGGCAACCGCGAGCGCGCGGTCCAGCGACGCCTCGAAGCGCTCGTCGACGGCCTGCCAGGCGGCGGCTAGTTCGCCGCGCCCGGCCAGGGTGGCGTCGGCGACCGCCGAGCGCAGCCCGGCGGCGGCCCAGAGGTCATCGCCGGTTATATGCCCCTGGGCGAGCTCGTCGTCGTGCGGGTCGCCCGGGGGCAGCAGCCCCAGCGGGTCGGTCGCCGTGACCGCGGAGAGCCAGTTGACCGCGGCGCCGATGCGAGTGAGCTGAGCCGCGGCGTAGGCGGGGTCCTGTGCGAGCTGCGCGTGCTGGTCGAGCGCCCACAGCGCCTGGCCGAACCCGTCGTACTGGCCGGCGCGGCTGATGAACAGCCCGTCGGGCTGCTGCAGGGTGTCCATGAACGCCAGGTTCTGCGCGGCCTGCGCATGCAAGCCGGCGAGGTCGAGCGCGTCGGTCTCCAGCGCCGCGTCGCGGATCCAGAACGCCTGGTACTGGAGCTTGTTGACGCCTTGCACCCAGCCGGAGGGGGTCCGGTAGCGCGAGGAGAGGATCTCGGTGAGCGCTGCGCGGTAGGTCGCCGACACCTTGGCCTCGGGCACGCTGATCTGCATCGCGCCCGCCTCTTCGGCCGCCCACGTGCGCCCCAGCTCCGCGCGGGCGCGCTGCAGCGGCACGCTGTCGAGGGCGCGGTTGGCGCTGGTGCCGGCGGGCGGCGGGTCGAGCGGGATCTGCCAGGTGAGGCTGAGCCGCCCGTGTGCCCGCAGGAGGTCCCTGAACACCCTCGCGTCGTGGGGCGCCGTGAGCGTGCTCGCGCTCGTGGTGCGCAGCGGGCGGCTAGGGGCGGCGGGGCCGCGCGCCAGCAGCAGTCCGGAGCGGTCGAGGTCGCGTCCGGAGACGCTGTAGAGGAAGGCCGGGGAGAAGGGTTGCCCCGGCTGGTCGTAGAGACCGGCGGGCTGGCCGGTCGCCGGGCGTTCGTAGCGGTAGGCGCCGGTCGGGAGGCCGCGCGCGCCGCGGACCTGGGGTCCGCGCGTGTAGGCGATCGCCAGCGCCACCTGGGCCTCCCGCGGACCGTCCGAGCCGTTGGTGGCCGTCACCGTGTCGTACGCGACGGGCCGGCCGGCGATGGCGACGGCGAAGATCGTCTGGGTGTAGCGCACTGGCCCCTCGAAGAGGGTGCTCGACAGCAGCGGCAGGGACGGGTTGGGCAGCGTGCGGGTCGGCTGGTTCCAGGTCGCCAACCGCCGCCCGAAGCGCAACTCGTACTCCGCCCAGCCGGTGTACAGGTCCCCCTCGGGTGTGACCTCGCCTCCCGAGACCATGCCGGGCACGGCGACCTGGTCGGTTGGCGCCGAGAGGAAGCCCGTGAGCGGCGAGGCGGTGACCGCGGTCGGCAGGGCGCTGAGGGCCCCAATGGCGGCCCCGGTCGAGGGAGGGATGCTGAGAACACACAGGACCACCGCGGCGAAGGGAAGTAGTAGGCGACGCATCGCGAAAAAAACGGTGGCGAGAGGGAACGGCAGGCGACGCAGCGAATGGGGGCGCATCGAACGGTGGCGGAGCGCGCCTGCGGCGGCGGTGGGGGGCAGCAGGCGGCGCATGGAACGGTGGCGGGACCCGCCGGCGGTGGGGGAGGGCGGCAGGCCGTTCGAGTGTCCCATCGACTGTCGGGATTGTATTCTGGTCCGGTGCCTCGGACGATGCCATGACCGACCCTGTCTCCGACCCCGACTGCATCTTCTGCAAGATCGTCGCCGGCGAGCTGCCCGCCACGATCGTCGCGCAGGACGAGCTCACGGTCGCCTTCATGGACATCAGCCCCGCAACCCGCGGCCACGCCCTGGTCATCCCGCGCCGCCACACGCGCGACCTGCTGAGCGTCGAGGCCGAGGATCTGCGCGCCACGACGGCCGCTGCACAGCGCCTGGCCGAGCGAATGCGCGAGCGGCTGGGGGCGGAGGGAGTCAACCTGCTCAACTCCTGCGGCGCTGTGGCGTGGCAGACCGTCTTCCACTTCCACCTACACGTGATCCCGCGCTACGCCGGGGATCCGCTGCGCCTGCCGTGGTCCCCCGCCGCGGGAGACCCTGAGGAGATCACGGCCGCCGGGCAGGAACTCGCCCGCGCGTAGCGAACCGCTACATGACCGCAGCGAACCCGACCCGCCCCAGCGAACCGCTACATAACCGCTTCCCTCGTGTTCATGCTCCGTATGCCCCACAGACCCTGTAGACCCCACAAGCTCCACGTGCGCCGTGCATCGACGCTGGCGCTCCTCGTGGGCGTCGGCCTGACGCTGGCGCTGCCCGCGACGGGCGCGGCGAAGCTCTCCGAAGTTGGGGTGATCCCGGAAACGACGCCGCCCTCCACGCCGAGCTGT
>Ga0308309_10001237_pt1 | contig 15197 bp, 11 predicted proteins | sample HubBroMetageWFT5_FD_192491 | JGI IMG/M metagenome (GOLD analysis project Ga0308309, IMG submission 192491) | Warmed and freeze-thawed soil microbial communities from the Hubbard Brook experimental Forest, New Hampshire - Hubbard Brook CCASE Soil... | ecosystem: Environmental > Terrestrial >...
AAGAGCTTGAAATCCTTGAAATGGTGGTAGTGGTGCAAAAAATGGCCTTGATACTGAAGGTAAGAATCCACGCTGACCGGCAGCCAAAGATTCATATTGTGGGAGGTGAACGAAACCAAATCGTAGTCGATTACGTAGTGCTGGCGCTTCAAATCAATCGGGTCGATTTCTTTTACCAGGTCGGTCTCCAGGTGGAGCACCTGCCCTCCGTTCTCTGAAACCCAGGCGCGTCCTTTCAGGTCCAGCGGATATTGACGGGAAGGCGTAATGAAAACGGAAAGGACGCTCGGACGGTCGCTTCGCTGTTGAAAGTGAATCACCCAGGCGGGACGCTCATTCCATTTGCCCAGGCCCTCGCATTTCCATTCCAGATCATCTTGAATCATGGGATGAAAGGCCAATGCGAGCACGGGCACTCCGGTGTCAACCAGGCGCCCCGGAATTTCTGCGGGCGAAATGCCCTGATCGCGCAATTCCTGGACCTGAAATGCGAGCGGCGACGTCTTGTCAATAAAAACCATGTAGTTGTAGGACCGCCCCGCGGGGCGTTCAAGCTGGCCATCTCGCTTTATTTCCACGGCCTCGTATTCTTCCGTCGCCGAGAATTCCTGCAAGTTTGCAACGAGATCCTCCGCGTTCTTACCCGCCGCATCGAGAACTTTTGCCAGCGGACAAGTGGCTCCCTCAATCACGAAGGGGTTCACTTTATCAATGTCCGGCGGAGCCCAATCGGCGCGAGGGGGAACCTCAACTGCCGGAGGAGCGGGGACCGCGGCACGCGAGTCTGCTGCGTCGGGAAGCGACACCGCCTCCAGGCTTGCCTGCTGATTGATTGCCTGGGGCTTGCGCATCAATGCCGCCCACTCGGTTGCCTTCTCCATGTTTACATCTTTCGGGTTGTCCTTGATGAACTTGTCGAATTCGTCCGCCGCATCGGCGCGTTGTCCAAGCCCCGCGTAAGCCTCGCCAAGAACTAATTCGATCGGGGCGGCCTTTCCCTTCCCTATTTTCAAGGCTTGTTCCGCGTGATCGCGAGCCTCCGCATATTTCTTTTTTTGCAGGTAAGAACAGGCCAGGTACCACTCCGCTTTCCAGGAAGTCCCGTCCAATTGCACGGCCTTCGTCAAGACTTGAACTGCACCGTCGTCATCTCCTTGTTGGTATCGAAGGGTCCCCAGCGCAAGCAGCGAGGTGGGCTGCCTCGAATCGATCGAAACTGATCTTTCCAGATATGGTTTTGCCCTGTCCCATTGCTTGGCGAGAAGATAGGTCATGCCCAGGACGTATTGCACGTAGGGATTTCCGGGCGCTAATTGCTCGGCTTTCTCACCGTGCTTGTGCGCCGACGTGAAATTTCCTGCCTGAAGGTCCTGCAAAGCGTGTTCGATTTCCTTTTGGGCTTTGGGAGCAAGTACGAAATCTCCGGTCGGGGGATGAAAGACGAGTTCCTGATCCACAGGCCGCATAAACACGATTACGCTGGCTCCGGCACCCGAAGTATTCGGAAGTGTTACAGTCTCGCGCCCCGGCTGGTAGCCGACCGCCTGCACGTGCACCTCATAATCGTTGCCGGCTGCGATTCCCGTGAATAACCATCCGTCGCCCGTTGGGAACGGTGTATTCGTCATAGGCGTATTGCTGACCGTGGACGTGAGCCTTACGATCGGCGTCGCATGGTTGGAAAGCGGCGCTCCATCCTCAGTCCGGAGATACACCATGATTTGTCCAAACGTCCCGATGTAGTTGCGGGATCCATCCGCCGTGCTCCCGGGCGTGGGCGTGCCTGGGCCCTGCCCGCTTTGGGCATTCGACAGCCCGGGCGCAAGCATGAGAAGGAGGACACCAGCAGAAAACTTTGCGACCAGCATTTTCATGGAGTGGATGCCGTAACAACGCGCCTTCACGATAGTGATTCCCCCTCGCGCCGGCGACTTCCTAAATACTAATTGGTGACTACAGTATAGAAGGCTTTCCGCTCCGTCAATACTCGTGTTTGCGTCGGAACTCAGCAGCTTGTTCCTGCCTTGCCCGTCGAGTATGCTTTCCCTGCCGGAGGAATCCGATGCCTGATCTAGCCACCGACGACGCCACGACTTATCAACCAGTTCGCGCGCCGCGCGGCACTCAAATTTCCTGCAAAGGATGGCAGCAGGAAGCCGCCATGCGGATGCTGATGAACAACCTCGACCCCGAGGTTGCCGAGAAACCCGAAGACTTGATTGTATACGGCGGACGCGGCAAGGCGGCACGCAACTGGAAAAGTTTTCATGCGATCGTGGCGTCGCTCAAATCGCTTGAGAATGACGAAACCCTAATCGTGCAATCCGGGAAGCCCGTGGGAATATTCCGCACCCACAGCTATGCGCCGCGCGTTCTGATTGCGAATTCGAATCTTGTTGGCCACTGGAGTGACTGGAAGAATTTTGATGAGCTCGACCGCGCCGGCCTGATGATGTTCGGCCAGATGACCGCCGGAAGCTGGATTTATATTGGCACACAGGGAATCCTGCAGGGCACCTACGAGACGTTTGCCGCCGCGGGGCGCAAACATTTTGGCGGGGATCTCGCCGGGAAATTGATTGCCAGCGGCGGAATGGGCGGGATGGGTGGCGCGCAACCGCTCGCCGCTACGTTGAACGGTGCGGCATTCCTCGGCATCGATGTGGATCCCGAGCGCATCAAGCGGCGCGTCAAGAGCGGCTATTGCGATGTGATGGTCAACGATCTCGATGAGGCGCTGCGCATCCTTAAAAATGCCGTGCGGAAGCACGAGGCGACTTCCGTTGGGCTGGTTGGAAATTGCGCCGACGTGATTCCAGAGCTTGCGCGGCGCGGCGTCGTCCCGGACCTCCTTACGGATCAAACCAGCGCGCACGATCCCATCGGAGGGTATATCCCCCAGGGGCTCGACGTGGCGCAGGCGGCCGAGCTGCGGAAGAGCGATCCCGCTTCCTACGAAAAGCGTTCGCTCGATTCCATGGCGCGTCACGTAGAGGGCATGCTCGCGCTGCAAAAATTGGGCGCCGTTACTTTTGATTACGGCAACAACATCCGAACGTTCGCCTTCCAGCAGGGAGTGAAAAACGCTTACGATTTTCCGGGCTTCGTCCCCGCGTACATTCGGCCTCTATTTTGCGAAGGCCGTGGCCCTTTCCGCTGGGCGGCGCTTTCGGGCGAACCTTCGGACATCCACCGCACCGACAAGCTCGTGCTCGAAATGTTCCCGCACGACGAGATTCTTTGCCGCTGGATCGAGTTAGCGCAAAAGCGTGTGCGTTTTCAGGGATTTCCAGCGCGCATTTGCTGGCTCGGATACGGCGAGCGCGACAAGTTCGGCATTGCGCTCAACGATCTGGTCGCGCGCGGCGAATTGAAGGCACCCATCGTCATTGGTCGCGACCATCTGGACTGCGGCTCAGTCGCTTCACCCTATCGCGAAACGGAAAAAATGCTCGATGGTTCCGATGCGGTTGCGGACTGGCCCCTGCTCAATGCCCTGCTCAACACTGCAAGCGGCGCAAGTTGGGTCTCGATTCACAATGGCGGTGGCGTCGGTATTGGGTACTCGCTGCACGCCGGGCAGGTTCTTGTAGCCGATGGCACAAAAGAAATGACCGCACGCATCGAACGCGTTCTGACGAACGATCCGGGCATCGGCGTGGCGCGTCACGTGGACGCGGGATATCCAGAGGCCATCGATTTCGCGCACAAATCCGGCATCAAAATTCCAATGCTTTGATCGCACTTTCAAGGACAAACGAATGATCGTAATAACAGGCGCAACAGGACACACCGGACAGCCGGCCGCAGAAGCTCTCCTCGCGAAGGGCGAAAAAGTGCGCGTCATCGGTCGCGACGCTGCAAAGCTCGAGCCATTTGTCAAAAAGGGCGCGGAGGCGTTTGCCGGTAACGTGCAGGATGCTGCGGCCATGGCGAAAGCCTTCACAGGCGCAACAGTTGCCTATCTTATCGTTCCGCAATCGAAGGAGGAGGATGTCCGCGCGTACCAGGAAAACGTGACGGACACATACGCCAAAGCATTGGCGGCTGCGAAAGTTCCTTTCGCGGTGACGCTAAGCAGCATGGGCGCGCAACACCCGGAGAAAACCGGGCCGATCGTCGGCCTTCACAACATGGAAATGAAATTCAACAAAATTGCGGGCCTGAACGTGTTGCACTTGCGCCCCACTCAATTCATGGAAAATCTTTTAATGAGCATTCCGCCACTGCGCATGTTGGGATCCTTGCCCGGTGCTTCACCAGGCGACGTGGCGCAGCCGTGGATCGCGACGAAGGACATCGGCGCTTACGCCGCTACCCGCCTCGCGGCGCGGAATTTCTCCGGAAGTTCGGTGCAGGAGCTGACTGGACCCCGCGATGTGGCCTGGAAAGAAATCGCCTCCATCATTGGCGGCGCAATCGGGAAGCCTAAGCTTGGCTATATGCAAGTGCCGTTTATGATGCTGGAACCCGCGTTTAAGCAAATGGGAATGTCAGCGAAAATGGCGGCGCTCATGGTGGAAATGCTGAAGGCGGCGAATGCGGGCTTGCTGGTGCCGCAGCAACCGAGGACAGCCGCAAATACCACACCGACGACAATTGAGTCATTCATCGCGGACATTTTTGCTCCCGCATTTAATACCAAGTCAACTTCGGCATAGTTTCCGTGTCAATTGCCGCTGCATTTTGAATGGGAGGAAATATGGCCAAAAAAGCGAGTGTGTCCGAAGCGGAACTGATTCTGCATCTTTACGATCTGCGGCGCGAATCCGAAATGCGTAAAGCGCGCCATTGGTGGACGGCCGATTTCTGGCCGAACAACTCGGAAGATTTCCTGAAGGTCGCCTTCGCCTCCGGGACTCCGGAAAATAATTACCTGCGCCAGGTGGGCGGTTACTGGGGAATGGCCGCGTCGTTCGTTCTGCAGGGAGCATTGAGCGAAGAGCTTTTCCTGCGTCCCGCTGTGACCGGCGAGATGTTTTTGATGTACGGCAAGGTTCAGCCTTTCGTTAAAGACCTGCGGGAAAAGATTGGAGACCCGGAATTATTTCTGGACGTCGAAAAGGTGATTATGCACACGAAGTGGGGCCGCGATCGCATGAAGTTCATCCAAAAGAGGCTCGAAGTTTGGCGTAAGCGCAGAGAAAATAAGGCCTAATTGGCAGCGCGATAGCCCGGCCCGCGAAGAACTTTTCCGGGCCGCGCGCCCGTCATTTTACCGCCGTCAATCACAGGCACGCCATTCACCAGGACGTACTCCATCCCCACCGAAAGCTGGTTCGGATTTTCATATGTCGCCACATCGTGGATTTTTTCCGGATCGAAGATCACCACGTCGGCCCACATGCCCTGCTTCAGGACGCCGCGATCCGTAAACCGCATTCGTTGCGCGGGCAGCGACGTAAATTTCCGGATCGCATCGGGAAGCGTGAGCAATTTTTCATCGCGCACGTACTTGCTCAGGATGCGCGGAAATGTTCCGTATGCGCGCGGGTGCGGCTTGTCCTGGCCGAGAATTCCTTCGGGTGACGTACCGCCGGAGTCGTTGTCTGCCGAAACCCACGGCTGCTTGAGAGCCAGCGCGACATCCGATTCCTGCATTCCGAAGACGGAGACGGATGTGGCCGCATGGTCCTGAATCAGAAATTCGCAGATCGTGTCAATCGGATCCTTTCCCCACATTTTGGCGATATCGGAAATCCGCTTGCCCTGCAAGGGGCGAAGCGCCGGATTCAGCACGGAGCTCACCAGGATCGATTCTGCACCTGGAATTTCCATCCACTCGTTGTCCCAGGTCCTCGTGAAAGTTTTCATATCTCTGCGTATGCGCATGCGCGTTTCTGGATCTTTCAGCCGCTCAATTAGCTTGGCATCGCCGCCATCGTGCGCCCAGGGGGGAATGAAAGCGGAAAGCGAATTATTCCATGCGGTGTAAGCGTACGTGTCCGCTGAAATGTCGAGCCCCGATGCGCGTGCTTTCTCGATGAACCCAACGACCTCCGGCATTTTTCCCCACATGGATTTGCCCGCAACCTTCAGATGCCAAATCTCCACCGGAGTTTTCGCTTCCCGCCCGATGCGGGCCGTCTCTTCGAGTGCGTCCATGATGCCGTCGCCCTCGTTGCGCATGTGCGTCGCGTAGATGCCGCCATATTTCGCGCTCTCAGCCGCAAGAGCGATCAACTCTTCCGTGGAAGCATATGGAGCCGGCGCGTATTCGAGCGAAGTAGAAACGCCGCGCGCGCCTTCTTCCATCGCCTGCCGCACGAGCGCCTTCATTTGGTCGAGCTCAGCCGCGCTCGGCGGGCGGTCCGCATCGCCAATCACCACGCGCCGAACTTGCGTTGCGCCGACGTATGTCGCCAGATTGATGCCGATTCCCTGCTTCTCCAGGAGAGCAAAATATTCCGCAAGTGTCTTCCAGTCCGGCTGGATTCCATATTCCCTGTACATTCGGAGGTCGCCCGCGATGGTCATTTCGTTCTGTGGCGCGATCGAACTTCCTTCGCCGGTAACCTCAGTGGTGATGCCCTGATAAATTTTGGAAGGTAGGCGCGGGTCTACCAGGATCGTAACTTCCGATTGTCCCAGCATGTCAATGAACCCGGGAGCGACGACGCGGCCTTGCGCGTCAATCGTACGCTTCGCGTTGGCGTCCGTGAGGTTGCCAATCGCAGCAATTCGCCCGTCGCGGATTCCCAGATCGCCGGAATACCACGGCGAGCCTGTGCCATCCATGATGTGCCCGTTGCGAATTACCAGATCGAACGGCGCCGCGTCGTTCCCTTGTGTGGGCATTGCGGCCCTGAAAGCGCCGAAGAGAATGAAGGCGCAAACCACTGCGGCAGGCAGGACTGCTTTTCGAATCATAAGATCTCCCGATTCACTGAGGCGGGAATGATAAGTCATCTCCTCAACGCGGCCAAGAGTTGGAATTGTTGCCAGATGATCCCCCTCTGCCAGTAGTTTTTTGCTTGCGGTGGGGCTAGTATCAGGGCATTCCAACGATGCCCGACTGGTTGATTACCGGTTGTTCGGAATTGGTGACGCTTCGAGGTAGTGCCCCTCGGCGAGGGCGCGCGCTTCGGGAACTAGAAATTATTCGTGACGGCGCGCTACTCGTTCACGAAGACCGCATCGCAGCAGTCGGACCCCGCCGGCCCGTTGAACGGCTTGCAGGCGCGCGACGCGCCGAGAAACTCGATCTGGGCGGCCGCGTTGTCCTCCCCGGCTTCGTAGATTCCCACACGCACTTAATTCATCCGCGCACCCGCGCGGAAGAATATGAACAGAGGCTCTCCGGCGCCACGTATGAAGAAATCGCGCGCGCCGGAGGCGGCATTCGCTCCACCGTGAAACATCTCCGTGCCGCCCCGGCGAAATCCCTGAAAGCACGTGCGTCGGCGCATTTGCGCGAATTCGCCGCACATGGCACGACGACGCTCGAAGCCAAAAGCGGCTACGGCCTGGATTGGAAGAGCGAGCTGAAAATTCTGGAAATCCTCAGCGAGCTGCATCAGGAGCAGCCGCTGGACATCGCTTCAACTTTCCTGGGCGCGCACGTAATTCCCGCCGAATTCAAACGGCGCCCCAATGCGTATGTGGACTTGCTTACGCGGCGATGGATTCCCACGGTCGCAACCGCCGGACTCGCCGAATTCTGCGATGTGTTTTGCGACCGCGGAGCATTCACTGTGGCGCAAGCCCGGAAAATTCTGAATGCGGGGCGTGCCTGCGGGCTGGTGCCTAGAATTCATGCCGAGCAGCTTGCGCACACCGGCGCGGCGCGCCTTGCCGTTGAGCTCCAAGCTGCCAGCGCAGACCATCTCGAAAAAATCGACCGCCGCGATATCCAGGCGCTCGCGCTTTCAAACGTGGTTTGCACGATGCTTCCCGGCTGTTGCTTTCACCTTGGCCTTGCGCACTACGGTCCGGCGCGCGAGTTGATTGACTCGGGCGCAATCGTCGGCCTCGCCACCGCTTTCACTCCCAGCACCAGCCCGACGCTCAGCATGTCCATGATCCTCTCGCTTGCCTGCACCCAGATGCGGATGACTCCCGCCGAGGCCATCGCCGCCGCCACGATTAACCCTGCCTATTCCTTGCGCCAGCATCACCGCATCGGCTCACTCGAGGTTGGCAAGTATGCGGACCTCGCTTCGTTTGACGTGGCCGGGTACCGCGAAATCCCGTATTATTTCGGTGTGAATCTCTGCAGCCTGACGATGAAGCGCGGTGAAATCATTCATTCCAAGAGCCGGCCGAAAACCTCCTGAGCGATGAAACGACTGGTTGAATGCGTTCCCAATTTTTCCGAAGGGCGTGACGCGGCCAAGGTGGACGCGATTGTCGCCGCAATGCGCGAAGTCCCCGGCGTCTATCTGCTGGACCGGGAAAGCGACGCTGATCACAACCGCAGTGTGATTACGATTGCAGGGACGCCGGAAGCGGTGGCGGAAGCCGCCCTGCGTGGTGTAGGCAAAGCCGCTGAGTTAATTGACTTGACGCGTCACACGGGTGCGCATCCCCGCATGGGCGCTACCGACGTGGTTCCTTTTATCCCGATCGAAGGTGTGACCATCGAGGATTGCGTCGCGCTGGCGAAAAAAGTTGGCCGCGAAATCTGGGAGCGCTTTCGAATTCCGATCTATTTTTATGAAGCTGCGGCGCAACGTCCCGAGCGCACCAATCTCGAAAATATCCGCAAAGGCCAATTTGAGGGATTGCGCGATGAAGTCCTGCGCAATCCCGATCGCGCTCCCGATGTGGGCGAGCCGCGGCTGCACGCCACCGCCGGCGCTACCGTGGTGGGTGCGCGCAAATTCCTGATCGCCTACAACATCAATCTCAACACGCCCGATCTCGATATCGCCAAGCGTATCGGAAAAAACATCCGCTTCTCAAATGGCGGCTTGCGCTACGTGAAAGCCATGGGAGTGGATTTGAAGGCGCGGCATCTCGCGCAGGTTTCCATCAACCTCACGGATTTCGAGCAGACGCCCGTCCACCGAGTATTTGAGATGGTAAAGCGCGAAGCCGAACGCTACGGCGTCTCCATCGTGGGCAGCGAAATCGTTGGCTTGATTCCCAAACGCGCCATCGAATTGACTACGGATTTTTATCTGCAACTGGAAAACTTTTCGCCTGCTCAAGTGTTTGAGAATAAGTTGGAGGTTTCGCTAGGCGATGCTTCGCCGGAAGGTTCCGGAAAGCTTGCCGCCCTGGCGCAGCCATTTCTTGACGCGGTCGCCCAGCCCACGGCGGCTCCCGGTGGAGGTTCGGTTGCCGCTCTCTCCGGCGCGCTCGGAGCAAGCCTGGGACAAATGGTCGCGGGTCTATCGCGCAAGAAGAAATCGCAGGCCGCGCACGTGGACGCGCTCAGCGAGGCGCTCGCGCAATTTACGGCCGCTTCGCAATTTTTTGCCGAGGCTATCGATCGCGACTCCGCGTCGTTTGAATCCGTGATGGCTGCTTACAAACTGCCGCAGGAAACGTCTGAACTAAAGAGCCAGCGCGAGGCCGCGATCCAAATGGCACTGCAGCGCGCTGCCGAAGTCCCGCTCGAAGTGGCGCGGCAGGCGGCCAACATATTCGATAAGCTTAGCCAGTTGGAAGCCATTTCAAGCCCATCTATGCTTTCTGACGTCCGCGTGGGCCGGTTGATGTCCGCCGCCGCGGTGCGAGGCGCGCTGGAAAATGTTGCCATCAATCTCGAGTCCATCACCGATTCCGCCTTTTCCTCTCAGATGCGGTCCGAAGCGAAATCTCTTGCGGCACGCGTAGCGGAAAGTCCGGTAGGCGCCGCCAGGTAAAATAATTCGAGTCAGCCGACAAAGATGACATGAGGGGACAAAAAATCATGAAACGACCGCTTCAGAAAATCACGGCTCTGGCGCTTCTTGCCGCAGGAATCGTTGTGGCTATCTCCACCGCCCCTGTTCGACGGGCCTTCGCCGCGACTCTAAGCAACTCTGTAATCGGGTTATTTCCCAAGGACGTCGGCGAATTCGCTTACGCCGATTTGAAAACGGCGCGCGGATTCCCTTGGTTCAGCCAGCTCCGCGAGCAGCTACTCCCGAGCCGCTTCCGCCAATTCGAGCAGTTCCTCACTTCCGCGGGAATCGATCCAAACGCGCAAGTGGACGAACTCGCATGGGCCGGAATCACCACGGCAAAGGGAAACGGCGAAGAAATCGTCGGAGTCGCGCTTGGGTCGTTCGATCCCTCCACTTCGGAAGCCCATTTCAAGCAGCAAAAGCTTCCCATGGTTGAGGTGCGCGGCTATCACCTGTACGCATTCGGCAGCGGCGTGGCTGCAAACGATATTCTGTTCCTCTTCCTCGATTCGAACACAGCGGCATTCGGGCATCGCCCGGCGCTCGAGAAGTTGATCGACGTTCGCGCTGGCGTTGCGGACACTCTGCTGACGAACGATCAGATTTATCCGCTCATCAACGAAACAAACGGCAAGGGACTCATCTGGGCGGTGCTCGATCAAGGCTACACGCACCTTGCCATGACGCAATTGGTTCCCCAGGCCAGCCAGATTCAGCAGGCCGCCACGATCATCAATCGCATGCACGCCATGACTATCAGCGTGCAAGCAGACACCAGTGTGGACATCCGATTTCAGGCGGTCTGCGATTCCTCCGATGATGCAAACACACTCGGCGCTGCTCTACAGCTCGCCGTAATGTACCAGCATCACCAGGATGCGCAGACGAACCCCGCGCTTTCGGCCATGCTCGATTCGATTCACATCACGCCTGCGGGAGACCGAATTAAAATCGACGCGCCTGTCACGCAGGATCAACTCATGTCACTCATTCGCACCAAGGCGTTTGCCGCGCCTCAATGATGGAGTGCTGGAAGTAATGTAGTCTGAGGAATGCGGGGATGGTCCCGAGGAGTTTGGAACTACGCCCCGGTCTTGGATTCGAGCCCTTGTCCGCCGCAATACTTAATCAGCGTGACCCGGGAAACGCCTTCTCGCGTTTCGTACTGGACGCGGTCCACTTTAGTTCCCTGCAGGGCGCCACTGATCCCTAATCCCGTTTCGCCCACCGCTCCAGCGACAAAAGTGTCGAGCCCGGCAGTCGGCAACGCCTCGCCCATATGTTCGATGGTCACTTCCACGCGGTCCGGATGGTCAACAGCAACCAGCCGCAGCGTCCCTTCGCGGCTGCCGTTGGTGTGGACAAGAGGAAACGTTTCGCGGCAAGCTTCCATCGTCGCAGCGGCAAACCCTTCTTCGGCCTGCGGAGTGAGCCCGGCGCGATGCGCCACGTGTGCGACGATCGTTCCCACCGCTGCAATCAGGCGGTGATCGTCGTGCACAATGAATTCGATGCGAGCGGGGTCAGTGGTCATTTCAATTAGTGCTCATCGCGATCCGCAAGCGCAACGTCGCACGCCTCGCGGCAGTCCGGACAATAGTAAAGCCCGTCCACGCACAATCGCACGTTCTGCTGGGACTGGCAGAAGCAGCAGTACTTTTCGCAAGTGCACTCCCATTCCGCCTTGTCGCATTGAGAGCAGAGTGTTTTCAAACCAGCGCAACCTCGCGTCCAGAGCTCGACTTCCGCGACATCAATATTAGGCTATGCGCCCGCGCGCCACAAGCAGGTTTCCCCGGCTCTATTAATTCCCAGCAAGCGCCCCGTGAACATGAGCGCATGCGCTTTTGCCACAGCCTCTTTCTCTTGCCTCGTAGCCGCGTTTCTTGACACTCGAAAACCTGCATGCTAATTTCGTTGTTCTTGTCCACCGGCCAAAATTCTTGACGAGAAACCTCCAGTGACGACGCCTGCCACCGCCGAACTGCGCAAGACGGCGTTGAACTCCGTCCATCGGCGTGCTGGCGCCAAAATGGTCAATTTTGGCGGCTGGGACATGCCCCTCGAATATTCCGGCATACTCGCCGAGCACGAAGCGGTCCGTATGCGGGCTGGGCTGTTCGATGTGAGCCACATGGGCGAGATCGAAGTTCGAGGTTCGTCGGCCCTCGAATTGGTCCAGTGGGTTTCCTGCAACGACGCGGCGAAATTGGTCGTCGGGCAGGCGCATTATTCGGGACTCATGACCAATCGTGGCACTTTTGTGGACGATTTGTTGGTGCACAAACTTTCCGACACACACTATCTTCTCTGCGTCAACGCCGGCAATCAAGACGCCGACTTCGCACATATCGTCGCGAACAATCGCACCACCGCTCAGGTGGAAAATGCCGGGCCGCGCTATTCGCAGCTCGCCATTCAAGGGCCGCGGGCCATGGAGATTCTGCAGAAGCTCACGCCGGTGGCGCTCGCCGCAATTCGTTACTATCATTTTGTTTTTGGCAAAGTGGACGGCGTGGATTGCCTGATCGCGCGCACCGGCTACACAGGCGAAGACGGCTTTGAAATTTATTTCGATCCCCATTTCTCCGAAAAGCTCTGGAACGATTTGATGCACGCCGGCGAATCCGCCGGGCTGATCCCGTGCGGCCTGGGCGCGCGAAACACTCTGCGCATGGAAGCAGGCATGTGCCTTTATGGCCATGAAATTGATGAAACGACCACGCCCTGGGAAGCCGGCCTCGGCTGGATCTGCAAAATGGACAAAGGCGCTTTCCTCGGCAGCGACGTTCTGGCGGAACAAAAGAAGTCTGGGCTCACACGCAAGCTTGTAGGATTCGAAATGCTCGATAAGCGCATTGGCCGCGACGGATATCCTGTTTCGATTGCGGGTTGCGAAGCAGGGCGCGTAACAAGTGGTGGTCCTGCGCCTTTCTTGAAGAAAAATGTAGGAATGGCGTACGTCCCTCCGGCATCGGGCGCCATCGGGACGGATATTGAAATCGGCATTCGAGGACAGTTGGCGGCGGCGCGCATCATCGCCCTGCCCTTTTATAAGCGACCACATTAGCGGAAGCGCATCCAATCAGGGGAGCCATTATGTATCCAGCTGGCTATCGTTATACAAAAGAACATGAGTGGGTCAGCGTCGAAGGCGCCGCAGGCACGATCGGAATCACCGATTACGCGCAGGCGGAGCTTGGTGACGTCGTATTTGTCGAGCTCCCCAAAGTGGGTACTCAGCTCAAGGCGGGCCAATCGCTCGGCACCGTTGAATCGGTGAAGGCGGTAAGCGAAATTTTCAGCCCCGTCTCCGGCGAGGTGACGGAAACGAATGCCGTCCTTTCTGACTCGCCGGAAAAGATCAATAGTGACCCTCACGGCGCGGCATGGCTTGTTAAAATTCGCCTCTCCGACCCGAAGGAAGTTTCGAACCTGATGGATTCGGCGGCTTACCAGTCCTACATCGCTGAGAAGGCAAAGGAACATTAAGGCTGATGCGCTATCTCCCCAAAAGCCCTTCCGAACGTCACGAAATGCTTGCGGCAATCGGCGCCGGTTCAGTGGAGGAATTATTTCAGTCTATCCCCGAGGAATTCCGTTTGCGGGAACCGCTGCCCTTGCCCGGCCCGCTCTCAGAGGCGGAAATCATCCAGTATTTTCAGGCGCGCGCGGCCGAAAACGCACGCGGATACTCGTCGTTCCTGGGAGCTGGTGTTTACTCGCATTTGCGCTCCGTCGTCACTGACGCACTCGTTCAGCGCGGCGAGTTTCTCACTTCCTACACGCCGTATCAGGCGGAAATCTCGCAAGGCACGCTCACTGCAATCTTCGAATTCCAGACCTTGATGTGCCAGCTCACCGGCCAGGAGGTCGCAAATGCTTCGATGTATGATGGCTCGACTGCGCTCACTGAAGCCGTCCTCATGGCCGAGCGGCTTACGGGGCGCCATCGTGTCCTCATCGCGCGCTCCGTACATCCGGAATATCGCCAGGTCCTGAACACCTACGCGAAAAATCTCGGCCTGGAAGTAGAGGAAATCCACTACGCCCCGTCGGGCCAAGTGGATCGCTCGGCGCTCGAAAAAACCAATCTCGAAAACGTCGCAGCCGTTGTGGTCCAATCGCCAAATTTCTTCGGCGTACTCGAAGAGCTCCCCGCGCTCGCGGACGCAGCTCATGCGGCCAGCGCGTTGCTCGTCACCAGCATTGCCGAAGCGGTTTCACTGGGCGCCGTGCGCCCGCCCGCTGAAGCAGACATCGTCGCCATGGAAGGCCAATCCTTTGGAGTCCCGCCCAGCTACGGTGGCCCTTACGTAGGCGTTGTCGCCACGCGCGAAAAATTCGTGCGCCAGATGCCCGGCCGTCTGGCTGGACAAACAACTGACGCCGCAGGACGCCGTGGATTCGTTCTGACACTCGCCACCCGCGAGCAACACATTCGCCGCGAAAAGGCTACATCCAACATCTGCACCAACGAAGCTCTCTTCGCGCTGATTGCCACGATTCACCTTTGCCTGCTGGGCAAAGAAGGGCTGCGCGAAATGGCGCTTCAAAATATTTCCAAGGCGCGCTTTGCTCAGGCGGAACTTGAAAAAATTCCCGGAGTGCGCCGCGTTTTTCCCGGCCCATTCTTCAATGAATTCCTAATGGAGTTCCCGCGCTCCGTAAAGCTGATCAACACCGAGCTATTGCGCGAAAATATTATCGGCCCGTATCCTGTCGGCACTCATTACCCGGAATTGACGAAGCGCGGCCTGTTTTGCGTCACGGAAACCGCCTCCCGCGCCGAAATCGAGAGAATGACGGCCGCAATCCGGAAAATTTTGGAGAAGCCTCTGTAAGGAGCTGCTTGCTTTGAACTCGAAGTTCACAGAAACCGAAACGCCCGTCGCGGCGATCCGCAAAGTGGGCCGCCACATCAGCCAGAATGAAGGGCTAATCTTTGAAAAATCCGCGCCCGGCAAGCGAGGGTTCGAGCTCCCTCCGCTGGACGTTCCGGCGGTGGATCCCGCAATCGCGCTCGGCCCCGAATTCGCGCGTGGCGAAATTGACGGCTTCCCCGAAGTGAGCGAGATCGAAGTGATCCGCCACTTCACGCGGCTTTCCACTTGGAATTACGCGATTGATCTCGGCATGTATCCCCTCGGCTCCTGCACCATGAAATACAATCCGCGCGTCAACGAACACGTCGCGCGCCTCGACGGCCTTGGCAGCGAGCATCCGATGCAGCCCGCCGAAGTCGCGCAAGGCTGCTTGAGAATTCTTCACGATTTGCAGCAATGTCTGCTGACGATCACCGGAATGGACGCCATCACATTGCAGCCCGCGGCGGGCGCGCAAGGCGAGCTGACCGGCCTG
>Ga0308309_10001239_pt1 | contig 15194 bp, 12 predicted proteins | sample HubBroMetageWFT5_FD_192491 | JGI IMG/M metagenome (GOLD analysis project Ga0308309, IMG submission 192491) | Warmed and freeze-thawed soil microbial communities from the Hubbard Brook experimental Forest, New Hampshire - Hubbard Brook CCASE Soil... | ecosystem: Environmental > Terrestrial >...
GCATTTTTTTAATCCTGTTCCAAAGATGAAGCTGCTTGAAATCGTGCGCGCACTTGAAACTTCTGAGGCCACGCTGCAAGCCTGCGTGAAAGCCGGCCGCCGAATGGGCAAAGAAGTCGTGGTAATTCGCGAATCGCCTGGATTTGTTACCAGCCGCATTAATGCCATGATCGGCAACGAAGCGTTTTACATGCTGCAGGAAGGCATCGCCAGCGCAGAAGACATCGACAAAGCCTTAAAATTGGGACTAAATCATCCGATGGGCCCGTTCGAGCTGGTTGACTTGGTGGGACTGGATGTGCGCCTGAATATTCTGGAATACTTGCATAAGACCTTGGGAGAAAAGTACCGCCCGTGTCCGCTTCTGGCTCAATATGTAAAGGCCGGACGGACCGGACGAAAATCCGGCCGCGGGGTATTTGAGTACGGCGATAATGGGGTGAAGAAATAATCAATGCATCCCTCACATTGCGCAGCTCAGACCAGGAGGGATTTTTCGCCGAGATGAAATTTGCCGATCGAATTCAAATCATCGAAGGTGACCTGACTGAAATGGATGTGGACGCCATCGTCAACGCCGCGAACAATGACTTGCAGTTAGGTGGCGGCGTCGCCGGCGCAATCCGCCGGAAGGGCGGTCCGGAGATCCAGAAAGAATGTGACGAAATCGGCCAGGTACCCGTTGGTGGAGCGGCGATCACCACAGGCGGCAAACTAAAAGCACGCCAGGTCATACACGCCGCGAGCATGCAGCTTGGCGGAAAAACTTCCGCGCATTCGTTGCGTAGTTCAACCGCGCATTCGCTTCGCATAGCCGCTCAAAAAGGATTGAAGACCATTGCCTTTCCGGCCGTGGGCACCGGTATTGCTGGGTTTCCGCTGCGCGAGTGCGCGGAAATTATGTTGCGCGAAGTTGCCCGGCACTTCGAGCAGCCTACGTCGCTCGAGAAAGTGACTTTCGTTCTCTTCGATAAAGACGCGTTGGCCAGCTTCATGAGTGTCTGGACTGAGTTGCAAGCGAGCGGTTTCAAATGAGCGATTTACTCACCGACAAAGTCCGCAACCAACTCGTACGTTACGAACATCCTCTGTTTGATTTCGAGGCCCGATCTACGGGCGAGGGAGTGGAAGTCGAAATTCGCTACAAACCGACAAGCGCGGAAGTGCACAACTATACTTTCCAGCTCCAGCCACGGGAGATAGAAAATTCGCAGTTTCCGTGGACCTTCCAGAGGCAGCTTTACGATTGCCTGCACGATTACATCATCGAAATGTTTACCCGCAATCCTCAGCGCGTGAATTAATGGCTTCGCGCAGCGAGCCCACGCCACTCGCGCTCCTCCTCGCTGAGCGAATTCGCTCGCAGGGGCCGATTACCTTCGCCGAATACATGGAGGCATGCCTCTATCATCCGCTCTACGGTTATTACACCAAGCCGGAGCAGCAGCCCAGACGCGACTATTTTACGAGCGTTGACGCGAACCCGCTTTTCGGACGATTGCTGGCACGCCAGTTTCGCGATATGTGGGATCGGCTCGCTCGTCCCGAGTCTTTCTGGCTTGTAGAAGCGGGAGCAGGAAGCGGCGATTTAGCGAAGCAGATTCTCGATCATGCCGCCGCGTCGTGGCCCGGTTTTTACTCGGCGCTGCACTACGTTACAGTCGAACGGTCAGCTTCACGCCGCGCTTTGCGATCTAAAAATCTCGATGCTTACATTCAAAAAACGAAATTAACGTCGCAACAAGACTTGCCAGCCGAAATCCGGAATGGCTGCGTTTTTTCCAACGAACTAATCGACGCCCTGCCAGTCCATCGAGTAATCCGTGATGGCATAGATCTCCGGGAAATTTACGTCGGCCTAGGCAAGAACGGACTGTGTGATGAATTGGGACCGCTGTCTTCCCACGCACTCCAAGATTTTTTCTCAGTTCAGAGGATTTCCCTGCAAGAAGAGCAACAAGCAGAGGTAAATCTCGCCGCATGCCGTTGGATCGCCGAAGCTAGCGAAAGACTCCAACGCGGATTCGTCGTGACCATCGATTATGGCCATGAAGCCTCCGAGCTGTATGACGAACGCCACCTGCGCGGCACTCTATTAGCTTACGAACGCCACCGCGCCACGGAGAATGTTTACCGCGCACCTGGCGAACAAGACTTAACCGCCCACGTCAATTTCAGCGCCTTGGATATATACGGACAAAAGTGCGGCCTCCTCCGCACCGGCTTGGCTTCCCAATGCAATTTTCTGATGGCTCTCGCGCGCCACGGCGATTTCGCGGATTTACAATTGGACGAGTTGAGCGAAGCGGAACAAACCCAACGCCGCCTTCTCTTCAAAACTCTAATCAATCCGGAAGGAATGGGCGAGACCTTTCAAGTCCTCATTCAACACAAAGGACTCGCGCGACCCAGCCTGGCTGGCTTAGAACCGCTCTAACGCCACACGGTCATGGCCGTTTCTTCAGAACAGGCTTGTTTGGATCGGCATCCGCAGGAGTGCTGGCGTTCGTCGCCGGCGTTTGAGGCGGCGTACCCGCGGGGGCAGAGTCCTGCGCGGGATCGCCGGTGTACGGCCGCTGCAGAAATTTCCCCGCTTCTTCCTGCGCTCCCGCCGTGTCGTCTCCCAAATGTTGCGCCAGGCTGTACTCGTTAACCGCGCGCTCGCGCTGCCCCAAAATATCGTAAATTTTTCCGATATAGATGTGGCTCCAAACGCCGACCCACTTTGGGTCCAGATCGCCACCGAGCGCCGCTCGGAAAGCGTTCGCTGCAGACTGGTAATTCTTCTGGTTGAACATGGCTTCGCCCATGCGGAAGTGCGCGAGCGAGTTGCTGGACTGTAAATCCAGCGCATGCTGGTATTGCTGTATGGCCTCGTAATATTGGCCATTCTCCGCGAAGCCTTCCCCGCGAGCGACGAAAGCTCGTATGCGTAGGCGCGCGCTGGATTTCAGCATGTTGTTGTTCGGATCGATCACGATGCCGTTTGGCTTGGGACGTCCGAAGGTATCGATCTCGAATTGCTGCGTGGTTCCCGTCACCAGGATTTTCTTGTATTCAGGATTGCCTTCCGTATCCACGCGAAGTTCCACGGGCATGCGGAAAGTATCGAGATCCTGGTGAATTTTCCCCACAACCTTAAAACCTTTTCTGGTTCGGTATACGATGAACTCGAGCTTGAATTCCGGAATGCCCGTTGAATTTACCCACTGCGAAAAGAACGAAACAAGATTGACCGGAGGCTCTCCCTTCTTAGGAGGCGGAACCTTCGCAATAGCCATCTTTTCAAATTCCGCAATGTTCACATTTTTGCCTTCGTATTTCTTGTAGAAATCGTGCAGCAGGGCATTAAACGCATCGTCGCCCATTTCCGTGCGCAGCATGTGAAAAACCAGGGCGCCTTTATCCGCGACCACCGAGCGATATTCGTTCGAGAATGTCTGCAAGCGATTGGCCTGAGAGATTGGCGCCGTATCCTCATACATAAGCGCGCCGACTGCAAAGTCTTCTAGCGCTCTATGCAAACCCGCGCTTCCATCACTCTGCTCGGCGTACATAGCTTCCGCGTAACGCGAAAGCCCATCAGTAAGCCAAGTGTCTGAGGAAGTCTCGGGTAGAACGCGGTCACCCCACCATTGCTCCGCCGCGAGTTGCGAAAGCAAACGATCGTTGGCTCTAGTAGTCCATTGACGCGCACTGATTAACAGCAGACCGGGGGCCGCATATCCCGGCAGCGTGCCATCGGGCATTTGCGCGATGGTAACCGGCGGAGGCCCGCTCTCCTGAAGTGGTCCAAACGCGTCGGTGAAGTAGAGCGCGATATGCGCCAGAGAATTTCCGTAAGCTGTAGCAGTTGAAGCTTGGACCGGCGGCGTGAACACCGAGACCGTCAATCCTTCCACTTGAATCGGATTCAGTTGCAGCGGGCCAGCTACGAAAGTACCCACCGGGCCCGGACGATCGCAATGAAACACGTAGGAAGCCTGCCCGGGCCCTTTTCCGATGCCAGGTTGCATGGTCGGGGGCTCCGCTCTGCCCGTGCCGGCAACGTACATGGTATCCGGGGTAATAATCTTGAACGTTCCGGTGTAGCGATTGGCCGGATAATTTGTCAGCGGAAACCAGCGCGCGGGCAGCAGTAAGTACGCCGAATTTTTATCCACGGAAGCGAAACGCACACCTTTCGTGGGGCTGTCGTCCTCGCTGGAAATCGGCCCGGTGTAATCGAATTCCAGGCTCATTGGTTTCCCCGGAGCTACGGCGTCCGGGAGACCGATTGTCAGCAGCAGGGGATAGGTTCTGTCGCGCTCGAATTCCAGCGGCTTGCCGCCGATGAGCTTAACCGAGTTGATTTTCAGATCCTGGTGTAACTCCACCACCACCGTGCGCGAAACTTCGTTGGCAATAAAATCCACGCGCGCCAGAGCGGAGATCGTCTGGTCGTCCGGGTGCAGCAGCACTTGCACGTCGTAATGGTCGGCGCGAAAAGGGAAGCGATGCGGCGTTTGCGCTATCGCGGCGGCTGCCCAGAGGAGCGACAGGCTCAGCAGGATTGGCAGCCGATGAATTTTGGGCAAGAAAACCTCTCCAGAAGGCAATGTACTTCTATCTAAGATACATGAGTCCCGCAGGCAGTTGCCCGCGTGAATCCGCCGAAAAAGGTTACAACATCTGCGCAAAAATGTCCGCAGCGCGCTCAATTGCTCCCCCCGGACCAAGCTTCGCGCGTACTTCCGCCAAGCTGGTTTTCATCTCGTGGCGGGCGCTCGACGATTCGAGCAGTCCGCGAACCTCGCTCTCCACCGCCTCGGGCGTAAAATCATCCTGTATCAACTCACGCACCACCTGCTTTCCCGCTATAAGGTTCACCATGCTGAAGAACGGCGTCCGGATCATGCGCCCGAGAATGAAGGCGGAGACCGGTGAAACCCGGTAGATCACCACCATGGGCGTGCCCAAAAGAGCGGCCTCGATAGTGGCCGTTCCGCTAGCGACTATCGCGCAATCCGCCGCCGCCAGAGCGTCATAAGTAGCTCCGCTCACCTGCTTAATTGCGACGCCATCATTGACATAAGTTGAGAAAAAGTCTGCTGACAAATTGGGCGCCACAGCCAACACAAACTGTATGCTGCAGTTGCCTCGTTTTAGCCGCTCGCACGCGCTGAGAATCGTGCCGTAATTCTGGCGGATTTCGTTCGCACGGCTGCCAGGCAGGATGGTAACGATGGGCTTGTTTGCATCTAGCTTGTGCCGAGCTGCAAACTCCGCGCTCGTCATGTTCGGCCGCACCAGGTCCACCAGCGGATGTCCAACAAAACTCACTGGCACGCCGGCGTCGCGATAAATCTTCTCCTCGAATGGAAATATCACCACCATCCGATTTACTCGCCGTTTTACGGTGCGAACCCGGCCCGCGCGCCAAGCCCAAATCTGCGGGCCGATAAAATAACCAACCGGCACGCCAATTTGCTTCATCCGCCGGGCGACGCCCAGATGCGTTCCGGGCGAATCGACCAGAACAGCCAGGGCGGTATTGCGCCTTTTGGCTTCGCGTTTCAAGCGATTTTGAACGCCTATCACCGTCGGGATTTTGTGAAGCACTTCCGCGATGCCCACCACAGCGACTTCGTGGTAGTCGGCTATCAATTCCACGCCCGCTTCGGCCATGCGCGGCCCGCCCATTCCGAAGAACCGCAAGTCCTTGCCCACCCGCTCGCGCAAAGCGGTCACCAGCCGCGCGGCATACATATCGCTGGACGCTTCGCCTGCGGAAATCAAAATTTGTTTTTCAGTCATGGAAGGCGCAGATGCGGACGGATTGCAGCGGGGTCAATATGCAGGAGCTTCTGAAAATAACGCGCGTAAACAAACTGCAGCCGGCCGCTAGTCATCGGCAGGCAGAGCATGCGGATACACAGGCCCGCCGCCGCCCACCGGCGCGGCCAATTCCTGCTCTTTGTATTGAAGCTGATACAAGCGATAGTAGATTCCGCGCAGTCCCAGAAGCTCTTGATGCGACCCCTGCTCGCGCAGCCTGCCTTTGTGGAAGACGAGAATGCGGTTAGCGTGTTGAATGGTGCTAAGTCGATGAGCGATGACCACCGCTGTGCGTCCCTCTAGCAGTCTATCAAGCGCTTCCCGGATCAAAAGCTCGGTCTTGGTATCCACGCTCGATGTTGCTTCGTCGAGAATCAGGAACTTGGGATCGTGAGCCAGAGCGCGCGCAAAACTCACAAGCTGGCGCTGGCCCACGGAAAGCGTTGAGCCACGCTCGGTGACCTGCGTTTCCACTCCTTGCGGTTGCGATTCAAGAAAGGGGCCAAGTCCAACTTCGCGCAACGCGCTTTCAGTAGCGCCGCGAGTAATTCTTCCAGTGCCAAGCTTGACGTTCGATTCAAGCGTCCCGGTAAACAAGAACGGATCTTGCAACACGATGCCGAAAAGCTGCCGCAGCTCTTGCAATTGCATGGTCCGGATATCGACACCGTCGAGCAGAATTTCTCCGCGCTGAATATCGTAGAACCGCAGCAAAAGCTGAATGATGGTAGTTTTACCGGCGCCCGTGTGACCGACAATCGCCAGCGTCTGCCCCGGATCAACCCGGAACGAAACGTCGCGCAGCACCCAATCTTCTTCTTTCGGCGTAGCTCCACCGGTGTAAGCGAACCAAACATTGCGGAATTCAATTTCCCCGCGCGCTGACGTTAGCGATCGCACTTGGGCAGGCGAGACGATCGTAAATGGCTCATCCAGCAATTTAAATATCCGCTCGGACGCCGCCATGGCGGTCTGCAAAATATTGAATTTCTCGCTCAAGTCCTGAATCGGCCGGAAAAACCTTTGCGCATAAAGCATAAACGCCAGCAGGACGCCGATCTCGATGGTCCCAGTAATGGCTCGAAGTCCTCCCACCCAGTACAGCAAGGCGAGGCCCGCCATGCTCAGAAATTCCACCGCAGGGTAGAAGAACGAGAAGGCGTCAATGGCCTCCTTGTACGCTTCCATATGTGTGCGATTCAGTTCCTCAAACTGCTTGCGCGATTTCCATTCGCGGTTGAAGAGCTGCACAATGGCCATACCGCTGATGTGTTCCTGCAGAAACGCATTGATACGAGCAATCGCAGTGCGAATGCGGCGATTCGCGTTGCGCACTTTGTTGCGGAAAAAATAGGTCAACAAAATCATGAAGGGTAGCGGTGACAGTGTGGCCAGCGCGAGAAATGGATGCCACTTGAACAAGATGGCGGCCATGGCAAGCAGGAGAACGAAATCGTTCAGCATGGCTACCACACCGGAAGCAAAAAGATCGTTGAGCGCGTCCACATCGGTCGTCGCGCGCGTTACCAGGCGCCCCACAGGGGTGCGATCAAAGAAACTCATCGGCAGGCGCTGTAAATGTTCAAAAATCTCCTTGCGCAGGTCGTACATCGTTTCCTGCCCCACCCACTGCATAATTCGCACTTGCGCGTATTGCAGTCCGAAGCTGCCCAATAGCGCTCCCGCAGACGCGGCCACTACCCACAGCAACCCGATCAGCGCCTTATTCCGCGTAATCGTGGAATTAAATCCAGGAACGATGTATTTATCCACTGCGATGTGGAACAGATACGGCGACACGATTTCCATCGCCGTTACGCCTAGTGTAATCGAAACCGCAGCAACCACATGCCAGCGATACGGACGCAGGTATTTCATCAATCGCCGCGTAAGCGCCGAGTCGTAAAGCTTGCCTAATTTCTCTTCTTCGCGGAAATCGCTCATTCGCGTGCGAGCTCTTCTTCCAGAAGTTGTTTCTGATACAGGTCCGCGTAATAGCCGTTATGCGCGAGCAATTCGTCGTGCGTGCCGCGCTCGATGATGTAGCCGTCGCGCAAAACGATGATCATGTCCGCGTTTTTCACCGTCGAGACGCGATGCGAAATCAGGATCGTCGTGCGTTGGCTCATCACGTCGCGCAACCGGCGCAAGATTCGTTCTTCCGTATCGGTATCAACGCTTGCCAGCGAATCGTCCAAAATTAATATTCGCGGCTGCCGCAGAATCGCGCGGGCCAACGAGGTTCTTTGCTTTTGCCCGCCCGAGAGCGTAATGCCGCGTTCGCCCACCATGGTGCTGAACCGCTGTGGAAAGCTTTCAATTTCCCCCGAGATGCTGGCGATTTCCGCCGCCTCGAAGACTTGTTCCTCCACTGCGTCGGTAACCCCGAACGCAATGTTCTCGCTGATCGTTTCGCTGAATAGGAAGGTATCTTGGGGAACGTACCCGATCGCGCTGCGAAGTTCCGTAAGCGGATATTCGCGGATCGAACGCCCATCGATGAACAAGGTCCCCGGAGGCGCTTCCCACAAGCGCGCGATCAAAGCCGCCAGCGTGGACTTGCCGCTTCCGGTTGGACCCACTACGGCCAGCGTCGAACCTGCCGGGACATGCAAATGAATGTCGTGAAGAACCGGCTCGCCCAGCTGTGTTTCTGAGCCCGAAGTCGGATAGGTAAAAGTGAGGTTCCGGAAATCAATTTCGCCGCGAATAGTTGATTTTTCCTGCGCCGGCGGCGCGTCGCCATTCGGCCGCATATTGTAGGGATCCGGCGGTGTATGCGCTGGAGCGGAGGCGTCGCGAATCCCGGGTTCCGCGTTCATGATGTAATTCAGCCGCCCCATGGACGCTGCGCCCCGCTGAAAAATATTTGTCACCCACCCCAGCGCGATCATGGGCCAGACTAGCTGGATCAAAAACATATAAAACGCGTTGAACGTCCCCAGCGAAACGCGATGATCGATTACCTGTTTGCCGCCCAGCCACAATAAGATCAGCACCGTCATGCCAATCAGCGTCGAGAGCCCCGGGAAAAAGAGGCTCCATGTGCTGATCAGCTTGATGTTGCGGTTCACGTAATCGCGGTTGGCCTCGTCAAATTTCTCGACTTCCTGTTTCTCTTGCGCGTACGCGCGAATCACACGCACGCCCGTCAGGTTTTCCTGCGCGCGCGTGGACAACACTCCCAGCGCTGCCTGTATCTGTTCTGAAAGCCGATGAATGATTTGACCGAAATAGCGCGTTACGATGGCCACGATCGGCACAGGTATCAAAACCCACGCCGTCAGCGCCGGCGAAAGTTTCAACATGAAGAAAATCGCCAGCACCATGGTTGAGATCGTCGTGGCGCTGTACATAATCCCTGGGCCCAGCACCATGCGCACCGCGTTCAGGTCATTCGTCGCGCGCGACATCAAATCGCCGGTGCGGTTGCGCACGTAGAATTCCGGTTCCATCAAAACCAGCCGCGCTAGTAAATCGTTGCGCAAGTCGTATTCAATCTCGCGTGAAACTCCGATCAGTATCCATCTCGTCCAGAACGAGAAAAATCCCTTCATCAGCATTACCGCGACGAGTATTACGCAGTAAATTCCCAGGGCGTGACGGCTGAATGGAGCGTAAAAAGAAAAAAGTGGCGATAGCAGTGACCGCGAAAATCCACTCAAGGTAGAAAGAGCATGCGGCGACCCTTGCAGCAAATCGGTAATCATGCCGATAACTAGCTGCGGCAGCGCCCCAACGAGTCCCATCAGCCCGAGCGTCAAAAGTCCCAGCGCCGTCATCCCCTTGTAACGCAGCACATAGGGCCACAAGGACTTCAAGTCTTTCCAGCCGGAAGTCTGCGGTTTCGGCTTCCGTGCCGTGGCCACTACCGGTTGGGCAATTGCGCTCATTATCGAATCTGCGACTCCGGAGTCTCCAGCGCAGGCAGCTCGCCGAGAAAATTTTCGAACGTTCGATCCAACGATTGGTAGCGTTTCACTTTCGGATTCCAGCGAATTCCCACCGGCAATACGTGCCCGCCTTCACCCTTAGGCGACATCAGCGGTGTAAAATACATTTCCAGCCCTTTGTCATGTTGCTCGTATTGCAGACGCCAACCGTTCACCGGAGCCAGCGGCGTGCCGCCCAGAAATCCTTTGGTGTTCTTTAGATGTTCGTCGCAGAGAAAAGTCTGTTTCCACGAAGTGCCCGCGTTTTCCAGTATCACCGCGCGCGTAAGTAGTATGCCTTCTGCCGAAACTCCCGGCGGGGCTGCTTTCAGCCGGTTGATCGCCAGAATCTCTTGCGGCCCGCTTTTGGAGAGATCGCCGTACGCCAAAACTTCCGTCTCCGAACCGAGCGCTAAGTCCGCGGCTTTCTGTATATCGGGCGGAATCGCAGGCTTAACGGGCGCCGCTGGAGCGGCCGGTTCCGTCTTCGCCGCAGGAGCCGTGGTAACTGAACTACCGCAGGAACCCAAAGCGATAGCGGTGAAAATTACAGCCATACGTCCGGTAGTTTTCATGGTTTCTTTGCCTAGCTCGATCACAAGGTCGATGCCGCAAGCGTGATCGCCACCACTTTTTTCGACGAAGCGTCGCAGGATACTTCCATCACCTGCGGCACACCCGCGCCAGCCCAATCAAATGAGTACAACGATAATTCTAACTGTTCACTTCCTCTCACGGAAGGACTCTCAGATTCCGGCTTGCCATAGATTCCGGCCACGCGATCGCACGAATCTCCCAGTTGCAGTCCGTGACCTGTCGCAAGCAGCTTCAGTCTGCTGGGCGCCGTTACGATCGGAAGGCATTTCGCCATGATGTCAGGCTTGAAATTATCGTCCACCGTCACCGTTTGCACCACTTTGCTGGCATCGAGCTCCGCGCGAAGTTCCCGATGGGTGCAAACATCGCCCCACAACAACGCATCGGTGGTCGATTCGTCACGATCGAGCTCGCGAAAAGTTTTCTGTGGCGAGACAATCTTGTCGTGTCCCGGGCGCAATCCGGCCAGCGTCAGCTCGTGCGCACGCTTAGAATTTGCCAATCCCAGCGCCGCCGGAATCGTTGCCAAGACCATGGCAATCGAGCTAACGAACAGCCAGAATTTCCTCGAGCCGAGCTTCAAAGTTTTCTTCCCCCTCTGACCACAGCCGCAGCTTCGCCACCGGCAGTTCTTTTTCAATGCGGCGAACCCAGTCAAACAGCTTTTTTATGTTGTCGCGAGTTTTCTCATAATAATTGTGAAGATTTTCCGGCCGCGCCATGGCTTCCAAAAAACGCTCTTCCTCCGGACTTTCAGCTGGGGGCTTGGCAATTTGCCGTATGCCAAGCAGCCCGGCGTGCCCGGTAAACAAATGCTCAAAACCAAAATTCACTTCCAGATGGCCGTCCTGCCGCCAGACTCTCTCGTCGAAATCCTCGCCATAACAAAGAAGCTCCACAGGTTGCCCTTCGAGTTGCCAGCGTGCTGGATCGCCCTCATAAACCCATAAATCCCAATGCGACCGGACGGAGATGCAACAGTCGTTATGCACATAAGCCCGGCACAATTCCACGATACTCGCCGCGTCCAGCGGAACCGATCTTAAATCCTGCTCGTAAACGGGCGATTCCGTCCAGTCCACCGCGCGAATTTCTAGGTGAGTGAATCCGGGGTTTTTCGTGGAGAAGGGAACTGTAGAAAGAAACTTCTCGAATCTCTCCAGTATCAGCTCTTCTGGGAAATCCTTGCACCAAATGCTTAGGTAAGCCTGATTCGACATGCCGAGCATTATACCGGGATGCAGCGTGAGACCGAAATCGAGCAAGAATCGCTGCAATGCGAGGTTTCAAAGGGGCACAGCTCGTCCGCCCTGGCCGAGCATGCTGCACCCGACATCGCTCTCGGCAGCTGTGCTAATCAAGCGCACCTGTAGTCCTCTATCTGTCGCACAGGGGTTAAGCGTGAAGTTCTTGAAGCTACTTCTTATGCTTGGGAGGTTCCTGCGGATCCTCTTCCGCGTTGAAGTCCGTTGAAATTCCCAGGAGCTTTTCCTTCAGCGTATCGCCCATACCTGCGAGAACCTGCGAACAAGTTTCGCGCAACCGCTTTTCCGCAGCTTTGGCAATAGTATCCAGCACGGCCTGTGAATGCTGCCCCAGAGTTGTGGCCGACGCGAGCAACCAAGAGTTCGAAGCGTTTTCCAGACGAGCCTTGTACTCTTCGATAGACTCGTCCGTGGATTTCTTCAATTGCTGCATCCACTCTTCTTTCTCCACTTCGCGTTTCTCTTCCCAGGTTTCAATCAGGGGAGCGAGTTGCGATTGCAGGAATGTCCGCGCCTGTTCCACGCCTTCCATCATGCGCTCGTCCATTTTCTGTTGGAATTCAGCTAACGATCCGTCCCGGTTGAACTCCATATCGGAGCGCGCCTTCTCCAGCGCCAGGCGGGAACTCACTTCAAACCGCCGCAATGATTCGTTGGTGACGTGCTGTACCTGGTCGGAAAAAGTTGCCGTCGCAATCTGCGAAGTTTGTTTCAGCTTCTCACGCTCGCGCGATACTATCTCGCCCGCCGCGTCTTCGATCTGCGCTGTGCTGTGCTCCACGTACGTGCGTCGATAATGGTCGAGCTCGGAAGCCAGCATGCTGGAAACTTCCGCCGCGCGGTCGCGTAACGCGGTGCCGGATTGCTCCACCGCTTTTTCCAGCGAGCTTTGCATCGTGGTCTGCGCTTTTTTCTGATACCACTCGGATGCCTTGGAAAGCGCCTCGTACGTTTCGTGCTGTGTCTCCGTGCTCTTCTGTTGCAGATCCTCTTGAATTTTCGAAAGCGAAGCTCGGCAAGCTTCTTCCACCTCTGCGGGAACCTTGGACGACTCCGTACGAAGCTGCTGCAGTGTTTCTTGTACCACCTGTTGCGAAGACTGTTGCGCTTGCTCGCGAATCGAATTTTGGAGTTGCGCAGCATGTTCAGCCGCTTGGCGCATCTGCTCCCGTATGTGGTTCTGCAGGTTGGCCGCCTGGTTTTCCACATTGTCGAGCCTGGATGCAAGGCCTTCGACCGCTTCGATCTTTGGCGTAATCCTTTGATCGAGTTCCGCGGAAATCCTCGCCAGAACCTTCTGTGCAGACGCATCGAGCGCAGGCTCAATCTGCTGCGCACGTTCCGCGATCACTTGCTCCGCTCTACGCCCGATCTCTTCCTGCTGCTTCGCCAGAAGTTCATCCAGATGCTGGCGCGTCTGTTCCAGGGTTACTCGCGCCGCGCTCTCAAGCTGTGATTTCGTTTCTTCCGCTCGGTCGCGCTCTTGCTTCAGGCTATTTCCAAGCGATTCGATGGTCGTAGCCGCGCCATCGATGGCTTCGTCCAGCGAAGCGCGCAGGCTTTGGCTGCGTTCGCGCACGTTCTGCTCGGCTTGCGCGATCGCTTGCTGCGATACTTCCGAAATCTTCCCGCCGATTCTGTTCGACGCCTGGGTCACCTTTTCGTCGAATTCGTGTGAGGCGCCCGCCAGGCTCGCCTCAAATTGTTGCTGCCAGCGCTGGTTTGCCGCGGCGATCTCCGCCTGCGACTGCTCCACGGTCTGGGTTCGAACGTTGTGCGCCGTTTCTTCCAGGTTCTTTCGCCACTGATCCAGATGTTGCTGCGCTGCCTCCGGAGAAGAAAGAATTTCCAGCGATGGCGTTGACGCGGCACGCTCCACTAACGCGCGATCTACCGCCTCATCGACCGCCTGCTTCAGACTATGCGCGGCCGTCTTCTCCGCCGCCTGTTGAGCGGCTTGTTGGGCAGCTTGCTCCGCCGCGCCGGTCACTGCTTGCTGCACGGCGTCCCGAATTTTCTCGTCCAACTGAATTGCCGATGCTTCTGTCGCTTTGCGCGCCTCTTCCACAATGGCGGACGTGCGATCGGTAGCCTGCTGCACAACTTTTCTTACCGACGACTCCGACACGCGCTCCATCGAAACCTTGATGGCTCGCTCGATAGCTTCATGAAGTTGCGAATCGAGTTGCTGCCGCGCGATTGCCATTTCCTCGGTGATTGCCGCTTCCGCGCCTCGGCGCAACGACTTGTCGAGCTTTTCCTTTACCTCGTCCACCATCTGCGCCATTTGGCGCGCCAGCGGCCCTTGCAGGTCCGCGGATGAAGCCGGCACCACATGAATCTTGCCTTCATCGCCCGCGCCTGCAGGCACGCTTACAGGCGCAGATGTTGTAGCGGCGCCCTGCTGAGGCGGCGGCACGGTGGCGACGGTAGGTTTCTGCGAGAAAAGTTCTTGCGGAGGTCTTGGGGCGGCAGGTGTTCCCGCGCTCGTTAGACCGGATGGCACATGCTGCTCGGGCGTCACCGGTTTTGGAGGAGCACTTACAGGCGTTCTCAGGCCCGGCGGAGGCGTCTCGGTCTTCTGCTCTAGAGTGAAAGGGGCCGGCGCTGGCGACGGCGGAGCAGCGCTAGGTGGCGTAACCGACAGTTTCGGCTCGTGAGCCGCAACCGGCTTCGAAGTTTCCACCCCCGCCTCGTATGGCGATGAAAACCAATCCTCTGGCGGAAACGCGATGCCCCAGACGTTGCCGGGCACCTCAAACTCGAGCCCAATCTGAAATAGCTCACGGACCGTTCGTGGACGCTGCACCCAAACAACCCGGCCCTGTGTAGTCCGTTTCTGCCCTGCTTCCGGACGAGGAACCTCCAGCGTAACCATGGAATTCTTTGGAACGTAATGTTTCGATTGGTACTTGCACCCGTGACAGTTCACCATCACCGTGGTGGTGCGTTCCTTGAACGGTTGACCCAGCGCATCCACACCCGTGACCGTGATGGGAACGGCCTGCACGATGCGCGTGCTGCGGCGCTTCTGTGCGTCTGGATCGGACGAAGCTGCTGAATCGGTCACGCATTCCTCCACGAGGGGTGTCTGACTAGGGTAGCACTGCTGTTAGGAAGGGTCGAGCCGCATCAAGGAACTGTGCGAAAGGGTTACTTGTTTAACGCGAAACAGAAGAATGGCTGGAATGCCCTAGCAGAATACGTCCTTAATTTCCTTGGTGATGCACACCGGCCCGACCAGAAAATAAATCAAGCCCTGAAAAAACGCAGGCTTATGGCCCTCGATGAAATGCGCCAGGAACAGCAGGACCCATGCCATCAGAAAAAGCGCCAAGCCAATCCGCCCCAGCGTGAAGCACGCCAGAACAAATCCCGCAAAATGATTGGAATCCCGATTCCGTGAAGCAGCTGGTTCCACGGATTCGTGTGCTCCTGGTCGCACTGCGACATGTACTTCTGAAGTGCCGCCGTGGTGCTACCTCCGTGCTGATGGCCGATACCTATACGCCGGCAACCCGCAAGAACCAAGTCAAGCAGAACGCGGCATATTTCAATTGCCTTGCGCACTTTTCTACCAAAG
>Ga0308309_10001242_pt1 | contig 15179 bp, 15 predicted proteins | sample HubBroMetageWFT5_FD_192491 | JGI IMG/M metagenome (GOLD analysis project Ga0308309, IMG submission 192491) | Warmed and freeze-thawed soil microbial communities from the Hubbard Brook experimental Forest, New Hampshire - Hubbard Brook CCASE Soil... | ecosystem: Environmental > Terrestrial >...
CAGGATGGAGCGGCCAATCGGCTTGGATTACCCCGAACCACGCTGATCTATAAGATGCGAAAGCTTGGAATTCAGACGCGCCGATCCCTGGGCGCGCGCCCCATTCGGCAGTTGGCGGATGAACAGTACTGTGCCGCCGCGAACTGCTGAGGAGATGCCGCGTATCTGGGCGTGTTGCTGGATGCCAGCTACTGACGAGGCGTCATCATGATCGACTTTTCTGATTTTCGGACGAAAAGGATACCGCTAAGCCACGGAGCCGGCCATATACCCGTACTCGGCTTTGGCACCCTGATTCCCGATGCAGCCGCGACGATAAGTGGTACCAGGGACGCACTGGAAGCAGGATTTCGACACTTTGATTGTGCAGAACGATATCGGAACGAGCGTGAGGTGGGCGAAGCTTTGCAGGCAGGGCTCGCCGCCGGAGGGATTGCACGTGAAGAGATGTTTGTTACCACAAAGTTGTGGAACACCAATCATCGGCCCGAGCGGGTCAAACCGGCTTTCGAGGCGAGTCTGGACAGGCTCGGACTCAACTATCTGGATCTCTATCTCATACACACTCCATTTGCCTTTCAACCTGGGGACGAGCAGGATCCGCGGGATCAAAACGGCAAAGTCATTACGACCGCGGCGTGACTTTGCTCGAGACCTGGGGAGCGATGGAGAGTCTCGTGGACAGTGGCAGATGCCGGGCCATCGGACTATCCGATATCGGCTTGCAGGAACTGTTGCCCACATTTACGAATCTGCGAGAATCAAGCCGGCAGTGGTCCAAGTCGAAGCACATCCGTATCTGCCGGAGACGGAGCTTCTGGAATTCTGCAAGGAGAAGGGCATCGTGTTTTTGGCCTTCGCGCCATTGGGTCACGGCATGAGGGCGGGGCCGCTCGAAGATCCAGTCATTTCGGCAATTGCCGCACGAGTTGGAAAGACGCCAGCACAGGTGCTGTTGGCTTGGGCGGTACAGCGTGGCACGGCTCTCCTTACAACGCCTAGAACCGCGGCCCGCGCGCGGGAGAATTTTAACATCTCTGCCCTTCCGGAAGACGCACTGGACGAAATCAATCGCATTCAGACTAGACAAAGATTCAATGAAGTAGTGAAGACCGGCAGCCCTGGTTTCATTCCGCAAGGTAGATGATTCCGGTCGACTGTGCTTCGCTTGTGAAAGGAATTCAATCATGCGCCATGACCTCGTACCCGGAAACGTTTTTCCTGACTATCAGTTGCCCGATCACACGGGCACACCGCGCAAACTCAGCGAACTCCAGGGCGATGATCCCCTGATCCTAACGCTTGCGCGCGGCCATTACTGCCCGAAGGAACACCACCAGCATCTGGAGCTTGCCGCGTTTTATCCGAAAATCGCCGTAGCATATACACCCAGGTTGCCACGATCTCCACCGATGACCACCACACTCTCCGGGAGTTCCGCGCGTCGGTGGGTGCCGAGTGGACCTTCCTCTCCGACCCCGAGAGAACCGTTCAGAAGGACCTCGACATCGCGGAGTATACCGACCCGGAGCACAATCCGATGATTCCGCACACGCTCGTGCTCAAGCCAGGACTCATCATCCACAGCATCTATAACGGCTATTGGTTCTGGGGGCGGCCCTCCACCGCCGATCTTTGGCACGACCTGCGTGCCGTCACGAGCGAGATCCGCCCCGACTGGGACCTAAGCGCCCCCGGACTCCGCGAGGCTTGGAACGCAGGCGACTTGTCGGCCTTCCATGGATGGAACAAGTAGCCAAAAGCGGTTTAGTCACGTATTTGACCCCGCCGGCCCGATTTCCACCTGGCCGCGATTACAGAAGACCCGCGAGCGTAAGCGCATACCACTGTCGCGGATCCGTCCATGTCTGCTGGATCGCAAAGCCCGCATCATTCAGCAAGGCGCCGAGCGTTTTCCGGGTGAATTTGTAGCTGCTCTCGGTATGGATGCTTTCAAAGGCCGCGAATTGAACGCTAAGTTGCGCGGCCGGGATGTCTACGCACTGATCGCGCGAACTCTCCAGGTGCATCTCGATGCGTGACTCCGCGCGATTCCAGCGGGCCTGATGCCGGAAGCAGCCGGTATCGAAGTTCGCACCGAGTTCTCTGTTCAGGCGATGCAGAACGTTCAAATTGAACGCCGCGGTGACGCCAGCCTTATCGTCATACGCCCGCACGAGAGTTGCCTCGTCTTTCACCATGTCTGTACCTAAGAGCAGCGCATCTCCCGCTCTGAGCTCAGATCTCAGATTGCGAAGAATGGTGCGAGCCTCCTGGGGCGAAAAGTTGCCGATGCTCGAACCGATGTACATCGCGAGCGTGCTCCCCTTGAATCGTTCCAGTTTCGGCGGATGAGTGACATAGTTCGCCACCATCGGCTGTAGCTGCACCGTCGGCAACAGGCAACCGATGCTGTCGCACGCCGCCTCAAGCGCATCCGACGAGACATCAATAGGAAAGTAAGTTACTTCGTTTCGCATGCGCGCCGCAGCTTTGAGCAGGATGCCAGTTTTCGCAGCTGTCCCCGCTCCTAATTCCAGCAGGCGCAAGGGCCGAAAATAGTCGGGACCAGTCGCCGCGATGATTGCTTCGGCATAGTTCTCCAAAATGCCGCGCTCCGTCCGCGACGGATAGTATTCGGGCAGCGCTGTTATGCACTCGAAGAGACTTGAACCCTCGGAATCGTAGAGCATCCACGGAACCAGGGATCGTGGACGTTTGCGCAGGCCGCGCCAAACTTCATCGATCAGAGCCTCGCGCGTGTCTAACGGGGCGAGGCTGGGGGCGAGGCTTTTCGCTTCGAATGTCTGAAGATCGGTAGTGAGATTCATATTTGACAGTCCTTAAGCGGCCAAACGTATTCCCGTGAATTGCCACCGTGTTGCCGGCTGAAAGAAATTGCGGTACGTTGCGCGTAAGTGACACGCCGGCGTGACGCAGGATCCTCCGCGCAGGATCATCTGGCTCGACATAAACTTGCCGTTGTATTCGCCCAAGGCCCCAGGAACTGGTTTGTAGCCCGGATAACCCGTGTAGGGGCTTGCAGTCCACTCCCAGCAGTCCCCGAAGAGTTGATCGAGGCCATCGCCGGATGCGATTGCTGGGTGTAGCCTTCCGGTGTCAAGCAAGTTTCCTTCAATCGAATTTCCACTCGCGGCAAGTTCCCATTCAGCTTCGTTAGGAAGGCGGCAGCCTCTCCAGCGTGCGAACGCATCGGCCTCAAAAAAGCTCACGTGGCATACGGGCGTATCAAGCAACGCGGAAAGCGGATGCCAACCTCGAAGGGTGAAGATGCGCCAGCCAGTGCTGTCCGTGGCATCACGTTCCCAATAGAGTGGCGCCCGCCACCCCTGTTTCCTCACCGCTTCCCAGCCATCGGAAAGCCAAAACTCGGGCCGCGCGTATGCGTCGTCGGATATAAATTCGAGATACTCACGACCCGTGACGCTGCGGTTTGCGATCCCAAAGGCTTCCAGGTACACCTTGTGGCGCGGAGTCTCGTTATCGAAGCAAAAGTCGAGGCAGTTCTTCGGATCTATCGGATAGCCAATTTCGGTCACACCGTGATGGAGACGATGCCATATGAACTCGCATGGTGAAATCTCGCGTTCCCCCACCAGAGAGCTGGCGTCGTACGCCGGGCGCAGTGGATTCGAGAAGAACGCATGCTTAATGTCGGTCAACATTAATTCCTGGTGCTGCTGCTCGTGGTTCAGGCCCAACATGATGCGTCGCGCCGCGTCGTCATGAATGTGACCCCTGAAGAGCTTTTCCATCGCCTCGTCCACGTGCGCGCGAAAGGCGAGCACCTCATCGAGCGACGGACGGGAAAACGCAGCACGCAACTGCTTCTCAGGAGGCGCCTCTCCAATCGAGTTGTAGTAGCTATTAAATAGCCAGCGAAACTCTTCACAAAAAGGCCTGTAGTCTGGAAGAAAAGGGCGCAGCACGAACGTCTCGAAAAACCAGGTGGTATGTGCCTGGTGCCATTTCATCGGACTAGCGTCCTCGCAGGACTGCACCATCTGATCCTCGGCGGAGGTCCTTGCTGCGAGCGAACGGGTCACCGATCGCACGGCTCTATATCTGATGCCAAGACAGCCATTTGTTTGTTTCAAGTCCGAAGCGTCCGATGTCAACGCTTGATGCAATGCTGTTGTTTGCGCACTCACGAGCTCGTAAAATGCATTTGAAGAACCAGTGCGCACTCATCGTGCGGGGAAAAGGTAATGTCCTCGAAATCAAGGCATTTGCCGTCCGTCGAAGGGCTTTCCCATCGCGCGGAACGCTGGGAAAGCCGTCCACCTGACACCGACAGCCGACTGTTGACAGAGATGAACTGCAGCCGAACGTGCTCGCGGTCGTACTCTCGATCTTGAGGGCAACGGGGGCAGTCACAGGAACTGCGGGCGTATCACTTCATTCAGGGGAGGCAACTGCTCGCCGCACTTCGAGATGAAGGCCTGCAGATCGACAGCCGGTGAAAAGCCGGGTCGGAGATTCGTCAGCCCCACTTCGCCCGATGCTCTTGAAACCGACGATGGCGGGTGGCGTGCTCGTGTAACAGAGCAAGAATAGCCGCATTGCGCGCGGTGAATGCTGCGGGCGTTCCAGGACAGAGCCCGCGTCGGATTACTGGAGTTTACTTATGATGATAACCGAACCGGAAAGGCTTTCCCTGGAGAAGCTACGCGGTCTTGCGTCGGCTGCTCCACCATGTATCTCGATCGTTCTTCTTGAACGCGAGGCTCGCGATGCGCGAATTGCCTTCAAAGACGCGCTTGCTCAGGTTCGCGCCAAGCTGGCAGCCAGCGCATACAAGCATGACATCGCCTCCCTTCTTGATCCGCTAGAGCTTGCGGCTACGAATGTGATCGATTCCTCGAAGGAGCCGGCGACATTCATTTTTCTGCGCTCGCCGGACGTGTGCGAGTCATTCCGCACCCGATACCTGGTCGGCCAACCAGTCGCCGCCGTTGGTGAGTGCTTCCAGCTTCGCCCGCTGCTGGCGCTTGCCAGCAAACAACTCGAATTCTACATTCTCGCCTTAAAGCTGAATGATACGCGCATCTCTAAATGCACAGATCAATTCTATGAGGCGGCGAGATTTCCGAAAAACGCGGGCACCGAGGCCGCCGGCTTCGTTCCTGGCGCATCCCAATCCTCGCTTCGCGCGGAGCCGGTGCATGATCGCGATCACCCTGAAGACCATCTTGGCCGTTTTTATCGTGAGATTGATCGTGACGTAAACGCTCTCCTGAAGGATGGACATCCACCCCTGGTTGTTGTAGGCGTCGAACATGAAGTCGCGCTCTTCCATCGTTTGACGACCTATCCTGCGTGCGTGGAACCGGGAATACGCGGATTACCCGGACATCTTGGCGAGAACGAAATGTATCAGCAATCCTTGGAGCTGGTTCGGTCGGTGACCACCGGGCCGGCGCGTCGCGCCCTGGAGAGGTTCGACAAGCAGATCGGAACGGGCCACGCTTCGGCAGATGTACAGGAGATTGTGCGTGCCGCTTCCACAGGCAGAGTCGAAACTCTATTCCTGCTTGAGAACGGGACCGTTCCGGGCGCGGCCGACGGCGGGGCCGACCTCCTGGACACAGCCGCCGTGCAAACGCTTCACCATGGCGGCGACGTTCAAACCCTACTCGAGACCAGCATGCCTTCCGGGGGCCCTATTTGCGCGATCTTCCGCTATGCGTCAGAGGTTTCCTAGTAAACTCGTAGGCGAAACGATTCCCCTTGGTCGCCTTAGGCGTCTCCGTCGAACGGAACTCCCGATGGATACTGTGGAATTGGCGCGCTACCTGATTGGCAAAGTAGCGGTCCATGATACAGACGATGGTAGGCTCAGCGGGCGCATCGTCGAGACGGAGGCTTATCCGGTCGGTGATTCCGCCGGTCACGCATTCCGCGGAGAGACGCGCCGCAATGCCTCACTATTCCTTGGCCCAGGACACGCCTACGTATATTTCGCCTACGGTTCGTCGTTCATGCTCAACGTGACGAGCGAGGCGGTCGGAGTTGGGGCAGGAGTCCTCTTGCGGGCCCTCGAACCTCTCGAGGGAATCGATCGAATGCAACGCTTCCGCGGCGGGGCAGCCCTGCTCGATCTAGCGCGGGGGCCCGGCCGGCTAGCCCAGGCCATGCAGATTGATTTCAGGCAAGATGGCCTGGATCTGTGCGCCGCCGGTCCGCTCTGGCTCGCGGCGAGCCAGCGGAAAACGGGCGTCATCGGCAAGAGTGTACGCATCGGTTTGACGCGCAACGTGGATCGCGAACTGCGCTTTTACGAGAGAGGCAAGCCGTACGTGAGTGGTCCAAAGAGGTTACGCGAGTAGTTCAACGGTCCACTGGAGAAATACAGTCGCTCGGCTTCTGTCGGCGTTTGTTGGTCTTGGGATGCTTGCGCTTGGGAAAAGAAAGGGAGTTCTTCGATGCATCAACTTTCAAATACACAGCACGAACAGATTGCGAAGCTGGCCTACCGGTTGTGGGAGGAGCGGGGCGCGCCTCTGGGATCGCCCGACGACGACTGGTTCCGCGCTGAGCAGGAATTTATACAGCGCATGGATTCGACGTTACAACCTCCGTTCTCGTCGGTAACGATGGACCCATCGAGTTTTGAAGCCAGGGATCACGCACTAAAGAAACGCCGCCAGTCGGCATTACGATCACAGATCAACTTCGACATCGCTGGTGGGCCTCGAACAACAGATCAGCACGTTGCCCGTAGCTGGTGGCTCCAGTGGATCAGGGTCATAGTGGACAGTTCCTCCGATCAATGCGCACTCGCAGGTATGGCACACCCCTGTGCGGCACGACCACTGTACGGGAACGTCGCAAGCTTCTGCAAGTTCCAGCAAACTGGAAAACCGTGAATCCCAGGGAACCGCGAGCCCGCTTCGTGTAAACGAAATCTGTGGTCCGCTGCCGGGTTCTCCCGCGGGAGGGTGAACCGGCGGGTGGGAGGATGGTGCAATTCCTGGTGTGATCGGCGCTTCCGCTCCAAACACCTCCTCGTGAACTCGTGTGGAATCGGCACCCCATGTCTTCAAGCCCGCAGTCAGGTCGCGAAGGAATGAGGGTGGACCGCACAGGTAGAAATCCGCATCGCGCGTTACACCCACCCGATCAAGCAGCGGCGTGTCCACATGCCCAACCGAGTCGTAATCGACACCTGCTTTATCGCCCGAATCGGGCTTGCTGTAGACAATGTGGCTTCGGCCGTTCACAAGGGTTTGCAAGAGGCCGCGCGACTCCTTTGCAAACGGATGCTCTGCGCGGTTACGCGCTCCGTAGATCCACCAGACCTCTCGACGTGACGCCGCGGAGGACAGCGAGTGCAACATGGCGAGTACGGGGGTTGCCCCGATGCCGGCACTAAGCAAGACGACTGGAGCATCGCCGGATCTCAGAATAAAACCGCCCCGAGGCGCGCTCACCTCCAAAATATCGCCCGCGTGTACGTGATCGTAAAGATACGAGCTGACAACTCCGTTGGTCTCTCGCTTGACGCTTACCCGATAAGTCCTGGCGCCGGGCATTCCTGACATCGAGTAATTCCGGAGCAGGATTGGGCCGTTAGGTGTTGTGCGCAACCGTAGAACGAGAAACTGCCCGGGTAGAGCTGCAGGCGGAGGTGCCCCGTCCGTTTGCTCGATGGACAACGAGACCACATTGACAGCTTCTCGATCTACTTCGGCGACGCGTAACGGCCGAAAACCTGGCCAAGCTGGTGGCGGGCTGCTTGAGGCCTTGAGCCCCGGATTCCCTCCCTCCGAAGTCTTCTGCTCTGCGATTGCCTTTAAGGACGTTTTCCATCCCTGGCTGAGTGCCGGCACTCGCAGCGAGCGTTCAATTTGTTCGCGCGAGGGGTTTGGCAAATATAGGAGCGCATCGATGTCCGCCACAGTGACGTGTTCGGGGCCATCCGCCACTTTCGTGATTTCGTCGCCAGCGCGGACTTCACCTTCCTCCAGGACGCGAAAGTAGAAGCCAGGCCGGTGATGTGACACGAGTAAAGCAGCCATTGCCGGCTCAGCCATTCTGATACCCACGCGATAGCATGTGACACGCGGCTGAGTGACCTCGAAGAGCGCGCTTCCAATGCGGTATCGATCGCCGATGCAAACCTCATCATCGGGTAAGCCGGCTACCGTGAAGTTCTCACCAAACTGTCCGTACGAAAAATCGTTGCGGCCCAGTTGGGCCTCCCAGTAGCGATAGGCGTCCATTTGATACACCATCACCGCGCGGTACTCGCCTCCATGCCCGGCGAGATCGCCTTGTCCATCGCCTTCCACATTCAGGCGACGGACTGCAATCTTGCCCTGCACTGGCTGCTTCCAAATCGCGGTGTGGACCTTCTCGCCTCTCCACGGCACGTCACGAGGAAGCCCAACATTGATTGACACAAGCTGCGCCATCAAATTCCTCTTTGAAATATTGTTGGCAGATCTGATTCCACGCGTTCCGTGCGTAGTATCTCAGAGATAGACAGAACTTAGGCGAGTGATGACGGCAGTCGGTGTCGCGGTGTTGACTGAAGACAAAGCCAGCTTCCTCTTCTGTCTTTCGTTTCTGTACCTTCGCAGCGGTCGGCCACGTGCGCTTACAGCTAAGAGCAAGCCCTGAACAGAGCTCGCAGTCGACCGTAATACCGAAACAAAGGAGAACGAACATGAAAATACTGATGGTGGTAACGTCGCACGATCAATTGGGCAGCACTGGCCGCAAGACCGGCCTTTGGCTGGAGGAATTTGCCGCTCCGTACTTCGTCTTCCGGGACGCGGGCGTCGAACTGACATTGGCTTCGCCAAAAGGAGGACAGCCCCCAATCGATCCAAAGAGCGATCTACCGGAGGAGCAAACTCCGGCGATGACGCGGTTTAAACAGGATAAGCAAGCGCAGAAGGAGCTATCTCAGACCGTGAAGCTGTCCGACATGAAATCGGAGGGTTTCGACACCATATTTTACGTGGGCGGCCACGGCCCAATGTGGGATATCGTCGATAACCCCGATGCCATCGCGTTGATCGAATCTTTCTACAACTCCGGCAAGCCTGTGGCCGCTGTCTGTCATTCCGCGGGTATCTTCCATCGCGTGATGTATCAAGGCGAGCCTCTCGTCAAAGGCAAGCGTGTAACCGGCTTTACCAATGGCGAAGAAGCCGCGGTCAATTTGACCCACGTGGTGCCATTCCTCGTTGAAGACGAGCTGAAGAGAATCGGCGGCATCTACGAGAAGGCGGCCGACTGGGCACCCTTCGCGGTGGTTGACGGTCGAGTCCTGAGCGGCCAGAATCCGGCCTCGTCAACTGCAGCGGCCAAGGCACTGCTGGGATTGCTCGCAGTTCCGAAGGCTGCTTAGCTGCTAAGAGTTCGGCGCTTGCTGAATAAGGAGCCACCATGATCATTCTCACTGACTCCAAGCGGATCATCGCCGCTGTGTCCCTGTTCGCCGGCTCAGCGCTCTTTGGACAACAAACTGAGTTTCAGGGCAGCGTTCCGACGGGGGTGGCTTCCCCCACTCCCGTCGCGCTCACACTCCAAGATGCGATCGATCGCGGCTTACGAACTAACCTCGGTCTGGTTGTCAGCGGACAGGCGAGTGAAAGCGCGCGCGGTGAGCGGCTGCGGTCCCTGAGCGCGCTCCTGCCGCAAGTGACCGGGGCGGTCAGCGAGAACGTCCAGCAAATAGACCTGCAAACCAAAGGGATCAACTTGCACATTGGCAGCTTTTCGAGTCCGGCGAACGTCGGCCCGTTCGACTACACCGATGCCCGCGTTTACGCCTCTTTTAGCGTTTTCGATTACAGCCTCCACGAGAGCTATCGCGCTGCCAAAGAGGGCGAGCGAGCCGCTCAACTGTCGTTCAAGGACGCTCGCAATTTGGTGGTGCAGTCCGTAGCCAACGCCTACCTGCTCGTGATTGCCGGTTCTTCCCGGGTGCAGGCCTTACGGGCGCAGGTTGAAACCGACGAGGCCATCTACGACCGCACGGCCGACCAGAAACGCGCCGGGACGACGGCGGCGATTGATGTACTTCGGGCTCACGTCGAGCTACAGCAGGAACAACAGCAGCTGATCGCGCAGGTGAATCAGGTAGCCAAGGACAAGTTGGCTTTGGGACGAGTGATCGGCTTACCGTCAGGCCAACAGTTTGCGATCACGGACACAGAACCCTACTCGCCGCTGGCTGCGATGACCCCGGGTCAGGCTCTGCGCACGGCTTACGAACAACGCGCGGATTTCCAGAGCGCCAAGGCCTCCGTGCGCGCCGCCGAGGATTCCGTCAGTGCTGCTCGCGCCGAACGCTACCCGAACCTGGGTGTTGCCGGCGATTACGGCGCTACCGGAACGACGCTCAACAATTCCCATGGAACGTTCGCGTTTCAAGTTGCTGCCAAATTCAATATTTTCGACGGCGGCCGAATCAGCGGCGACGTCATTCAAGCCCGGGCGGGGTTGAAGCAGCGCCAGGACGAGCTAGCCGATCTTGGCGGCCAGATCGATTATCAAGTCCGGGCGGCTTTGCTTGACATACAGTCGGCCGCCGAACAGGTAGCTGTCGCCTGGAGCAGCCTCGACCTCGCCAATCAGACCCTGACGCAAGCCCAAGACCGCTTCGGGTCCGGAGTCACCGACACCATTGAGGTTGTGCAGGCGCAAGGATCGGTTGCCGTGGCCAACGACAACTTGATTGCCGCCCTGTATGCCCACAACCTGGCGAAGGTCGAACTCGCGCGCGCCCTGGGGTCTACCGAACAACGGATTCAGAAATACATGGAGGTAAAGTAGCCATGGCTGACGTCACAACAGCTGATGTCAAAACAGCGGAAAGCCCAGCCGCAAGCACGCGGCCAGCCGATTCGTTCCGCCCTAAGCCGCCACGTAGAGGGCGTAAAACACTCGTTCGCGCGATTGTGTTGCTGATCGCCCTAGCTGCAGTGGCCGCCGGCTCTTACTACGCCTGGGAGTATTTCAGCGCGTACGAATCTACTGATGACGCTCAAGTCGATGGCCACATCAACGCGATCAGCGCGCGGATCAATGGCTACGTCTTGGATGTGCCCGTCGACAATGAGCGCTACGTGAAAGCCGGCGACGTGTTGGCCCGTATCGATCCCAAGGACTACACTGTCGCGCTCGCTCAAGCGGAGGCGGATCTGGCCGCCGCCGAGGCAAGCTACCAAGGCTATCGCACCGATGTGCCCGTTACCTCGACCACCACCAGCAGCCAGTTGACCTCGACGCGTTCCGGCAAAGTGGACGCGGTAGCGGCGTTGTTGGGCGCTCAGCGCCAGTTGAGCGCGGCCCGGTCGCGTCTGATCACTGCCCAGGCCAATGTGCGCGAAGCCGAGGCAACATACAAGAGGATTGCGGACGATGTCGTTCGGTACAAAATGCTGGTCGACAAGGATGAAATTTCGCAGCAAATCTACGATACGGCAGTTAACAACGCCAACTCCGCCAACGCGACTGTAGACGCACGCCGGGCAGCGGCCGCCGAAGCCGAGGACAATATCCGCGTCGCACAGAGCGCCGTGGACCAGGCCAATGCCCGCATCGACCAGGCGGATGCTTCCATCCAGTCCGCGTTAACTGCGCCGCAACAGGTAGCCATTAGCCAGGCGCGCGCCAAAACATCCGAAGCCCAGGTGCTTCAAAAACGCGCTGTTGTCGAGCAGACCCGGTTGAATCTCAGCTACTGCACGATTGTCGCTCCGGTAAGCGGCATCGTTGAAAAGAAGAGCGTCGAGGTAGGTAGCAACGTTTCACCGGGCCAGGAATTGATGGCAGTCGTACCTTTCGATGACATCTGGGTTACGGCGGATTTCAAGGAAGCCCAGTTACGCCATATGAAAGCGGGCCAGCGGGTCACGTTTGGTGTGGATGCCTATGGCCGTGAATACAAAGGTAGAGTCACCGGTATCGGTGGTGCTAGCGGTTCGCTGCTCAGCTTGCTACCGCCGGAAAACGCCACGGGAAATTTCGTGAAGGTAGTGCAGCGGCTCCCCGTCCGGATCGATATCGATCCCAACCAAAACGATGACCACCGGCTGAGACCCGGTATGTCAGTGGAGCCGAAAGTCTATGTCCGATAGCGCAGACGTGCTTTCGGCGTCCGCGCCGCTTCTGGCTCCCGAGCCATGGCGGCCGAAATTCAATCCCTGGCTCATCGGTGTGGTGGTCGCGATGGCCGCCTTTATGGAGGTACTCGACACCAGCATCGCCAATGTGGCTTTGCCGTACATGGCGGGGGGCCTCGGTTCCAGCAACGACGAGAGCACTTGGGTGCTCACGTCGTATTTGGTCTCCAACGCCATCGTTCTCCCAATCAGCGGCTGGCTAGCCAGCCTCTTCGGCCGAAAACGCTTCTTCATCGTCTGCATTTTTATATTTACATTGGCCTCGGTCTTCTGCGGCAGCGCCACTGGCCTGAGTATGCTGCTCCTCTTTCGCATTATCCAGGGTGCCGGTGGCGGCGGACTCCAGCCCATGGCGCAGGCGATTCTCGCAGATACGTTCCCGCCGGAGAAGCGCGGCCTCGCGTTTGCACTCTACGGAATTACAGCGATCATGGCGCCAACCATCGGGCCAACACTGGGCGGATGGATTACCGATAACTATTCGTGGCGCTGGATCTTCTTTATCAACCTGCCGGTGGGAATCCTGGCGATGTTCCTGGTCATGCACCTGGTAGAAGATCCGCCGTTCCTGCGGCGGACGAAGAGGGCAGGCGTGAGCGTCGACTTTATTGGCATATCGCTGCTCGCTTTAGGCGTGGGAGCGCTTCAAGTGGTGCTCGATAAGGGACAGGAAGACGATTGGTTCGGCTCCCCGTTTATCACCCGCCTTGTGATCGTCTCGGCCGTTTGCCTGGTTGGTCTGGTGATCTGGGAGTGGCGTCATAAGACACCCATCATCGATGTGCATCTGTACAAGAACTTCAACTTCGCCACCGCAAACGTCATGATGTTCATCTTCGGCGTTCTGCTGTTCGGCGCACTGGTCACGATGCCGCAGTTCCTCCAGACCGTCTTGGGATACACGGCAGAGAATGCCGGGCTGGTTCTGTCGGGCGGCGGAGCGGTCGTACTAGCGCTGATGCCCATCGTGGGTGTGCTGGCCGGAAAATATCCAGCCAAATACATCATCGCCGCAGGTTGGTTGGCACTGGCGATTGGGATGTATGTCTCTACAGTGCAGCTGGATACATTAATCAGTTTCCAGTCGGCTACGATCCTTCGTTTGATTCAGTCAGTAGGGCTCGGCCTTCTGTTCGTCCCCGTTACAATGGCGGGCTACATCGGCATGCCCGCCGAAAAAGCCAATAGCGTGGCCGGCCTCATCAACTTCATGCGCAATATGGGCAGTAGCGTGGGGACCTCTATGGTCACGACACTCTTGGCACGGCGCGCGCAAGTTCACCAGGTGGCGCTGTCGCAGCATACTTCTCGGTTCGATCGGTCTCTTCAGAACAATGTCAAAGCTTTGAGCCTGCGACTGGCTCACTCCGGCGTCAGCGCCGCCGACGCGTCTAAACGGGCCTACGGTCTGCTTTACCGAGCTGCGGGAAAACAAGCGGAGACTCTCGCTTACATCGATATTTTCTTGGTACTCACCATCGCGGCGAGCATCATGTTTCTGCTTTCCTTCATCGTTCGGAAGAACGATCCCAAGGCCGGCGGAATGGCTGTGGGTTAGCGAATCTATTTGGGGAGGCTATTGAATGACGCACGTGATCCAGAGTGTCTTGACTATGCTCCGCGCGGCGGAATGGATGCCCGTGACTGCGGCCCGCGTCCTGATCGGCATCTTTTTCTGTATTTCCGGCGGAACCAAGCTATTTGTACGAGCTCAGTTCGGCGTGCTTGAGAAGACCATGGTCCAAATACACGTCCCGTTCCCGTACGCAACTGCGCTCTTCGTCGCCACGGTCGAATTCGCGTGCGGGGCGGGCCTGGCGCTAGGGCTCCTCACGCCAGTGTCCGCCGCTATGCTCACGGGAGACATGATCGTCGCCGTCGCCACCACTTCGATCCACACTATCCAGGCGAGCGGTTTCCTCGCTTGGCTTGACGACTTCTTATACCTCCCCGAGGTGTTATACATTTTGATCCTCGTTTGGTTGATCTTCTCTGGGCCGGGTCGATACAGCGTCGATGGCCTCATCGCGTGGAGAGTCGGCCTCTTCGGCGTCGAGCGCTAGCGTCCCCGAGCAGTACCACTCAATGAACCCGTCAATAGCGCGTGCATCAGCCGCACAGGACAACGTAGACAGCGTCGAACTACCGACTCACATAGCGGACATGTGAGTATCGACCGGCGCGCGGGACTGCGGGTTTTCAGTGATTCAGCGGTGGCCACGCCATTGCCTCTGTCATAGTGCAAGCAGCTCTGTCGGAAATCAAGGAAAGGACAGCAAAGACATGCCGGAAGCGACTTGGAAACCTCACGAGAAACACGGACGGCTCACGATGCAGAGTGACCTACCAGACAGTGTCTACGCGTTTCCGAAGCAGCGTAAAGAACCGCTGACCGACGCACAACATGTGCGTAACGCGGTCGCGCGGTTCGATCAAGTCATCGACGTCTCCGATGCCGACCGTGCTTTGGCGTTCGCGAACATCGAGAAAGCTGCAAACTACTACGGCGTCAACCTCGCGGAAACGTCCTGGCACGACCTTCCTCAAAAGAGCAGAAGGGAGACTGCCACCAAAGGTGCTGTGACCCGTAAACGCTGAGCGCAGAGCTAAGAATCTACCGGTCAGAGAGTCGGTCGACAGACGAAGTAATGACAAAGTGAAGTGGAAATCTCAACCAACTAAAACCAAGCTTGAAAAGGAGACAGAATATGACAGACACAAACGCAGTGATCGCAGTGTATGACAGCCACTCGGAAGCGGAAGGCGCGGTGAAGGAACTTCAGAAGTCAGGCTTCGACATGAAGAAGTTGTCAGTTGTGGGGAAGGATTATCACACGGACGAGCAAGTCGTTGGCTATTACAACGCGGGAGACCGCATGAAGTATTGGGGGAAGTGGGGCGCTTTCTGGGGCGGCTTCTGGGGCTTACTGTTTGGCGCCGCATTCTTTTGGGTGCCCGCGATAGGCCCGGTGCTGGTTGGCGGTCCATTGGTGGCCTGGATCGTTGCCGGCCTGG
>Ga0308309_10001244_pt1 | contig 15146 bp, 15 predicted proteins | sample HubBroMetageWFT5_FD_192491 | JGI IMG/M metagenome (GOLD analysis project Ga0308309, IMG submission 192491) | Warmed and freeze-thawed soil microbial communities from the Hubbard Brook experimental Forest, New Hampshire - Hubbard Brook CCASE Soil... | ecosystem: Environmental > Terrestrial >...
AATGGTCGCAACAGGCGCAGCGTCGGTCAACCCCTGGTAGTAGGTGTATGCCGTATTGGCATCTGCTTCCGCCTGCGCTGCGACCGCGTCGCCGAGGTGCTCCACTGCGGGCGCAGTAAGCACGCCAGGCGGAAAGCCAGTGAGGCTGGTGCCTGGGGAAATACCGATGTTACCCCCGGTGACCACGGAGTTGCCGGTACTCGTGATGGTAGTTGCAGCGAGCATCGCGAAGTTTGCGGCTGTACCCAGATTAAGTCCGTTGCAACCGGAATAGAGATTGTTATAAGCCACGATGCTGGCTTGGCCGGACGCTCCAGTAAGGCCTGTAGGGTAGACCACGAAATCGGTGCTGCAGTTGGCAGCAGAAGTATCAAACGAGTATTTTGCGGGGTAGTTTCCAGCACCGATGCTCGCGCCGTCGCCCAAGTCCACCGCCCAGTCCCGGTCGAGTCCTGGATTCTTGATGGGAGATCGACCGTGTGGGCGGCGCCCCAACTCGGTGTCTAGAACGCGGCGAGCGCCTGCCTCCGGCACAGACGAAGACTGGCGGCCGATCTGCTGCCAATACCGCGGGTCTTGCTGCACGCGTCGTGTCTGCTCCGCAGTGGCTGGTTTGGAGAAGATCACGTGTTGGTGAGTCCAGTCGCTGGGTGTTCCTGGATGCGCGTCCGGGGACGCCTGCCCCACTGAAGCTGGAGACAAGGTCAGCGCTCCGAGAATTGAGATGCTCAACCATAGTGAGACTTCCTGGTTTTTTCTCATGTTTCTCCCATTAGGCTCTATGGCGCTTCTTCAGTGTGTACTCCGCCCGGTCGCTCCGCTTCACCGCCACGTGGGCTAAAGCCTTGGCCTCGGACTGCCGCTTCCCCATCAAGTGCGATCTTAGGCCCAGGCCGGAAGGAGATGCTGACCCTGCCGGTCACTGTGTCTCGGCTTACTAGGCGAATTTGGTCCAGGTTGATCGCCCGTTGGCCTCCGCTACTGCCCGTGAAGAAGAAGTTTGCCACGTTCTGGGCTCCCGGAATGGTAAGCGTGATCTGTTGTCTTGCGCTTGCGCTGGTTGAAGTTGTTGATTCAAGGCAGATCATCTGGACGCGCGCGTTTTCGCACGCCCAGATGTTTCAGAGAGCGCGGACAATCACGACAATCGCCGCGATCACGACAATCGTGCCCAACAAACCGTAACCTAACATAGTCCCTCCTGGGAGAATCTCTATCAAGTATGCTGGAAGACAATCAGGCTTTGCTGCTCTGTTTTGCTCACCTATATCGAAATTCATTTGTCTAGTGATTAAGTAAGCTATTATTCCAACCGCATGAGAGAGATGATAGCTAACAATGGAGTCTTGTCGTGCTTTCACGGGGAGAGGCGGCGATCATCAGGGCTGAGATTGAGAGACTGGAGAAGGCCCTTAGGGAGTGCACGGATAGTGGTATTCGGGATCGAATAAAAGTTTGGATCGAGGAAGAGAAAAAGAAGTTGCTTGGTGAGGATTCAAAATAGCGGGCCGCTCGTTTTTGACCGCGAGCAATTCTGCTCAGAGCTGACGACAACCCTCAGTCGAAATACAGACGATGTTTAAATAGCGGCTCGGTCCCTTGTCCTTGGCTACGGCGCGGCGGTCACGATGCGGAGTTTCCCTCGCTAGACCCGTCGTAAGTTCGCACCGCAGTCCTGGTGGCGCGGCACAGGTGGGGCAGCGGATAGCAAGGACTTCCTTGGAATGCGATTCAGGCGTCTTCATGTCAGAGAGATTGTGCCACGAAGCAATCAGCGGAGACTGGTCAATTGTGAACATGACCGCGCTATACCGGTCCTGCGTTCCTGATTGCTGTTAGAGGTGCGCTTTCTTACGGGGACCTGCGAGGGCGCAATCCTACCGGTGAAGGACTCTGAGGACTAACGCTCCGCTGAGTGGATTCCAACTGGAACAACTTCAATCTCTGCTCCTCAAGGCGAACTCTATTACTTCCCGGATGCGCGTGTCAGTGGGGTCCGCCGGAGGGATGTGTAAGAGACTTGTAAACTCTACCATGGGAGGAAGGCGACTGGATGTATCAAATCGACATTCCTCCACCCGGCCGGCTCGCCAGAGGCGACAAGAATGTTGTTGGGTGTGATCTTTCCCATCGTGTGGAGCTGAAGAGGCCGTTTGTTCGAATGGTCATTTGATCCTTGGTGCAGAGCATGAAAAACGTCAGAAATGGAACCACTCCGGCGATAATCAGCGCTCCCCATACAGACCCAACACCGCGCACGAGATAATCAGGCCAAGTTGGGGACTCCTGTATCCGAACCTCTGGGATTTTTTGGTGGGATGCACGTCGTTCGTAAGTTTTCCGGCACTTTGCTGAAAGTCTTGGATCTTTCTGCTAACTGGCTCAATGGTTTGTTGGACCTTCGAGGCGTACAGTGGCAGTTCTTCCGCAAAGCTCATTGTGCTCTACTGTAAAGCGCGTAACCCACCACCCCGATTAGACTCATGCCCGCGAGCACTATGCCCGCTGCGGCCACACCGCGCGGCAGATGCAGTTTCTCCAGCGTGACTACCACGGGGTCAAACAGGACCGCGAGAAATCCCGCCAAGACAACCGTGATGCAAATCGAGCTCGCGTAGTACCCGAACACGATCAGCGAAGCTGTCACCAACATGAGGAGCAGTGTCGCCATTCTGCTGAGCAGTTTATCGGATGATGGGGTCGAAGACGGCCGCGCCGTTTCCGCCATGCCCACCTGGCTTTGTTCAGTAACGGCGCTCTTATCGGTAACCTGATTAGGCATACACTCTCTCCGGGCAGATGGGCCTTTGCCTGGAGACAGGTCTAGTCAAGCGGTTCCCGAGTAGCCGGATTGTGAGATTGAGAAGCGTGACCCACCCGATACAGCAGTCCGTGCGCCAGGCCGGCACCCGCCGCGTCTATGCAATACTTGGCGAAAAAGGCCGTACATCAGTTGTCCCGAGCGCATGAACAGACTCCGGGCAGACCGCCTCATTTACTCTTCGAAGACTTTCTCGATCTGGCCGACCTTTTCAACTTTGCCGATGTTTTTTCGGCGTTGCCTTCGGCCTCTAGTTGGGATTGTTCGTAACTTTGCCTGCCGTCTTTTTGATTTTGCCTTTCACTTCATGGGCTGTGCCTTTGATTTCGCCCTGAGTACTCGGATTCATCTGTATTCTCCTTGTCAGTTGAATAACATTTAAGTCCGTACATCCTTATGTCAAGGGCTTCCTCCTATGCAAAACGTCATCGTTAAAGTTTCAGCAATCTGTCGAAAAAGGAGCGATAACGCTGTAGGGCAATCCGCAAGTCCTCAGTGGAGACGTCGTCGCCTCGATCCCATTGCTTTTCCAAGCCCGACCGTTCATTGGCGAAACCGGCCGCGAGTCGCTGCATTACAGCAGCTACCAACTTGTCCGCACCTTCGACCGTCTGGCGCGGCTCGTCGACGAAACCAGTCTGTATCTTGCTCCATTGCGATCGGAAATCTTCCATTTCCGATTCACAGAACAAGGGCATCGGCTCTGAGACGACGGGCGCCCTACCCAGAGTTTCCAGCGCCTGACCTGTCACCAATTTGGGTCCGTCGGGTTGCCTCTGGGGAATGCCGTAGCTCGCCAGTTCGGCCGTAGTAGGCTCCTCTTCTTTTCTCTTCAACTCAGCCATTACGCCACCTCTTTCCTTTCCACAATCGTCGGTCCCTGGACCAGTTCCTCAAACAGAGAGCGGTAGTGAATCATCGCCGTTCTCAGATCCTCCGTAGTTGCTGCATCTTTCCCCGCCCGCAGCGCAATCTTATGCGCACATCGGTAGTTCTCCACCACCCGGGGATGGTCGACAGAAACGTCGGCAGCGCGCTGATCGAAATCAGATACCGGATAGCCACGAGCCTTCATTAAAGAGGACAGCAGGTCATCAGCTTCTGTGACCGCCCCCCTGGGGGAATCGACAAAGCGAGACTGTACCGACTCCCACCGTTTCAAAAAGCGTTCGTGTTCCATCGGATCAAGATCGCGAATGTTGAGCTTTTCAACCCGATCCTGGCGATCCGCTAGTTTCGCTTCTGCTTTTCGTTCTGATCCATGCTTTTGCACCGCTCGCTCGTACTCGGGCCCAAACTTTTGTCGCAGGCCTGCCGTCGTACTTTTGCGTTTTCGTACGTACAGCCAGGCACCCACTGCGATAATCACAATCACAGCCGTGATGAGCACAATCAGCTTCGGATCCAGCACACTTAAGTTCATTGAAACCTCCACAAATCCAGGGTTGTTCACGAGGTTCCCCTTGCGGTCGGAACCTTTTGAACGGCCAGTATCAAACTTCAGGCTTTGGAAAGCTGGTCAGAATTGATCGTCTTTTTGAATCGGAGTCTTTTTCCCCTCAAGACGAGAGTGGCAGAGAAAATCCCAAGATGTGCTTCCTCACGAAGTGAGCGATTCTGCACAGCGCTGCCGAGGCAACTGAGTGAGTCTGTAGACGTGGCTTCACGCGGCGGGAGTTGTCTCATTCCCGGTTTGCAACCATGCGTAGAGTCCGATCGACACGCTACCCGTTGCATCAAGGTAAATTGTGCGCCTCCTAACACTTCGCCTCACCGTCTCGTTGATCGTCGGGATTACGCTAATCTCGCTATTGTCGTCCTACTACGAGGTGCGGTTTCAAAAGCGAGGCTTGCGCCGGGATCTGGAGCACCGAGCCGAAGTATTGGGCGATAGTCTTGCCGACAAAGTCGAACCCTATCTCAAGAAGGGTCCGCGCAAGGAACTTCAGACAATCGTTGACCAGTTCGGCAACCGGGAGCATCTGGCCGGAGTTGCCATTTATAACGCTCAAGGCAAATCCATTGCCACAACAGCTGAACTGGCGCCACGACTCACGAGCGAACCTGGAGTGGTCCGGCAGGCAGCCACGAACGGTCAAAGCGCAGGGCAATTCATCCGGTTGGGAGAGGCTTCCGTCTATATCTATGCGGTCCCTCTGCATCAGGATGAAGCGGTTGTGGGCGGGCTAGCTATCGTTCACGACGCCAGCTACATCAATGCCCAAAGCAGGAGGATATGGCGCGAAACGTTCTTGCGCGTGCTCGTCCTGGTTTTCCTGATCACACTCACCACCCTGCTGATTGTGCGCTGGAGCATCACGGGCCCCATTGCCCGCGCGGCGCAGTGGATGCGGGCACTGCGCACGGGCAAGACTTCATTCAGGCCGGCTGTGCCAGATCTGGATTTGTTTCGCCCTCTCGCCAATGAAATGGCGAACTTCGCCGCGAGTCTCACAGCAGCTCGTTCCGCAGCGGAGAAGGAAGCCCAGTTGCGCCAGACCGCCGATGCTTTCTGGACTGCGGAACGACTCTCGGTCCACGTTCGCGACAGACTGGGGGGCAGCCGCCTCTTCGTTGTTGCGAACCGTGAGCCTTACATGCATCGACACCAGGGCAAGAGTGTAGAGGCAATCGTTCCCGCCAGTGGACTGGTGACCGCTCTCGGCCCCGTCTTGTGCGCTTGTGACGGAACATGGATTGCGCACGGCAGTGGAGATGCGGATCGAGAAACCGTGGACAAGCATGACCGCTTGCGCGTCCCACCCGACGATCCCCGGTATACGTTGCGCCGCGTCTGGCTCAGCAAGGAGGAAGAGGAAGGATACTACTACGGCTTTGCCAACGAGGGGCTCTGGCCGCTCTGCCATATCGCCCACACGCGCCCCATGTTTCGCGTCTCCGACTGGGAGCACTATGAAAGAGCCAACCGCCGGTTCGCAGACGCGGTACTGAGAGAAATGGTGGGCATGGACAGTCCGGTGCTCCTGGCACAGGATTACCATTTCGCGCTTCTGCCCCGCATGATTAAGAAGGCGCGCCCCGATGCGCGAGTGGCGATTTTCTGGCATATCCCGTGGCCGAACCCGGAGGCGTTCGGCATTTGTCCGTGGCAACGCGAACTCGTGGATGGATTGTTGGGAGCGGACCTGATTGGCTTTCACATACAGTCCCACTGTACGAACTTCCTGCAAACAGTGGATCGCACGTTGGAATCGCGGATTGATTGGGAACACTGCACGGTCAATCGCGAGGAACACCGTACCGTGGTGAAGCCATTTCCCATCAGCGTGGAGTTTCCCGAGAATCCTGCTCCCGCCGGGGCCGTGGAATCCGTCTATGTGGAGCGGGTCGTCTTGCTTCGCGAGTTAGGGGTCGAAGCTGTATTCCTAGGGGTAGGCGTGGATCGCGTGGACTATACCAAAGGCATTCTGGAGCGCTTCCTGGCCATTGAACGGCTCCTGGAAAAGTATCCGACTTATCGCGAGAAGTTCACCTTTTTGCAGATTGGAGCGCCCAGCCGGACCCATATCAAGCGTTACCACGATTTGCTGGCGGAGGTCGAGTCGGAAGCAGAGCGCATCAATTGGCGATTCCAGACCAGCAAGTGGAAACCCATCGTCTTCATTAAACGGCAGCACAGCCACCAGGAAATCCAGCGGTTTTATCGAACTGCGGATCTTTGCCTGGTTACTTCTCTGCACGATGGAATGAACCTGGTGGCCAAGGAATTTGTAGCTGCGCGCCAGGATGAACAAGGAGTGCTCGTTCTGAGCCGTTTCACCGGCGCTGCCCGCGAATTGCCGGACGCGCTGCTGGTCAACCCGTACGACATCGAGCAAACGGCAGAAGCCCTCCGTTTTTCCCTTGAGATGGACACCGAGGAACGGAAGACCAGGATGCAGCACATGCGCAAGGTTGTGAGGGAACACAACATCTATCGCTGGGCGGGCGCTTTGATGGCAGAACTCTGTGAAGTGCGGCTCGACGAGGCCGCAAACAGGCTGGAGCCGCAGTCGAAGTGGATGCCGGATGAGCAGTCAGCAGAGGCGACCGGTGGCGATCAATTGGTCGATGACTTCCGTGACGCTGGCGCCGTAACTCCCACTGGTGACCAGGTCGGCGCTTTGTCTGAGCGCAGGTATGGCATTGGCCACCGCCACTGAGCGGCCGCAGCTGCCTAAGAACTCATGATCGTTCTCTGCATCGCCGATTCCCACCACGCTCTGACGCGAAAGCCCCAGGTCAGACAATACTGCGGAAAAGCCTGTACTCTTTCGGTTCCACGGGGCAGGATCATCACCGCTTCCTTATTAAAGATTATGTGCAGGTTAAGGTTCAGCTCCCGGATCGACACAAGGACGGCAGCATGGTGAGGCCTCACCGTTGCCACAACGCACTTTCCCACGGAAAGCGGAATCCCCAGCTTTCGCGGATTGACCACGAGCGTGGAAGAGGCGGCCGGGCACAGGAGCCGTTCCTCAGGGGTTGCCGGGTTGTGAAGCAACGCGCTGTTCTCGGCAACGATCCAGTCGAAGAGATGGAAGGCCGAAAACACATACAGGCTGGAAAGTTCGCGACCCGTGACCAATATCACCTTTCTTCCCGATTGCCGCGCTCTTTCAAGCCCAGCCAGGATATCGCCGTCGACCCGACCATCGCGGGCCAGAGTCCCGTCATAGTCCGAGGCTTTCGCCCGAAATCGGATCGTTTCTCTCGTTGATACCATCATAAATGTTAGTCGTACGGCCACCCCCGGAACTGCCTGACCCTGGGCTAAACGAATGCGAAAATAGTACTCAGGCTCTAAGAGCACGGGATTGAGCGAGGAGGAAGCGGTTTGCCATTAGAGCAAGATGTGTTTTGGTACAAACGCGCAATCATCTACCAGGCTCACGTTCGCACTTTCCACGACAGCAACGGAGATGGTGTCGGCGACTTCCCGGGGCTCGATCAAAAGCTGGACTACCTGCAGGAATTAGGAATAGACACAATCTGGTTGATGCCGTTCTTCCCGTCCCCCTTGCGCGACGACGGCTACGATATTGCGGATTACTATTCGGTCCATTCCAGCTATGGAACTTTGGAGGACTTCAAAAGATTCCTGGACTCGGCTCACAAGCGTGAGATAAGGGTGATCATTGAGATGGTCCTGAATCACACATCGGATCAGCACCCGTGGTTTCAGCAGTCTCGAAGCTCGCAAGAAAATCCGCTCCGGGACTGGTATGTCTGGAGTAATACCGACACCCGGTATCCCGAAGCCGGAATCAATTTTCTCGACACCGAACTCTCCAATTGGGCATGGGATCCGGTTTCGAAATCCTATTATTGGCATCGTTTCTTCAGCCACCAGCCCGACCTCAACTATGACAACCCTGCTGTGCGGGAGGAAATGTGGACGGTCATGAAGTTTTGGCTGGAGATGGGTGTCGACGGCTTCCGGCTGGATGCGGTCCCATTTCTGGTGGAACGCGACGGCACAAATTGTGAAAACTTGCCCGAGACCCACGCAATTCTGAAGGAGTTCCGCCGAAAGCTCGATGAACAATTTCCGGGCAAGATGCTGCTGGCAGAAGCCAATCAATGGCCTGCGGACCTTCGGCCATACTTCGCCGACGGGAATGAGTTCCACATGGCGTTTCATTTCCCTCTAATGCCAAGGATGTTCATGGGAGTGAAATTAGAAGACCGCAAACCTATCACTGAGATCTTGCAGCAAACCCCGGAAATTCCACCTTCATGCCAGTGGTGCGTTTTCCTGCGCAACCACGATGAGCTGACGCTCGAAATGGTGACGGATGTCGAACGGGATTACATGAACGACAGCTACGCCCAGGACAAGACGATGCGCCTGAACCGCGGAATCCGGCGACGGCTAGCTCCGTTGCTCGACAACGATCGGCGGCGCATCGAGTTGATGAACGGAATGCTGATGTCTTTACCCGGAACCCCAATTATTTATTATGGCGACGAAATCGGAATGGGGGACAACATCAATTTGGGCGACCGCAACGGAGTGAGAACCCCCATGCAGTGGAGCGGAGGTTGGAACGGCGGATTTTCCGCCGCCGAGCCGGAGAAGCTTTATGCGCCGTTGATCCAAGACCCGGTCTATGGGTATGCGGCAGTCAACGTTTTTTCCCACAAAAAGACCCAACACTCTCTGCTCAACTGGATGGGACGCCTGATTGCAGTTCGCAAAACGACCCGCGCGTTCGGCAGCGGAACCATTGAGTTTCTCTATCCGGCCAATCACAGAATACTGGCCTACGTACGACAGTTGGGAGATGAGAAGATCCTTGTGGTTAATAATCTTTCGAATGCGGCACAGGCTGTCGAACTGGATCTACGCCGCTACAAAGGAAATATTCTGATCGAGATGTTCGGCAAGAACATCTTTCCACGGGTGGGCGAGGCGCCTTACCTACTTACCCTGGGCCCTTACAATTTTTGGTGGTTTCGATTGAGAAGAGTCTGAGGTTTGTGGGCAGCTAAATGGCGTGACAAAATGAAGGAGGCTAGATTGGCAGAGGAAAGCTTTCTCACGGATGATTTTCTCGGCCAGCTAATCAGTGTCGGTGAAGTGGACATTCTGGTGGGGGTGCCTACCCACAACAATGCCAAGACTATCCGCTCGATCGTCGAAACGATTCAGGCCGGTATTGTGGCGTTCTTTCCCCGGGAAAGAGCAGCCATCATTAACGCCGACGGAGGTTCGCGGGATGGCACGCCGGAATTGGTTGTGCGTGCGGTGATCGGCGATGCGCGGCCTGGCTCCAAGCTGTATGCCCTCCGGACGTTGCCTTCGATCAGCACGCAGTATGCGAGCAGCCCCGCCAACGGAACGGCACTACGGACCATCTTGGCGGCTGCCGAATTGTTGCGCACTAAAGCGTGCGCGGTGATTTCACCCGAATCCACTCATCTCACAGCAGACTGGCTCGCGGCTCTTCTGAGGCCCGTTTACACAGAAACATTCGATCTCGTGCTGCCCACATATCGAAGGCACAGATTTGATGGAATCCTTTTAACGAATCTTATTTATCCGATGACCCGTGCACTTTATGGGTTGAAAATCCGCGAGCCCTACGCCTTGCAGTTCGCATTCTCCGGCCGCCTCGGAAACCAATTTCTTGCCCAGAACCCGTGGCACGAAGAAACCGCCCGGGCTGGTTCGGAAATTCAATTCACACTGGCTGCGATTGCCGGAGAGCACCGCATCAGCCAATCCTTCTTGGGAACCAAGGACCGTGTTGAGAGACATTCCGCTGACTTGGTTCCGGCCATGCGACAAACTGTCGGGGCATTGTTCTCTTCAATGGAACCGAACTTTTCGTTGTGGCACACCAAAACGAGCTCCCAGCCGATTCCTACCACCGGCACTGAGGCGGAGTTCACTCTGGAACCGCTGCGAATAAACCGGAAGCGGCTACGAGAGATGTTCTCGACTGGAGTCGCCGAGCTGGAGCCCGTGTTCCAATCAATTCTTTCCCCCTCGACGCTGGCAGAACTCCAGAGAATCGCTCGTCTGGAAGAAGTGCGCTTTCATTATCCGGCGGATTTGTGGGCTAAGACGGTTTACGAGTTTGCCACCGCATATCACAAAGCGGTCATCAGCCGGGATCACATCATTCAGGCACTGGCGCCGCTTTTTCGTGGCCGCGCGTTGACATTCTTGATGGAAAATCGCAACGGTTCCGCCGACGACGTCGAAAACAATATCGAAGGCCTTTGTCTTGAATTCGAACGAATGAAACCATATCTGATCGAGATATGGAACGGTAGAGAGTGAGGTCATCATGCGGGAAATGATTGTCAGCGAATTAATGCAGGCTATGCAGGAACTCAGCAGAGGTTTCGCCCACATCCTTCCCCGGATCATCGTGCTGGTGATCGTCGCGTTACTCGGGTGGGTTGTCGCTTACCTCTTGAAAACATTGTTGCGCAGCTTCCTGCGGCTCATCAAGTTCGATAAGCTTTCGGAAAGTGCGGGCGCGTCCCAACTGCTCAGCAAGGCCGCGCTACCATCGGCGACGGAACTGTTAAGCCGGTTCGTGTTCTGGGTGGCTTGGCTGGGCTTCATTCTGTTGGGCATAAGCGTACTGGGCGTTTTTGGCTTCCAGGAGCAAATCGCCAAGTTCTTTCTTTTCTTGCCCCGTCTATTCGCAGCCTTCCTTACTATGTTCTTCGGCCTGCTCGCCGCCGGTTTTTTTTCCCGCGCTGCGTTGTTGGCCGCGGTGAATGCAAACCTGCCTTCCCCCCGCCTACTGAGTGTGTCCATCCGTACGATCATCATTATTTTTGTGTTGTCTATGGTCTTTGAGGAAGTTGGAGTAGCTGAAGAGACGGTGCTGGTTGCTTTCGGAATCGCTTTTGGAGCGCTGATGCTGGGATTGGCAATCGCATTTGGAATGGGCGGCAAGGATCTGGCGCAGCACTTTCTAGAAAAGAGATTTGGTCAAAAAAGGAAGGATGAAGAAAAAGAAGACGAACTATCCCCACTTTAACGTTTTGGCAAGGGAAAACATCTGCCGCACTCGCTTGTTGGGTGAGATATCGCTCAACATCTCGTCCGCTGCTCATCGTTTCTTCGCAGTCGCCACTGACCTTCATCGCTGAGTTCCGGACAACGCACTGCCTTTCATTGCTTCTGACGACGCGGCATTCTTAGTGGGCGTACCCCGTCTGCGTAGCATTCGGTGACATGGCTGCCCGGTACCCGTGGGTGGCCGCGGCGTGCTCAGTATTGCCTTGGCCGCCTGGGTGCGGCAGTTGCCGTTATGGCTGCTGAAATCCCTTGTGGTGACGGAGTGTTTACAAAGTGGACACTTGAAAGTGCTAAAGCCGCTCATCATCGTGATGGTGCAATATCTCAGACCTTCAAGTGTAGTCGCATATCCCGGTGTGATCAGTACTAAAGTTACCTTCGGATCTATTCACTCAGACGGATAGTCGGCCGCATCTAGATTCCCCGGCCAAAGAGTAAGTAAGACCAGAACGGTGACTTCCTAGCAGCTCGCTAACTCATTCCTAGCTCCGAGACCATAATTTATTTCTGCACGCACTGTGCAATTGTGAACACTCCCTAAATTGGCCGCGGTAGTAAAGTGATCCCAAGAAGTTGGGTGCTGTAGAGGAACTCACGCGGCTCTCCCCCCGTCGTCCGCTGTGTTCCTCCGATGGCGCAGTTTAGGGAGATACTGCGCCACCTCTTTTGCGAGGGGGTGCACACGATAAACAAAGTACCACCTCACGAGTCCGACCAGCATCCCGAGGATGAAGCCAAGAAATTAAAGGTTTTGACCTACAAGCCCGAGGCTACATTCCGCTGGCCCCCAGATTGTTTGTGGCCATTCATGGGCTACAGGCCGAAGAGCGATACTTAACAGGTATATCGGGGGGTGAGCAATGAGTATCTCCTCAACTAGCTCTCGGGACGATCGTTCGGTTTATTAAGGATGTCGGATTGAAACACTCTCTAGCAGTCACCCTTCTGGTGTCCGCTCTGTGCGGGAGCAGCGCGGTTTGGAAACTTCCCACCGAAGCTACGCTTCCTTTGCGAACCAAACCAGTCCCATTGCGCGAAATCGTTCATCAGCACAGTGACCCATTTCAACAGTTTCCAGAGTCTTTTCCGCTCCAGGTCGCGGTACTCTGGACCAACCCCGGCCCTGATCCAGAGAATCCTCTTCCACTCGTCCACTCTCTGAAAGAAATGGGCATCCCCTTCTTTATCACTCGCGATCTCCCACAAGCTCTCGGTCATCGACTCGTCATTCTCTATCCCAGCGTTGATTCACACACTTTTACCCAGCCCCAGGCCGACCAGTTGACCACGTTCGTGCGGCAAGGCGGATTTATCTTCGCCCAGGATGTGTTCTGGGGAGGTCTGCAGAATCTTCTTGGTTTTCGCAGTTTCGCTCCCTTACGCACACGTCATCACTTGAACTTTTCCGCGACCAAAGACCCCATCACGAAGTATCTGAATCGCCCCGAGGAGCGCGAAATTCAACTTGGGAGCGATCACCTCCCCGAAATTATCTGGAGTAACGGATACATTCCTGACGCCGGCGCCGAGGTGGTGGCGCACTTTGACGACGGGAGTGCTGCTCTACTGACGAAGTCCGTAGGCAATGGAAAGGTGTATCTTCTGGGACTGAGTCTACTTGACGTCGTTTTGCGTAATCAGAACAATCGCGACTACGAAGCTCAGCGCCACTATGTGAATGCCTTTGAACCCGGCGCGGATGTCTGGCTGTTAGTCTTGCGGGCCTGGTACGAAGCCTACGGCCAAGATTGGGTCCGCCTCGCTACTATTCCTGGGGGGCAACGCTCAGCTTTGCTGCTCTCCCATGATGTGGATTGGGAGAACTCATTTGCTCCCGGCTTCGACTTCGTTCGTGTTGAGAAGGCGAACCAGGCCAGCAGTACCTTCTTCATTCAGACTAAATACGTTGACGATGCGAACAGCAAGGCTTTCTTTTTCGCTCCTAACCTCGACATTATTCGGCAACTAAAAGCAGGTGGCTCGACTGTGGGCAGCCATTCCATCATCCATTCGCGAGGCTTCAATAAGTTCGAACTGGGCTCGGGCCACGAAACGTATCCTGGTTATCAACCTCGCGGACTCGGATTCGACACCGCCTCGGGAGCTACTGTCTTCGGCGAAGTTCGAGTCAGTAAAGAATTGCTGGATGGAGAAATTCCGGGTCAAGATACAGTCTTCTTCCGGGCTGGGCACCTCCGCGTTCCCGTTTCTCTGCCAGAAGCCCTTGAGCGGTCCGGATATCAGTTCGACTCATCGTTCACTGCCGGCGATGTTCTCTCCAACTTCCCGTTCGCGCTTCCCAGGGATCTTGGGTTCGAGGAGGACAGCGAAATCTATGAGTTTCCAGTCACGATTGAAGACGAAGAAGCGCCCGGCTTCGCCAAACGGGTGCCCGAGGCATTGCAGGTGATCCTGGCCAATGCCGAAAACGGAGCCGTGAGCGTCGTGTTGATTCATTCCAATGAATCCACCCTGAAAGCAGCAGCCGAACAAGATTTGCTTCGTCAGCTACCTCCGGACATCATCAAAACTGACATGGTGACCTTTGCAAACTTCTGGCGCGCTCGCGATCGTATCCAATGGAGCCTGACCCCGACCTCCGTACCCACAGAAGTCCTGCTGCAAGTCGAGTCAGACGAGTCGGTAATCGGTCTCACCTTTGAATTCCAACGTCCAATAGCCACCGTGACCGGCGGCGCGACCTTGTTCCCCGACAATCGGCACCTTGTTTTGCCAGAACTCGCGCCGGGCCACAAGGTTTCACTCCACATCGACTACCAGCACTGACCTCGGCTCTGCAGTGTAGGTACCTGCGCACGTATGCCTTGGTGCCTTGGGTAACTACTCTTGCAGCTCTATTGAGGCCATAGTGATAGTTAAGGATTGCAATGGCGGTGCATTGCTGCGCTCAGGACCTCGCTCTGACGGTTCTGTTCCTCCCCTAAATAGATTCAAGTTCTGAATGACCCAGGAGCCGTGTGCGTAATACCGGCGACGGATCGAGCGGACCACAGTCCGCTGGAGTTTTTGTCGTGAGCGTGTCTGAAAACAGATTCTTTCGTCTACCGAACGAACGGTTGCTGAGGGCCGTCATCGCAGCCTTGCTGCTAGCCGGTTTCGTGCAGTTTCTCGCCGCGCAAAGGACCGGCGACTGGCAGGAACAAGTGCGCAAGAATGTCGAGAACCAGCACATCGATGCCGCTCTTGCCATCGTCGACCAGCGTTTGGCGGACGCACCTGAAGATCTGGAAGCTCTCGGTTGGCGTGGACGATTGCTGGCCTGGAAAGGCCGTTGGTCTGAAGGCGAAGCTGAATACAAACTTGTACTCGACAAAGTGCCAGACGATACCGACATTTTGACGGGTCTCTCTGACGTCCTCCTCTGGCAGAGGAAATATACCGAAGCGCTGCAGACTCTGGATCGGGCAAAAAAGATCTCACCCTCAGACCCCGAGATCCTTTCCCGGCGCGCTCGCGTGCTCGCGTTGTTGGGCCGGATGCCGGAAGCGCGTTCGGAGTACCAACAGACGCTTCTGCTTGATACGCACAATGCGGACGCGAGAACAGGTCTCGACAGCTTGAGCGAAAACACGAAACATGAACTGCGGGTTGGCGAAGACGTCGATATCTTCAATTACGCCAACGCCGCCCAGACCCAGAGCGTTAGCCTCAGTTCCCGGTGGAACACGCGATGGTCAACCGTCTTCGGCGTCAGCACCTATCAAAGGTTTGGGCAAGATGCGGCCAAGTTTCTGGCCAGCACCGGCTTCCACCTCA
>Ga0308309_10001248_pt1 | contig 15122 bp, 11 predicted proteins | sample HubBroMetageWFT5_FD_192491 | JGI IMG/M metagenome (GOLD analysis project Ga0308309, IMG submission 192491) | Warmed and freeze-thawed soil microbial communities from the Hubbard Brook experimental Forest, New Hampshire - Hubbard Brook CCASE Soil... | ecosystem: Environmental > Terrestrial >...
TCCAGAATTTCAAGGAATGTATCGCGGCTGAGCGCGCTGCGCAGAAAAGGCAATCGCCGGTAGCACGAGGTAGTGATAAAGTGCAGGTGATGAGCGCCGTAGGTGCGATGCAATCCAATGGGCATAACCAACCCCATAGTACAGGCCGCATCGTACCCGCCCTTGCAAAGAACGCAAGGACGGGGCACCCACTGTTCCGGAACGGGAATGGAAAACACGGAAGCCTGGGCCACCCGCCAATCGAAAATCCCACACAGACACGTAAATTCAACGTCCACCGTGGTGAAGGGGCAGGTCAGTTGGCCGACGCGATTCCCGGCCTTTTCCCTATGCAATGCTGAAGTGAGCGAGATCCGCTGGATGAAGGACGGTAAACTCGTCTGCTCCGATGACGCGAAAGGCAACCTTCAGTCCAAGCGTCGGGAGTTTTTTCCCCAGAATCCCTTTGACCCGATCAAAAGCGGCTTTCGGATAGTCAGTGAGAATGAAGATATTCATTTCGCCTAATCCCGCGTCATGTCCATCCACGGTGCCGAGCTTCCCGAGACCTCTGATGATATCCTCTTCAAGCTCTACGATCTCGTCGTAGTCTTTGAGAGAGACGGCTGGAAGCTGTAGCACAAGTTGATATTTCATCACAGTCATTTTAGTACGGCGGAGGCTGCAAACCCTTTTCGATCTGCATCTGAATATAAAACATCTGGCGCTCCTCCGGTCCGATAGGTAGCGTCTCATGCAAATTCCGTTCTAGGCTTAGCATTAATGACCGCGCGCCTTGGGCGATAATTCTCAGTCTCCCGCCGTTAAGTTCAGCCGCTGTGTATCGCGTTACAGGGTTGTTTGTGATTCCGAACTTTAGGTGTTCCCCCGCCGCCCCCACTTTCTGATATAGATACGTTGTTTCACTTGTAGCAACGGACAGCTCGTCTTCAATTATTCCGGCGTCCTCCTCTATCGGCCCTTCGTTCCCTTCCAAAGCGGCCAATGCTGCAACCGGGAGAGTTATCAAGAGGTGAGCATTCGCCCAGTCGGAGGCCCTGCCAATCGCGTCCATTCCCCTCAACCACGCCTTGCCAACGGAGTTTGCCACCGCTTTCAGTTGTGATGTAACCGAATTGTTGCCGGCAAAGAGGAAGGCTTGAGGCGAACCGCCAAACCCCGGTCCTTTATACGGGTAACGGTCACTAGGAACTGGTGGCGTAGAGGGAGTAAAGCAAAACACAAGTGAATTTGGGTCGTTACAACCAGGACCTGATCCGCCGCTGCCGCCTCCAGTTTGACCTTGGGGTTCCAGCCCGCTCGGGTCAATCAAGCGCACGGGATTATTTAGTACGTAGGCGTACAAATTCCATGACTGCGGATTCGCAGGATTTGCCGCAGCCACCCTGGCCGGGTCCATCGAAGTCCATCGCCCCTGCGTCGCCGACAGCGAACGGAAATCCATGTGCGACAGAAAGCTTTCCGAGTCGAAATGCTGACCGGTGAAGTGCATCGGGCTAACCTCACTCCCCGTGCAGGTTTGCGCGTCGCCGAAGGGCAGGCTGGTGCAGCTTTCTACGATGGGACCGCTCAATCCGGTCCGCATCCGCTCGGTGCCCAGCCAGTCTGCGGTGGTGAAGTAAGTTACGCCGGCCGACCCGCCGCTGTAGGTCGCCAAATGACGGCTTCCCGCATACACTTCGCCCCGGTTCCACAAGCCCGCCGAACTCACCTCGGCAACTTCCTTACCACCCAGGTCGTAAAGGTAATACACCGTGCTCGCGCCCAGCCTTGCCCGCACGCCGCCCCTCCGCATCGTAGATGTAGCAAGCCGTCGCAGTTGAGCACTGCCCCTGTGTGCCTCCAACCTGCACCAGCCGATTCTCAGCATCGTAGAAGTAGGTGTGCCCCAGACCGTCGTTGGTCGCGTTTCCGGGAGCGTCGTAGGTTATCCCACTGTTAGCGTCGATGCGGTTATTGTTCCCGGTGAAACTGTATTGCGCCCCCGGATTTTCCTGCCAGCGGTTGCCGTAACGGTCGTAAGCGAAGGTGTAGTTGGTCGATCCCTTCGCGCTCGTAAGCCGATTGAAGTCGTCGTAGCCGTAAGTCCAGTTACCGTTGACTGTATCGTTGGCCGAAGCGATATCACTGTTCGGAGCATAGCCGAGCGCCAGATTGTAAATCGTGCCTTCGCCGTTTGCGCCTCCGATCAGGTCTGCCCCCGAAGGCTCCGGGATGAATGAAGCACTTGAGAACTTAGCTGAGTTCCACGTCGTTGAGGCAGTCAGGGAGTAGTTGGAACCTGGTCCGGTGGCCTTGCTAGTCAGGTTGAGTGTTCCACTGGACGAGCTGCCCGTGACCAAGGAGCCAGAATCGCCATTGACCTTAGCGGCAAGATTGGCGGCTATGGTGGTCGAGGTGTCGCTCTGCCCGTAGCTGACCGTTTCGGCGATGCCTCCAACCGTAACCGAGACTGTGCCGGTATCGTAAGTGGTCGTACCGCCCGTGAGGGCTGCACCAGAGGGACTCGTAGTGAACGATGGCGGACTAAAGCCATCAGTGCTCGCAACGCTCGCAGAGAGCGAATAGTTGCCGCCGGAACCGCTCAGCTCGCTGGTCAGGTTCACGGTTGCGCCGGATGCGGTTGCGATGACAAGGTCCTGACTGTCAGCGTTAATGGCCGTGGCGAGGGCGGTGGCTATTGATGTCGGCGTGCTGCCTTGCAAGTAGGTGGCCTGATCCGCCTCACCGCCGACGGTCACGCTAACGGTCCCGGTGTCGTAAACGTAAAAACACTTTGGGCATCCTACGAGTTTCCTGGCGGGTGGCCCAGGCTTCTGATTTCGCTGGCACCGCCAACACAGAGGGTGCCCCGTTCCTTCGCGATCTTTGCGAAGGGCGGGTACCACGAACGCCTGCAGCGGCGCAGCTATGTCACTCGATTCCGGAACGAAATCTTCGTCCAGCCTTCATTCACGCGCACCGGCCCGGCTTCGTCCAGAAGATAGAAACGATAACTGCTCCACGTGCCAATCCTCCTTCTTCTCCTTCTTCCGAATCATCTCTTCCCCATCCCCAAGTCTAGTTTGACCCTCTGAGGCGAAGTCCTTACACTTGGGGGTAGCTTTTTCGGGCTGATTCTCGATTGGGTGGAGGGGTTCCTGAGTTTACGGGTGCGAAGCTTGTTTATTGCCGGCCTGCTCGGGCTGGTGACGTCGTTGTGTGCGGGGCAGGGCGAGGCTCCGCAGGCGGAGTCTGGTGCGCAAGGTGCGCCCGGGCAAGGTCAGCCTGCGCCCGCTCAGCCTGAGCAGAGCGAAGCTACGCAGAGTCAGCCTACGCAAAGTCAGCCGGCGCAGAGTCAGGCTGTGCCGAATCCGGTTCCGCAGAAAAAGCAAGCTGTGGCGAATCCTCCTCAACAGAACCAGTCGCCGATTACGCTGGAGAGTAACGAGACGATCTTTTCGATACTGGCGGCGTTGAACGCTTGTGGATATGACCAGGATTTGACCATCTCGGATGCGACGCGCAGCAATGTGCGGGCCGAGGTGCAGAATCATCTGCGGGAGTCACCGGAGGCGCAGGCCAGTCTGGCGGCGGTGTGCGATTTTTATGAGAAGCACGTGGCATCGCCGGATCCGAATCGAAACCTGTCGCAGTATATTTCGCTGGCACTGTACATGGACGGTCCGCCGCATTTTACGCCGCGGGTAAAAGTGGAAGAGTTGCCGCCGGATGCGGCGGTGATTGCGAGCTTTGGCGCGGCGCTGGAGCACTTCTACGACAAAGGCGGATTGCACGCAATCTGGGAGCGGCATCGCCAGGATTATGCGGCGGCGACGCAGCGGTTTCATGTTCCGCTGGCCAAGATGGTGCTTGATACCGAGGTCTACCTCAAACAGCCTTCGTCGCAATATTTGGGGCGGACGTTCACGATTTATCTGGATTTCATGGGATCGCCGAACGAGACGGATGCGCGCAATTATGGATCGGCGTATTACGTGGTTGTGTTCCCTTCTCCGAATGCGGCTACGGGAGCTTCGGCACTGAAGATGGACCAGATCCGGCATACTTTTTTGCATTACGAGATGGATCCGCTGGCGGAGAAGCATTACAGCTCGATCAAGCGGCTGACGCCGCTGCTGCTGGCGGTGAAGCGAGCGCCGGTGGAAGAAGGCTTTAAGAGCGACATCTCGCTGCTGGTGACAGAGTGCATGGTGCGAGCGATTGAGATTCGAACTACGGGGAGCAAGAGTGAAGAGGCGATGCGTACGCAGGCGGTCGATGATGCGGTGAAGCAGGGATATATTTTGACGCGGACTTTTTATCAGGAGATCGTGGCTTTCGAAAAAGATCCTCAGGGAATTCGGGGAGCGTATAGCGCGTTTCTGGACAATGTGGATTTAAAAAAAGAAGAGCAGGCAGCGTCCGCGGTTCAGTTCGCGAGCGCTGCGTCGCCGGAACTGGTGAGGCTGTCGCGTCCGGAGGAGCGGCGGATGCTGGTGAGCGCGGAGAAGCGGCTGGCGGCGGGCGATCCGAAGGGGGCGCAAGAACTGGCGCAGGCGGCGTTGGACAAGAAGATTGGAGATCAGGGGCGGGCGCTGTTCATTCTGGCGGAAGTGGCGGTGGCGAATAAAAATCGGGACGGGGCGCAGGATAATTTCCAGAAGGCGATTGCGGCGTCGAAGGATCCGACGGTAGTGGGATGGTCGCACGTTTATCTGGGGAGAATTCTGGATATGAAGGAAGAACGCGAGGCGGCGCTGGAACAATATCGGGCGGCGTTGAGTGCCGGCGGAGGATTGCCGGAGATACGGACGGCGGCGGAGCATGGGATCGAGAAGGCTTATGAGCCTCCTAGTAAGCCTCAGGCTCAGAAGGACTAACCGAACGGGAAAGTCAAAGTCAAAGGCTTTACCACAGAGGGCACAGAGGGGCACTTGGTCGGGCACAGGTCAAAGGCTTAAACACAGAGGGCACTGAGGGGCACAGGGTTTGGCATGAACGACTTTCAAGGAGAGAGCATGACGCGTGCGGCTATTTTGGTGGCGGTGCTGGGAATGGTGCTTTCGGGTTTTGTGCTGAGCGGGTATGCGCAGAGTAAGGATACGCCAGCGGGACAGAGCGCCCCGGCTACTCCGGCGAGCGGGCAGGCGGCGGCGCCTGCTGGGAAGCGTCCTCCGCAGGCTAAGACGCAGCCGGAATATGACGCCTTTAATACCGCAAAGGCGTTGACCGATCCCGCGGCGATGGAGAAAGCGGCGGCGGACTTCGCCACGAAGTTTCCGGACAGCGAGTTGCGGCCCGTGCTCTACAAGGCGGTGATGCATGGTTATCAGCAGGCGAACAATGGGGACAAGATGATGGAGGAGGCGCAGAAGGTGCTCAGCTTTGATCCGGACGATCCTGAGGCGCTGTTGGGCGTTGCACAGGTGCTGGCGGAGCGCACCCGCGACACGGATCTGGACCGGGACCAGAAGCTGGGGGAGGCGAAGAAAGATGCGGAGCGTGCGCTGGTGACGGTGGACACCGACCTTCCGACCACCGGGGTTTCGAAGGAACAGATCGATACCTATAAAGGATTCTTGCGCTCGGATGCGTATTCGATTCTGGGAACGATCGACTTCAACAATAAGGCCTGGGCGGATGCTGAAGGAAAATTGAGAAAGTCGATTGATGCGTTCCCGCAGCAGGTGGACCCGATCGCGGTGTTCCGGTTGTCAGTATCGCTGGATATGCAGAACAAATATCCGGAGGCGTTGAAGTACGCAAATCAGGCGGTGGATCTGACCAAGGAAGGGACCGGTGCTGGAGATGCCGCGCGCAAAGAAAAAGACCGGCTGACGCAGTTGACCGGAGGCGCGGCCGCGCCGGTAAAGAATTAACACGGCGAAGACGCTATTCAATTCAATCATCGTTATTCAAGAATCGTTATTCAATAATCGTTATTCCGGAATCGTTATTTGAAAATCGTTATTTGAAAAATCGGTGGTCGCGTTTGGAAGTTCGGCCGTCACACTGCACTGCTAGATCCTCATGAAGGAACGGGAAATCACGGCGCTGGAAACGGCGCTGGGCTACCACTTCCACCGCCGGGCGGTGATTGAGCAAGCGCTCACACACAGTTCGCAGGCGCGAGAGCAGGAATCGCAGCAGGTGGGCGAGGGCAAGTTCAGAGTAAACGACAACGAGCAGTTGGAATTCCTGGGCGACGCGATCTTGTCGCTGGTGATCAGCGAAGAGTTGTTCCAGCGGTTTCCGCAGTTTCGCGAGGGAGAACTGTCGAAGCTGCGCGCGCACGTGGTGAGCGAACGGCATCTAATCCGGGTAGCGCAGAATTTGGAGCTGGGCCACTATCTGCGGCTGGGGCGCGGTGAAGAAAAAAGCGGAGGGCGCAGTAAAACGGCGCTGTTGGTGGATGCACTCGAGGCGGTGCTGGCGGCGATCTATTTGGATGGAGGAATGCAGCCGGCGAAGGAATTTATCTGCCGGGAGATCCTGTTGCCCGAACTGGAGCGCATGGAGCGCGAGGGCGGCGCGCTGCCGATGACGGATTTCAAGTCTGCGCTGCAGGAAACTTTGCAGGGATTGGGACTGGCGCAACCTTCTTATGTGCTGGTGCAGGAAACGGGGCCGGAGCACAGCAAAACATTTACGGTGGAAGTGCGGCTGAATACGAAGAACGGTACCGGTGGAGCGGAGTTCGTAGGGCGAGCGCAGGGTACGACCAAGAAAACGGCTGAGCAGGATGCGGCGCGGCAGTTGCTATCTTATCTTGCATCGCGGCCGGAATCGGCTGGAGCCAGACTGGCGCGGGGTTCGCGGGCGCCGGACAAGTAAAGTGTGGGGTAATGAATTTTTCTGAAGATGGTTTCCCGGAGGCTCGCATTCCTGAAGCGCCAATTCCAGAAGTGCAAGTACCAGAAATGCAGGTAGACGTAGCGCGAATTCCGGAGCGGTCTGCGGCGACCGGGCCAGCGCCAGTCCAGCGCTTCCCGGAAGCGCGAAGGACCCACCAGGCAGTGCAAGGGGATGCGAGTAGTTCGATACAGTCGCTACTGGGAACTATTGTGATCGCGGTATTCGTGATCACGTTCATCGTGCAGGCGTTTCAGATTCCTTCTCCGTCAATGGAGAACACGCTGCTGGTGGGCGACTACCTGCTAGTGAACAAGCTGGTGTACGGGCGCAGCGGTGGCATAAGCGATTCGCTGATGCCCTACCGGCGGATTCGGCGGGGCGATATCGTTGTTTTTCACTATCCGGTAAATCCGGCGCAGCATTTCGTGAAGCGCGTCGTCGGCATCCCAGGAGACCGGGTTCGGTTGGTCAACAAGCAGGTATTTGTGAACGGAACTCCGTTGAAAGAGCCGTACGCGCGGTACAGCCGTCCGGCGGATGATTTTTTTCGGGATAATTTTCCGAGACTGGATGTGGCGCCGGGAGAAACTCCCGAATGGTGGTTAATGCTGCGCAAGCTGGTAGAGGATGGACAGTTGATTGTTCCCGAGGGGCATTACTTTGTGATGGGCGACAACCGGGATAACAGCTACGACAGCCGGTACTGGGGGTTTGTGCCGCAAGCCAATATTATTGGGAGACCGCTGGTGATTTACTGGTCGGTGCGAGGCGCGGAAGGCGATGTGATTGCTCCGGCTTCGGTGAGTGATAGACTGTATCACTTTGCCTACGCGGTGACTCATATCTTTCAGATCACGCGCTGGGATCGTACGCTGCGGCTGGTGAACTGAAGGTTGCGGCGGCTAAAGCCGCGCCTTTCAGAACAAAAATACGCGGCATGAAATCTGGAGTACGCGCTTTCGACGGAGCGAGGGATTGCCGGTGCGCGCAGAGTGCATAGGTCCTTGGCTTCGCTCAGGATGACAATCTGATTACGGTGGCTGAGGAAGATAGCGAAATGAAAGACAATCAGGCGAAGAACGAAGCCGAGGAAAAACCGAAAGAGACTACGGTGGAGTTTCTGGCCTCGCTGGCGGCGGTGCTGGTGACGGGATTGTTCATCATCACGTTTGTGGTGCAGGCGTTTGAGATTCCCTCGAGTTCGATGGAGAACACGCTGCTGATTGGCGATCACGTATTTGTGAATCGCATTCAGTTCGCGCCCAAAACTTCGTGGGTTGGGCCGCTGCTTCCCTATCGCACCGTGCATCATGGCGATATCGTGGTATTTCTACATCCCGACCCGCACGACGCGGGCACATATGTGGTCAAGCGCATCATTGGAGTACCGGGAGACCACATCCACCTGCGCAACGGAGTGGTTTATCGAAATGGCGAGGCACTGAACGAACCTTATATCGATAGCGACCAGGACAATCCCGAGGATTCGTATCGCAACAACTTTCCGGCGGTGGCTCCATCGTATGAAAACGGAGTTTATCCGAATTGGATTGTTGACCTGGCTTCGCACGTTCAGGGAGATGATTTAGTGGTGCCGGAGGGGTCTTATTTCGCGATGGGCGATCATCGCGGCGTCAGCCTGGACAGCCGCTATTGGGGCTTCATTCCGCAGGCGAACGTAATTGGGCGGCCGATGTTCATTTACTGGTCATTCGAAACGCCGGGCGATCAATATCGTAAAACGGAGATCGCGGACCGAATTGGTTTCCTGGCTCACGTGGTATTGCACTTCTTCGATGAGACACGGTGGCGCCGAACGCTGAAAGTAGTACGGTGAAATTTTTTTCGTCCAAGCAGCGGCTGGCAATCGCGGCAGTCGTAGGTCTGCTGATACTCTTCCTGTTGCGTCCCGGCATTTCGCCATTGAAGAAGCATATTGCCAACGCAATAAGCCGCGCGGTGGCGCGTCCGGTAGAGATTGGTTCGGTCCAGCTGCGGTTCCTACCCCCCGGCTTCGATCTGGAAAACGTAATCATCCATGAAGATCCTGCGTTTGGGGCGGAACCGATGTTGCGCGCGCCGGAGGTTACGGCAGCGGTACGGCTGCTCTCGCTGCTGCGTGGGCGTTTAGATATTGCGCGGCTGAATTTGAGCGAGCCCAGCTTGAATCTGGTGCGGAGAGGAGATGGGCGCTGGAACTGGGAAGCTCTGCTGGAACGGACCGCGCAAACGCCGCTGGCGCCGACCGCGAAATCGAAGGCAGAGGCACGTCCAGGATTTCCTTACATCGAAGCCAGTTCGGGGCGTATCAACTTCAAGGCGGGAGCGGAGAAAAAAGCGTACGCGTTATTGAATGCGGATTTCGCGATTTGGCAGGAATCGGAAAATGCATGGGGAGTGCGGTTGAGCGCACAACCGCTGCGCACCGATATGAATTTGAGCGATACGGGCCTGCTGCGGATGAATGGGATTTGGCAACGAGCCGGAAGCCTGCGCGAGACGCCGCTGCAGGTCAGTATGGAATGGGATCGGGCGCAGCTCGGGCAACTGAGCAAGCTAATTTCGGGCACGGATCGAGGCTGGCGAGGAGAAGTACGGCTGGATGAAACGATGACCGGCACTCCCGCGAATTTGAAAGTTGCCGCGAACGTCGCGATTGACGGCTTTCACCGCTACGACATCTCCAGCAGCGAGGGGCTACGTTTGGCGGCGCATTGCGAGGGGAGTTACAACTCCGCGGAAGCCGTCATGCATAACATTGTTTGCGGAGCGCCGGTAAGCGATGGGGAAATCACACTGCGCGGCGATGCCGGGTTGCCGGGTGTGCACAAGTTCAATCTTTCACTCGAGGTCGAGAACATTCCCGTGAATTCGGTGACGCAGCTGGCAAGGCGTGCCAAGAAAGACTTGCCTGCGGATCTTGTGTCAACCGGGAGCATACAAGGGAGTTTCGCGCTGAACGAGGATCCTTCATCTTCGCAGGGAACTCAGCTTGCAGGGCGTGGTGAGATTACGAATCTTCGTTTGCAGTCGGCAATCAATAAAGTGGAGTTCGCGCCTGGAAGTATTCCATTTGAGTTGAGTTCCGGGGGCGTCGAGACTAAAAAAATGTCCGGCCGGTTCAGCGGAAATTCGGCTTCAGCGGCTGCCAATCAATTTCATGTTGAGTACGGGCCTTTTTCGGCTCCGTTGGGACGACCGTCACCAACGCAAGTGCGCGGCTGGGTTGGGCGGTCGGGTTACGGCATGACAATCCGCGGGGAGGGAGAGGTCCAGCACACTTTGCGGCTGGCGAGCTTGATGGGCCTCCCGGCTACGAAAGCCAGCGTCGAGGGCACGGCTGTGATGGACTTGCAGATTGCGGGATCGTGGGCCAGCGGCGCGGGAGAAAATCCTTTCGGGTTTTCTTTACCGGACGTAACGGGAACGGTTCGATTGCACAATGTGGTTGCGGCCGTGCGAGGGGTGAATAGTCCGATCGAAATCGCTTCGGCGGAGCTGAAGCTTTTGCGGGATGGAGTGCGAGTGGAAAAGTTGAACGCGCAGGCCGCCGAAGCGCGCTGGACGGGATCTTTGGCGTTGCCGCGAGGATGCGGAACACCGGCGGCATGTGTGGTGCATTTTAATTTGGACACGGACGCAGTGGGACTTAGCGGCCTCCGAGAATGGCTTAGTCCACCGTCCCGGGAGCGGCGATGGTATCAGGTGCTCAGTTCCTCAGCCCCTGTGCCTCCGTCATTTCTGCAGAATTTGCGCGCGGCCGGCAAGGTGAGCGCCGGGCGCCTATTGATTCACACGGTGGTTGCGGAGAAGGTTACAGCGTCCGTCGAGTTGGAACGAGGGAAGGCGCAGTTTTCCGATTTGCGTGGCGCTCTGCTTGGTGGAAGGCATCGCGGGGATTGGCAAATAGATTTTTCGGGGACATCACCTGTCTATAGAGGCTCGGGAACTTTGAGTGGGATTTTTCTAGGTCAAATTTCCGATGCTATGCACGATGCGTGGATCTCGGGAACAGCCGGGGGAACATATCGAGTTGCGGCGTCGGGAGCGGATTCCACTGAGTTCTGGCAATCGGCCGATGGAGAATTGCAATTCGACGTGCGAGATGGAGTGCTGCCGCACGTTTCGCTGGCGATGGATGAAGGGCCGCTTCATCTGAAGCGCTGGCAGGGGCTTGCGGGGTTGCACGATGGGAAGGTTGAAATCGAGGGCGCAAAACTGATTTCGCCGGCAGAGGCGTATGAGGTGAGCGGTACGGCATCGCTGGGTCGAGAACTGGATTTGAAGTTGACGCGGGCGCCCGAGATGAACGTTGGCGCAACCGCGCAGGTTTACAGCATCACAGGAACCCTGGCGGAGCCCCGCGTGAAGCTGACGCCGACGCCGGAGACGCGGGCGCAATTGAAACCTTAGACTTGGGACGTAGAAGCTATTTCGCAGGTCGCCCTCGCTTGAAATCGGCGACGCTATTCCTGCACGTAACCTGGACCCCGAAGAACTTTTCCCGGTAATGCTCCTGTCATTTTTCCTTTCTCAATTACCGGAACTCCGTTCACCAGCACGTAGTCCATCCCTTCGGAGAGTTGGTTCGGATTGTCGAAGGTGGCGCGATCGCGCACGGTTGCGGGATCGAAGATGACGACGTCCGCCCACATGCTGGATTTGAGAACTCCGCGGTCGGTGAGGCGAAGGCGCTGGGCCGGCAGCGCGGAAAATTTGCGGATCGCATCTTCCAAGGTCAGGACTTTTTCCTCACGAACATATTTGCTCAGAATGCGGGGGAAGGTTCCGTAGGCACGCGGATGGGGATGCTCCTGGCCGAGGATGCCTTCGGGAGAGGTTCCGGAAGAGTCGTTGTCGATGGCGACCCACGGCTGTTGAAGAGCGAGCGTGACGTCAGGTTGCGACATGCCGAAGACGGCGACGCCTGTGTTGGGATCGTTGATGAGAAAATCGAAGAGCGCATCCATGGGATCCTTGTTCCAGAGCTTAGCGACTTCGGAGAGACGCTTGCCTTGCAGCGGAAGCATTTTGGGATTTTGCACGACCCCGATCATGATGGCTTCAGGACTGGGAATTTCCTGCCATTCATTGTCCCAATCTTTTGATGGTGCAAGCATCTCTTTGCGAATGCGCTCACGAGTGGCGGGGTCTTTGAGGCGCTCGACGAGCTTCGCAGTTCCGCCATCGTGCGCCCACTGCGGAATGAACGCGGAGAAGTCGTTGAACCACGCAGTGTAGGCGTAGGTATCGGCGGTGATGTCAGCGCCGCCGGCGCGTGCGGCGTTGATTTTGGCGACGACTTCGGGCATGCGTCCCCAATTACTTTTGCCGGCGACTTTGAGATGCCAGATCTCCACGGGGACGTGCGCTTCGCGTCCGATGCGCAAAGCCTCGTCGATGGCCTCAAGAACGGCATCGCTTTCGTTGCGCATGTGGGTGGAGTAGATGCCGCCGAATTTTCCGCCCTCGGAGGCGAGCGCGATCAGTTCCTCGGTTTTGGCGTAGGGAGCGGGGGCGTACTCGAGAGCAGTGGAGACGCCGACTGCACCGTCTTTCATGGCGTCACGCACAAGAGCTTTCATTTGGTCGAGTTGCTCGGGCGTGGGCTGCTTGTTGTCGTCGCCGAGGATCATGCGGCGGACCTGGGTGGCGCCGACGTAGCTGGCGAGGTTGATGCCCATGCCCTGCTTTTCGAGGCGGGCAAAATATTGGCGGAACGTCCGCCAGTCGGGAGTGATCTTGTAGTGTTCGTAACCGGGGAGATCGACCTGAATGATGGCGTCGTTGAGTGGAGCGATGGAGCCGCCTTCGCCAGTAATCTCGGAGGTGATGCCTTGATAGATTTTCGAGGGCAGACGCGGCTCGACGAGGATGGAGAGTTCGGATTGGCCAAGCATGTCAATAAAGCCGGGTGCCACAACTTTTCCGGCAGCGTCGATGGTGCGAGCACGGGATGCGGCGGCGAGGTTGCCAATGGCGGCGATTTTGCCGTCGCTGATACCGACGTCCGCCGAATACCAGGGAGAGCCGGTGCCGTCGATGATGTGGCCGTTGGTGATGATGAGGTCGAAGGGACGAGGTGATTGTGCCTGCGAGGCGCAGGACGCCAGAAATAGCGCCAAGGCGAGAAGAGACTTTCGTTTCCGGAGCTTCATTCGGTTCCTTTTTGTGTCCAATCTTGTTGAGCCGTCGCTTTGCGACGGAAAGCAATTGCTCCGAGGAGAATCCAGACTGCGAGAGCTAGCCATTCGTATGCGGTGAAGTGGCCGGGGATGGCTGGCACGATCTTCATTAGAGTCATGGCCACGGCCACAAGCAATGCTAACCCGGCTACGACAAATTCCACGAACGAAGACCTTTGCCCCGCGGGCAGCGCGCCGGTGCGCCGCATCTGAATAAAAGCGGCACAGGCGGCGGCCCAGCCGATGGCTGCGGCGACAGAACCCACCTCGGTAACCGGAACCAGAATCGCGTCGCCGAGCAGCATTCCGGCGGCGCTGGCGAACCCAATACAAAGAACCGCGGTCGAAGGCGTTTGATACCGGGCATGGATGTGGCCGGCTCGCCCGTCGATCATGCCACGACGCCCAAGAGCAAAGAGCATGCGGCTGGACACGATAAAGTTTGCATTGAAACATTTCACCAGCGACAGCAGAGCAGCTGCCAGTATGACATTCGTGATCCAGGGAGAACCGACGGCGCGCTGGAAGGCAACCGCGGTCATGAATTTTTCGCCGGTCAAATCATGCCAGGGGGCGACGAACGCCACGGCGGCGATAACGACAACATAAAAGAGGATACCGACGAAGATTGCCATCCACATGGCCTTTAAAAAAGCGGCCCGGTCAAACTCGGTGGTGGATTCTTCCGCCGCCTTCCCGACGGTCTCGAATCCGGAGAGAAAGTAGGGCACGATCTGGACTATGAGCAGAAACGAAATGAACGGCGTGTGAGTAAACAACGGCGGAAAGTTGTGAGGCGAGCCTTTCCTCACGCCGAGCACAACGAGAATCAGAAATAATGCGAGTGTGGTGAAGGTAGTCCAGTTCTGGAAGGTCGCGGCGGGGCGGATGCCGCGGCAATTCAGCGTGGTAAGCAGCGCAGTAAGGGTGAGACCAATGACGAGGTGCGGAAGATAAACCGGACGCCCGGCGATGCGGTAGAGTTCGAGCGAATCGATCGCGGGAAAAATGTAGGCGGCGATGCGGCCAAACGCAACCGCTTCCCATGGGCAGACGATGAAATAGCAAAGCAACATGATCCAACCAGTAGCGTAACTGACGGAACGGGGAAAGGCGGCGGCAGTGTAGGCGATTTCGCCGGCGGCATCGGGCATGGCGGCGACCAGCCTGCCGTAAACCCATCCGATAGGAAACAGCAGAGCGCCGCCGACGGCAAAACCGAGCACCGCTCCGAGTGAGCCGCCTCGGAGAAGCCAGTCGTCCATAACGACCAACCAGCCGACGCCGACCATGCTCCCCCAGCCAAGCGTGAAGTAGTCGGTGAGGCGGAGCTTGCGGGCAAGTTGGGGCATCTGACACCACGATGTGGCGAGCGCGCATTATAAAGCATGCCGCCCGAAATCCGCGGCCTGCGTGGTAGTATCGAATTACCCTCGCAGCATGCTGTAAGCCGTGGATATGCACGGTCTTGTGCCTCGTCGTGACTCGTTAAAAAGCTGATGACACCTCCGACCAAACTGCGGAAGCGCGTGCTTAGCGGTATGCGCTCGACCGGGAAGCTGCATCTGGGAAACTACATAGGTGCGCTCGACAATTGGGTGCGCATGCAGGATGAGTACCAGTGTTTTTTTGAAGTGGCCGACTGGCACGCGCTGACGACCGACTATGCCGATACTTCGCACGTGAAACAGAATTCGCTGGAGGTTGCGCTGGACTGGCTCGCGGCGGGACTCGATCCGGAAAAATCGGTGATTTTTATTCAGTCGCATGTTCCGGCGCATGCGGAGCTGCATTTGCTGTTCTCGATGATCACGCCGCTGGGCTGGCTGGAGCGGGTTCCGACCTATAAGGAGCAGCGGGACAATATTAAGGATAAAGATCTGGGGACATACGGATTTCTCGGCTATCCAGTGCTACAGTCGGCGGATATTTTGCTCTACAAGGGCGAAGTGGTGCCGGTGGGAGAAGATCAAGTAGCGCACGTGGAACTGACGCGTGAGATCGCGCGGAGGTTTAACGGATTTTACGGAAAGCGGGAAAATGTTTTTCCCGAGCCGCAGTCTTTGTTGACGGTCGCTCCGAAATTGCCGGGGACCGATG
>Ga0308309_10001249_pt1 | contig 15120 bp, 8 predicted proteins | sample HubBroMetageWFT5_FD_192491 | JGI IMG/M metagenome (GOLD analysis project Ga0308309, IMG submission 192491) | Warmed and freeze-thawed soil microbial communities from the Hubbard Brook experimental Forest, New Hampshire - Hubbard Brook CCASE Soil... | ecosystem: Environmental > Terrestrial > Soil...
CTTGCCGCGGAATTCTGGGAAAGGCACCGGCAATTGGCATTGCGCCTGGTTTCCGGCGTAATTAACCACGACGACATGGCGGCTGCCGTCCTCGCCAGCCCAGGCGTAGGCGACAAAGCCGCCCGACGTCCAGTTGCCGGACCAGGCCGGCAGCGGTTGGATCTGCGACCAGGTGCCGTCGCGGAAGGCCCTGGTCTTTAGGACCTGTAACAGCTTGGCGTAAAAGCAAGTAATCTCAGGATTCGCCGGCTCGATCGGGCCGCGGCCGAGATGGGTCGGTACCCGCATCCGGGCGCCCTCGAATTGACCCTGATGGAAGAAGCGCAGGCCTGGAGCCAGATAGGTGATGACCGCCGCTGCCTGGTGCTGCGGCCAAGGGAACTCGGACGCTGCCCGCGGCTCGTCATGGTTTTCGAGAAAACGGGTGAGTTTGTCCTGGTAGTCGAGGCCGGCGAGCAGGTGATCGCTGATCGGCCTGACGTTGCCCTCCCTCAAACGGTCGTAGAGCCGCTTGTCGTAGCAATAGTCAAAGCCCTGTTGCTGCAACGTCCATTCGAGGTCCCAGTAGACCTCGGCCATGAAGGTGAAGGCAGGATACTGAGCGTGTACCGCCGCCGTCGCCTTCGGCCAAAACGGTTCCGGCGTTATCCCCCAGGTGCGCTGGAAAATCTCGGGCAGTAGCAGCATCGCCATGTCGCAACGCACGCCGTCGCACTTGCCGGCAATCGCGATCAGCTCGTCGATGCGCGCCCGCTGCAGTTCGGGATTGGCGTAGTTGAGCTGCAAAGTGTCTGGCCAACCTGGAAAATTGGGGTCGCGGCCATAGGCCAGAATCTTCGTTCCTCGGTTGGTGTCGACCCGCAAGTAATTCTCCGGCGCGCCCGCGAGCGCCTCCTCGTTACCTTCGACATAATAGTCGGGGTGGGTCTTCACCCGTGCATGGTCGGGGGCGGTGTGGTTCGGCACAAAATCGAGCAGCAACTTGATGTCGCGACGCGCCAGCTTCTCGCGGAATTGCTCGAGCGCCGCGTCGCCACCCAGCGCCTCGCCGACGGCGTAAGCCGTGATCGCGAAGCCGGAGCCGCCAATATCCTCCTCGGTCAGGTCGGGCAGAACAGTTTGAAATTCGGCGCGCCATTGCGGATTACTGCGCGAAATTGCCCGCCCGGCCGCGCCGATCTGCCAGACACTGAGCAGCCAGATCCAGTCGAAACCCTGTTCCGCGAAGCCGTCGAGCGTGGCGTCGTCAATGTCGGCGAGGGTGACCCGTTTGCCGGTTTCGCGAGACAGCCGCTGAAGCCACACCCGCGTGTTGATCTGAAAGAGTGTTGGATACCGGACCGATCCCGCCATAGGGCTTGCTCCCTACGCTCTCTCTTTCTGGACAGCGATCGGGGGCGGCCGACCGCCAACCCAATGCTCGGGATCGACCTTGCCAAAAAAATCGATAAGGGTGGCGACAACACCGGACCACCCGGTCTGATGACTGGCACCGATGCCGGCGCCGTTGTCGCCGTGGAAGTACTCGTAAAACAGCAAATTGTCCCGCCAGTGGGGGTCGTGCTGAAATTTCTCGGCCCCGCCGAACACCGGCCGCCGTCCGGTTTCGTCGCGCAGAAAGATGCGGGTCAACCGATTGGCGATTTCCCTGGCAACCTCGAACAAGTTCATCAAGTTACCCGAGCCGGTCGGGCATTCGATTTTGAAATTGTCGCCGTAATACGCATAATAGTGCAGCAGCGCGCGGATGATCAGTGCGTTGACCGGCATCCATATCGGCCCGCGCCAGTTGGAGTTTCCGCCAAACATTCCGCTGTCCGATTCCGCCGGCAGGTAGCTCACCCGGTATTCCTGGCCTTGCACCGAAAAGACATAGGGATGCTCGGCATGGTAGCGCGACAGCGACCGAAGGCCGTACGGGCTCAAGAATTCGTTTTCGTCGAGCATGCGGGTGAGGATCCGGCGCAGCCGGTCCTGGTTGACAAGGGCAATGAGACCAGTCTCCGCCACGCCCAATTGCCCTGGCCCGGTTGCATGAATCGACTCGCGAAGCGCCGGCATGCGCCGCAGGCGATCTAGGAATTCCGCCGTCAATCTGGGCACCCGCTCGCGCTGCCACTTCTCCACAGCCGTGGCGGCACACAACGGGAGGAGACCGACCATCGAGCGGACCTTCAGCCGGGTCGAGCTGCCATCAGGCAGGCGCAGGACATCGTAGTAGAAGCCGTCCTCCTCGTCCCACATGCCGCCCGGACCGATCCCGTTCATCGCGCGGGCGATTAACAGGAACTCCATCATGTAGTTCGACGCCAGCTCCTCATAGGTTGGGTCGTGCGCGGCGAGTTCGAAAGCAATCTCGGTCATATTCTGGCAGAACAGAGCGACCCAAGCCGTGCCATCGGCCTGCTCCAGATGACCGCCAGTTGGTAGCGGCGCGCTGCGGTCGAAAACTCCGATATTGTCGAGGCCGAGAAACCCGCCCTCGAAGAGGCTTCGGCCGAAGCGGTCCTTGCGGTTTACCCACCAACCGAAATTCGCCGTCAGCCTGCCGAACACCCGCTTCAGGAAATCGAGATCGGTTTGGCCGTGCAGCGCCTGCTCCATTCGGTAGAGGAAGATCGCCCCCCAGGCCTGTACTGGCGGATTTACGTCGCTGAAATTCCATTCATAGGCTGGGATTTGCCCCGTCGGATGCAGGTAAACTTGGCGGAGCAGCAGGTCGAGCTGCTGTTTGGCGAAATCGATATCGACGGTCGCCAGGGCTAGGGTGTGAAAGGCGAGATCCCAGGCGGCAAACCAGGGATATTCCCACTTGTCCGGCATCGAGATGACATGCTCGCCGATCATGTGGAACCACTCGCGGTTGCGCACCTGATGGGGCGTCGGCCGCATCGCATCGTAGCCGTGTTCCTCAAGCCATTTGTCTGTATCGTAAAAGAAGTACTGCTTGCTCCACAGCATCCCGGCCAATGCCTGCCGCATCACATTGGCTGCGTCTTCGCCGACGCGAGCGGGTGTGATCGCCTGATAGAATGCATCGGCCTCGCGCCGACGCTCTTCGACGATTTGATTGAATTGGCTGCCGAACGGGGTCCGGGGGCTGGTGTTGCTCAGCCGTAACCGGATAATGGCAGTTTCGCCGGCACCCACGTTGAGCTGATAGTGCGCGGCAGCTTTGGTCCCCGTCTTGTTCGCGCTGGCGGCGTTCTGCCTGCCCGACACGACATAGTCGTTGATCCCGTCCTTGACGTAGGGTGTTGTGTTGGGGCTCCCAAAGATCCCCTCGTTGTTGGTGTCGTTTTCGGCGAACAACAGGGGCGGATTTCCGTCGCAATGCAGCAGGAAGCCGCCAAGCTCGGCATGCGAGGTTTCGATCGTGACGGTGTTTTGCCCCCGCATCTGTCGCAAAGAGGGCTTCGGCTGGTCCGGCCACCATGTCCAGGTGTTGCGGAACCACAGGGTCGGCAGCACGTGCAGGCTGGCGGTTGCCGGTCCCCGATTGCACAGGCTAATCTGGATCAGGATGTCGCTCGGTGCGGCCTTCGCGTACTCAACAAAGACATCGAAATAACGGTCTTCGTTGAATATGCCGGTATCCAGTAATTCGTATTCTGGATTATTCCGGCCGCGCCGCCGGTTTGTCTCGACGAGATCGCCGTACGGGTATGCGTTCTGCGGGTACTTATAAAGGTACTTCATGTATGAATGGGTCGGCGTGCTGTCGAGGTAGAAGTAGTATTCCTTGACGTCCTCGCCGTGATTGCCCTCGCTGTTGGTCAGGCCGAACAGCCGCTCCTTGAGGATCGGGTCCTTGCCGTTCCACAGCGCCACGGCAAAGCACAGCCGCTGATGGTCGTCGCTGAACCCCGCAAGACCGTCTTCGCCCCAGTGATAGGCGCGGGACCGCGCCTGGTCGTGCGTGAAATAATTCCACGCATCGCCGTTGTCGCTGTAATCCTCGCGGACCGTACCCCATTGCCGTTCGCTGAGGTAGGGGCCCCATTGCTTCCACGGCACCCCCTTCTCACGCGCCTCATCCAATCGCAATTCCTCAGCCGTCTTCCCGCGTTCTGGGCTCATCTGGTTAGGCAACAGTCTTCTCCCCTGTAATCAGCCGTTCTTTGACGAATGTTACTCGAACTCCAAGACAGGCCTGAAGCAATGCGCTAAATTCTCTCTCCGCTCAGGCCTTCGGCAAGCGCAAATCACGTCTGTCAACCTCCACTCATTTCGACTTTTCTTTATAGCCAAAATAACGGTAGGCCCCTACCGTTAGAAAATTGGTCAGAACTGCGACCACGTTCCATACGATCACTGGTCGCGAGGCAATCAAAATCCCGTAGTAGACCCAGACGATCTGAAAAGTGCCCATGATTGCCGCCATCATTGGGTACATACCCGCGCGCGACCGACGTTTGAGCATGCTGACCAAATCCGGCACGGCAGCAAAGGTTGTCCCCAAACCCGCCAGAAAGCCGAAGATCTCTGACCGTTGAAGCCCGGGGAAGAATAGACTTTGCGTGTCGAGTGGAACCAGGTCCTGGCAACCGTAGAGCGTGATCAGGCTCAGGAAAAGAACAACAAGTGCTATTCTATTAGATTGACCCATCATGACTACCGATTCTGCGGGGTCCGACGAGGTCGCGGCCGGTGCCGCGGTAGGTGGCGCATTAATTCGCTGACCACTACGAACTCACAATCATCCGCATGCATTGACTTAGATCCATGTCAATTTTCAGGCGTTGGCGAGGAGAAGGACCACGGAGCGAGGTTGAACCAGGCAGGTCGCGCCCTGCTGCCTTTGCGCATCGGCCCAGCCGCAGATGTCATCCGGAGGATTGAGAGAAGTATCGACGCATCGCCGCCAGGATTCCGGCGTGGGAGCGGGTAGCCGAAGAGTCGGACGGTGCCCGCCAGGGTGTGCGATTCGTGACCCCAATCCGGCGCATTCAATTTGACCCCGTGCCATTGGACCGGCTGTTGGCGCAGAAGCTCGGTCAGGGTCATATCGAGCCGCTCGACCGGTAGGCTCCGATTCATGCGAAGCGCGATGAGCTCCCTGACAAAGCGGTGGAAATCCGCGTGCTTCTCGACCAGCGTCCAATCGAACCAGGAGATTTCGTTGTTCTGGCAGAACGCGTTGTTGTTTCCTCCCTGGGTGCGCCGCACCTCGTCTCCCATCAGCAGCATCGGCGTCCCCGTTGCCAGCAAGGTCAACGTCAGGAAGTTCTTGACCTGACGATTGCGCAACCGCTCCACCTCAGGATCAGCCGTTGGACCCTCGACGCCGCAATTCCAGCTGGCATTGCGATCCGCTCCGTCGCGGTTTCCCTCTCCGCTCACCTCGTTGTGCTTGGCGTTGAAGGAAACCAGATCGTTGAGCGTGAAGCCATCGTGGCAAGTCACGAAATTGATGCTCTGCTCCGCTTCGCGCTCTTCTTGCCGATAAACGTCCGGGCTGCCTGTCAGCCGGAACGCCATTGCAGAGGCCATTCCATTGTCGCCTTTGAGAAATGCTCGCGCATCATCGCGATACCGCCCGTTCCAGTCCTTCCAGCTATCGCTGACAAAGCTCCCGACCTGATAGAGGCCAGCCGCGTCCCAGGCTTCTGCAATCAGTTTGACATTGGCAAGGACCGGATCTGATTCGATGTCCCAGAGCACCGGCGGCGATGCCATCGGCCGGCCCTGCTGGTCGCGCGACAGGATCGAGGCGAGGTCGAAATGGAAGCCGTCGACATGCATCTCGCTGACCCAATATCGCAGGCTGTCGATAATCAAACGCCGGACGATCGGTTCATTAGCGTTCAGTGCGTTGCCGCAGCCAGTGAAGTCCGCGTAGCGGGATTTGTCCTCCTCCAGGATGTAATAGGTATCGTTCGCTAATCCTCGGAAGCAGATCGTGGGGCCGGTTTCATTGCCCTCTGTGGTGTGGTTATAGACGACATCGAGGATGACCTCGATCCCGGCGCGGTGCAGCGCCTTGACCATGTCGCGAACCTCGTCGAGCGCGCCGAGCGGGTTCGATCGCGAGCTGTACCCGTCATGCGGCGCGAAAAACGAAAGCGGTTGGTACCCCCAATAGTTACTGAGGCCCGGTGGACCATCCTGCTCGTCGAAGGCAAAGACCGGGAGAAGCTCGACCGCACTGACACCGAGATCCTGAAGGTAGGGAATCTTCTCGATCAGCCCAGCGTAAGTGCCGCGCTTCGACGGCGTGACGCTCGAGCTCGGATGCCGGGCGAACCCGCCGACATGCATCTCGTAGATGATCGTCTTCACAAAGGGTCGGCCGAGAAGATCATCCCCCTCCCAGTCATATGTGCTCATGTCGACGACCACGCCCTTCGGCGCCGTAGCGGCATTGTCTCCGCGATATCGCGCGGCCTCCCGATTGCGTCCTTTCGGCTGGGCTATGCATTTCCCGTAAGGGTCGAGCAGTACCTTGTCGGGGTCGAAACGCAGCCCTCGCGCCGGATCGAAAGGTCCGGCGATCCGGTACCCATAGATTTGGCCCGCGGTGACGCCGGGCACAGAGACGTGCCAATAATGGTAGGTTCTGTTAGGCCTAGGGTCGAGATTGATGACCCGAGACGGCGTCGGGGCGTCCACGTCATCGAACAGCAGCAGCTGCGCCCCTGTGCTGTGCTTGGCGAAGACGCTAAAATTGGCGCCGCCGGGGGCGAGCGTCGCGCCCAGCGGGAAGCTCTTACCTCTTAGGCAAGCCATGTAAGGCCCATCACCGGTACCAGAGGAACCGGATCGGGCCGCAGCCGTACGGTTCGAGCAGATCCGGTCCGGGTTCTCCTCGTCGACTGGCGAGCGCCGGGTTTCCAGGGTTCTTTCGTAATAGCCTCCTCCCGCTTCTGCTGGCCATCTGATCACCGCGCGCAACTCCCGAGCCATCGCCCTCCCGAAAAAAGCGGCGGCGCTAAGCGCCCGGAATTAGCCCTTGATCTTCCATTCTCCGGTCGACGTGCGGCACCAAGTGAGGCGGTAGTCGCGAGGCGGTGGCCTTCCGGCGACAATCTGATGGCGCACAAGGTGGCAAGCCATGCCACCCGAGTGGAACACCCGAAGTATCGTTGAGGTGCCCGAGCTCTTCGTTTCCGGATTACTCCACGAGTCAGACTGGCCGATCTTGCTCGGCTCGACCGCATTTAGCCGCGCCACGCTCTCAAATATCATTTGGTTATCAGAAGGCGCGAGCCCCTGGCCAAAGTTTCCCGCGAATGGGATGACTTGGGCCTGAGCCGCCGCGGGCAGAAGAACGCATACCGCGAGCGCCGCCGACAAGCAGTGTGGTGACCGGGGTCGCATGCATATCTCCTTCACGTCTTCGGCGCCAACGCGCCCCGCCAATACGCCTATGCGCCAAGTGCCGCCGCAAGCGCCAGCCCCGTGGTTATAGTTCAGCTCAAACCACAACTACTTCATTTTACCACCTGCTGACCGGCCGAACGGCCATCGGCTGTTCTCGCGTCAGCTGAATTTCTTCCGTTTCATGGCGGATCACAAGGCATTCGCCTTCACGCAGTGCGTATTCCACCTTCTCCAGACCGATTTCGACTTCGAGCATTTGGCCGCGGTAGGTGATGGGAAACCGAAGTATGGCGTTATCCTCTGGCGCGCGACGTGGCCAAAATGACAACGTCCCGTCATCGTCCCGCATGCCGCCGAGTCCGTAAGTGAGCATCATCCAAGTACCGCCCATTGAAGCGATATGGCAGCCATCCTTCACGTTGCCGCCCACGTCGGCCAGGTCCATCAGTAGTGCCGCCATCCCGTACCGAATTGATTTGTCCACATCGCCGACCTCCGCCGCAATGATTGCCTCAACGCAAGACGACAGCGACGAATCGCCGGTGGTCAAAGGGTCGTAAAACTCAAAGTTACGTTTCTTTGCTTCGGCGGAGAACGCATTCCCCAGCAGGAACATGGCCAATACCACGTCTGCCTGTTTGATCACCTGCTTACGGTATATATTGAGCGGATGGTAAAACAGCAGCAGCGGATAGCGGTCGCTTGGCGTGTTCCGGAAATCCCAGGGCTCTCGATCCAGAAAACTGTCATCTTGTGGGATTATCTGAAGCTTCTCATCATATGGCACATACATGCTCTTCGCCGCCTTTACCCACGCCTCAAGCTCAGAGGGTTCGACCGCCGTTTTTTGTACCAGCGCGTTATATGAATCTGGGTATGTCGTCTGCAGGCACTGGACGGTTTCGGCAGCGTAGCGCAGGTTTTCGCGGGCCATCAAGTTAGTGTAGGCGTTGTTGTTCACGACGGTGTTGTATTCGTCTGGCCCGGTGACGGAGTTGATGCAGAATTTCCCTTCTTTTGCCTCCGAGTAAAAGCCCAGGCTCAGCCATAGGCGTGCCGTCTCCACGAGCATCTCCGCGCCGCAGTTCCGCAGGAACGGCTCGTCGCCTGTCGCCTGCACGTACTTGCGCAGCGCGTACATGATGTCCGCGTTGATGTGGTATTGTGCGGTGCCGGCAGCGTAGTATGCCGATGCTTCTTCCCCGCTGATAGTGCGCCACGGGAACATGGCGCCTCGATGGCCCAATTGCCTAGCGCGGGCTCTTGCCTGCGGTAGCATCTTGTAGCGGAAAGTCAGCAGATTCTTTGCAATCCGCGGCGAAGTATAGATCAGGAACGGCAATACATAGATTTCGCTGTCCCAAAAATAATGCCCCTCATACGCTTGTCCGGTGAGGCCTTTCGCCGGCACACCCGCATCTTCGGCGCGCGCTGAGGCCTGCAGGATGTGAAAGAGGTTGAAGCGGATCGCTTGCTGGATCTCAACTGTGCTGCGCTTCGTGCGTTCTTCTCTGGTATCCTTCACCCGAACATCGCTGCGGCGCCAGAAATCGTGCATGTACTGCTCTTGGGAGACAAGCAATTCCTGGAACCCCCGGGTCATCATACGATCCATGGTCCACTCGGCACGACCGCAAAGTTCTTCAACCGTAGCCGTCTGCGATGTGTGATAGACCATGTATTTGGTGAGGCGGATCGGAGTGTCGGGCAGAGCTTCAATTGTGAAGGCGACTTGGCCGAAATCCTCGGTGTGAGCAACTTTGTGGGCATGCGGGCACGCGGTCTCTAATGAATGGTCAGTGGCACACGCCAGGGTCAAGTGGCTCTTTTCAGTCGCGTGGCACAGCACGATCCGACGGTCTTTGGCGTAGCTGGTGCGGGGATGGAGCACTCGCTCTGCAAAGAACCTCGTCTGTCGCGGATCGTTGGCGGCAGTGGAAGTGGTCGGTTCATCTACTGCCATCTCCGAAGAGATCACGACGGATGCCGCCGCGTTAAGAAGAGTCACCTTGTAGGAGATGGCGGCCACGTGCCTATTGGCGAAGGACACCAAACGCCGGGATGTGATCAAAACCTGTTTGCCGGCCGGCGTCTCCCAGAGGATCTCCCGGTCGAGCGTCCCGGACTTCATGTTGAGCCGGCAGTCGTAACTCAAGAGGTTCGCGTTGGGCAGCCAGAAGGGCTCGTCGTCAACGAAGAGCTTGATGATCTTGCTGTCGGTCACACTTAAGATGGTCTGGCCGACTTTCGCGAACCCATAAGCGTCTTCTGGATACACGATCGGCCTGGTTTCATAGAACCCATTGATGAGAGTGGTATTTTCGGCATTGGGGCCGCCCTCCTCCGGGCACCCGCGCATGCCGAGATACCCGTTGCCGAGCGCCAGCATTGTTTCCAGCTGAGCCAGGAATTCGGGGTGAAACCTCTTTTCGATGACGTTCCACTCGTCGGCGGGGTAATCATGGGATGGCGGCCTGAGGCGTTCATGATGGATCATCTGGCTTTTCCTCCCTAAGCCGGCATCGGGGCAATTCAGTCGGCCAGTTCGCCCAGATCGTTCACCACCAGATGCGCGCCATGGCGCCCAAGCTCCTCGGCATTCCCCTTGCGTGCGACGCCGATCACAAGGCCAAAGCCTCCGGCAGACCCGGCCTCCACTCCCGAGAGAGCATCCTCGATGACGACCGCGCGTGTCGGTTCAACCCCGAGCAGCTTTGCCGCCATCAAAAACATATCCGGGGCAGGTTTTCCGCGCAACTGTTGGGCATGTATTACGTTGCCATCGACCTGTACATCGAAGAAGCCATCCAACTTGACGGCCTTCAGAACGGTCGCGCAGTTCTGACTCGAGGTGACGACGGCGACTTTGAACCCACGACGGCGGAACTGATGGATGAGTTTGACGCTTCCCTCGTAAGGCTCGACCCCTGTGTCTTCAATGACCTTATTGACCAGCTCGTTCTTGCGGTTCCCCAGCCCGCCCACCGTCTCAGCGTTTGGCGGATCGTCCGGGCTTCCCTCGGGGAGCCGGATACCGCGAGATGCGAGAAAGTCGCGAACACCGTCGAAACGAGGCTTCCCATCGACATATAGCCGGTAATCTGCGGCGGTATCGAAAGGGTGAAATACTTCGCTTCTCTGCGTCGCGCGCTTTTGAAGGTACTCGTCAAACATCTGTTTCCAACACGCCGCGTGCACGCTGGCGGTGTCGGTGATCACCCCGTCGAGGTCGAGCAGGACGGCGTCGTACCGATCCCTGCTGAGGGCGCGCTCGTTCTCAGACTGCCGCGTCAATCGTTCTCCATTTGCTTCGCTCATATTATCGTCCTCCCATCTCTATTGTTTCTCGATCGATGCCCGCTAGTCAGTGAGGGGCCCGTTCCAGACCCTCACAGCAGGTATGTCGCGGTAGTAGCCAAGGACGCACAGGGTGCCGGTATCGAGCAAGAAATGTTGGCCGGCGCCGGCGGGCAGCCCGATCCAACGTGCCACCAGGGCGCGCAGCACGTGTCCGTGGGCAAATAGAGCAACGTTGCCATCGGCGCGCCGCGCTCGCGCAATCACCCGATCCACCCGCGCACCCACTTGCTCTGGCGCCTCACCGCCCGGGCATCCATCCCGAAAGATCAGCCAGCCAGGCGCCATCTCATGGATTTGCTTCGCCGTCAGTCCCTCATACTCGCCGTAATTCCACTCGGCGAGGTCGGAATCAATGACGGCCACATCGCCGAGCCCTGCCAATGCGCAGGTCTCGCGCGCCCTCTGCATCGGGCTGACGAGTACGAGCGTGAACAACTCTTTGGCGAGCACCGGCTGTATTTTTTCGGCAAGCCGCCGCCCGTTGTCTGTCAAGGGAATGTCTGTCGTTCCGGTGTGCTGCCCGCTGAGGCTCCACGCCGTCTCGCCGTGCCTGATCGCGAAGACGTTCACGTTCATTTCCTCGACGATCAGACGTTGTCGGCCTCAGTCGAACGCACGCCCGCGGAAGCCGCTTCCTGTCCCCACCTCCAGCCGGTGATCTCGGGCATGTCGTCACCGTAACGGGAAATGAACCGCTTGTGGTCGATGAGCTTGTCGCGGATCGCCTGCTTGGCATAAGCGGCCCTGGCTCCGAGCTTCGGCACGCGGTCGATCACGTCGCTGACCAGGTGGAAGCGATCGAGGTCGTTCAGCACGCACATGTCGAAGGGCGTGGTGGTGGTGCCCTCTTCTTTGTAGCCGCGGACGTGCATGTTGTCGTGGCCGGTACGCCGGTAGGTCAGCCGGTGGATGAGCCACGGGTATCCGTGGAAGGCGAAGATGATCGGTTTGTCCGTGGTGAACAGCGCGTCGAATTCGTGGTCCGATAGGCCGTGGGGATGCTCACTCGATGGTTGCAGCTTCATCAAATTGACGACGTTGATGACCCGCACCTTTAGCTCAGGCACATGCCGACGCAGCAGGTCGACCGCGGCCAAAGTCTCCAACGTCGGCACGTCGCCGCAGCAGGCCATCACCACGTCGGGCTCGCCGCCCCGGTCATTGCTAGCCCACTCCCAGATACCAACCCCGGCCTCACAGTGCTTGAGCGCCTCGTCCATCGTCAGCCATTGGGGGGCCGGCTGTTTGCCGGCTACGACGACATTGACATAGTTCCGGCTGCGCAGGCAGTGATCGGTAACGGACAGTAGGCAGTTGGCGTCAGGCGGCAAATAGATCCGGACAACCTCGGCCTTCTTGTTCAGGACGTGATCGATGAACCCCGGGTCCTGATGGCTGAAGCCGTTGTGGTCCTGCCGCCAGACGTGACTGGACAACAGGTAATTCAGTGAGCCAATCGGCTGCCGCCAAGGGATGTCATTGCAGACTTTCAGCCATTTGGCATGCTGGTTGAACATCGAATCGATGATGTGGATGAAGGCCTCGTAGCAGGAGAAGAACCCGTGCCGGCCGGTTAGGAGATACCCTTCCAGCCAACCTTGGCACTGGTGCTCGCTCAGCATCTCCATGACCCGCCCGTCGGGCGCCAAATGGTCGTCCCATGGCTCGGTCTCCGCGACCCAGGCACGGTTGGTGACCTCGAGTACATCCTGCCAGCGATTTGAATTGCTCTCGTCGGGACTGAACAGCCGGAAATTCCGCGAGTCCATATTCAGCTTCATGACATCGCGCAGGAACCTGCCCATCACGCGGGTGGATTCGGCAGTGACGGCGCCGGGTGCGGTCACCTCGACAGCGTAATCACGGAAATTCGGGAGCCGCAGTTCGCGCAGCAGCAAGCCGCCGTTGGTGTGCGGATTGGCACTCATGCGGCGGGCGCCTTGCGGGGCGAGTTCGGCCAATTCGGTTCGGAGGCGGCCGTTGCCGTCGAAGAGTTCCGTGGGCCGGTAGCTCTTCATCCAATCTTCGAGGATACGCACATGAGCGGGGTTCTCGTGCATCTCTCCCATCGGCACCTGATGCGCGCGCCAGTAGCCCTCGGTGCGCCGGCCGTCGATCTCTTTCGGACAGGTCCAGCCCTTTGGTGTGCGAAGCACGATCATCGGCCAGAGCGGGCGTTCGGTGAAACCATTCTCACGCGCATTGGCCTTGATGCGCCGGATCTCGCCGGTGACAGTGTCGAGTGTGGCAGCCATCAGCTCGTGCATGGCTTGCGGCTCATCCCCCTCGACGAAGTGCGGGGTGTAGCCATAGCCCCGGAACAGGTGGTCCAATTCCTCGTGGCTGATCCGGGCGAGAATGCAGGGATTGGCGATTTTGTAGCCGTTGAGGTGGAGGATCGGCAAAACCACTCCGTCGGTCGCCGGGTTCAGGAATTTGTTGGAGTGCCAACTGGTTGCCAGCGCTCCAGTCTCCGCCTCGCCGTCGCCGACGACGCAGGCAACAATCAAATCGGGGTTGTCGAAGGCCGCACCGTAGGCATGTGAGACGGCATAGCCGAGCTCGCCCCCTTCGTGAATGGAGCCGGGCGTTTCCGGTGCCACATGGCTCGGGATGCCGCCGGGAAACGAAAACTGCGTGAAGAGCCGCTTCATGCCCTCCTCGTCGGGAGAAATATTCGGATAAACCTCGCTATAGGTCCCCTCGAGGTAGGCGTTCGCGACCAACCCGGGCCCACCGTGCCCTGGGCCGGTAATGTAGATCATGTTGAGGTCGTGTTTCTTGATCAGCCGGTTCAGGTGGACGTAGATGAAATTCAAACCCGGGGTCGTCCCCCAATGGCCGAGCAGCCGTGGCTTGATGTGTTCCTTTGTCAGGGTTTGCTTTAGCAGCGGGTTGTCGTAAAGATAGATCTGGCCGACGGACAGGTAATTCGCTGCTCGCCAGTACGCATCCATCAACCTCAGCTCATTGTCAGATAGCGCGTTCGCCATTGCCGCCTCCCATAGTTCCGCTGAAATTCAACCGGTCAGTCGCAGCTTCCCGTCTGGACTCCTATCGCGGAGGTCGCATCACAGGGCGACCGCATGTGCCGGTTCCTTGATTCCCACCTCCCGCTCCTTTGCCGGCTCCTTAATCCGGAACCAGGCGACGTAGAGCGCAGGCAGGAACAACAGGGTCAGCAAGGTCGCGACGAACAGGCCGCCGATGATCGCATAGGCCATCGGTCCCCAGAATACTTCCGAGGCGATCGGTATCATACCGAGCGAGGCTGCGGCTGCCGTCAGCACGATCGGCCGCATGCGGTTCGTCGTCGCATCGATCACTGCGTCCCAAGGGTGCAAGCCTTTGGCCATGTCCATGTCGATTTGATCGATCAGGATCACCGAATTGCGAATGATCATCCCGCTTAAAGCGATGATGCCGAGGATCGCGACAAAGCCCATCGGTGTGCCCGTCGGTAGCAGTGCCGCAACGACACCAATCAAACCCAGAGGCGCGACGCTGATCACCAGGAACATCTTTTGGAAGCTCTGCAGCTGCACCATCAGGATGATCAGCATCAGCATGATCATCAGCGGAAAGACCGCTACAATGGAGTTGAGCCCTTTGGCGCTCTCCTCGATCGTGCCGCCGGCTTCGATCGTGTAGCCCTCCGGCAATTTCTCCGACAACTGGGCGATCGCCGGCGCTAGCTGCGTGTTGACGGTCTTCGCCTCGATGCCAGGCACGACATCCGCCTGAACGGTGATCGTCGGCAGGAGGTTGCGCCGCCAGATCACGGGCGGCTCCAGTTCATATTGGACGGTTGCAACTTGGCTCAGCGGGATCGTCTGCCCGTTGTCCAGCGCGACTTGCAGATTTTTTAAAGTCTGCACCGAGGCGCGTTGCTGCTCCGTCGCGCGAGCCGTAAGGTCGGTCAGATAGATCGAGTCGCGGACCTGAGTGACTACCATTCCGCTTGTGACCGCGTTGAGGGCTTCGGCGAGCGATTTGGAACTGACGCCGAGCTGGCGGACCCGATCCTGATCGACCTGCAAGTGGAGGCTTTTCATCGGCTCGTTCCAATCGAAATTGATGAGCCGTGTATTCGGGTTCTGCCCGATCGTTTGGGCAGCCAGGAACGCCGCGTTTCGGGTGCCTTCCGCGGTCTGTCCGCTGACGCGGTATTGCAACGGCCAGCCGACGGGCGGTCCCAGCTCCAGCGGGTAAATCCTGGTATTGAGGCTGGCGAATTCCGTATCGAGCGCCTTTTGCAGACGCGCCCGGACGATTTCGCGCTCCGCAATGCCTTTGGTCACGATGACGGCCTGCGCGAAATAATCGTTGGAGAGTTGCACGTTCAACGGCAGATAGAAACGGACTGCCCCTTGCCCGACATAGAGACTGTAGTGCTCGATGTTCGGGTCGTCCTTCAGCAGCGCCTCGAACCGCTCG
>Ga0308309_10001250_pt1 | contig 15102 bp, 10 predicted proteins | sample HubBroMetageWFT5_FD_192491 | JGI IMG/M metagenome (GOLD analysis project Ga0308309, IMG submission 192491) | Warmed and freeze-thawed soil microbial communities from the Hubbard Brook experimental Forest, New Hampshire - Hubbard Brook CCASE Soil... | ecosystem: Environmental > Terrestrial >...
CTGCCTGCGCTCTCAAACGGCTACATCGTTGACGGTCTGGAAACCAACGACCCACTCACCAATCTCAACAGCGGCCTCTCCACCAATCTCGTCCTGGGTTTGAACTCGATTTCAGAAGTGACGGTCAACACTCTTTCCTATTCCGTCGATCAAGGTCGGTATGGTGCATCCCAGGTCAATTACGTCACCAAGTCTGGCACGAACCAGTTTCACGGAGACATCTATGAACTGTGGAATGGCGCGCGACTGAATGCAGCCAACTACTTCACCAATGCGACACCCGGAAATCACAAGGCCGGAGCGACCGTGAATCATTTTGGGGGAAGTTTGGGCGGGCCTATTTTGCGCGACAAACTCTTCTTCTTCCTCGACAGCGAATGGGTGCGGATCGCGCTCCCCATTGTCACTCCAACCATTGTTCCCAGTGCGGCATTTCAGCGATATGTGTTGCAGCAGCTCCCTTTGGGCGGCGTGGACTCCGTGACCGGTTCCAGTTATCCGGTATCGCCCCAACAGGTCCCCTTCTACCACAACCTGTTTTCCTTGTACGGAAACACCAATGGCACTCCTCTGGCGGTGCTCGGGTGTCCTTTCAATTCTGACGGCGGCCCTGCGGCAGGCAGTCCGCCCGATGGAAACGGCTGCGCGAACCGGCAAAGCGTGTCGCACTCCAGCACGGATCATGAGCAGGTGCAAACCCTTCGCTTCGACTACAACATTAATCCGAAGGATACGACTTGGTTTCGTTTCCAGGCTGACACCGGCGTCCAGGCCGCCTATACAGATCCAATCAACCCCCTGTTTGATGCCGTCTCTCCCCAGCCTCTCTACTCGTTCGCGGCGGGTTACACCCACGTCTTCTCCCAAAATCTGGTGAACTACTTCAATCCTGCATTTTCCTGGTATGAGAGCTTGTTTGGTCCAAACAACTTTCAGAAGACGCTCTCGACATTCCCGATTGTGTTGCAGGGCAGCGGTGCGAATGCGCCGTTCACTACGATTGGCGGGCTAAACAACACCTGGATTCAGGGCAGGCGAGCGTCCCGCTTCTTTATCAACGACAATCTCGCTTGGAGCCATGGTGCTCACGAACTGAGATTCGGCACGAACACCAGGATCTTTCGTCTGAATGACTACGATTTCGGACAAGGCACGGTTCCGAGCGTGTCCTACTCGACACTCCCGCAATTCATCTACGGCGTGGCCTCCACCGCAACCAAGAGTTTTCCAACCGCCGCGAACGAACCCTTCAACTTCCTCAACCTCGACCTTTATGCGCAAGATACCTGGAGGGTCACTCGCAAGCTGACCTGGACATTCGGTCTGCGCGACTCATTCAACTCCAATCCACTCAATCCACATAGGCAGATCGCCCGCCTACGCGGCTCTTTCAATTCAATCTCGCACAATGTCAATGAACCGCCGAGTACCACCATTCAAACGCGTCTCGGCAATCTGTTCTCATCTACTCCGATCGCAATCCTGCAACCAAGAACGGCGATCGCGTGGCGGTTTCAGTCGAACTCGGTACTCAAGACTGGCTTCGGTATTTTTAGCGACATCTTGCCGGGCAGCGTTGCTGACCTGATCGGCACCAATCCACCATACGTCAAGACGTTTCAGGGGGGGTTGCTCGGCAGTGTGGGCGGCATTGCCATCGCCCCGGGAGTCCCAAACAGCGCCGTTGATGCCACCCTGGCTGCCAATCGGAGCTTTACTTCGGGGTTCTCCCAGGGCCAGCTTTCGTGCGCATCGCCGCAGGCGAATCCCGCGGCCTGTCTTCCCCCAGTCGCGATCACCGCCGTGCCCGACGGCAGACTGCACGCGCCCTACTTCATGGAGTGGAGCCTGGGCATTGAACATCAATTCGGGTCGACCGCTCGTGTCCAAACACAATACGTCGGCACGCGCGCGGTCAACCAACCGTATCTAACCCAGGTGAATGGTTACCAAACGGTATGCCAAGGCTGCTTTGCGCCATTTCCCTACAGGCAGCCGGTCGATCCACGATTCAGCGGAGTGACCCAGTTCTCCACCGGCGAGAACAGTCACTACAACGGCGTTCAACTGACTGCGATGAAGCGGCTCGGCCACGGTCTACAAGGACAGGTCAACTACACCTGGAGCCATTGCATGGATACAGTCTCGAATGGTGGATTCCTTCAGTTCTCGGCTGGGGGAATTCTTTCCCCTCTGCCGGGGGAATTGGCACGCGATTATGGTCCTTGCGACTATGACATTCGGCACAATCTCAACGCCCAGTATGTGTATCAGCTGCCGATCAAAGTTCGGAATCACGAGTTGGCCTATGCGCTGAACGGCTGGCAGATTTCCGGAACCATGTTTTGGCATAGCGGAGTTCCGTTCTCGGTCCTGGGCACGCCCTATACAGCAAACGGAAACGGCATTGTGCAGGGCAGTGGTCCGCAATTCGCTAGTGTTATTCCCGGCGTCCGACTATACGCGCACCATGCCGTCCCGGGCGTAACGCAACCGGGAACGATCCAGTGGTTGAATCCCGACGCATTTGTGTCGGCAGTGGATCCGAGTACAGGGCAGTGCTCCGGCGGCGACAACCCACAGCATTGCCAATTCGGAAACCTGGGCCGCAATGCCCTGCGCGGTCCGGATTTCTTCTGGAGCGACTTCTATTTGACGAAATGGTTCCCGGTAACGGAGCGTGTGAAGCTCAGAGTCGAGGTCCAATTCTTCAATGTCTTTAACCACCCGAACTTTGGTCTTCCCAGCATGGTGCTTGCTGGCATTCCGGGGAAACCATCTACGCAAACTGGGTTTGGAGCGCTTACCTACACGACTGCACCGCCAACCGGCTTGCTGGGCGTCGGTTTAGGTGGTGATAGCAGTCCACGAATGATCGCGTTCCAAGCACGTCTGGAATTTTGAGCATTAATGCGGCGGATCCGACGATCCTGAATGGATGATCTTCGCCGGGCCGGACTGTCGTAGTTGGTGAAAAATCTGAATCCACTTTGTCCGTTCCGCGAAATACGGTGCTCCGAGTGGAGAAACCCGTCCCCGGCAGCGCCGAAATCGCACGAGCTAGACAAAGTTGGTCGCGGTGAGCGGAGTTGCTCACCTGCAAGCCCAGCGGGTGCCTCCCTGATTCTTGCAAGGTCCGCAGCAAGAAGCTTGGCTTTTGAGACCCCGCTCCGGTGGCAGTTTGGGGAAATCTTTGGGGAAATGGAAAGGGCGCCCGAAGTGGAGCGCCCATAAGTGCTTGAGAAATTTGGTTGCGGGGGGTGGATTTGAACCACCGACCTTTGGGTTATGAGGACAGCAGCCTAAACGACAGCATTTAATTTCAAGGACTTGACGCCGCCGGGAACGACCGAAAGTCACTTGAAAGGCACGAAAGCATAGTTATTGGACCATGGTTGGACTATCGCCCCTGCGACACAAGCTAGCTCAGATCACCTCGACCGTCGGATCAGCAACACGCGAATGCATCCGCCGCAAAGCGGCTCCGTTCAAGTCGGCATAGCAGAAGTTCCTCCAGGCAGTGACTCTTTGACAGCAGAAACGAGCTTAGGTCGAAGGCTTGGAGGAGCGACGGGACTTCTATGAGACGGCTGGTGGCGTCAAGTTAAATTTGTGTTGCCTCGAACTCGCGGCCTCCTGCGTGACGGGCGTTCCAACCCAATGAACCGTTGCCCGGGTGTGATGATTCGCTGTGACATTGAGAAAGAAATCGTTTCGGCTTCCCGCGAGCTATCTGTCCTAACGAATCCGGGGGTGTTCAACCGACCCGTTCGGCGATCCCTCCGCCATAGCGAAGATCTGCTCAGCGTGATCGTCGGCCAGCAAATAGAGATCACGAAATGTCCGGCCTCCACATCCGAGTGAAAGGCCGGACTGGCCCTATGCTGCCATTTGCTTACTTTTCTTGAGGAACGCCAGCAGGTCGGCGTTAATCGTGTCGGCCTCAGTCGTGGGCATGCCGTGGGGAAAGTTCTTGTAAGTTCTGAACGGGATTAGGTAACTGATCTCACGTGTCGCCATATTCCCGATACACCACGATGCTGACTTTCTTGGCTAGAATAAACTACATCGGAAACATGCCGTCGGTGCTCTTTTGTTAGCGTAGGGATCCACAACTGGAGTGTTACTCATGAGTCTGAAGCGCAAGCCTTCCCGCCAGAATGCATTTGTATCGTCCATGGCAGTGCTGGTTGGGATTAGCTTGGCAATGAACCCTTTTTGCGTCCAGGCGAAGGCCCATAGGGTTCGACGGTTAGGTTTACCAAGGTCCGACAATCAGGCCCCTGTGGTTCATCCCAAACTGTGGCCGGAAAGCAAGTCGCCGATTGGCCTCGACGCCAGAATCGAAGACCGGATCGACGGCCTGCTCAAACGGATGACGGTCGAGGAAAAGGTTGGTCAGGTCGTCCAGCCTGAGTGGAAATCGATCAGCCCCGCCGACGTGGCGCAATACCACATCGGATCAATTGAAAACGGCGGCGGTGCGGTGCCCAGCGGCAACAAGCATTCGAGCGTTCAGGACTGGGTCAACTTAATCGAGCCCTACTACGATGCCTCGGTTGATCCGAAGAGAAACCGCATCATCATTCCGCTGATCTGGGCCTCGGACGCCGTCCATGGGCACAACAATGTCTATGGCGCTACCCTTTTCCCGCACAATGTCGGCCTGGGCGCGGCACACGACCCCGATCTGCTTCGCCGCATCGGCGAAGTCACTGCCGCTGAGGTGCGCTCCACCGGCATGGACTGGTCGTTCGCGCCGACGATTGCGGTGGCGCGCGACGACCGCTGGGGCCGCACCTATGAAAGCTATTCGGAGGATCCGAAGATCGTGGCCCTATATGCCTCCGCCATGGTGACGGGGCTGGAAGGTTCGGCTTCGAACTTCCTCGACAAGGATCATGTCATCTCGACCGCCAAGCACTTCCTCGGCGACGGCTCAACCGATGGCGGCCGCGACCAGGGCGATTCACTTGCCTCCGAAGCCGATCTGATCAGGCTGCACGCTGCCGGCTATGCCCAGGCAATCGACGCCGGCACACAATCAATCATGGCATCTTACAATTCGTGGCACGGTATCAAGATGCATGCCAACAAGGCCCTGATGACGGACGTGCTGAAGGGCCAGATGGGCTTCGACGGCTTCATCATGGGTGACTGGAACGCGCACGGCCAAATTCCCGGCTGCACCAACGCGGATTGCGCGCCGGCGTTCAACGCGGGGCTCGATATTTTCAACGCCCCGCAGGACTGGAAAGCGCTCTACTTAAATCTGGTGCGCGAAGTGAAGGATGGCACGATTCCGAAGGCGCGCCTCGATGACGCCGTGCGGCGGATCCTGCGCGTCAAAATGCGTATGGGCGTGTTCGACGAGCCCGCACCGAACAAGCGTCCCAATACTTACCGACCCATTGGCACGACTCTGCACCGCGCCGTCGCACGCCAGGCGGTGCGCGAATCTCTGGTACTGCTCAAGAACGATGGCGTCCTGCCGATCAAGGCGAACGCCATTGTCCTGATTGCGGGCGATGGCTCCGACAATGTCGCCATGCAGGCGGGCGGCTGGACGCTCTCTTGGCAGGGCGCCGATAACGGCCCGAACGACTTTCCCGGCGCCACCTCGATCTATGGAGGCCTGAAGGCCCAAATCGACGCAGGCGGCGGACAAGCGCTGCTCAGCCCCGACGGCACATCGGCGCACAAGGCCGACGTTGCCATCGTGGTTTTCGGTGAAACTCCTTATGCCGAATTCATGGGCGATCAGAGGGACGTGGCGCTACATCACGACAATGTAGAGTCTCTGGAACTGATAAGGAAACTAAAAGCGCAGGGCGTTCCGGTGGTCGCCGTCATGCTGTCGGGCCGTCCGCTCTATGTCAATCCGCAGATCAATGCCGCCGATGCTTTTGTCGAGGCCTGGCTCCCGGGTTCGGAAGGCGAAGGCGTCGCCGACGTGCTAACCGGCAAGTACGACTTTACCGGCAAGCTCAGCTTCTCATGGCCCAAGGATCCCGATCAGACACCGTTAAATGTTGGAGATGCGACGTATGATCCGCAGTTCGCCTACGGTTTCGGGCTTAGTTATGCCGGCCCTGCGCAAATGCCGCCCTTGCCCGAAGTAGCCAGCACGACCAAATACGGCGAGAAGAACGTCTACTACGCCAAGGGGAGTGCGTGGAACGGCTACAGACTCTCCATTGGTGACAGTAACGGCCCATTCATGGACTATGCCGGGACGCGCACCGCGCTCGACTCGGCCGGCCTGATGGTTGAATCGCAGACCGACGGCGCACTGCATGTGGTGTGGAACGGAAAATCGAAAGCATGGCTGCAGATGGGCGGGGACAGCCCAAGCGACATCAGCCGCGAGGCCAATGGCGCGATGATGCTCAGCTTCACGTTACGGGTCAATAGGGCTCCGGACAGTGAGGTGCGGCTGGGCGTCGGTTCTGCTTCGGTGCCCGTGACCGCTGAATTGAAGGCCCTTCCCGCCGGCACCTATGCCACCCTAGCCCTGCCGCTGTCTTGCTTTTCCGCGCAGGACCTAAGGAAAACCCCGACCATCGCCCATCTGGAAACATCCGGCCATCTGGATCTATCGGTGTCCGAAATTCGCCTGACAGAAACCAGAATGGGCGCGGTTTGCCCGACGGAGTGAGGATATTCAAGAAGGCACGAGACAAGGATTTGGTTCTCGCGGATTGCCGGTCATTCGACTGCAGCCTCCAGGCAAGCTTCGGCTTCCGATAAGGGACTTCGGCTAGCTCGCACCGATTCTGGTGCAGTCTCTTGGTTGTGCAGTGTCCAATAAAGTCTGCTGCACCAAACGATCCCTGAACAGGTGGGAACCTGGAGGATGTGCTTATGGTCAACGCATTTGGAAGGTTGGCAACATTGGCGACAGCGGTTGTAGTTGGAAGCAGCATTTTCTATTCAGCCGCTTACTTACACTCGCCTCCGATGCAAGGCGAGATGTCAGTCAGAGAGCAGAATCCTGTTGAGAGTGCATACAAGGCATATCTCCGCGATGGAAAGATAAAGATTATGACGCGCTCGATCGGTTGCTGAGTGACGACTATAAGGCCGTCAACTTCCGCGGAGTCGTCAGCACGAAAGCAAACGAAATCGCCACTGCAAAAGAAGATCGCGACTATGCCGAAATGAAAGGCGATGTAATGTCAGTAACCTTGTTCGGAGACAGTGCAGTCGCATCAGGCCTCATAGACGCTAGCTGGCGAGATGAGCAGGGAAAAACACAACAGATCACGGTTCGTTTTCTAGCAGTGCTCCGGAGACAGAAAGGCGAATGGAAACTGGTAGCAACGCAATCCACCAGATTTAACAAACCTAGTAATGGATAGTCCCGATGCGGGCTGAAGTAGATGCCGGCCAGGTGCTCTCGCACCGCGAAAGATAACTTCATAATCGAGTAGTTCTCTAGGAGCGATACGAGGATCGCTTGGGAAACGACTACATCGAGAATGATTGTGGGCCCTCTGACCGGTTTTTACTTTGGGCTGGATGAACGCATGGCCGTGTGTTCGGCCACAGGCCCTTTAATTCTTCAGAATAGACGCGTAGAATCTCGGCCACGCTCCAAGCCTGAGCGATACACCCGCAAGGGCGATGAGGCGCATCCCCTTCGAAGATCTCCAAGACATGACCCAATCCTGCTTCCGTCAGGTAAGACTCTAAAGGAGACAGCCAGGCTTGCGCTTGGCGCTTGGCGCCTGGCCTCCTCCCTTCCTCCATTCACCTTATATATAGGCAGTAATGAACGGTCCCAGCAGCCACGGCCAAACAGTTCCCCGGTGGTAGGCTCCATCGCGCTCTGATGGGTGCCGGTATAGGATCGGCGGTATCGCGGGTCGCTTGGTGCGAGGGTGCGAAGCCCGAAGGGGGTAAGCAGGTGTTGTTCAACTTTCTCCACCACCTTTCTGGTCCGATCCCGGCAACATGCTATGAGGCGGGCTGACAGCGAAGAGCTGGTTAGCGGGTGCGTCTTTCTTGTAGCACCCGTCGGACCGAAACTAGAAACTAGAAACCAAACGAGCATCTGCCCCGGCGGTCATATGAATAGCCAAGGTCCGGTCGTGCACGGACCCGAGAATCCACAAGTTGCCCGATGATGGGACAACTCCAGCCCACAACAGATCACAAGGAAATCCGCTCTTCGTTGGGCTGGGACTGGATACGACTTTCCAAGTGGTTCCGTCCCAATGCAGTAGCAGTGTCATCTGGTGCCCCGATCCGTCGGCAGAAAAGTAGGAGCCAAACGCCCAGATATCACTTGCCGAATTCGCTGTCAGTCCGAGCAAACGGTTCGACTGATTCGCGCTATTCGGTCCAACATTCGGACTCGGCACCACCGCCCAACTCGTGCCGTCAAAGTGCTCAATCAATGTCAGCGTGGCAGCCTGTTTGGGAGGAGCAACCGGCGTGGAAAAGCCCACGGCCCAGACATCGTTCGGCGCCAGCGCCAGCACGGCGTTTAACTTGTTTGTGCCCTCGCCTACATTAGGAGTTGCCACACTCTTCCAGTTCGTGCCGTCCCAGTGCATCGCAGAGGTTTCGATCTTGTCTGAACCGCTGAATCCCACCGCCCAGGCATCATTCGTGGCGTCGGCGGACGCGCCAAACAGAAACTCATTGTTCGATTCCGCAGTTGTCGCCGTCCATGCCGTCCCGTTCCAGTGCTCGAAAAGCGGCGAGACCAGCCCGGTACCGAGGTTCACAAGGCTGCCGATCGCCCAAACGTCGTTCACCGAGCCAGCGGTCATGGCGAAGACGTTCGCTTGGTCTTTCTTGCCGAACTTGGGGCTTGGGAATAGGCTCCACTTGGTCCCGTTCCACTGTTCGATCACCTGCCCCCGATGTGCCCCGTCGGTGACGTTTCCCGCCGCCCATGCCAATGTCGGAGAAATAGCGACCACCCCCTGCAGAAAGCCTTTGTTGTCGCCTTTGATCATCGGAGCGGGAAACGCCGTCCACGTCGTGCCATCAAAGTGGATCGTCGACTGCCCCACTGCCCAAATATCGTTGGGAGAAGACGCCGACGCCGCAAACAGTTCGCTGTTGAAGTTTTCGTTTGGAGTTGGAACCACTTGAAAGGTCGGGCCTGTCGTCGTTCGTTCCTGCGCTGTCGAGTCTCGAAACCAGACAACGGTCAATCCCAAAAGCATTACCGCACCAAGTGTAAGTTTCACAATTCCACCTGAATCGTGCTGAGCTAACGATGTGTCGGCTTTTTCACCTTCACCAGTTGATAACTCGCACGAGTCGGTCTTATTCCTACTGCGCGTTACCTTTTCAAATGACGCTCAGGAGGCAGCGACTTTATCTTCAGACAATCGCTCGGAGTTTGAGTTCTGTGGGTCTCGCGAAGAGATAGATGGTATTGGAGTTCCAGGGCGAACGTTGTAGTGAGTGCGTTGCGAATAATGCCTGTTCATAGGAATATGCAGCAAATCATCTGAAGCTGCCCCTGGTGGGATTCTTGATTGCCAGGTTTGCCGACTGGCCGATAATGATCCATATTCCTGGCCGCTCGCTCTCACTTTTCAGATTGTCGACTCTGACTTGCATGATGATGTCGGCGCTGGTCCTGCTCAATATATTTCATTCGATCATGGTTCCGACCAGCCATCATGACACGTTCAAGAGCATTTGCAGTTCCGCCGACTGTCACGGATTTCCGGCGCGCCTCCGGGCGCGCCGGGCCTCACGATAATTACCAAAGTTCACTTTGCGTTCCTTGCAGAATTACCTAGCTGCCTCACCTAGGGAGCAACATGGTGTCCACGACCGATTCTGCCACTTGCTGGCCCAAACGCTTCCCGGCGATATGGTCGGTGCGAAAATGCTGTCCCGCATAGATTCGGCTCAATCCTGCCTCCTGGGCTGCGGCCGAAAAGCTGTTGAAGTGGCGATTCACTCCCTGCAACGACTCGGAAGTGACATCAAAAGCAAACCGATCTCCGAAGTAGGCCTTCAACACTTCGGCGCCGGCAAAACTGATCGCACTGTGAGCGCCCGGGTAGGAAGGGTCCGGAGCAGTTTTGGTTGACAGTGGCAGCCAATTCGAATCGGGCTTCGTTCTGGAATCGCCGTCTTCGCTCGCCAGTCGAATCGCAGTCACCGGGCGCCAGAATACGTATGTGTACTTCGCTTCGAAGAAGCCGATCGTGGTGTCGGCGAGACTGATGTTCAGGAGTGCAAAAAGTCGCGCGCTCTGTGTCAAGCTAAGGTGGTGCCCCACAGCCGCCGTCTGCGCGATCTCATTCCAGAAGTCCTGAATGTTGCCGTTCCAGAACTTCCCAATCAAAGTCTGCTCCGGGGTACGAGTTGTGCTGTTAACGATCCCCAGACTCTTGACTTCGTTAAAGGCTCGGGCATACGCGTCGCTGGTTAATTGTGGCGGCGGGCTCGGTCGAAACTCATCCGCGCGAGCGAGCGCGAACGGAGTCACGGTCGGCCATTGCGTGAAATCTGCAGGCGCGAAATTAGGAGGGGTCAGTTGATAGTCTCCAGCGTCGGTCCCCGCCTTGAATGGTGGTGGTGTGACGTTCGCTCCATCCTCCTTGCGAAAAGCCAGAATCTGAGCCGCGACGGTTTCGCCGACAGCTATGCCATCTGTTTTGTCCTGACTTTCTGCAATTTGTGCCAGGTCTTGCTGAAGTTGCTCATCGAGGTTTGACTGAAAAGCCGGATAGAGCGCGACCAGGACGTCATGAGCCGCCTGGTCCGCCGCAGCCGGTTCTGAAGCTTTCCGCGAGATATCCGAAAGGCGGACCAGGTACGGGCTAAACCTTCCGTCGATGTTGTTGACTGCGTCATATATGGCGACATGCAGGATGGCGAAGTTGCGCGTCGAATGAATGGTCGGTGACTGAGCGCCAGGCGTCCGTACGATCACGAGAAGGGTTCGGTTCCACTCTATGACCGGGTTGGGCAACTCCGATGCGAATGGTGAGGAGTCCGGGTCCGGCTCATTCGACGTTATTGCGACCTGCGCCTGAAGACTGGCGCACATAAGCGCGAAGATGATCAACATCTTAGACATAACTTTTGTCCTCGTTCTTCTCTTTGTTTTGAATTTAGTGCCCGCCGTGGCGCAAGCAAACGCACGACGCAGTCTGGCACTCACGCCTTGTAGAACTAGATGGACAGCAAAATATTCCTCACCCACGATGAATTTTCGCGTCCCCAGTTTGTGTCTGGCTCCTCGCCGATACTCCGCATGACGTGACTACCCACGCGATGCCTGGCGAGAAGAGCTCACCCGGCGCATCCGTTCATGCCCTCAGAGGTCGTTTCCCACGAATCCACGGTGATCGGCTCAGGCAACGCGTATTGGATGCCAGCGTGCCTGGTAAGAGAGTTGTCTCGGGAAGCCCGGGTAGTTCGGAGATTCTCGAGCGCTCGCCGAAGCTGCGCACGACCCCGCCGTAGCCGAGATCTCACGTTGATTTCTGAGATAGCGAGAATTCTTGCTGTCTCCGAAATGCTGCAAAGGTGCAGGTCACGCAGAACGACGACTTCGCGATGACATGCCGACAAACGTCTGACAGCCTTGAGAATGGCAAGTCGAACTTGCTTTTTTTCCAGTACTTCGAATGGGCCTTCTCGCGAGTCTGCAATCTCCCTCACGAGCTCGCCTTCTCCATCTTCATTGTTATTATCGAGCGACCTGTGAATATGCCTACGGCTACTCCGTAACCACATTCGGGCCTCGTTGACCGTTATTCTGAAGAGCCAAGTGTAAAAAGATGCTTCCTGTCGAAACTGAGAAATCTTGTTGAACGCTTTGAGGAGGGCATTTTGAACAACTTCCTCCGCATCCGCGTCGTTACCCACCATAGACAAGGTCTTGCGATAGAGCTTGCGACGGTACGGCCGAATCAGTTCGCAAAAGGCCCCGTCGTCCCCGCCGCGAACAAGCCGGATCTGCATCTCTTCGCTAACAGCTACCTGCGTTGAAGCCATACTCGTCTCCCAGTTCGTCAGCTTTGCCGTACTGATAACGTAAACTCGGCCAAGGTCCCTTTATTCCTCGTGGATCGAATAGTGGGGTACTACTGAGCTGCAATGCCTTCTTCTAGGTCAACTTGGAAAGGCTTCCAGCACGCTCTGAGGCGCCAGCGTCGGAATGATCCTGCTAAGGCTGTATCCTGCCGTGTTCAGCAAGGCGGCAAATTCAGCTCTGGTACGTTCGCGTCCCCCCGTCATTACCATCATGTTCAGGTCGAGAAGCTTGCTGAAACAGTGAGCGTCATCGTCGGGCACGACCACTTCCACGAGTAATAGCCTTCCTTTTTGGTTCATAGCGAGACGGCAATTCCTAAGGATTTGGACAGCGGGATCGTCGTCCCAATCGTGAATCACGCCACACAGAACATAGGCATCCGCCCCCTCCGGAACGGAATGGAAGAAGTCTCCGCCGATAGCGGCAACTGTGCCGCCACATGGATCCCCATGAGAGCACTGCCTTGCCTGCTCAATGGTAGAAGGTAGGTCGAAGATCGTACCCTTCATCTCTGGATGCAGCTGAAGGATGGTGCGGAGAAATTGTCCCCGGCCGCCCCCGACGTCTACGAGGGATGATATCTGCGAAAAGTCGTAGGCCAGAAGAACTGCGTAAGCCAACATCGATGCGACATCGCTCATTCCTCTGTTAAATGTATCGGCGGCCTCTGGGCTGCTCTGCAGGTACGCAAACAAAGAGGTTCCAAATGTGCTTGCGAAACCCGTGGACCCAGTTCGAACGCTATGAAGAAGGCTTCCCCAAGCCTGGTAATGGACTTCACCGAGCGTTATTATGATGGCTCTCTGCGATCCAGGAGCATCTCTTTGGAGACTCTTGCCCGCGGTCGCTAGCGCAAAATGATCGCTTTGCGTGTGCACGAAAATGCGCGCCGCTGAAAGTGCCCTCATCAGTCGGAAGAGACACTGGGAATCGGTGCCCGTTACAGCGGCGAGTTCCTGGCAGGACCTTGGACCATCCCTCAACAAATCCGCCAGTCCCAGTTTCGCGGCAACGTACACTGCCTGCGACAGCCAATAACCAGTTGCCATCTGAAAGAGTGCAGGCGGCAAATTGCCGTTGCGGCTTCCTGATTCTTGCGTCCCACCAACTCCGGACCGATCGCGTAGCCAGAGCCTGGATAGGCAAAGTTTCAGAAGTGGCCTCGCTTCATCCCACGAGACGACTCCTCTGGCTCGCAACAGAGATCGGAGCACCCGCCACCGCAATAGCAAACGGGCTACCATCTCAGTAATGCCAGTTCTGCCGCCATGCCTGGCCCGAGCCCAACCATGATTCCAATGTCACCTGGTTGAGGATCACCTTTACGGACCACTTCATCCAACACGAACATCACAGTGGGAGATGACATATTTCCGTAATTCCGCAAGACGTGCCGTGAGAATCGCATCTGCGCTTCTGTGAGATCGAGATACAGCTGCAGATCGTCGATCACCTTCCGTCCGCCTGGATGCAATACCCAGAACCGGATATCAGACCGCGACAGCCCATGCCGATGCAGCAAGCGCTCGAGCGCCTTTTCAATCATGGGGCCAGCAATTTTATGAATCGAAGCTCCGAGTATGATGCGCAGTTTGCCGTCCTGGTGTCGTAGTCCGACCTCTGCGATCTGCCCAGGGTCAAGAAACGTTTCGAAGTCCACTGTTTCGGGGTACCGGCGATCAGGTGAGGAATCTCGGGCTAGCAGAAAGGCCGCGGCACCGTCCGCACAAATTGCATTCCCCACCACGGTCTCGAGGGTATTATCGACGTAGTAGCAGGCCGAGCAGATCTCAACAGCGACCATCAATGCCACCCGAGTCGGATTGGCACGAACAAAATCGCTTGCACGTTGCAGCGTCGGAAGAGCTCCCGCGCACCCGAGGCCAAGCATCGCGCCTCTTTGCACGCTGTCTCTGAAACCCATGTGCGCAATGAAACGACTGCCAAGGTCAGGACAGACATAGCCGGTGCAGGTACACACCACGAGGAAATCGACGGCGCGCGCCGTCAGTCCACCCAATTCCAGACAATTCGTGATTGCGCGGCAACCCGTCTTCATGGCACCACGCAGATAGCGTTGGTTCAGTTGATCCGAGCTCTCCCCACGACTGAAGTCTCCTTCCAAACAGAAGTACCGAAAGTCGATGTCGCTATTAAGGAATATCGTTCGAACGCGTTCGGTTTGGTACCCCGCGGCATGAAAGCTTTGTTCCTGCGTCAGCCGGAGCGGTGGATTTGCCGTACCAATTGCAATAATTCGAGGACTGCTCATCGATGAACTCTTCACTTTCTCTTCACAGAGTCGCCTTGGATCTACTTATCGGCGCACGCCTGTCTCTCGCGAGCAATCCGAACACATTTCTCGAAGATTAATTTCCCGTGGTTGTAGTGGAATCATGAGTACGAGGTCTGAGGACCGGTCCGACAAGAAGGAGTGGGCACTTCCCCCAAGGTCGACTCACATCCGCCCACCCTGTCTTGTCCAACCGTGTAGTGCTACTGCCCCGCCGCCAGTTGATCGGCAGCTGCATGGTTCGCGGCTGATTCCCTCTCACGAGTTCCGGGAATCAGTTCGTAGCCTTCCTCGTCACCCATGAACCACACCTGAGCGGCGAACTGCTCGCCTCCGTAACGATGAAAAACCAGACGCTCGTGGTTCCCGGTCTTATTGGTTTCGACGGGTACCGCGAACACGATTTGCCGTGCGCTTCCGTCTTCGGATCTAAACAGTAGGGCTCCGTCACCGGTTGTTCAAAACGACTGGACGACGTAGTCGCCGGCCTTGAGTTGCTTGTTCCCCACGAGAAAGTCGAACGGAATTGTTACATTGATCTTCTTCGTATCGTCCGCATGGCCGGGTACGGCTGACAAAAAGAGCATCAACCCGAGAACAATGCCAGAAAGGTACTTTGCTGAATGTTTCATTGTCGTTTGGTTTCCTTTTTTTATACGACCAAGAATTGACCTACACCATGGATAACCCGTGGGGCAACCCTTTATTCCTGTTGTGCGTGGTAAGAATCGAACGACAAGAGCGTGACAATCAAATGACAACTGGGGTTATCCAATCGACTGAT
>Ga0308309_10001251_pt1 | contig 15101 bp, 11 predicted proteins | sample HubBroMetageWFT5_FD_192491 | JGI IMG/M metagenome (GOLD analysis project Ga0308309, IMG submission 192491) | Warmed and freeze-thawed soil microbial communities from the Hubbard Brook experimental Forest, New Hampshire - Hubbard Brook CCASE Soil... | ecosystem: Environmental > Terrestrial >...
AATGGATGTGCGAATTTTTCATTGTGTTGCCCCACGGACGCTAATGCAGATTTCAACCAGATTTATGCGGGTCATCGCGAGGAGAGGCGACGAAGCAATCTCGCCCGAAGAGCCCGATCGGGACGAGATTGCTTCGCTGCGCTCACAATGACCCCGTCGTGAGTAGCGGTTCAAGTTGGTCGAAATTTGGTTTAAAGCGCGGTAACGGACACGCTTTCCAGGCGGAGGCCGGGATCCATATCGGCCATGGGCACCGGCCTTCGCCGGTGTGGCGACCAGACGGCAAGTGGTCATGCCACGCGGTAGCGGTCGATCGTTTGCCGGTTGAAATTGAGGCCAAGGCCGGGCGCCGTCGGCATTGCGAGTTCCCCGTTGACTGGCTGCGGCACTTCTTCGAAGAGGCGCGTCAGCCACGGCATGTATTCGACAGTCACCCCGTTCGGGATTGCGCCGATCAGGTGGACATGGACTTCGGGGATCAGATGGCTGACGACCGGCAGGTTGAAAGCTTCGGCCATCCCGGCGACCTTCATCCACTGCGTGATTCCGCCGACCCGCACCAGATCGATCATGACGATATCGACCGAGCGCGCCTCGACCATGTGGCGGAACGGCACGATACCCCAGACATACTCGCCGCCGGCGACCGGCGTGGACAACGCGGCGGTGACCCGCGCCAAGCCGGGATAGTCATCCGCAGTGGTTACATCTTCGAGCCAGAACAAGCCGACCCCAGCGTCCTCGACCCGGCGGCCGATATCGATCGCCTGCTCGACCCGCCAGCGCTGGTTGATGTCGCACATCAGCTTGATGTCGGGTCCGATCGCCTCGCGCACCCGCTGCATGCGCTCGACCTCCTTGGCGGGTGTGGTCTCGCCGGGCAGCGCCAGCTGCGTCTTCATTTCGCGGAAGCCCTTTTCCTTGAGGCGCCCGGCGGCAGTGACGACCCGGTCGAGCGAGAGCCCGCGCATCAGAGCGCCGCTCGCATAGGTCGGGACCCGATCGCGCGCGCCGCCGAGCAGCCTCCACAACGGCAGGTTCAGGGCCTTGCCGCGGATGTCCCACAACGCCATGTCGAGCGCCGACAGGGCCAGATGGAAAATCCCGCTGGGCCCGGCGGAACCGGCGGCGGCGCGCAATTTCGCAGCAACCGCCTCGACGCGAAACGGATCGTCACCCACGATCAGCGTGCCGAGCTCGCCGACCGCGCTGCGCAACGTGCCGGTCAGAGCGCCCCCGAAATAGGTCACGCCTACGCCGATGACCCCCTGGTCGGTTTCGACCTCCAAAGTGACGATCGGGCGGGTTGCGTTCGGGTTTTCCGCGGCGTCGGCAAGCGGCTCGTCGGCAGGCAGGGCAATGATTTGAGAGCGAATACCGGAAATCTTCATCGGATCACCATCGCGGTTCGAGAGCGGGGCAATGCTCTTAGCCTCTCCGATGGGGGCCGGTTCGACAAGGGGTGACTCTCCCGCACGCTAGATGCATCTGGTCCCATGCCTCCGACCCCACGCGCAACGGGTTTAGCACCCTTAAAAAAGTGTTACCCGGTGTGATTTGCTTCACATAGGATCCACAGAACGGGGGCCTATCTCCGAACCATGGCGCAACAGGTGCTCAGCGTGTCCGAGGAGGCGAGAGCGCGCGTCAGACGCCGACTTGCGGCGGTCCTGGTGGCCGGCTACTCCCCGCTGTTCCCCGGCGACGAGGCGGACGGGCTCGCCGGGCTGAGAGCGTTGGTGACCGATGTCATCGAGCCGCGGATAGCCGAATTCGGCGGACAAATGATCAATTGGACCGGCGAGAGGGCGCTCGTCGAGTTCGACAGCGTAGTCGAGGCGACCCGCTACGCTGCGCTCCTGCGCGATTGCGCCGCGCAGAAAAACGAGATGCTGCGGCCAGAGCAGCGCATCGCCCTTCGCATCGGAATCAATCTGGGCGATATCGTCGTCGAGTCTGGCGATATTTTTGGCGATGGCGTCAACATCGCGGCGCGGCTCGAGGCCCTGGCTGAGCCAGGCAGCATCTACGTCTCCGAAAACGTCCGCGATCAAATCGCCGGCAAGGTAGATTTCGATTTTATCGACCTCGGCCCGAAGGCTCTCAAAAACATCACGAGACCCGTTCGTGTATACCAGATGGGCGGGAAGAAATCCGAGGCTGGCAACCCATCCACAGCCGTTGCGAGCCCGCTCGAGTTCGACGACAGGCGCGCTGTCGCGGTCTTGCCTTTTGCGAATTTCAGCGACGACCCGGAGCAGGAATACTTTGCCGATGGCATAACCGAGGACATTATTGCGCTTCTCGCCGGCTGGCGCGCATTCCCAGTCATCGCCCGCCATTCGACCTTCACCTACAAAGGAAAGACTGTCGACATCAAGAAGGTCGGCGTGGAGCTGGGCGTGCGCTATGTCCTCGAAGGCAGCGTGCGCAAATCGGGTCGTCGCGTTCGAGTGACCGCGCAGCTGATCCGGGCCGATACGGGCCACCACCTCTTCGCTGAAAAATATGACCGCGACCTGACCGATCTTTTCGAATTGCAGGACGAGATCGTCACGGCCATTGCCGGCGCGATCGAGCCGGAGCTCCTCAAATTCGAGCGCGACCGCATCGCGGACCAGCCGCAACAAAACGAGCATGCCTACGAGTTCTACCAACGCGGAATGTGGCACCACTACCGACACAACAAGGCGGACAACATTGAGGCGCAGGTTTATTTCCGGCGCGCTTTGGGTACCGACGCGCAATATCCACAGGCAACGGCGGCATTGGCGATTGCGGTATGCAATGCGGGCTATCTCGGGTGGGCAGAGCATGCCGAGCGCAATTATGAAGAAGCATACGAGCTGGCGCAGGGTGCGGTCGCTCTCGATGCCCGCTATCCGAACGCCCGCTTCGCACTTGGCCTCGCTTGCATGTACATGCATCGATCCGATCGCGCCATGGCTGAGATGCGTCAGGCGATCGAGCTCAACCCGAGTTTTGCCGCAGCGCACGCCATCCTCGGGCACATGCTGACCTATATCGGGCGCCCCGAAGAGACGATCCCGCTCGTCGAGAAAGCGATCCGCCTCAGCCCAAGCGATCCGCGCCTATTTATCTGGCTGCCCGCGCTCGCAGCCGCCCATTACCAGCTCCGTCATTACGACCAGGCGGTCGAGATCGGACGGCGGTCGTGGTCACTGAATCGCAATTGGCCAGTCGGATTGCGCTACGTGGTTGCCGGGCTCGCGCAGCTTGGGCGAAGCGATGAGGCGCGGATCGCTCTCGATGGACTCAAAGCTCTCGACACGGACTTAGCCTCCTTTGAGCGGGTCGCGCGGCGGCTATTCCAGGAGGCAGCTCCCGTCGATCACATACTGGATGGTCTGCGCAAGGCTGGTTTCGAGTAACGACCGGTAATTTGACCGAACCGGCACACGACGGGGACCGCGACCAACGCGCAGACGAGGATTAGAATGGATGGCGGCTCCGGTGCAGGAACTGCCGGTGACTGACCACCTTCTTCGGCGGGATTCGCGTCGGCAAGATCAAGCGGGGGACAGGTCGTCATCCCAGGTAGCGGGACGCAGGGTAGTCGGCCCGCATTGGCGGTGACTAGAAGAGCCTCGTCATAAATCTGGGGGGGAATTGTAGGATCAGGGTTCCACGAATCGGCGTCTAAGAGATTTGAGGCGCTCAACTTTAGGAGGCTCGTCGTCTGGTAACCATCGCTAAATCGATACTGATAGGTCCCACCTGCCAAATTATTTGTGGATATACGAAGGCAGGAATCCTCTTCGATTAGAGTCGAGCAGACGCCAATGGAATAGTCGATTCTATCTCCAAGAACAAAAGGGCTTCCGGAGAATGTCAGCACCAATGATTGGCATAGCGCATCTTCAGTGTCACTGCAATTCAAGAATGACGGATTAATATTTATACCCGAAGTATCACCAGGAAAGTTAAGCAGAGAAAACGAGGACGAGTCTAATAGAGATCCTGCAGGTGCGGTTAAGGTCAGTGTTTTGAGAGATTCATTTGGCCGCCCGGCGCGATTGAATGAGACCGAAAAATCGTCGCCGGCGAAAGGGTCCGCGATCTGCGCGCCAATGCCCCCAATCGCGTTCAGGAATCCATTCAGGACCGGATTGCCGTTGCTGTCCACGACGCCGTTCGGATTGATAATTTGCGCAATCTGCGTCGCGTTTAGATTATCAGCATGTCCACTGGCGATGTCGCTCACTCCGCCGGGCTCGTTGCGAGGTATCGAGCCCATCGACATCAGGTTCTCGGGTGGCTGCTGTTGGTTATCGGTCGTATGGTCGAGCCCAAAATCATGGCCGAGCTCATGCGCGATGGTATCGGGACGGGCGTTAAACGTGCCCACCCCGGGTACGGAGAAGCCAAAGGTATCTGACCCGATCGCCACCCCGTTGTTGCCGATCCAGCTGAATCCATAAAGGATGCCGCTGCCCGGCGGATCCGGAGTGAGCCCGGTCACGAAGAACATATTGATTGTATGAGGGTCCGGGCTGAGCGGGGACGTGGGCTGAATCGCCGGCGGTGGGTTCCCGGAAATCCCGGGTTGTTGCGAGAGTGTCTTGAAGCCAGCGCTCGTCAGGCAGCTCTGGTTCGGGCCGGGAACACAGCCGGGGATTGTCGTAACGTTCAGCGTCTGAAGCGTGGGGTCCCCAGTAAAAAACGGCTGAACCGGCAGATAAGTCACGTTGATGCCGGCTTGGTTCAGGATCGCTGGGGTGATGTCCTGTCCCGTGCTCGGGTCGGCGAACCCGATCTGAGCGATCCCGTCGTTGAAAGGCGCGCAGTTTGAACCATCGCTCGCGCACACATCGATCGGCTGCACGTTCACGAAGTACTGCACCGGCACCTGGGCGAATGCCGCCGCGGATATCAGGCTCGCGATTGCCGCCCAACCGCCGATTACGGCGCCGCAGCCAACCCGTGATCCGAGTCTCCCCATTTTCGACGTCATGAGTGCGCGATACCCCGTCTCGCGATCGCCAGCGCCTACGAGCAAAATACATGCCGAAAGCACTCCTTCTTGATTTCTAACCACATCTTTGTCTATTTGTAAAAAATTCCGACGCTTACGGTAAATTGAGAAGTCGATCTCGGCACTCGCGAGGACGAAAAAATGATGGTAAATCAGTTAATTCGTCGAAATGGTCAAATTTTGGTAGGATAAGGGATCCATGGAGTGATGTCGGATTTGTTTACAATGCCGGGGCGGCATGGGATTCCGTCCCGGTCAAAAATTCCCGTGCTATCTCACCCAAAAGCTCTAAAAACAAACTAGATAACGAAGCTTTCCGATTTCGCCGCTATCGCGATCGGTTTCGGAGCCCGTCGGAAAATCTGACAATTCCGTCCGGTGCGCGGAGCTTTGGTAAGGAACGACCTTATCAAAAAGTTTGGCATGAAACATGAATGCCTTCTTAAAAAGGGTGCACGCTACAAGGGTGGGGATGTCGCATGTGGCCTTGTTGGGTGGATCGGCGGCACGGAGTGGAGAGATTGATCGGGCGAGCGACCACCGTTTGGACCGCGACGATTGCCGCCTCCTGGCTGGGCACCGCTGCCCCGGCATTCGCGGGCGGGGGAGGCGGCGCGGATCTGGGCTCTGTTCAGCAAGTTTTGAATGGGATCTGTACGGGCCTCCACGTAACCAGTTGTCCGCAGCTGCCCACTATCAACCAGGTCGTCATCGAGACTTCTGCGTTGACCGGTCTCACCCCGAATGTCGTTCGAACCAATCCTGCGATTGGAATAAACCTGCCTCCGGGAGGAGCGGTCGACGCCGGATCCCTGGCCGGCCTCTCCAATCCGCTCGCTTTCATCAGCGCGTCTAACAACCAGGCAAAGCCGACGCCCACTCAGGCCAGTAACCCCGCCGCAAATTCTTTACTCTCCGCGACAACGACACCTAGCGGGAGCCCCACAACCCTCGACCTAACCTTCGATTTCCATTCGCGAACACTGGGTTTTACATCGTCTCAGGAAGGTCTGAACATCGGACAAATCACGTTACCGCTTATTGTCGCAGATATCAACAGGAATGCGACCCCAAGCGATCTATCGATGCCTCATTTAGCTACGCTGCAAGTTTTAGCGGACCCTAATACCTGCCCCACCTGCGTCACCACCGATATTATAGCCAATCTGACCGGCACGACGCTGACATACCAGCTGTCTCAACTTGGCATTAGTTTTTCGAACGACAACTCCAACCCGCTCACCAGCAATTTTAGTCCGAATGAGGTGTTCACGGTGGATGTCCCGCTTCTGATACCCGCCGCTTTGCAGCCGGCCTATACCTTCTCCGCCTCCGGCCATGAGTTTGCGAGTGGCCTATTTGATGGGATCGACCCGGTTGCCAATTTCCTCGATGCGAGTTTCCTAAATAACGCCGACAATCTGGTCGCAGCGACGCACGCGGACCTCGCAATCGCAAGAACTGGTGGAACGATCTTATCAGATCCGGTGCCGACCGCGGAGCCGGCGACTCTTGCATTGCTTGGGAGCGGGCTTGCGGGTCTGGCGTTCGCGCGCCGGCGGCGACGTATGTCCAATTGACTTGTAGCGGTCGCGGCAAGATGAGTTCGTAAGGGGTTCGGGGATCAGGTTGCGGACACTTCGGGAGGGTAATTGGGAACCCTCAGCGTAATTTTTGGTAGCTTCGTGTTTGTGGCATCATGCGAATTCTTCCCTCCACGACGCCGGCGAGAGTTCCGTGCACTTCGTCGGCGCGTCGGCAACATCGGCTTCTGGGTCGCTAACCTCTTTCTCGTCGCATTCTTCCTGCCCCCGGCTTCGACCGTCCGGCTTTACCTTGAGGCAATAGGCTTTCCGGTTTGGCCGGTGCGGGATTTCGGGTTGAGCTTTGTCGCCGGTTTTCTGCTGCTTGATCTGCTTCGTTACGCCGTGCATCGGTGCGAGCACGCGGTGCCGCTCTTCTGGCGTTTTCACGCGCTGCACCATTCCGATCCCGATGTCGATGTAACAACATCAGTGCGGCATCACCCGGTCGAGTACGTTGTGGCTTCAGCGGTCTACTGGACGGCCGTGCTCGTCCTCGGTGTTCCGGCGATTATCGTGTTGAGCCACGGTCTGACGAATTTCGCCGCCGCCGCGATTCAGCACGGCAACATCCGCTTGCCCGAGAGGCTGGAGCGCTGGCTGCAGCCGGTCCTAGTCACGGTCGACATGCATCGCATCCACCACTCCGTCGTCTTCGATCAGGCGAACTCCAATTACGGTGCCGTCTTTTCGATATGGGATCGGCTCTTTGGGACCTATACGGTCATAACTCGCGCACAGCACGACAGCATTGTCTTCGGGGTGCGCGAGCTGTTGCGGCGAGAATGTTTAAGGCCTTCCGCTATGATGCTGACGCCCTGGCTTCTTTCCAGTGCTAAAGCGCAGCGCTATTCCAATTGCCCCCTCGCTCGCACGGTGCCGAGAGGCCGGCGGCGCGCCGCGAGCAGAAGTTAAAATGACCGCGCCGTTGTCCCGGTGAGCATGTCGGCTTTGCGGTTGAGCGCGGCGATCAGGCCGTCGACGCCGTCGGTTCGGAGGATCGCGGCAAATTCGGAGCGGCGGGTCGCCACCTCGCTGATCGCGCCGTCGAGGTAGATGTCGGAAATCAACCAGCCATCGCCGTTGCGGCGCATCATGTAGTCGACCTTGACCGGCTCGCCATTGGCCTTGACGATCTGGCTCCTGACCATGGTTCCAGCCGCATTGGGCTGTTCGCCGGTGACCTGCAATTTCTGTCCGGCATAGCTGTCGAAGCGGTCGGCATAGATCGCCGAGATGTAGCGGCCGAAACTTTCGGTGAGCTGCTGGCGCTGAGCCTCGCTGAGACCCGCCCAATATGACACACCGACCGATAGGCGGGTCATCGACGGGATGTCGAAGGTCCGGCGGATGACCGGCTCGAGCTGGGTAAAGCGGCCGCTCTGGCCGAGGATGCGGCCGTTCTTCATCGTGCCGAGCAGCGCGTCGTAGAGCCCCTGCACCGTGTCGCCGCCGCTCACTGGCGCCGCATGGACTGGATACGGAAGCGCCGATGCTGCTGCCAGCATGGCAGCCAGGCAGAGCGCTTTCCGCGCCGGCGCGTTTGGCACGATCGAATTCCTCATGACAATCTCCCTGGCTCTCCTCAGCCTTCAATTCCTACAAATTTAGGTATTCGCTTCTAGTGGTTCGCATCCCTGCGGCTTTCAAGCGCATGGCTGCGCTGCGGTCCGTTTCTCCCCGCCGCACGGGACGCGGTCTTGAAAATTAGCGAAGCATTCCCTTTACGGATTGGTTGCTCGATCGGCTCGGTAGACAACGTGCAGTGGCAAGACTGACCGGCTTGAACTAAGAAAAGGTTTCCGGCTGCGCGCATCCCTAAATCGATGGTGCAGCCTGGGTCGGTCGGGACCATTATAATTCGCGGTGGCTGCGCGCGAGATAAGGGCTGAGCGTACATGGATCCGAAGGATAAGAAATTCCACATCAATTTCTGGTATGTCATTGCCGCGGTGCTCGGCATGTTGCTCATCCAGGATCTCTACTTGGAGAGCATCAAGTTGACGCCGATTCCGTACAGCCGTTTCCAAACATTGCTCAATGAAGACAAGGTCGACAAGGTTGCGATCGGACAGAATTACATCAGCGGCTCTCTAAAGGAGGCGCAGCCAGACGGCGTAAAAGATTTCATCACCGCGCGGGTCGACCCAGAACTCGCGCAAAGTTTGGACAAACACGGCGTCGTTTACAGCGGGATCGTCGAAAATCACTGGTTGCGCGATCTGTTGTCCTGGGTTTTGCCGGCGATATTTTTTGTCGGGATCTGGATGTTCGCGATCCGGCGCATGGGTCAGGGCGGGCTCGGCGGGTTGATGCAGATCGGCAAGAGCCGCGCCAGGATCTATGTCGAGAAGGAGACCAAAGTCACTTTCGCGGATGTCGCCGGGGTCGACGAGGCCAAGGACGAATTGGTCGAGATCGTGGAGTTCTTGAAGGAGCCCGTCCGGTACGGGCGGCTCGGCGGCCGTCCGCCCAAGGGCGTGCTGCTGGTCGGTCCGCCTGGAACCGGCAAGACGTTGCTCGCCCGTGCCGTCGCCGGTGAGGCCGGGGTTCCGTTCTTCTCGATCTCCGGTTCGGAGTTTGTCGAGATGTTTGTCGGCGTCGGCGCCGCCCGGGTGCGGGATCTCTTCGAGCAGGCGCGCCAACACGCGCCGGCAATCATCTTCATCGACGAGCTGGATGCGCTCGGCCGCGCCCGCGGACCTTACGTCGGAGGTGGGCAAGACGAGAAGGATCAGACATTGAACCAGCTATTGGCCGAGCTCGACGGCTTTGACCCCTCGAGCGGCCTTGTCCTCCTCGGCGCAACCAACCGGCCCGAAGTGCTCGATCCGGCATTGCTGCGCGCCGGACGGTTCGACCGGCAAATCCTGGTCGACCGCCCGGACAAGAGGGGGCGGGAGCAGATTCTGGCTGTACACCTGAAGAAAGTGACAAAGCTCGGCGACGACGTGAAGCCTGAGCAGGTCGCGGCGCTCACTCCCGGTTTTACCGGTGCGGATCTGGCAAATCTGGTCAACGAGGCGACCTTGCTGGCCACCAGGCGCAACGCCGAGGCGGTCACGATGACCGACTTTACGGCCGCGATCGAGCGGATGGTCGCCGGGCTTGAGAAGCGCAATCGCCTGCTCAATCCGTTGGAGCGCCGGGTGGTGGCATACCACGAGCTCGGTCACGCAATGGTGGCGCTGGCTCTGCCGGGCACCGATTCCGTGCACAAGGTCTCGATCATCCCGCACGGCGTCGGCGCGCTAGGCTATACGATTCAACGGCCGACCGAGGACCGATATCTGATGACCCGTCCCGAGCTCGAGTACAAGATGTCTGGTCTGCTAGGTGGCCGCGCGGCCGAACAGCTGGTGTTCCGCGAGATATCGACCGGCGCTGCGGACGACCTCGCCCGGGCGACCGACATCGCGCGGGCGATGGTCCTGCGCTATGGCATGAGCGATGCCCTTGGCAATGTGACCTATGACCGAGACCGCTCCCCCTTTCTGCAGCCCAATGTGCCGGCCCCGCAGGAGCGCAACTACAGCGAAGAGACTGCGGAAGCCGTGGATAGGGCGGTTCGCCAATTCGTCGACGGCGCATTCCAAACGGCCTTCGGCATTTTGCAGCAGAACCGCTCGCTGCTCGACAGCACCGCGGCAGCCCTGCTCGAAACTGAAACGCTGGAAGAGCCGGCTATCGAGCGGCTCAAAGGTGAGATCGTGACCGCCCCGGCACTACCGGCCGCAGCGGCGGGATCTTTTGACTAACAAAGAGGCATTGTTTTATCGAAATCCTGAGAGTGGGGCGCGCACGGCTACGCTACCCCACTCTAAATTAAACCGAACTACCGACTATTCGGCGGCCTCCCCCACGGTGATGGCATAGGCGGTCTCGCCGTGAACCGCGTCATCCCCGACCGCCAGCTGCGCATCACTCATGCGCAGCGGCACGAAGATCGAGATCACCTTGAGGATGATAAAGGTGGCGATGGCGTTGTAGATGATGATGAACGCCGCGCCTTCGAGCTGTAGCAGAAGCTGGTTTCCCGTGTCGCCGTAGAGCAGGCCGGTAACGCTGACGCCGGGCGCCTCCTTTTCGGTGCCGATGTATTCGAGCATGTCCGGGTTCGCGAGTATGCCCACGAGCAGACCACCGGTCAGGCCGGCAATCCCATGCGTGGAAAACACGCCCAACGTATCGTCGACCTTCATCATGAAGTTGGTCCTCTGGAGCCTATTCATCGAAAGCCACGGAATGATCCCCGCAGCGATCCCGATGATGATGGCGCCCCAGCCATTGACGAAACCGGCGGCGGGAGTGATCCCCACCAAGCCCGCGATCATGCCGTTGACTGCGCCTATGATCGACGGCTTGCCGTAGGCCATCTTGTCCATCAGCGTCCAGACGAGAAGGGCTACAGCCGTGGCCGTGTTAGTGTTGAGCACGGCCGCTCCCGCGTCGTGGTTGGCGAAATAAGGATCGCCGCCGTTGAAGCCGTTCCAACCCAGCCACAAGAGGCCGGCGCCGATCAAGGTCACCAATAGGCTGTTGGGCGGGAATTGCTCTCGATCCGCCCGCAGGCGTGGCCCAACCACGGCTGCTGCGACGAACCCGGACGTGCCGGCGGCGAGATGGATGACGTAGCCGCCAGAGAAGTCCTGCACGCCCAACTGTGAGAGCCAGCCGCCGCCCCAGAGGCTGAACGCCCCGACGGTATAGACCAGGGTCATCCACACCGGGCAGAAGATCACCCACGCGGTGAAGTTCATGCGGCCCAGCACCGAGCCCCCGAGAATGATCACCGTGATCGCAGCGAACACGAACTGGAAGAAGATCAGGGTAGCCATTGGAAAAGTCAGCTCCGGCATGCCGGAGGACGCTGCCGGTATCACCGCCTGGCCCGTGAGGAAGTTCGCCGAGGTCGCCAACGCCGGTTTCCCGAGGAACGGAAACCACTGTTCTCCGAACGCCATGTTGTAGTCGAATAGAACCCACACGACCAAGACCGAGGCGAACGCGTAAAAGCACATAAACGCGGAATTGATCGCCCATTTCTGCTTGACATACCCGGCATAGAGAACCGCCAGGCCGGGAATGCTTTGCAGGCCGACGAAGGTCGCTGCGGCTAACTGCCATGCATTGTTGCCAGAATCGAGCCACTTGGGTGATGGTACAAGCATTGTTTGTCCCCTAACTCTTCTGTCGTGACGAAGCGCACAACCTTCGGTACCAAAAACGTAGGGTTGAATAAACATACATCTAAAGGAATCAACGCAAGAGCCATGCCATCCGAACCGCTTTGTTAGATGGCCCGCGAAGCAGCTTTTCAGCGGCTCATCCCCGGATTTGCCGAGCGAAGTTAGCGGGAAACTGCCTAAAGATTAGGCAACTGCAATCGCCGTTTTTATGCTTCCGGGGTCGAATTTTATGTGATTTCGATGTACGGCTTGCGTCGCAAGCATTGCAGATTTGCGCCTGGATCGGCGAATCGCAAAATGAAAGGAGCCATGTGCCACACCCGCGTTCCAGCGGCAGTCATCGCCGGCCTCGCAGCTTATTTGGCCGCTTCGACGATCAACTGCGACGCGCGGGAGAGCGAAACGGCGATTACCTGTGTCAATCCGGCGAGCGGCACGTCCTGGCAGATTGTGATCGATTACGGGAAGGCCACGGTTGATTCCAATCCCGCCGAGATTACCCGAGCCGGAATCTCCTGGTTCGATCCCAAAGACGGCGGCAACTATAAACTCGACCGCAAATCCGGTGATCTTACTGCAAGTGTTGCGTCGAGCACCGGCGGCTATTTTCGACATGGTCGTTGCCGGCTGGAGAAATAGCGGTGACAGCTGGAGCGCAACCGCTGATACCGACGAACAGTGGAAACGTTGCGATGGCAACGGTTGAGACTGGCGTGCGGGCAAGCGTCGGATTCGCCTCGAAAACCGGGCGGCGCAAGGACAACGAGGATTTCGCCGGCACCCTGTTCGGCGCAGAGTTGCCCGATCCGCGCCAGGAGGTGATCGCCGCGATTGCCGATGGCATTGGCGGTGCGAAGGGCGGTCGCATTGCGGCCGAGACCGCAGTGCGTGGCTTCCTGGACGGATTTTGCGATCTGCCCGAAACCATGGAGGTGCAACGGGCGGGCTCCAAAATCATCGGTGCGCTCAACGGCTGGATCAATACCATGGGCCGCCAGGACCCCAACGTAGCCGGGATGGGTTGCACGTTAACCGCACTGGTGCTCCGTGGCCGCATCGCCCACCTGCTCCATGTCGGGGATACCCGCGCCTATAGGTTGAGCGGTGACCGCCTGACATGCCTCACCACCGACCATGTGCGCCAGGATGGCACGGGTCGCTCGAACACGCTCAATCGCGCGCTGGGAGTGGAAGCGGAAGTGCGGCTCGACTACGCCTCGCAACCGATCGCGCTGCACGATCGCTTCCTGTTGTGCAGTGACGGCGTGCACGGTTTTTTGCCCGATCAGAGCATCGCCGACATCTTGCGCGAGCGCTCCGCTCCCGAGGATACCGCGGGTGCGCTGGTTGCGACCGCGCTCAGATCGGGCAGCACCGACAACTGTACCGCTCTGGTACTGGATGTAGTCGCGCTGCCGACCACGGGATCGGCCGACATCAGCGCGGCTATCCTGCAATTGCCGATAATTCCCGTGCCGGTTCGCGGCGAAACGATCGATGGATATGTCCTGACGGCGTTGATCTCCGACGGCCGCTATACGCGGCTGTTCGGCGCGCAGGACGAGATTGAGGGCGGCATCGTCGCCTTGAAGTTCCCCAAACCCGAAATCGCCGGCGTCGATGCCTACCGCGCGGCGTTCGTCCGCGAGGCTTGGGTCGGCGCGCGAGTGCATAATCCCTGGGTCGGGCGCGTTATCGAACTGCCGCCAGGACGCCAGACCTGCCTTTACACGGTCATGCCGCTCTATCAGGGCGAGCTTCTGGAAACGCGGCTTTCGCGCAGTCCGGCTCTGGGATTGGAAGAAGGGCGGAACATCGCGGTCAAACTGGCCCGCGCGGTGGCGGCGCTGCATCGCGCCGGCATCATCCATCGCGACATCAAGCCGGACAACGTGATTCTCGAAGCCGGCGGATCGTTGAAGCTGATCGATCTCGGGGTGGTTCGCGTACCTGGCCTGGAGGAATTTTCGCCCGAAAACATTCCCGGCACCCAGGCCTATATGGCTCCCGAAATGTTCGAGGGTGAAGCCGGCAACGAGGCCACAGACATCTATGCGCTCGGCGTCACGATGTTTCGCGCATTCACGCGGCAATATCCCTACGGCAATCTCGACGCCACCAGTCCGCCGCGCCGAGACCGGCCGAGGGACTTTTCCGCGCTGCGGCCCGATCTTCCCGCCTGGGTGCAGGCCGCGCTTTCGCGCGCGATCGTCGTCGATCCTGCGAAGCGCTACCACGACATGACCGAGTTCGCGTTCGAGATGGAGGCCGGACCTGCCCGCGCTCCGACCCCAATTCGCCGGCCGCGAACGCTCTACGAGCGCGCGCCACTCCAAGTCTGGCAAGGCGTGGCCGCTCTGTTGGCGCTTGCGCTCCTTGTTTCGTTGCTGGCGCGTTGAGCCTTAGCGCCTCAGCGTCAAGGGCCTGATCATCCCGAGGAAGTCCCAACGGGGCGCCGGAATATAAATTCTGCCTAAATCCTAGGCTTCCAAAGGCCCTCCTTCTGCGGCGCATTCTGCCGCACCGCCGGATCGGTGGGCGGGCGGTTGTGGGTAGTTCAATACGAGAGTCGCCGGTCTAGGGTTCGATTGGCACGATTCTTGGTTCCCAGCGGCAACGCGTCCGGCTCATGGATCAGGAGACGGTTCGCCCCCGCGCTAATCGGTCTCTTGGAGGAAGTTGATGAAATCCGCGTACCTTGTCGTGCAACGACTGATGCTGGCCACGTCGATGCTCCTGCTGCTAACGCTGTCGGCTGCGGCGCAAGCCCCGGCGCCAGCCGCCCCGGCGGCCCCGAAGCTCGATTCGGGCGATACCGCGTGGATGCTGACCTCCATGGCGCTCGTCCTGATGATGACCGTTCCCGGTCTTGCACTGTTTTACGGCGGCATGGTCCGCAAGATGAACGTGCTGGCGACAGTCATGCAGAGCTTTGCGGTGACCTGCCTGGTCACCGTGTTGTGGATGATTATCGGCTATAGTTTCGCATTTACCTCCGGATCGCCATTCCTCGGCGGTACGAGCCGGTTTTTACTGTACGGCATGACTCTCGATTCAGTTAACGATCTGGCGAAGACCATTCCTGAATCGGTCTACATGTGCTTCCAGATGACCTTTGCGATCATCACCCCGGCGCTGATCTGCGGCGCCTTCGCCGATCGCATGAAATTCTCGGCATTGCTGTGGTTCATCGGGCTGTGGAGCGTTTGCGTCTATTGTCCGATCGCCCACTTTGTTTGGGGACCGGACGGGTTCCTCAACGATGCCGGCGTGCTCGATTTCGCCGGCGGCACCGTGGTGCACATCAACTCCGGCTTTGCCGGCCTGATGGCG
>Ga0308309_10001252_pt1 | contig 15101 bp, 11 predicted proteins | sample HubBroMetageWFT5_FD_192491 | JGI IMG/M metagenome (GOLD analysis project Ga0308309, IMG submission 192491) | Warmed and freeze-thawed soil microbial communities from the Hubbard Brook experimental Forest, New Hampshire - Hubbard Brook CCASE Soil... | ecosystem: Environmental > Terrestrial >...
ATGTCCAGTCAGTAGCATGTGCGCGTATTATACCGAGCGCACCGCGACAAAGTAGCAGGGAGGGGTTGAGCTACGGATTGTCGTGAACAATTTAGTTTTCGATTCTTCGGACTTGACCCGGTTCAAGAGTGGCTAGCGCTTGCAGACAATTGGAGACGAGTGGAACAAGATCCTTGAGCCGTCCGGACCTGCCTACCAGAATCAGGACTGAAATTCGGCGACCGCGCAAATTCTGTTGTGTTTCCATGCCACGATCGATTGTCACCAGGGCGTCATAGCCTTCTGCTTCGGCCAAGCGCAGCAAAACTCCATTTTTCCTGCCCGAAAACCCTGCTTCGGAGACGGTTCGGCAGACGTGATTAGATAAGCGAGGCTTGACTTTGCGAGGGACGCATTCGTCTAGGAGAATCTTCATCCAAGCTTGTCAACCAGCAAGGCCTTGGCTTGCTCGAGAGCCGCAATTGCGGCCTCGCGCGAGACGGTCGGAAAATCGTCGAGAAATTCGTCGAGCGTCTCGCCACCTTCAAGGTAATCAAGCAGATTTTGAAATGGCACACGAGTACCACGGAAGACTGGGGTGCCGCCAAGAATTTCGGGGTCCTTCACGACAACGTTAGTTGTTTTGGCCACGCTCTCATTCCTCAATCTCTGTGCTGGCGTTTATGATGCCAAAGCCAGTGCTAGGTTCGCGTAAAAGGTTAACGAACTTCCCAGGTATCGCCGGCGCGGAGGAGTTTCGCGAGATCGCCGGGGCCACGCTTCGCGATGACGTCCTTGATCTGCTGGTTCATGACGTCTTCGTAGCGCGGAAGATCATCCCATGCGCGAAGCACTCCAATAGGAGTGGGGAACCCCGGACGATGCTCCATGTGCGAAAGCAGGAAGGCGTAGGAGGCGCGGGGATGGTGCGCGTCGTGGATGATGAGGTCTGATTCGGTAACGCCGTCGCCGAGTTGGACGACTTCAATGTCGCCGTCGGTCTTCCGCCGGATGCCTTTGTCGCGGTTCTTGCCGAAGACAAGAGGTTTGCCGTGCTCCAACTGAATGATGTGCTCGCTACGCGCGTCGCGCTCGGTAAGGTTGAACCACGCGCCATCATTGAAGATGTTGCAGTTCTGCAGAATCTCGACGAAGGCGGAGCCTTTGTGCGCAGCAGCATGTTTTAGAGTTTCCTTGAGGTGCTGCTGGAAAACATCCACGGAGCGCGCGACAAAAGTGGCTTCAGCGCCAATCGCAAGAGAAATCGGATTGAACGGGCGGTCGAGAGAGCCAAAAGGCGTAGATTTGGTCTTCTTGTTGAACTCCGATGTCGGCGAATACTGGCCCTTCGTCAATCCGTAAATGCGGTTGTTGAAGAGCAAAACTTTCAGGCCGACATTGCGTCGCAGCATGTGAATCGTGTGATTGCCGCCGATAGAAAGCGCATCGCCATCGCCAGTTGCAACCCAAACTTCCAGGTCAGGACGAATCGCCTTGATACCTGTTGCAACCGCGGGCGCGCGGCCGTGAATGGTATGAAAGCCGAACGTATTCATGTAATACGGGAAGCGGCTCGAGCAACCGATGCCGGAGACCACCACGAAATTTTCGCGTTTGATCCCTAGCTCAGGGAAAATAGACTGAACGGCGGAAAGAATCGCGTAATCGCCGCAACCGGGACACCAGCGAACCTCCTGGTCGGTCTGGAAGTCCTTCTTGGTGAGAGGCGTAATTGGTGGCAGTGTGGCTGTGCTCATCGGGAATTCTCTCCAAGAATCTCTTCAATTTTTTGCTCGACTTCGGCCTGCTTGAACGGCATGCCCTGTATTTTGTTGAGGCCGATAGCGTCGACTAGATACTTCGCGCGCAGCACCCAAAGAAGCTGGCCCATGTTCAATTCGGGCACAAGGACCGTCTTGTAGCGCTGCAGAACCTCGCCGAGGTTCGCCGGCAGGGGGTTGAGATAGCGCAAGTGAACGTGCCCAATCTTGCGGCCCTGCGCTCGCTGCGCTTTCAACGCAGCGGTGATAGCGCCATGCGTCGAGCCCCACGCCACAATCAACAAATCGCCTTCGGCATCGCCCGCGGGAACTGCATCCGGAATCTCCTGCACAATAGCCGCGACTTTCGCCGCGCGGACGCGCACCATGTTTTCGTGGTTGAGCGGCTCGTAATTGATGTTGCCGGTCACGTCCTGCTTCTCGAGTCCACCGACGCGATGTTCGAGGCCCGGCGTACCGGGAATGGCCCACGGGCGCGCGAGCGTTTGCGGGTCGCGCTTGTAGGGCAAATAGCCGTTCGGACCGTTGACTTCCGTTGCGAACTTCACAGGGAACGCGGGAATTTCGTTGACGTCCGGAATCTTCCACGGTTCGGCTCCGTTCGCCAGGTACCCGTCGGAAAGTATGATCACCGGAACCATATACTTGATCGCGATGCGGCTGGCTTCGACCGCGGCCCAGAAGCAATCGCTAGGCGTTGCCGCGGCAATGATGGGGATCGGCGCTTCGGAATTGCGTCCAAAGAGCGCCTGCAAGAGATCCGCCTGCTCGGTCTTGGTAGGCAATCCCGTAGAAGGTCCGCCGCGCTGAATGTCGCAAATGACAAGCGGTATTTCGACGGCGACCGCGAGGCCCAACGCTTCCGTCTTCAACGCCATGCCCGGTCCGGAGGTCGTCGTAATAGCGAGCGCGCCCGCATAAGCCGCGCCGATCGCGCTCGTTATGGCTGCGATTTCGTCTTCGGCCTGAAACGTCATCACGCCGAAATCTTTGTATTGCGACAATTCGTGGAGAATGTCCGACGCAGGTGTAATGGGATAGCTGCCCTGGAAGAGCCGCAGGCCCGATTTTTGCGAAGCGGTGACGAATCCCAGAGCGAGCGCCTGGTTTCCGCTAAGGTTACGGTAAAAACCCGGCGCAAGTTGCGCGGGCGGAATCTCGTAGCTGATCTGAAACGCTTCCGTAGCTTCGCAATAGGAGTAACCAGCTTTCATCGCCAGCTTGTTCGCTTCGACGAGCAGGGGCTTGTTTTTGAACTTCGTATCAATCCAACGTACCGTCGGCTCCATCGAGCGGTTGTACAGCCAGTAGCACATACCTAACGCAAAAAAGTTTTTGCACCTGCTGATAGACTTGGCGTCGATACCTAGATGTTCGAGGGCGGTTTTTGTAAGACGCTCCAACTCGACGGAGAACAGGCGAAACTTGTCGAGCGAATGATCCTCGAGTGGATTCGTTTTCGACTGCGCTTTGCGCAGATCGTTTTCCGTGAAGGCATCGGAATTTACGATCAATATCCCGTTAGCCTTGAGGTCCGCGACATTCATCTTCAACGCGGCCGGATTCATGGCGATAAGCACATCGACGGAGTCGCCCGGCGTATACACGTCGCTCGAAGAAAAATGAAGCTGGTAGCCACTCACGCCAGGCAGCGTGCCGGCAGGAGCGCGTATCTCCGCGGGAAAGTCCGGAAACGTGGCGATATCGTTGCCGTAAAGGGCGACGGTATTGGTGAACTGGCTTCCGGTGATCTGCATCCCGTCGCCAGAATCGCCAGCAAAGCGGATGACCGCGCGATCAATCACTTCGCGCTTGTGCTTCACCGGCGGCGTTTCAATCAAAGTTGACATAGTGACCAAGGCTCCGCAGTGTCTCCACTCCCAAACGATTTCCCCAAGGGAGTATGGCTCGATTTGTTAGATGGGCGGCGTAGAAAGCAGGTTGGATGCTGTATCCGACCGCCCTGAGCCGACAGCAAGAGAATACCACACCGGCCAGTGCGAGGCGTGGAGAGTGACCATAGGGCAAAAATGTGTCGTTACAGAAACGACGGAACGAATTGCCATCGCGCTGCGGGGAACGGCGGCTCAAGCCTTAGCGGCTTCAGCAGCGGCCTGAAGGAAGCGAGAGCGCTGGGACAGCAGAAGGGTGGCGAACGCTGCACACAGGACCACACCGAAGATCATGCTGCCGCGGAAGTAGTTGTCCGTCAGCAAGGAATTTCCAACAGGAGAAGGGGGATACTGCTCCATAAACTCCTGCATCGCCGCGCGCATGATCGGTCCATAACTCGGACTGAAAAAAGTCACCACCGCGTTAACCAAGAATACGAATTGAATCACAAGCTCGGTGTAGAGAGCCCAGGGCTTGAGCCTGAGCATCCCAAAGCCCGCAACTCCCGAGGCAGCGCCGACAAACGCCAGGAATATTTTGGGAGCCGCACCAACAAAAACATGCCCAAAGAAGAACAAGGGAAAGGAAGCCGGCATAGGAAACAGCAGGAATAGCAGTATGCAGACAGAAGAGAAAATAAGAAAAACAGAAAATATCGCGAGCGGGAGCGGGCAAGTGGGTCTTAGTTTTCGCTGCAGTTCGATTGCCGATTCGGACTGGGGAAACCCAGAGGGGTCCATCGCCGGCGCGTACTCCGCGAGACCTGTGGCGGGACTTGTGAATGCCGTAGCGACCCGCTTTCGCGTAAAGAGGACGATCCACCAGATACCGACGCCAGAAGGTATGCCGTAAAAAATAACCAGAAATATCCTCATGAACTGCACGACCCTGTCGGCTTCGGCTGGGTTTACGTTCGGCAATTGCGTTTGAACCGCGCCGAAAATCAAAAGACTAAACGCAATCGCGCCGACAGAAACGAGAGTCATGAATCCTGCCCAAACCAGGATTGTTATGCGGGCCCAATTTCTGCGGCGAATGACTCCGGCTCCGACGAAAACTCCAAACACGGCGAGCGCCAGCATGAAAAACATCATGGCCGCCGACATGGCGCGGAGGCCTTCCGGCATCGGCGGCGTACGTTGCGGGGTCTGAATCTGTGGCATGAGCAGCAGGGAAAGGCCGCCCAGTAAACTACCCAGCACGCCGAACAAGCTGAAGATGATCGCGACAATTCCTGCGCCGGTTACCGCCGGAAGGGACTCTCTTTTGGACGGGCTGTTCATGTGCAGGCCATCATCGCAGGCGTTTAGGAAATCTGTCTATGGTTCGTGTGTGTATCATTTCCAGAAGTGCTGTCATCGGAAAGCAAAGTAACGCAAACGCAACTTGCAGCTTGACGTTCGCTTTCTTTTCGCCTAAAGTGAGGTTGCTTCATTCGTTGTGAGCGGAGGCGAGCATGGCCCTTACAAAACGGCAAAAAGAAGTTCTGGACTACCTGGTTTCCTTTGACAACAAGCACGGGTACGCCCCAAGTTTTGAAGAGATCGGCAAGGGTTTGAAGCTTACCTCGCTTGCTACGGTCCACAAGCACATCACCACTCTCGAGAAAAAAGGATTCATCCGGCGCGGCTACAACCAAAGCCGCTCCATCGAAATTCTTCAGTTGCCTAAGCCCGTGAAGGAACAGATTAGCGACAGGAAGATTCAAGAACTGCCGCTGGTTGGCCGCATCGCGGCGGGCCGTCCGCTCGAGGCCGTTGAGGAACGCGAAACGATATCACTCGGCGATTTTGCCCGCGGCGGCAACTCTTTCGTGCTTCAAGTGAAGGGCAGCTCGATGATTGAAGATCACATCATGGATGGTGACTACGTCGTCTGCGAACAGACGCAGGTGGCCAACGCCGGCGACATCGTCGTTGCCCTCATTGGCGGTGAAGAGGCCACACTCAAAAGGTTTTACCGCGAAGGAGCAGGCAAAATCCGCCTCCAGCCCGCGAATTCAGAGATGGCGCCCATCATGGTAGCCGCGAATGACGTCAAGATTCAGGGCCGCGTCATCGGCGTTCTCAGGAAATACTAAGGTTCGGTTATCGAGTCCGCATTTCGGCCGACTAAAGCGCTCCTCTCCCCCAGCTATAGTTGCGAGTCCTGTTCCATAGCATTTCTTTCAGCCAAGTCTCTCGAACGGCCATGAGGCCGCTCCCGGCCAAGACACAAACATGCGTCCATTTCCATTTCCGGTTACTATGTGAAATCCTTGTGACCATCTGGAAACGAAACGCGTCAAAGGTACGAGGCGGGGCCAGCCCCTATTACCCCGCAAAGGAAACCAGCGAACTTGTCAACCAAGCGCGAAAACATACTGATTGTCGAGCCCAACGACACAATGCGGCAGCAGCTACAGGAAGTTCTGCGTTCCGCGGGCTATGAGGTTTCGTCCGCCCCTTCACAGGAAGAAGGGTTCCGCGTCGTCCAGACCGGCACCGTGGATGTATTTCTGCTTTCTGCCGACCTGGCCGATGTCCTCTGTTGCAGCTCTCTCGCAGAAATCAAAGGCCTCGGCTCCACTGCCAACACGCGCGTGATTCTTTTCGCAGGTGGCGGCGGGGCAATGCGTGCGCGGGCTCTAGATCTGGGCGCCGATGATGTGATGTCGCCTCCGTGGGAACCCGCGGAACTTCTGGCTCGCGTGCGCGTACAGTTGCGCGACAAGCACGCCCTCGAAGAATTACAGCTGAAATCCCGCATCGCCGAAGAGGGACAAGAAATAGCCCACACCGCATTTCAAGCCGTCGCGGTAACGGAAAAAATGACTCGCGACGCTTTCTCTCTCGGTCGCGCGCTAAAAATCGGCGTTTCCGCTCTGCTCGGCGTGGCCGTGCTCATCTCCATTATTTTTCTGCTCTTCACCCGGCGCGCAGACAAGGAGACGCGCCGCGCCTATTCCGTGATTGCGCAGCTCGAGCACGGCGTGCACACGGAAGAAGCCCTTGTCGCCGAGGCCAACCGTGCCCGCGAAGAGCTGGTGCAATCGGACATCACCGAGCAGAAACAACAGCTCCAAAAACAGACGGACGACCTCCGCCAGAAACTCTCCGCCGCCGACGCCAGCGAAGTCTCTGGCCTGCGCAAACAGTTGGAAGAGACGACCAGCCGCCTGAAGCGAGTGGAGTCCCAATCCGACGCTGCCGAAGGCGTCATTCGCGCCAACGCTCCGAGCGTCTGCCTACTCCACGTCTCAGTTTCTTTTCTCGACCAGGCTTCGCGTCGCCCCTTGCGCTACGGCGCGATCAATCCCGACGGCGAACCCCTCAAGGACAGCGACGGCAACGTTGTCTATAGCCTCGAGGGCCGCGCGCCTGAAGTTCGCGAAGATTTCTTCGGCACTGGTTTCATCGTCGGCCAAAATGAAATCCTCACCAACCATCATGTCGCCCAACCCTGGTGGAAAAATGAGGAGCTCGGCGCCGCCTCACAGCAAGGACTGCAACCAACGATCGCTGAAATGACGGCCTATTTCCCCGAGGCGGCCGGCGGTATTCCGCTGAACATCTCGCAGATCTCGGACGAAGCCGACCTCGCCCTTCTCCGCGGTGACATTTCCGCGCTGAAACGTCCCATTCTAAAACTCGATGGCCGCAAGGAAGCCGCCGTCAGCGGCCAGCCGTTAATTTCGCTCGGCTATGCAACCGGAATAAGCGCTATCCTGGCGCGCGCGGGAGAAGACACCGTGAAGGACATTGTCAGACTGAGCGGCGGCGACCCGAAAAAAATTGTGGACGAACTCCAGCAACGCAAGCTGATCCGCCCACTGGTGACGCAAGGTCACATCGGCGACATCCTGGCCGATAAAATTGTCTACGATGCCCAAACCACTTCCGGCGGCTCCGGTGGACCGCTCATAAACCGCGACGGTCAAGTGATTGGTGTGACCTTTGCCGTAGTCAGGGGTTTTGGCGGCTCCAACTTTGGAGTTCCCATTCGCTATGCGCAACCTCTGCTCAAGCCATAAAGCACGTGACCTTTGCGGCGAGACGCGGCGCATCGAGCCCGGGTCATTATCGGGTAGAATCAAGTACTAAATGAGTTTCCGCCTGCGCGCAGTTTTCGTTTGCCTTCTCGTCTTCACGCTTATTTGGCCAAGGCCAACCGGGGCTTACGCCGTGCTCGCCCACGAAGCCATCATCGATGCGGTTTGGGAGACGCACATCAAGCCGCTTCTGCTCGCCCGTTTTCCTGGATCCACTGAAGAGCAGTTGAGTGAGGCGCAAGCCTACGCCTACGGCGGCTCGATCATCCAGGATATGGGCTATTACCCATACGGGAGCCACTTTTTTAGCGACCTGACGCACTACGTGCGAAGCGGAGATTTTGTGCAAGCTTTGCTTCGCGATGCAAAAGACTTGGACGAATTCGCATTCGCGGTCGGCGCGCTGGCCCACTACGCCGCCGACAATGACGGCCATCGCATCGCCACCAATCGCGCCGTTCCTCTTCTCTATCCCAAACTCAAAAAAAAGTACGGCGACACTATTTCGTATGAGCAAGATCCTCTGGCTCACACCAAAACGGAGTTTGGATTCGACGTCCTCGAAGTGGCGCACGAGAGCTACGCGCCGGACGGCTATCACGACCTGATTGGATTTGAAGTCTCGCAAAACCTCCTCGATCGCGCGTTTCAACAGACTTACGGTCTCCAGCTAAAAGATATCCTCCTGGACGAGGACAAGGCCCTCAACTCCTATCGCCACGCCGTAAGCAAAACCATCCCGACCGCCACAAAGGTCGCATGGAGCCTCAAAAAAGATGAAATCAAGACGGATTTCCCGGACATCACCAGGAAAAAATTTCGCTACAATCTTTCCAAATCCAACTACGAACGTGAGTGGGGCAAAAACTATCAAAAGCCGACCTTTCGGGAAAGATTTCTTGCTTTTCTCTACAAACTGATTCCGAAATTCGGTCCGCTCAAAGTTCTGCAGTTTAAGACCCCAACGCCAGAGGCTCAGCGAATGTTCCTGGCAAGCTTCAACTCGACGCTAGATCAATATCGGAGGCTCATCGTCGAATTAAGGAGCGGCCATCTCGATTTGCCGAACGATAATTTCGATGTGGGCGAAGCCACTGGACCCGGCAAATATGGCTTGAATGACGATGCCCATGCCAAGCTCCTGGACAAGCTCGCGGAACAAAAGTTTGCCGGCATGTCATCCGAGCTGCGAGACGAGCTCCTTCACTTTTATTCGGAGCCCGACGCACCCTATTCCACAAAGCGCGACGCCAAAGCTTGGGCCACTGTGCAAACAGAACTCGCGCTGCTGAAAAGTTCTGTGCCTTCCGTGCCCTCAGCTAATGCACCGGCCACGCCGTAATTTGCGACTCTTTAGTCTGGTAGCGGGGGGCGGCACACCTTATTTTCTTGGCGCACCCCATCGTCTACATTCAAATTACTTGTCTCGCGAATCGAAAAAAGTGCTCCAATCGGCGGTGTGCGCATGAAACAATGTAGCGTTTCGCGTGAGCTTTTTGCCGGTCAGGGATGAAGAAGAACAAACCCATCCGAAAACTGCTCGTTGCCAATCGTAGCGAGATTGCCATCCGGATTTTCCGCGCAGCGAACGAGCTAGGTCTTCGCACGGTCGGAATTTATTCGCAGGAAGACCGCCTGGCTCTGCACCGCTTCAAGGCGGATGAGGCTTACCAGGTCGGAGCGGGCAAGGGCCCGGTCGAAGCCTATCTTGACATTGCGGGCATAGTTTCATTGGCTAAGGAAAAGGGCGCCGACGCCATTCATCCCGGCTATGGTTTCTTGTCCGAGAATCCCGAATTTGCACGCGCGTGCCAGAAGGCCGACATCGCCTTTATCGGTCCAACTCCTGAATTGCTCGAACTGCTGGGAGACAAGACCGCGGCAAGGCGCCTGGCGGATTCCGCTGGCGTGCCGGTGCTTCCGGGAACGGAAGAATCGATAACTACACCAGCTGAAGCCGGCAAGTTCGCAGCCAAGATCGGCTATCCAGTCATCGTGAAAGCCGCCATGGGTGGCGGCGGGCGCGGCATGCGCGTTGTGCGCAACGAGGCAGAACTCGATCAACGGCTCGAGGAAGCGCAAGGTGAAGCCAAGTCAGCCTTCGGCGACGCCAGCGTCTTTCTCGAAAAATACCTGCCCCGTGCGCGCCATCTCGAGGTCCAGATTCTGGCGGACCATCATGGAAATCTGCTGCACCTCTATGAGCGCGACTGTTCCGTGCAGCGGCGTCATCAAAAGGTCGTCGAAGTAGCCCCCGCCGCGAATTTGCCCACAAGCGTGCGCACGGAATTATGCGACGCCGCGCTGCGGCTGGCGCGAAAGGCCAACTACCGCAACGCGGGAACGGTCGAGTTCCTGTACGACGTCGACGCAAAGAACTGGTACTTCATCGAAGTGAATCCTCGCATTCAGGTGGAACACACTGTAACGGAGATGGTGACTGGCATTGACCTCGTCCGTTCGCAGATTCTGGTAGCGCAGGGCTACAAGCTGCACGAAGAGCCGCTCGCGTTGCCGGAACAAGCAAACGTCCCGCTCTACGGCGCAGCGCTTCAGTGCCGCGTCACCACTGAAGATCCTGAAAAGAATTTCGCCCCAGATTACGGGAAGCTCACGACATACCGGTCGCCCGCGGGGTTTGGAATTCGCCTCGATGGTGGCACGGCCTACGCCGGCGCCGTCCTTGCCGCCTACTACGATTCTCTGCTTGTAAAAGTGACGGCCTGGGGAACAAAACTTCCGGAAGCTTGCCAGCGCATGGACCGCGCCCTCCGCGAGTTCCGCATTCGCGGCGTCAAAACCAACATCCTCTTCCTCGAAAACGTCGTCAATCATCCGCGCTTCCGCGCCGGTGAAGTCACCACCTCTTTCCTCGATGAATCGCCCGAATTGTTCCGCCTGCAAAGCCGCGGCGACCGCGCCACAAAACTGCTCTCTTATCTAGGTGACGTAATTCTCAACGGCAATCCCGAAGTAAAAGGCAAACCAGTTCCCAGAGCGCTGGAAAAAGCGGCGCTGCCAAGCGTGCCCGGCACCGACCCGCCACCAGGAACTCGCCAGTTGCTCCAAAAACTAGGTCCAAAGAAATTTGCGGCGTGGGCAAGAAAAGAAAAGCGCCTCCTGATCACCGACACGACTTTTCGCGATGCCCACCAATCGCTGATGGCGACGCGCGTCCGCACGCATGATTTGCTGGCCACTGCCAGCGCCGTCGCTCGACGGCTCCCAAATCTCTTCAGCCTCGAAATGTGGGGCGGCGCCACTTTCGACACGGCCATGCGCTTTCTTCACGAAGACCCCTGGCAGCGGCTTCGAGGACTACGCCATCTCATCCCCAATATCTGTTTTCAGATGTTGCTCCGTGGCGCAAACGCCGTAGGCTACACTTCGTATCCCGACAACGTGATCATCGAGTTCGTCCGCGAGTCCCACGCCCAAGGCATCGACATCTTCCGTATTTTCGACTCGCTGAACTCGATCGAAAACATGCGCGTCTCCATCGACTCCGTACTGGAAACCGGCGCCGTCTGTGAGCCCGCCATTTGCTACACCGGCGACATCTTCGATAAATCGCGCCCAAAGTACTCGCTGAAATATTATGTCGCCCTGGCCAAGCAACTCGAAAAACTCGGCGCGCATTTTCTTGCAATAAAAGACATGGCTGGCCTCTGTAAACCCTATGCGGCCTACGAACTGGTGAAAGCTCTCCGCGAAGAAATCGCCATCCCCGTGCATTTCCATACCCACGACACCAGCGGCATCAATTCCGCCGCGGTCCTGAAAGCTGCGGACGCAGGCGCCGACGTTGCCGACGCCGCGGTGGCCGCGATGAGCGGAGGCACCAGCCAGCCCAATCTCAATTCCATCGTCGAAGCATTGCGCCACACCCCGCGCGACACAAATCTCGACATCGAAGCCCTCAACGAATGTTCCGATTATTGGGAAACGGTGCGCACGTATTATTTGCCCTTCGACTCCGGCCCGAAGTCCGGATCCGCGCGTCTCTATCAACACGAGATTCCCGGCGGCCAATACACGAATCTCCGCGAGCAAGCCGCCTCCATGGGATTGGGCCACCGCTGGCGTGAAGTCGAAAAAATGTACGCCGAGGTGAACCAGCTCTTCGGCGACATCGTGAAAGTGACGCCCTCAAGCAAAGTCGTCGGCGACATGACGCTGTTTCTAATGGCCAATGAACTTCAACCCGGTGATCTTCTCAAGCTCGGCGAGAACCACGATCTTTCTCTGCCAAATTCCGTCGTGGAAATGTTCTCCGGCGTCCTGGGTGTTCCGCCAGGCGGATGGCCTCCCAAGTTGCAAAAAATAATCTTGCGCGGAGTTGCCCCGCTCAAAGGCCGTCCAGGCGCAAGCCTTCAGGCCGTGGAGCTGGCCGAGGAATCCGTCACTCTCGAAAAAAAACTAACTCATCCGGTGCGCCGCGACGATCTCCTGAGCTATCTTCTTTATCCGGAGGTGTTCGTAAAGTACGACAAATTCCGTCAGACCTACGCGGATGTCAGCGTTCTCCCCACGCCCGCATTTTATTACGGCTTGGGTTCTGGCGAAGAGATCACAATCGAAATCGAGCCAGGGAAGACGCTCATTCTCAAGTTTCTGACGGCCAGCGACCCGCACCCCGATGGAACGCGAACGTTGTTCTTTGAGTTGAACGGGCAGCCACGTGAAGTAAATGTGCGAGACCACGCTTTGCGCGTAGTCGAACGCGCGCACCCGAAAGCCGACCCATCCGATCCAGGCCAAGTTGCCGCGCCGACGGCAGGTGTAATCAGCGGCATCGCCGTGCAAGCAAATCATCCCGTAGAACGCGGAGCGAAACTTTTGACCCTCGAAGCCATGAAAATGCAATCGAATATATATGCGCCTATCGCAGGGCGAGTGATAAAACTTCTGGTCACGCCAGGACAGCATGTTGAAGCCAAAGACCTGCTGGTGACCATCGCGCCGTGAGCGGACCAGACCTCCGCAAACACCAGGGCTTCCGCTCGCGCTTCTTGAAAAACGAGCGCGACCTCGTCGTCTATCTGCCGCCGGGCTACGACGATCAGCCCTCGCGCCATTTCCCCGTCTTGTATCTCCACGACGGCCAAAATCTTTTTGACCCCACCACTTCTTTCATTCCCGGCATGGACTGGAACGTCGGCCAAACCGCCGACGAATCCATCAACGCCGGTGGAGTCGAGCCGCTCATCATCGTCGGCATTTACAACACTGGAAAAGCCCGCATTCGCGAATACACTCCGACTCGAGTCCCTAAACTCGGCGGCGGCCGCGCGGACCGCTACGCAAAGTTTCTGATCCTGGAGTTAAAGCCCTTTATCGAGCGCGAATACCGCACCCTCTCCGGCCCCGAAAAAACAGGAATCGGCGGCTCTTCGCTCGGCGGATTGGTTTCTCTCTACTTAGGACTGAGACTTCCGAACATCTTTGGAAAACTTGCCGCGCTCTCGCCTTCCGTTTGGTGGAATCAGCACGTCATGCATCGCTTCGCAGCAGCTGCAAATGTAAATCCGCGCCCCACCATCTGGCTGGACATCGGCACACGCGAAGGCCCGCGCATCGTGCAGGACGTTGAACAGTTTCGCGATGTGCTCTTGCAGAAAGGCTGGCAACTCGGCAAGGACCTGCACTACCAGCGCATCGAAGGCGGGGAGCACAACGAAGCGGCGTGGGCCCAGCGCGTCGGTCCTTTTCTTCAATTCTTGTATCCGGCCGGCTAGTCCGAAGTATAATCCGCACCTGCCGCGCGGTTGTTCGTTGCCATTTTCGCATCGGCCGCACAGCATTCCGGAGTCACCGATGCCAGAGAGCCGTCCTCTCACCATCCTCTGTGTCAGCTCCTATGAAAAAGGCCAGGAATTCGTGCGCACGTGCAAAGCGATCGGCTGCCGGGTCCTCCTCCTGACGGTCGAAAAACTCCGCGATGCCGATTGGCCTCGAGATTCCATCGACGAAATGTTCTTCATGCCAGAAGAACTTCCGGTGCAAGACCTCATCAATGCCGTCAGCTTTGCCGCCAGATCGCAGCCCATCGACCGCATCGTCGCCCTCGACGAATTCGACATGGAAAACGTCTCCGCTCTCCGCGAACACCTGCGCATTCCCGGCATGGGCTTAACCACTATCCGCTATTTCCGCGACAAACTCGCCATGCGCGCTCGCGCACAGGAAGTAGGCATCGCCGTGCCGGAGTTTGTGCCCGTTCTTAACTACGATGCCTTGCGCGAGTTCATGGCTCGCGTCCCTGCCCCCTGGCTGCTCAAGCCGCGCTCGCAGGCCTCCGGCATCGGCATGAAAAAGATCCACGAAGCCGCCGAACTCTGGCCGTGGCTCGATCAGCTCGGCGACAAGCAGTCCACCTATTTGCTCGAGCAATTCATTCCCGGCAGCGTCTACCACGTCGATAGCGTGGCCTGTGAACGCGAAGTCGTTTTTGCGGAAGCCCATGCCTATGGCGTGCCTCCGCTCGAAACCTCGCATCAAGGTGGTGTTTTCACGACGCGCACGCTCCCGCGCGATTCAGCCGAAGTGAAAACGCTCCTCGACATCAATAGCCGGGTTCTCAAAGAGCTGGGCTTCCTCCGAGGTGCCACGCACGCCGAATTCTTGAAAGCACGCTCCGATGGAAAGTTTTATTTTCTCGAAGTCGCCGCCCGCGTCGGCGGCGCCTATATCTCGGATGTGATTGAAGCAGCCACGGGCATCAACCTATGGCGCGAGTGGGCGCGCCTGGAAGTGGGAGCAGGGAAGCAGCCCTATCAACTGCCTCGCACCAGCCGAGACTACGCCGGAGTGATTGTCTCGCTCGCCCGCCAGGAACGCCCCGACACTTCCGCCTACAACGATCCCGAGATCGTGTACCGCATCAGAAAGTATCATCACGCGGGTTTTGTGCTCAAGTCGCCCCATCCCGAACGCATCGAAGAACTCTTGGCTTCCTACTCAAATAGATTTCAAGCAGATTTCTTGGCCACCCAACCAGTCCCTGAAAGGCCAAGCTCCTAGCCTTGGCGATACTTCAAATCTGGCTTCTCTCGCTGAAGGCGCACCAAAATTTACCCAAACTTAACCGCGAACACAGGACGAACGCACTGTCCAAAGGTCCAGTTACTTTCACGAACGGCCAAGCAAGACTGCATTTGCCGTGCGCCACACTGAGGACTACAGTTTGCAATACCCCAAGCGTTTTCTGCACGGGGTGGTGCTATCCCTTTGGGAGGGACCGATGTGGGGCAATAAGAAACCGGAAACGCCGCAGTCCGCGCTACCGGAGCCGAAAAATTTTCCAACGAATCAGCCGCCGAAGACCGCTCCGGCGACTTGGGAGGATAAACCCGCAATGAGTACAGATGCCATGCGTCCATTGGGTGCAACCGCGGACCGCGCCACCGCGCGGCTCG
>Ga0308309_10001253_pt1 | contig 15100 bp, 12 predicted proteins | sample HubBroMetageWFT5_FD_192491 | JGI IMG/M metagenome (GOLD analysis project Ga0308309, IMG submission 192491) | Warmed and freeze-thawed soil microbial communities from the Hubbard Brook experimental Forest, New Hampshire - Hubbard Brook CCASE Soil... | ecosystem: Environmental > Terrestrial >...
CTCTATGCGTTTACTGGACGGGCGGACGGGGCGACTCCCTACGCGGGTTTGGTCCGGGACGCAGCGGGCAACCTCTACGGCACCACTTTTAAGGGCGGCGCCCATGGTCAAGGAACCGTGTTCAAGCTGGATAGGCTCGGCAAGGAGACTGTACTCCATAGCTTCGCCGGGGGGAAGGATGGGAGCGGGCCTACAGCCGGTCTTATCCGGGATGCGGAGGGCACCCTCTACGGCGTCACCGTCACAGGCGGTACCGGCCGCTTTGGGACCGTGTTCAAGCTGGATACGAGCCGCAAGGAGACGATCGTTTACAATTTTGCGGGGGTCGGGGACGGCGCATTTCCAAACGGAACTTTGATGCGGGATTCAGACGGCAATCTCTATGGCACTACCATCAACAGCTCCCCGGGTGATGGAACCGTGTTCAAAGTGGATACGACCGGAAAAGAGACCGTGCTGCACAACTTCGATCTCGCTGACGGGGCAGATCCCTATGCAGGTCTCACTCGCGACTCTGCGGGTAATTTTTATGGAACAACCTTTTTTGGGGGCACCGGAAAGGGATGCCCGGACACTTGCGGAACGGTATTCAAGTTAGGCGCAAACGGGAAGGAGACCGTGCTTCACTCCTTCATCGGCGGAACGGCCCACGTCGCAAATCCCTACGCTGGCGTCATCCGTGACGCAGCCGGCAATCTCTATGGCACAACCGTCGGTGGGGGCCCTTACGACGGTGGAACCGTGTTCAAATTAGATCCGAATGGCAAGCTGACCATGCTTCACGTCTTCTATGGACCTCCGGACGGGGCGGCTCCCTACGCGGGTTTGGTCCGGGACGCAGCGGGCAACCTCTACGGCACCACCTTCGCGGGTGGCGACGTCCACTGCAGTCCCATTTCAGGCTGCGGAACCGTGTTCAAGTTGAACACGAGCGGCAAGTTGACGACGCTTCACCGATTCACTGGCGGCAAGGACGGAGCATATCCATACTATGGAAGCTTGGTCATCGATGCCAGCGGAAATCTCTATGGCACAACCTTCGGCGGGGGTTCTTCCGGCCACGGGGTGGTATTCAAGCTAACCCCTTAATCGCACTCGCACAACGGTGTGTTGTTGACGTGTTGTTAATGACAAAGGCAGTCATCGGCAATGGCCAATCGCGATTCGAATAAAGGTCACATGCGACCACATTTCTCGCGCTGCTGGGGGGATTCTTGACGAAACCAGGCCGTTACACTCAAAACCACTCAATGAGTGATATCTATTTCAAGATGGTCGAAAAACACTGTGTCGCAAATCAAGTCGGGATGAAATCAAAGGCGTTAGCGTCACTAGCTCTGACTTGTCGGACGTTGGAGCGATTTTCATGAAGTTTCGCGGGCCGCACAGGCCCTAGATGACAGTTACCCCTCTAGGAAACTGTAAAGCCTGGTGCTGGCGCGCTCCGAATGTAGTGGGGCGCAGGTTCGCGGCATCAATCTGTACAACCCAAACTTTTGCGAACTTACGGGGCTCAATCGCTAGTGGACTCTCCGCACCCGCATGGTGAGGTCGTCCACCAGGTACAAAGTTCCCGAAGAATTGAGGATGACCGCTACCGGGTCATCGAGGTTGGTGCTGAGTGCAGGCAAGCCATCTCCGTTGTAACCCGGCACGCCAGTGCCAGCATAAGTACTGATTTTGCCAAAAGCCACCTTGCGAATGCGGAGGTTGAAAGTGTCCGCGATATAAACCGTCCCCTTGCTGGTAACCGCAACGTCTTCCGGGAAACACATCTCGGCTGAAGTGGCAGGCCCGCCGTCTCCCATGAAGCCACAGGTCCCGTTTCCTGCAATAGTGTTGATATTCCCCCCTACTTGAAATTCGCGAACCCGGTGATTGCCGGAGTCGGCTATTAAAATGTTCCCATGTTTGTCCACGGCCACTCCGACCGGCGTGTTCAGTTCAGCTTGGGTGGCAGGGCCGCCATCGCCGCTAAAGCCACAAGTAAATGCCACTCCAGCAACAGCAATGACCACACCCCCCGGGGAGATTTGCCAAATCACGCAGGTGGTCTGGTCAACCACATATAAGTTGTTCGACGAATCGGTTGCCATCGCGCCTAAGCCGAAGAAATTAGCGTTAGTCGCGAAGGTGGAGATGTTGCCGGACGTATCCACTTTCCGAATCACGCCGTTGAAGTCGTCGGCGACGTAGAGGTTGCCGCTGGAATCAAGGGTGACCCCAAGCGGAAACCACAGGGTGGCGGAAGTCGCCTTGCCTCCGTCTCCGCTATAGCCGCTGACTCCGGTCCCCGCGATCGTTTTGATCTTTCCGGTTGTACTTACCTGGCGAATGCGATTCCCGGCGGCATCGGCGATGTAGTAATTGCCGCTCTTGTCAAACGCAATGGCCTCCGGCGAAACCAGAGCCGCGGAGGTCGCTGCATGCCCATCACCGATGAACCCGCCGGCGATTGTCTTCAGCACCCCGCCCGCGGCCTTGCGTACGCGCTGATTCAGCGTATCCGCCACCAGCAGATTGCCTGCCGAGTTGAACAGCAAACCGGTGGGCGAGAAGAATAATGAAGAGAGCAGCGCTTTGCCGTCCCCATCATAGCCGGGAAAGGACCCCGCGTAAGTATTGATGATTCCCGTCTTGATCGTCACCGTTCGGATGCGCGATCGCCCTGCACTCCCGATGTAGAGCGTCCCGTTGCGGAAAGCCAGGCCTTTCGGGTTACCAATCTTGGCGCTGGTTGCCTTGCCTCCATCCCCGCCGAAGCCAGGCTGTCCATTGCCTGCAAACGTGCTGATGGTTCCGTGGGCATTGACTTTCCGTACGCGGTGGTTCTGAGTGTCGGCGATGTACAGATTTCCACCGGCGAATACTATGCCCCGTGGAAAGTTCAGGTTGGCGGAAGTCGCTGGGCCGCCATCGCCCCCGTAACCGCAGGTGCCGTTTCCTGCGAAAGTATTGATGATGCCGGAAGAATTTATAATCCGGACCACGCAATTGCCGATATCAGTGATGTAGAGATTGCCGGCCGGGTCGTAGGTCAGGCCCCAGGTCTGATTAAACGTAGCCTTAATGGCGGGTCCGCCATCGCCACCGTAGCCTGCGGCGCCCGTGCCCGCGATTGTCGTGATGGTTCCGCTCGGGTCAATCATGCGCACTCGATTATTGCCGCCGTCGGCGAGGATCAGGTCCCCCGCCGAATCAAAGACCAGCCCGGTAGGGTAGCTGAGTTTGGCGGAACTCGCAGGACCATCATCTCCACTGAAGCCCGAGATCCCGGTACCGGCATAGGTGCTGATGATTCCCGCCGGGGTCACTTTGCGGATCCGTTGGCCGGAAAAGTCGCTGATATAAAGGTTGCCGCTCTTGTCCTGAGCTATGTAGCTGGGCATTTCAAAACTTGCTTTGGTCGCGGCACCCCCGTCGCCGACAAATCCACCGGCTGTGGTCGTCACCGTCTGGGCTATCAGACCAGACGAAAGCAGCAGCATAATTCCAGCGAGAATGATGCTGGAGTTCGGGACTAGCTTGAAAGTTCTCATCGGTGTCCCCCCAGGGCAGCGATTCTTGAAAGTTACACCCACCGGGATCAAACCGACAGCGGGTGTGCTTAATGGTGGTTGGTGTTGCTCGCGCGCAAGTCAGGGGGAGAATTGGGACAGCGCACCAGAACGGGCCACCGGGGCGGGGAGCATGTTAGTAGCCTGACAAACGGCTGTCAAGCTGAATCGACTCAGATTTCTGGGGCGAGCTGAGAAGCTGATACTCTGCCACAAGAGAAGACTTTCCTGCAGAACCCACCATTGGCCAAGCCTTGTATAGTCTTGCACGTGCTTGGTAGAGAGCTCGAAATGAGCTGCAGACCCTTCGACGCGGAGGAGCCATAGCACTCACGACGGGGTCAATGCATTATGAAAGAGCGTCCCGAATGGGAGGGTGGATGGATGGCGCGCCGCCTCCGCTCCGCATGAGCCGGGCGCATCGTGTCCGGCTTTTTCAGCCGCAGCATGGGACATCCGGCCGACCACTGCCGGAGCCGCTGGCACAGCAGAAATTCCTAACTGTCAAAATCCGAACTGTCGAAACCAGGCCATAGCACTCAAGTCCCTCTCTAAGCCTACCTAATGCCCTGCTTGCAATGCCCATATGGTCTGTGCCGTAGTTCCAATCCTGCGGCATAGGAGGCCGTCGTCATGGGCAAACAGAGAATTAAACCGAATTACCGTCGCCGAGTGCTTCGCTTGCCCGATCTGGATCATTGCAAATTAGCAGTGCTCAATAGCCTCGGATCACCAGCTTCGCGCCGCGTGTACGAGTACGCCATCGATCAGTTCATTGCTTGGTATTGCTCCGAACCTCGCTTGGCCTTCAACCGCATCATCGTTGTACGCTATCGCCTGTACCTGGAATCGCGGCATCTGGCCGCCAACACCATCAACCAGCAGCTTGCAGCCGTGCGGCGCCTAGCTCACGAAGCCGCCGACTCAGGCTTGCTGAGTCCCGAATTGGCCGCGGGGATTAGCCGGGTCAAGGGAGTCAAGCAGCTCGGATTCCGGTCCGGTAACTGGTTGAGCGCGGAGCAGAGTTCAGAAGTGCTCCAACATTCTTGTGGCGATAGCATGCGTGCCAAGCGAGATTATGCAATGCTGGCCATGCTCTTTGGTTGTGGCTTTCGCAGATCGGAGTTGGTCGGCCTGGAGTTGGATGAGATCCAGATGCGTCAGGGTCACTGGGCAGCCGTGGATCTGATCGGCAAGGGTGGCCGCATCCGCACCGTGCCCATTCCGAACTGGGTGAAAGCCGCTCTCGATCAATGGACCCGAGCCGCTGGGGTTTCTGAGGGCAAAATCTTTCGAGCGGTCGCCGGACGGGGAAAGGTGTGGGGCAGCGGCCTCTCGCAGAATGTCGTGTGGTACGTGGTCAGAACCTGCTGCGCGAGAGCAGGCTTGGAGCACATTGCACCGCACGACCTGCGGCGGACCTGCGCGAAACTCTGCCATGATCGCGGCGGTGAACTGGAGCAGATTCAGTTCTTGCTGGGCCACGCATCGGTTCAAACGACAGAACGCCATCTCGGCTGCAAACAGAATCTCGGACACCCGGTCAACGATCTTTTTGACCTCGCAAAGGACGGGCGGCTGCATGAAAACGATGATGAATCCGCCACAGCGAAAGCGCTTGACCCTGTAGAAACGGCATCGGGGCAAGAGGTAGAATGCCGCCACGGAGGATCGAACCATGACCAGCCCGTCTGCGACTCAAGACAGCTATCCCTACCAACACGAACCGATTTGGTCGAGATCAGAAAAGGCCATCGCCCGCAAAGCCTTCGACGCTGCTCTGGGCCAGGAGCTTCACGAAGTGATTCAGGAAGCAAAGAAGATGGCCAGCCGGATCCAGCAGCCGTCGGATCTGTGGGACTTGGAATATTACCTGACCCAACGCCGTAAAGAGATTGATCGCAAATACGACTTTCGCGGTTCGCGACTTACAGATGTGTTGGGGAGACTCTTGTACGAAAATCGACTCGGCGAGGAAGATCTTCGCGGGTTGCCGGAAGAGAAGATGAAATCAATCCGTTCTTTCGCTCAGTTTCTCAGAGACGGCGCAGCCTGATCTGCATTTGAGCGCTATGGCCTGATTTCGCCAATTGAGTTTTTCTCGTCGCCAGAATCAGCCTTGCCCTCCCGGGTTTATAATGTGCAGCTCGGGAGGATTTTATGAGACCTTCTCCACGTCCACCCGGGACGCCTAGCGTACTCTCCGACTCAGTCCACCACCAACTCAACATGTACGCTCTTGCGGCCAGCACTGCTGGAGTTGGCCTACTAGCCTTGACGCCACCGGCCGCGGCGAAGATCGTCTTCACTAAAGCCCACCAAGTCATCGGGTGCAACGGGATTTACGAGCTTGACCTCAACCACGACAGGCTTGTGGATTTCCTTATTCAGCAGATCGGTTACTGCCGTTCCTACGCCACAATTAACCAGATGCTGCTGGCAAAGGGAGCCTTGGGGAACGCTGTCGAAGGCAGCAAGCGCTACGCTTCAGCGTTGAAGGCCGGCCAAGGCATTGGGCCTAACCAGCACTTCACCAGCGGCGCGACCAACGGCGCAACCATGGTCTATATCCACAAGTTCGCCGACTCCAGCAGTCAGCGCACCTATGGCAAATGGATTAACGTCAACAGTCGCTATCTGGGACTGAAATTCAAAATCAACGGCGAAACCCACTATGGTTGGGCTCGCCTCAGCGTTCACGACACAAGGGGGAAGATAAACGTCACGCTGACTGGCTTCGCATACGAGACCGTGCCGAAACGTTTAATCCGGGCGGGTCAGACCAGCGGCGGTTCAGCCACCGATCCAACGAGCCCCGAAGCGGCGCCACACACAACACTGGGGGCGCTGTCGCTCGGCGCGCACGACCCGCGACCCAGGAGGCAGCCATGATTCTGAAAAAGACGCAAGTCAAAAGCTGGTTCTCAACTCTAACGCATCCGACTGTCTCTGCCGCGCTGCTGTTCGGGCTTATCCTGCTTCCCGGCTTGGCGGCAAGTAAGCCGCCACACAAGCCCATCTACATCGTGTTGCATAGATTTAGTGGTGGGGATGGTGCTTACCCGGACGCGAGTCTGATTCAGGACCAAAGCGGCAACTTTTACGGAACTACGTGGGCCGGCGGCAGGTTCGACTACGGAACCGTTTTTAAGCTCGAACCTTCGGGCAAGGAGACCGTGCTGCACAGTTTTGATGGCGCGGACGGTATGAATCCCATCGCCGGCGTGGTGCTGGATGCTTCCGGGAACCTCTATGGCACCACTACGAAGGGAGGCACGCGGGAAGGAGGCGGCTGCACCCACGGTTGCGGCACCGTTTTCAGGATAGACAGGGCTGGGAAATACACTGTCATGCACGCATTTACAGGTAAAGCAGACGGCGGAACCCCATCGACAAATCTCATCCTAGACCATGCGGGAAACCTGTACGGCACTGCCTCAAGCGGCGGTCACATCGAAGGCTGCAGTTTGTTCGGCACTTGCGGTCTAGTGTTCAAGCTCGATGCTCACGGCAACGAGACTGTGCTGTACAGTTTCACCGGACCGCCAGACGGAGCACAATCGCGTGGCGGATTGGTCCGCGACGAAGCTGGCAACCTCTATGGAACCACGTATTTCGCTGGAGCTTCTGGCTATTACGGAACGGCGTTCAAGCTAGATTCGGCCGGCGTGGAAACGATACTTCACAACTTCACCGATGGAACCGACGGCGCAGGACCGCAGGGGACCCTGGTCCGGGATGGGTTCGGGAATCTTTACGGAGTAACAGAACGCGGGGGAGATCCTGTCCAGTACTGCACTTCGGGGCTTTAGAAGGGGTGCGGTGTTGTGTTCAAATTGGATCAGAGAGGGAACGAGACAACCCTGTATGCCTTCACTAACCAGCGCGATGGAAGCTTTCCCAACGGGGGTCTACTACGAGACGGTGCCGGAAATTTATATGGCACCGACGGTTTCCCTGGGACCGTCTTCAAGCTGGACGTGAATGGCAAGGTGCAAGTGCTGCACACTTTCCAGCCACAGACCGGCCTCGTACCGTACGCGGGCATGATTATGGACAGTGCAGGCAACCTCTACGGTACTACGTCGCAGGGCGGTAATTCTGGCTGCCCTTCGCAGTATGGTTGCGGAGTGGTGTTCAAGCTCACGCCGTGACCCCGACAGCAATCCTTAGGTAGCACCGGACGAGACTTCGCCGCTGCCGGCGAATCCCAACCCCGCAGACTCTCCGAGGAATCATTGGCGAAAAATCGCGATAGCGCTCATTGACTCTGGTCGGTCAATTCTCAGTTCATGTAATGGTCTGGTTTCGACAGTTATTCCTTTTCGATAAACTCAGCATTCGTCATACCACGGGAAAGGGAACCCAGCAGAAATCGTTGGCAAGCTCTCACGTAGAAGGCTGAACGGCAATAAACCGCATAAATTCGTATTGTTCGCTACGTGACCCTGTTACAATCAACCCACTTCTAGCCGGAATGGGGTGTGAAGTGCGTCATGACTTGTAGATCGTGCGGATCGAGCAACCAGGCAGAGTATGGCGCGGAGATCAACATCCACCTTCCCAGAGATCGGGATAAGGCCGCCGTGTTAGTATTCCCGACGCTCGTTGTCTGCTTGAAATGCGGCGTTACGGAATTCACCATTCCAGAAGCCGAGTTACCTCTATTAGGGCGAGGTGGCGCGGGTTCTTCCGCTGCGTAATAGCCCGTTCACTGTAGGTAAACGGCTGAGTGTTCTGCACAGATGCTCGCATAGATGTGACTTTCCTCTTCGCGCTGAAAGCCGTGCAACACATACCCGCACAGAATATCCACGTTGCAGGTGTTGGCTATCTCGTCCCAGAGGTGTTCCAACTGAATCGCCGCATCCGCATTACCTTGTGCCCACAAAGTAGGCGCACATTCACCGCAAGCTGCAACACGGGGATGCTCCCCCTTCGCCGTTTTAGCCGCTGCCGCGACTAGGTCGCCCGCGACTTTCAGGAATCGAACGGGGTCAGGCAGATGATTCACCATGAATGTCGAGAGCGTCTCCGCGACATCCAAAGGGAGATAGCGCCCCTGTTCAACGGCATCACCGATATTCAGGCCCTGTGCCTGTAATCTTTGAAGCAGACCCTTCTGGTGGGGCTCGGTCGCGACCACTATAACGGCATTCCCGGCCTTCAGGGCGCCGTCGATAAAACAAGTGAAGCCAACTAGAAAAGCTGCATCATCAGAATAGAATTGAGCCTCATGGCTGCGAGTGCTCTCCGCGTGGAAGAGGGCGGGACCCTGCACGTCAGTAGCACGGGTCAAAGTGTGACCCGACAATCCACTGCTGACAAACCGCCTGCCCTGAATGACGGCTTCCACAGCGGCTGCGAGTTCGCTTCCGGCACGCGTTTTAATAACGTAGCCCCATGCGCCCAGGCTGAGAGCTTCTTGCACCACGTCGGCAGAAGATTCCTGACTCAAGAATAGTATTTTCGACTTGGGGGCAACGCTGCAGATTCGTCGAGCGGCTTCGATTCCATTCAGTCGCGGAAGGCCGATGTCGAGCAGAATCAGGTCCGGGTAGAGTTCTTCGGCTTTTTGAACTGCTTCTAGTCCGTCCGCTACTTCGCAGATGACCTGCAAGTCGCGCATCTTCCCCAGTGTCGAGCGGATCAATCGCCGAAAGGGTTCGAAATCCTCCACCACGAGAATACGCATTGACATGTCGATTCCACCCGGCGACTCCTGTTCAGCGTTCCTACTCCAACACATTACAGCAGGTCTCCTCAACCAAGAAAACTGGCAGAAATACCAGCGTGGCAGGCCACTACAGCCTATTCTTTACGGTAACCGGCCCACTTGTTCAACGGGTGCGATGGAATAGTTGGCGAAACATCGCCTTTACGCTCAAAACCCCCGCTGGCGGGCGAACAGACGGCGCAAGCTTGTGATATGGCCTAATTACAGTAGTTCGGAAATCATGTCCTAGCCTTCCGGCCATATCGCGTCAATCATTCCCTTGGTGGTTACGTCTAAATGCAACAGCACGAGGAGAACTTTCTATGTTTCGACTGGTGACCGTCGCGGCTATTCTTTTCGTCCTTGCTAGTTTCCTGCAGGGGGCAGGTGTCCGCGCTCAAAACTCAGAGACGATCTCCCTGCCCGATCGTGTGATGATGGCGTCGCAGATCTATCACGTCATCAGCACGTTTTTCCCGGGGTTGTCGCAGAAGAAATTCGATGCGGACTACCAACTGTACCTGGAGACGATTTTCCATTCCGACGAGCGCCGTGAGTTCGATCTGAAATCTATGGCGCTCGTCGCGACCTTGCACGACGGCCATTCATGGTTTTATGACAATTGGCTTGACCGCTCCTATGGACAACCAATCGGAATTCTTGCCTATCCCCTGACGGGTCAGTGGACGGTCGTCCGCAGCGCCCTTTCATCAATTCACGTCGGCGACGTAATCACTGCGATCGATAACGCTCCAATCCAGGATTTCTTCGCACGAAACCGCATCTACGTCTCTGCCTCCAGCGATCGCGACGCAGGACTGAGCTTTTTCGATACGCCCGCCATCTTTCCTGAGAGATTTACGATCACTTTAGGAGACGGCCGGAAAATTCCCATTGATCGGGCGAATGACAAGAAGGCACCGCCACCACCAGACAAAACCGACGGCCGATGGGTAGTTGAGAAAACCGTGGCATACATCAAAGTGCCGACTTTTCACGGCATTGAGACGCAGGCCCAGGCATTGGAACTCCTCCGTCAGTTTCACGACGCACAGACCCTGATTCTGGATGTTCGGGGCAATCCGGGGTTGGGGGATCCCGGAGCGTTGCAGCACGCGTTGATGGTCAATCCTTACCAGGACTGGAACGAATCCGCTTCAGAACACGGCGGTGCATTGCTGCGCAGCTACTCGCTCGGCTATCCAGGGCATTCGACGCTGACCCTCAGCGACACGGTAATCGAGCCTCACGAAACCGCATACTCCGGACGGATGATCCTACTGACAGACCGGATATGCTCCTGTGCCTGTGAGGATTTTGTAATGCCGTTCAAGTTCGCCAAGCGCGCCACACTGGTCGGCGAAACGACCGCCGGCACCTATTCCATGACTCGCCATATAGATTTCGACAACGGCATGATCCTTAACATCGCCGCCGTCCATCACACGTTTCCCAATGGCTCACAATTCGAGGGAGTCGGAATCACTCCCGACATACCGGTAGAGATCACGCCTGAGGACTTGCGTGCTGGTCGGGACCGAGTCCTCGAGAGAGCAATTGAGCTAGCCCGACCCTGAGAGTAAGTACGATCTCGTTGCGAGTTTCATTGCAAGCTCGCACACGCATTCTTATTGACACCTACCCATTCACCTGCCCGCTAGAATTAAGAATTACCCCTCATGACGTATCGTACTCGGAAAAAGTCAATTGGCGTAACATCTCGATAACGCTCAAAACCCCTCAATGAGCGAAATGGCCTGGTTTCGACAGTTAGGGCAGCTAAGCTGTCAAGTCGGTTGTCTGAAATCGCTTTCGTAGTGCAGCAACTACTGACTTGTCGGCCCTTGGAGAGAAAATATCTACGGGGGAGAACCCACGTCTAACCGCGATCCACACCGTCACGCAGAGCAACAAAATAGTTAACGCAATGTTGGGCCAAGCATCGAGTTTCCACTGCCCTCCCCATGTCCAAATCCATCGGTTGCTGAAGGGAAACAAGTAGGGAATTGGCCAATTGTAGCCGTCCGGCCCACGGGACCCCACAAGGTCCTCTAGCAGATGCAGATGGAAAGCGACGAAGGCTAGGCTTGCCGATGTCCACTTGCGCGTTGATATGAGAAATGCGCACGCAAACACAAATAAGGCAAAGGGTAAGGTATGTAGTGCATGGTGATAATCAGAAAACCACAGCAACGGGTGCTGAGAACTCCGCGTTAGTATTTCGGCGACTATGCCCATCCCGTCCACGTCCGGTATGACCGCTGCAAGTGTAACGACGGCGCGATCGCGTCGGTTAAGGTCCGCCGCATTCGCCAGTACCCAGCCCGTAAGGAAGTGGGTGACGGGACTCATTCGAATAATCTAACCCATCGAGCCATCCACAAATGATAACTGTCGTAACATCACCGTAGCGCTCATTGCGGGTTTTGAGCGTAATGGCCTGGTTACGCCAGCTACCACCCGCCTGCTCTGCCTCGGAGAGTTTTCCGCTTCGCGGGTCGCTGGAAGCGGCGATCTAGGGCGGGAAGTTCATGCGGCGCACCAGAGCCTGGAAGCGCGGTTCGGGACGCAAAGCATCCCATCCCGGAAAGGATTTAATGTAGACCATCCACTGATCGCGCTCTTCGTAAGCGCGTTCCAGCCATGCCATTGCTTCATCGTTCTTGCCCAGGCCAAGGTATGCCTCCGCAAAGAGAGAGGCGGAAATATGGTGCTGTCGGGATCCCTCCTTCAACTCATCGATCAGCTTCACGGCCTCACGCTTCCTCCCCGCGAGCCCATAAATAGAGGCCAAGCTGGCAAGAAGAAGTGGATGCCGCCCCGACCGCACAACACACCTTTCTAGTGCGGCAATCGCTTCCGGATACATCTTCTTCTCCCGGTAGCACCAACCCAGGCCGAAATCGCCTATGCCCGGATAAGAGGTGTTTAGCTCTTTAAGTTGCGAAATCGCGGAATCATATTGGCGCGCCGCGTACGTTACAAATCCCACCATGAAGCGAGTCTGAACGTCCCTCGGGTTCAATTCGACCGCGTAGGCCATTTGTTTCATGGCTTCGTCGTTTCGTCCTAACGCTTGCAGAAAGCGTCCATACTCCACATGAGCAGGCGCGTAGTTGGGACTTAGCTCGAGAGCGAGTTTGAACTGCCGCTCCGCTTCAGACCAATTCCAGTCGTAGAGTTCCAGTGTCTGGGCGAGGGCGAAATGAGCCCCGCCGAGCAAGGGATCAACTTCCACCGCCCTGGTTGCGGCTGCCTTGGCCAGCGGCAGAGTTTCTTTCGGAGCGTAGTTCCCCCCCTGAGGATTACCGAGTTCTATATACGTGCCTGCCATCCCGGCGTATGCCAGCCCATAGTTCGAGTCCTTTTCGACGGCCTGCCTGAAGTAACTAATTGCAGTCAAAAGGTCCTGCTCGCTGGCGTAGGACGCCTCCCATTTATTTCGGAAATGCAGAGCACGGAAGTAATCGTCCTGAGCTTCCGGGTTTACAGGGTGGGAACTCGCCAGATGGGCACGCTCCTGCGGCGTCAGTTTGACTTGGATTTCATCCGTGACCGCACGTGCAATCTCATCCTGTAGCAGCAGCAAGTCGCGGATGTCGCGGTTGTATTGGTTGGACCAGAGTTGACCCTCTGGCGAAACCTGGTCCAAGCGGACGAGCACGCGGACCCGATCCCCAGAGCGTTCGACAGTGCCCTCCAAGACTGCATCCACGTTGAGTTCCCGGGCAATCTCGGACAACCCCTTCTTGCTGCCCTTGTACTGCATGATGGACTGCCGCGAGATGACACGCGGAGCGCTGATTTTCCCCAGTTCCGCGATCAGGGCTTCGGTCATGCCGTCGGCGAAGTACTCTTGTTCGGGGTCGCCCGACAGGTTGTTCAGAGGTAATACCGCCAGAGACTTAATCGCTGGTCCTCTCCAGCCTTTTGCACTCCTACCTCGGTACAGCACGAATAGCAGGGCAGCGACGCCCAAAACAGCGAGTCCTCCGAGCAGCACCCGCAGGCGCCTGGATGGGAATCGTTTTGCAGCAGTTACAACAGAAGGCGGCGGAGCATCCGGACGAGCGATCTTGGCCGCAGGGCTGACTGTCGGTTCTGCGGAGGAAGCAGATACTGTGACCTGCCGAACATCAGCAACAGGTGCGATGAAGCGGTAGCCTCGCCGCGGAATCGTCTCGACATATCGCGGTGTCTCCGAGGAGTCATCCAGTACCTCGCGAATCCGCGCTATCGCATTGTTTAGCCCGTGATCGAAATCGACAAAGGTGTCGGACAGCCACAGCTTGGAATGCAGTTCCTCCCGGGTGACCACATTTCCGGCATGTTCGACCAGGACGGCCAGTACTTGGAAAGGCTGCGCGGATAGCCGCAACCGCATCCCGCGCTTCCGCAGTTCTCCCGCCTGAAGGTCTATCTCAAAGGCGCCGAAGCGGCGGACTGCGGAGGCCTGCGTTGCGTCGGGCATGGGGATCCCTGGGAGCAACAGCGTATCACAAACACTGCGCTTCTCGGAGATGGGCCCTCATCCCGTCTGCAATGAAGCACTTAATTTCTGATCGGAATTTGATGCGAAAAGGAGCGCCGCTGCATTGACCTTAGCAAGCCGGCAGACGAAGATCGCACGCGTTGCTACACCTTGCCGGTTCGACCGGCACAAGGAGATAAGCTTATGAAGATATATTGCTCAAGACGTAAACTGACGTTAGTCCTCGGTCTCAGCCTCCTGGCAAGTGGAGTCATCTATGCTGCGGTCGCCCTCGAATTGTGGGTTGGCACGAGCGACCACATCGGATTGTGGAACGGCCCGGCCACACTGACAGCCAGAACGCTCAAGACGCAGGTCGGCGAGACGACAGGTTTATGGCATTATCATCCCGGGTATGTGTATAACGTCGTAAGGCAAGGCACGATCACAGTGGAGGATGGATGCGGGGTCGCTCAGGCATATAGCGCTGGGCAGGCTTTTGAGACGTCCGAGGGCCGCGTCCATAGAGCCTATAACTTGGGCGGCGTGGACGCTATCGAGTCCAATATGTTCGTCGGCCCGCCGGGCAGACCGATAACGGTGCTAATCCCAAATAACGAGCGTCGTTGCGGTCCACCGAGTAGCGTCGATGAATGTATGGGCGATGGTTGGGCAAGCTTTAACCATCCGAGTCCATTCGCAAATCAAGGAGAGCGCATTGCGTACGTCAATCATCGACCAAGGATCACCGTACTTGTTCCCGAGGATCCCTTACGTTAGCCGCTTTAGCTGTTACGATTAAAAGCTCTGTTCGTGGAACCGATGAAATAGTAGGCCCGCCAGCATAAACTTATGGCGGTTCGCGGACGTAGGCCGGCATGACGTTGGAAGTCTGGTCTTGCCGGCTTTACCAAGTCGGCGATGAGTGTCATTGCCGAAAGGAGAAGGACGTAGCACTTCTTGCTTCTCGGACTCGGCAGCTACGCTGCCCTGATACCTGGGGCAATTGCCTAGGCTATAGCAGGACGAAAAAAGGTACGCAATCCGAGCAGGTTGCCGACTCGATCTTTTGCTCTGCGTCTTCTTTCTGCTGCTGGAATTGTCACACCGATGAGGTTCTCCCTACATCAACTGTTGCAACATCGCGTCTCTGACAATGTCGGCCCGTGTCAAGCACTTTTTGAGCGCACTACTGCATGCACTCAAAGAAGAGCGCCATTTCGCTCTCTTAGATGGTGTTGCCTTTCCCAACCGTAGGCTCGCTCGTAATCGTTTTCAGGCCAGGACTCAGTCCGACCCATGCATCTCTTCGGTCGCAACGGCGATCATGATTACTACTTCGAACTCCTCGTTATC